>JAABUK010001884.1_pt1 | contig 38935 bp, 39 predicted proteins | sample 5559141 | NCBI WGS metagenome assembly JAABUK01 (sample SAMN10711869, study PRJNA513367) | rock metagenome | isolation source: Antarctica rocks | place: Antarctica: Victoria Land, Pudding Butte nord | collected 2016-01-03 | reverse complement strand
CCCTTTCAGTCCATGCTGGAGAGTCTGGGGGTCGATGCAAAGTGGCAGACTCCCTTACAACACCCATATGTTGTACGTCCACATATTACTTTCAGGACACAGCAGAACTGATAGCATACCAGGAGGGGCGCTATGGATCCTATGAGTACGGCAGGTGGGGATGTCATGAAGTATGCTGTGCAACACTGCACAGTTGCAACGCATGTCGTACACTGATCAGGAGGCAAGCGTAACTCACCAGTACATGCATGCTTGTCATTGAGTAGCTTGCCAGCAGTCATCATGTCATGCAGTTTCTTGCCTCAAACCACTTTACTTGCTCTCTCATGCTTGATCCTCGTGTGACCATTGCAATGCTCCATGACAAGCACATTGTAAATGACTGTGATCTGCTGCCCCCAGGTATGGCAACCCCACCACACGAGTAGTGGAGGAAAAGATCAGGGAGCTGGAGGGGGCAGAAGACTGCCTTGTATCTTCCTCAGGAATGAACTCAGCAACCACTATGCTGCTGGCACTAGTCCCAGCAGGGGGACACATCATCACCACAACAGACTGTTACAGACGCACCAGGCAGTTCATCCAGACTGTGCTGCCCAAGATGGGGGTGACAGCTACTGTGCTGGACCCTTCTGATATGGGTGCCTTAGAGCAGGCTCTTGAAGAGCATGATGTCTCTGTCTACTTCTCAGAGTCCCCTACCAACCCATACCTGAGGTGTGTAGCTTTTCTCTATGACACTGAGCAATAGGCAATGCGCATCAAGCATGCAGCAGATTGTACGGAAAAGTTGGCTAAATGGAGCATGCGCTTAGGCTTGTATCAAAGATTGGGGTGTAAGATCAGTTGGCGTCAGTCACATGGCATGAGATTCTGAAGCACATCTGTATGTAGTCATGCAGGTGCATGTGGTGCATCATTAGGAGTGTGTGCATATTAGCAAGCAGCATGTTGCAATAGTGCAAGCTTGCGTCAATGGCACATTCACATGCATGGTGCCATGCCGTGCTGTGGCAGGCTGCATGCATGAGGAATGCATGAAAGCCTACAGTGTATCTATTCTGCCATAATCGGGCTGAAATCAGCACATGCTGCTGCTGTTTTAGCTTTCACTGTTCACCATTCATTTCTCTCATGTGTGCTCTTGCAGGTGTGTTGATGTACCGCGCATTGCAGAGCTTTGCCATGCAAAGAACACTCCGATCTGCATAGACGGCACTTTTGCCACCCCCATCAACCAGCGTGCCATTGACCTAGGAGCAGACCTAGTCTTGCACTCTGGCACCAAATACCTAGCAGGGCACAATGATGTCCTAGCAGGAGCTATTTGTGGCAAATCAGACCTCATTGCCCAGATACGTGCCATGCACAATGTTCTGGGTGGGACTTTGGACCCCCATGCAGCGTACCTCATGCTCAGAGGAATGAAGACTCTAGGACTCAGAGTTGAGCACCAGAACAAGACTGCACTGGAGATAGCCAAGCGCCTAGAGCGTCACCCAAAGATTGAGCGTGTACACTACCCTGGTTTGCCGAGCCACCCAGACCACCACATCGCCAAGGAACAGATGAAAGGGTTTGGAGGCGTTGTCAGTTTTGAGGTCAGAGGTGATCTATGGACCACAGCCAAGTTTGTAGATGGTGTGAGGATACCGTACATTGCCCCCTCACTGGGGGGGGTGGAGACTCTGATTGAGCAGCCGACTGTGATCTCTTATTGGGACCAGGGTCCAGAAAAGAGAGCAGCATATGGGATCAAGGACAACTTGATCAGATACAGCTGCGGCATTGAAGACATAGAGAATCTGTGGGATGACATCTCGCAGTCTCTGGAACAGATCTGAGTTGCATTGTGACCTGCAGACTCATGCGACACACGGATCAATAAGTGTTCTTGTCATGGGTCACATGTCTTTGTTTTAGTCCTGCCCAGGAAGGTCAAAGTCAAGTTTGATCACTTCACATGTGAATTTTGAACACATAGCCATTTGTCAACAAGGAAATCTACAGTAATGATTGATTTACATTTTTTCACTGTCCGTACTATTTCATCAGAACTCCTCTCGTCAAAAAACCACAACTGGAGTGTCAAGGAACTTCAGACCAAGTGCGCCAACTCATCACTGCCTGTCAAATCACATCGTCAGTGCAAAGTTGCATCATCCTTACTGTGCATAACCAAAATTAGATGTACAAATGCATCAAGATCTTCACTCTAGCACATCAGTCAAGCTTTGAACCATCACCAGTATCAGCATTGCCGAAGTCAAACAGCACAAATAACTCATCAGAACATGCCAAACATTCCAGAAGATCCTTTCTTCTTCTTGGCCTTCCATCCATCTCCTTTGGAGCCCAGAATGTCCACCACTGCCACCGCTACATTGTCATAAGTATGTCGCTTGACTGCCAACCTGGCAATGTGATCTGCCACCTCCTGTGCACCCTTGCCACGCTTGAACTGCTGCCTTGCTATGGACACTGCATGCTTGCTATCCATCACATCCCTACACAACACAGCACCAATCTGAAACACCTGGCAGCATACTAGGAACTTGTAGCTTGTGTCATATAAATCAGGCTCTGGGCTGCCACCTTGACACGCTCCTGTTATGAAAGCTGAAAAGCATAAACTTTTTTTGTTGCTCCTCTTTTATTTCTCTCCATCCAGGTCAGCCAAAGTGAATGTCAGGGCATTCAGGCACCAGTCTCTACAGCAGTTACATCTGGGGTACTTTGCTGTGCAGCATCATGCAGGGGTGCTCCCCCTGTTCAGAATCAGAGCAAATAGCCATCTGGATGGGACTGGATGGCAAAGCAACATCACATTGTTGCGTGTCACGCAGGTCAACATCATACACACAAATTGCTGAAGAGATACGGCCAAGGAATTTGTGCAAGAAAATGAACTCACAGCATGATCAAACATGAAAGGCTGGCTTCAGACTTGCAATGACATGCATGCAAGGAGTAAGGGCTCACCAAAGGCCATCCGAGGCCACAAGGACAAACTCATCATCATCTTTCAGCTGAATCTCTGTGACGTCTGGATCACAGACAACAGGATCCTTTGTGAACTTGACACCATCGGCAAACTCCTGACTCCATTGCTCAGTCCTGCGCATGCGCGAGAGAGAAAATGCCGGATGCTAGAGAAACCAAGATTCATGAAAGGAATCCTGAAACCTCCAGATATGGACACATACCTACAATGCCATGATGCACAGCCTCATTCTTCCTCACAATGCATGCATCACAACATCCACATTGAGCAGCACATGAATCACTCATTATAAACACAGCTTGTATGCATACAAGAGCGGTGTCTTTGCCTCATCACCTGTGATTGTTTCACAACAGTTTGATGCTGCTGGATATTCAAAAGCAGTGCAGTATGTAGTGGACCCCACAAGCAGAGCTGGCAGCAGTCAGTCTCTCCAGTACATTGACACAGGCTGAGGCCACCATCGCACAACAGCTGTTCAATGCTCATGTGCGAGCCGCATTGCTCAGATTAGAACTCAACAGCAGATGCAGTGTAGCATGCAGGTGTTAGTACCGGAAAGTACATACACCATGAGCACCAGCCTGAACAGCCAATGCATGTGCAGCAACGGTGAGTCACAACCTGTTGCCAGATGAGTTCAGAAACAACCCATGAAATGCGTTGGGCAATCCATGTAGCTCAATTGACAAGAGGCTTACATGACTCCTTTGCGCAGCATGACAGGCAGGCCGTCTCCCTTGAACTCCCTGTCCCCAAAGGCCCGGGAGACAGCCAGGATGTCACACACCCTGCCATCATCAATCCACCCCCCTGCTTCCTTCACTCTGTGGCTCTCTGAGGACACTGTACCACCGTGGCCATAAAGCCTGCAATCAATCGTTCAATCGATCAATCGAGCAAGCAAGCAAGCAAGCAAGCAAGCAAGCAAGCAAGCAATGAATGAATGAATGAATGAATGAATGAATGAATGAATGAATGAATGATGAATGAATGAATGAGTGAACGAATCAACGAATCAATGAATCAATGAATCAATGAATCAATAAATACGTTTCATGTCCTGGGGGGCAACTGGAACCCAACAAATAAGCGTTCAGTTCAGTGAATTCACAAAGACAAGATTTGCTTCCCACAAGCAGTCATGCACAGAGCCTGAGAATGCCATCTGGACTCGGAATGACATCTGCAATTTCAATATTCTGATTTTTGCAGTATATTGATGTAGGCTGCAATGGACATGTAAAGCGGTACAAAGCACCTGAGAATGGAGATTGGCAGGTTGGTTCAGCATTCTTGTTACATGTGCACAGCTGTGAGAATAGTATGCTCATGCAATTTAGCAAACATGCGCAACATGAAGACAGCAGTGCACAAACTGTCAACGATACAACTGGGACTTCTACCAAGAGTGGCTTGGATGAGTAAGATGATTGTCAGTTGAGACTGACTAAGTGCGTCACCTCAAATTTGCGATGCAACTGCAAGACTCAGGCGACCAGCAGAAGCAGACATACACGATGCGCAAAGCTTCTGTGCAGGGTCAGGTGCAGCGCCGTACCTGTGCTCAGTTGAGAGGTTGATTGCTTGACCAGCTCTTGACAAAACAGCTCTGCTGTCCCCGATATTGGCCACCACAATCTTGTCCTGTCTGACCAGCATCACTGTTGCAGTGGTGCCACAGGATTGCTCCTCCTCGCTTTCACCACTGTCATCTACAAAACGGTACAGAGTGGGAAATCTGCTCTGCTCACAACCAGTGGGCAGTGCAGTGCAGTGCAGTGCTGTGCTGTGCCATGCCGATTCGTGCTGTGCTGTGCTGTGCTGTGCTGCGCTGTGCTGCGCTGTGTTTATTTCATATGCGCTATGCTATGCTGTGATGTGTAGGGCTGGTCTGGACTGATCTTGACATCATCTCAATTGTTTCAGAACACTCTAGTTGAGGGGTGTATTTAAATGTTAGCACCGCTTTGCAACAACAAAATGCAGCAACATCACAGTCATATTATTAGCATCAATGATGCTTACGCTCAAGCCAGTGTAGCAACTGCTTGTCAGCTTGATGAAAGCAGTCCTTCAGGGCTTCGGCAAATTCTGTGGGACAACACATGCCATTTGGATCTCTCTCTGCAGCAGCCACAGCGTTGAGCTTTATGCAAGTGGTTGATGACTGAGCATGCTCTACCAACTGCTGAAATGGCTGTGCTGTGCAGAATCAACAAATCATTGTGTGACAAAAGTCATGGACATAAGCAAATCTTGGCGCATGAGACAAAGAAAGCAGATCAAAAGGTGCGCCTTGCATCTGGTGGGACAGAAGCTTACCTTCAATTTGGCACTCGCCATCTTTTTGCTCGTCTTCTATACTCACCGACAGGATTTTGTACAAGTTCTTGCTCATGTAGTCAGCTGCTGAGTGACCACCATGTCCATCAAAAACCGCTGCAAGAGCAGTTTCATTAGGGGCATGGAAACTGCCAGGGTTGCGTGTAACAAATTGCCGACATTTTGATTCGATGCAAAGCAACATGAATGAGATCTGTGAATACCTGCATACAAGAATCCACAGCGACCTCTTGGCACAATGGCAGCATAATCTTCCATCTCTTCGCGTGGCCCTTGCAAGGTGGCAAGGCCATAATCCAGTGGGCCCTCTTCTGCGTATCTTTCATCCCATACGCTGTCATCAACAGATTGAAACGCTACAGAGGCTTCTGCTGCCTGTGCCGCGACTCGAAATTTTGAGCTTTGTACGTGCGAGTACAGGCCCGGCCTTGTAGTCCTAGGTGGCATGGTACAACACTGAAACGCCCTCGAACATGTAGCCATTTTGTGGCTGATCTTGCGGGACAGCAGAGGCATCCTGTCCCGACACATTGTCGATGTGCTTGGCATGGTGTCCATTTTGTGTGCGCAACGCCAAACCAGCAGTTGCTTGTGATGTTAATATAAATTACCGCCTTGGAAGGCCCAGATTAAGAAGTGTCGCTACGCTCCTTCACCACCGCGGTCCTTCGCGATCTGCGTTGATCGATTGCAGTCAAAATCTTGACCAGTTGCGTTCGCTGCACGTGACGATAGCAAAAAACGCTCTCCGTGAGGCGTAACGCCCGATCGGCTGCTCGATTGCAAATCACGCTTCAGTGACTCACTCACAACTAGCACAGTCAATTTCTCAAGTCCGGTATTGCCTGCTGGAAGACTAGCTGTGTCAAAGGAGAGAACAGGCACGCAGATCGTGATCACGTACGCACGGCTAGCTGTGCAGTAAATCATAAGCTTGCGTACAGCGAATGGGCGGAGGCAACGGTCAGAAATCCGCTACAGCCCGGGCCCGTAAAGAGAAGGAAGAGGCCAAGCGTAGGGGTGCAGGTACAGGACGTCGACCAAGTTTGTCTTGCTCAGCAGGCTCGCACGTGTGAAAGTTGGCCCAAGGTCTTGGCCTGTACTTTCAGGAAGCCAGCTGAAGCAGAATGCAGCAGCACAGAGTGTAGTGGTATGTGATCCATGTCCTTGGCTACTGAAATATTACAACTATCGCGATACTTCACAGGCACAGCGTCGGGGTGCACCATGAATTCATCATTTTCTTATGCCGCTGCAGTGCCAAATTTGCCGCGCATCGTTCATGTGCACAGCCTCAGCCACAAAGCTGCAGGAACATGTTGACAGCAAGCATTCCAAAAATGGTTTTGCGGTAAGCCACAGCGATGTTCAGCTTAGTTGACCACTTAGTCAAAGCCACGTGCTTTTTTACAACCAGATCATTACAACAACTCATGATTTGCAGGCTTGCTTTCCGGAAGCACAAGCTGCGTAGGCGTCATGTGGACATTTCATGACACAAGCCAAACATAGCGTTTTTAAAAAGACACCTGTGTGTAGTAGTAGAGTCACAGGCCTGAGTCACATCACACAGAGAACCCAATTCAAGCCTTTGTGGGTATTGTGAGCATTGCACTGTGGTAGGGTTGCACTTTTGTTGGTCGTCTCCATCCTTTAACTCCCAGGAGTAGTCCGCTAGAAGTCCCTACCTCTGCAAACTTGACAGGCTCCCTAACAATAGGCACCATTGCATTCTGTGCTTTGCTGGCTCAGCACAGTGTCAATCAGTTGATGCTGCAACGTTCTACCCCAGCCATGACTGATCAGCTTCTATTGCTCTAGAAGAAATTGGCGTTTGGTACGCCATGCTACAAACATAAATCCCCAAATATAGAGCAGTTTTCTTGCACAACGTGAATGACAACATGACACCAGACATACACGTCGAAATGAGCAAGTCACTTTGTTTGAACGACTACATCACACTATGTTCTGCTGCTAGCATTGCTGCAAGGTAACATGCTGTTCAAGGAAGGATGCTACATCAGGTGCAAGCTTCCGCAACTTGCTGCGGGGTCTTATGCACAAAAAACACATAAAAGCACGAAAACCACACAAAATCCCAATGGTACCTTGCAATCACATGAGCTGAATTCAGCTTGCCAACATACATCCTGCATCCTCATTGATGCGCACCTTGCTGCTCAACTAGCTCATGTACTGACACAGTAACACAGCTCTAAACAGCTGAGCCCTCAGGTGACCAAGCCTTTGGTTGGCTTATAACAAGCAGGCTGGTCTTCGACTTGAATGCTCAAGCACTGAAGCTTGACCACCACAGTATTGTGGCTCTTTGCCAAATGTGCAGTGATGTGTTCTGCTTGAATGAGGGTTACCATAAGCACACATCAGACTAGTTCAAATCAGGGCGGCCATGCAACGACGTCAGTGTAGCAGAATAATGAGCTAGTGGACACATGACGCAATGTGGGCTATTGTATAGAGCAAGTGATTTTGGATCTGGTCAATTGCTGTAGTCTGGTTGATGCTGTGAGGCATCAAGCCAATATCTTGAAGGACGTTGCTATCTGGCCTACGATCAGACTCCTTTAGCTTTGCTGAAGTTTCTGCTCTTGATTGCAGCCCTCATCGCCAGCTTCTCATGCCTCACATTCTGTAGCATTCAGAGGCAATGTTGAGCAAAGGCCAACAAATGCACACTTCACGCGCAGATTTTTGCATGTATATTTCATTGTATCCTCCAAATGCTGTGCTGCAAGTAATGACAGTGTGACTGATGAGCCGTGACTTATCTCAATGAAAGACAATCATGCAATGTGTGTCTTGTGCAGCGTTCCTGACTTACATCAGCCATATCCCGTTCATCTTCAGGTGTGCGCCTCAGCTCGCCTAAAGTCTTTCCTGGTTTTGTCAGGTCGCTCAACCAGTCAGGGTAATCTACGTCAGGCTTTGCTTCAGATGAGCTACTGGGTGTTTCAGATCCTGCGTTGGCTGCAGTTGTAGCAGGTGCCTTGCCTCCCTTGGCAGCTTTAGCAGCAAAGCCTGCAGGCACTGGCAAGCACTTGGACATAATTTACGTGAGCAAATCAACAAAACGGAGGCCAGGGCGTCCGCAAACGATATATCTTGTAGTATGCATGCGACTGACCCCTCAAGTGATGAAGCAAACGGGCTGCGCGGAGGCTGCAAGAGATCGTAAGCCACATCTGCAGTCAGTGTGTCGTCAACAACAACTGGCAACCGCAAGGCCCAATGGCATTCTTGACAGCAAGATCGATCGCCCCCAACTCCGTATTGTACGGGCGGCTGATGGCCTCAAAGCGAAGCAGAACACTTGCTTTAGCATTTGCTGATTGACCGGCAACTTGCTTGTTCGTTTAACAGCTGCCTTTTGCTGCCTTGAATGGGAACCTGAATTGCCTTTTGCTTTTTATGAAAAGCAGGGTCTTTCCTCGTGTTGGCATGCTTGACCTCATGCACATAAAGTTGTGTAAACAGTGATGCACAGAGCTAGCTATATACACTAGCTCTGTACCTATACAGATGTGTGGTCGGGGCACATGCACATTGTGACATGCCTCGCAAGTTCAATTGCAAGTGAAATGTAAAGGCTTTACTTACTGTATTGCAGAGGGTAATCGCAACAAAAGCCAGAGGCTGCAAGTCAAAGAAAAGTGAAATCCAATGTAGTGATGCTTCAAAAAATTACCTGAAGCAAGCACACTGCAGCATCATCTTGCAGCATATTGTATACCACAACAGGCCAACTCATTGCTTCTTGTTTGTTGCACAGATCTTTTTAATTATGCAAGACAGCTTCCCAATGCTGTTCCAGGTTCATTTGCAGTGTGCTGAGACACAATCAACCTGGCAAGCAGCGACTAGTTCAAGGCTTAGTTCTGCAGTGGAGAAGTCAGGGAAGCAGCTCAAAAAGTTTGAACCCACATGCTTTCTTGATAGATAAGATCACAGCCTGCTCCTGAGCTTTCACTGGTGTAGTTAAGTTAACTTAGAACGCTCTACAGTGTACTGATCTACGCAGCCTAGATGAGTTCATGTGATCTGTTTGCTGGAATCATCCATCTCCTCCTGTCATCAGCGCCTATCAACATGGATTATTGCCCTGTTTGGTCTGCAGTTTTTATAGGGTCAGAGCGCTGCCTGTGTAGTGAGACCTACGGCGAGTTGGCTGAAGCATCTGCGCTCTGAAAGCTTACTATGCCGTTTTTGCCATCAATGCTGTTTGTAACATCAGCTTTGGCCGGGGCTTTACCAGTGCTGCTGGTGTGTTGCTTGCTGTGGACTTGTGCTCGGCTGCCTGATGCTGTGCCATCTGCTATGCTGCTGCTTGAAGCTTGCGAATGACCTGCAGAGCATGGACAGAGTAGACTGAAGCCTACAGCCATTGCATACAAGAGAAACAAAAGATGATGCTGCTTGGGTGATGGTTGTCTTTGAAGTGAAGGTTGAGGTGGACCCTATGTCACTTGCAGCTTGCATCTACTTTTTGCAGGGCTTGAGGTCCCAGTAAGGCATACAGCTTGATGCACTGGGTGGTAACCATGCAATGCATCATGCCCAAGGGAGGGATGCAAGGGGGGTTTGGTTTTGTCTCATACTGTGCAGCCTGTGTCAGTCATTGGCAATAATTTGATTCATACAGCAGTCTGAGCATGAATGATACTCAATTGAGACAGCCTGTGGCCTTGTTGGACGTCACAGATTCTAAGAGCACTAGGACAGTAGTCGTTGTTATCAAACTGTATCCTCAGGAAGCCAATGGGCATGCCATGTGTGCAATTTGCATTTGCTGGTGGTAAGACAGACCTGAAGTTGCAACAGATGTCAGCCCTGTAGAGGCGCCAGCATTTCGGCCAGATGAAGATGCACTCACTGTTGTATCTCCTGCTGCTCCATCTTTACTTGTCTGCAAGAGTTCACAGCCCATTTGGTGTGCCCTAGGTGCACCAGACAGTTCTGCTGTACAGCTGTTCAGATGTGTGCAACCAACTTGGCAAGGGCAGGGAAGGTGATAGGCGATCAGTACAGACAGCAATCATTGAATGCCAGACGCATACTGAAGTGATGTTATGCATCAGTGCATGTGTTCTGCCCTTGTGATGCTGGCTATTGCGGTGGTGCAACAAAACAATGAATTGTCACTACTTTAGTGAGCTACACCTGGGTAGCAGAGGCACCAGCTGCGCTTGCATCAGCAGTGCCTTCAGGCACAAAGGAGCTGGCATCTACAAGGTCCACAGCAATGCTGCTGTCATCAGGGCCATCCCTGACGCTGCTGATACCAACAGCGTCAAATAGTCTGCGCCCTGAGCGAAGCATAGTCATGTCATGTATTACGCAGTACTAGTAGCAGTACTGCCACTAGTAAGCTTGCTGGTGCAGGCTCGACATACTGACCTGTGTTGCAGTGGCCAGTGAAGCACTCATCCTTCAAGTTGAGGTTCTTGTCTGATTGAGCAGAGCTGCATGCTGATGACAGTCCAAATTTGCTCTTATCCTTACTGCAGAATGCAGAGTTATGCTGAGCAGCTGAACCATACCTGAGGAGTGCAGCAGCCGTGATGCAGACCAGCAACAGTCCAGCTCTTGCAGCGGACCTCTGGAACACCATGACACCGAGTGCCAAGGAAGCGAGAGCGCGACAGCAGAGTTTCGGCGGCATGAGTATGGTCGAACGGCAAGCCCAAGCGTCATTCGGACTATGCTGACCATGTCCAAGCTTGGCTCGATCAAGAGAGGGCCTCCGGATGTAGAGCTGTTCCAGCCCGTGCATCCGGTGTTAACAACGTTGGCATCAACGGTCCAGCAATAGCGCAACCGTTCGACTGCAAAATTGGGCCGCCGCTGCTGGCGTCGCATTGCTGCTTCAAACATTGACAGCTGAGGTTGTCCGCTCTTGACGCCCTGCCGTTACCGGCCATGGTCATCACAGGCGAGCTGATGTGCCGATGTTTGGTTGCTCTGCTGATGTTCAGGTGCACAAACTCCTGTGTGTGACATGCCACTCTTGCTCAACTTTTGCCAAGTTGGCTCTGACCTAGCTACCATCTGGTAGCTATTAGACGAGTCCAACTGCTAGGTGTTTACAAACCTCTGCACTGCATGAAAAGCGCCACAATAGTGCATGTAGCTCAATATTGGCACACAGCCAGCACAAGCCATACTCTGTGCATAGCGTGATGACAAATCTGATCAAATCATGCCATCTACTTAGTGGCAATCTCTAGCACACTTGTTGTAGCAACAATCGCACATAAATATTGCACATAGCACTTGCTTTGCATCAATGACACCACGGAACCTGCAGATTCTCATGATGGTGTCATGCTGTGCCGCTTGTGCGAGGCGCTGCAATATGCATGTCCTGAACTGCAGGATACTAGTGCCAACAAGTGGGCACATCCTTGACAATGCCAATCTGATCAGCATGGATCTTGGATCCTCTCCCATACTTTCCGTAACAGACAACAGACAGCCTCAGGAAAATGCTGCTCAAATGCATTCAGGTGAAACATTCAATGATTGAGGTGGAGCTGACAGCCCTGCCTGTGTCGCACTGTGTGCACATCAGGAGACTGCTGCAAATCTGCACTTCAACACAAGCTGTTATGGAACAGCTACGTTCCAACACAGACTGTCCTAGAAGTAAATCTACATGGTGTGCAAAGCATGGACCACATGTTTTGTGATGTTCTGAATGCGTTTCTGCAGCCTCACATCCTTTCCAGCCAGTGGCTAAGCACACAAACCTGTTGCAATCTGAGTAATCACACAACCAAGCTAGTTTCCATTGGCTGCTGGTCGCAGAACTGTGTGTGCTCACACCTGTATATGTCTTCCGCCACAAGCGCTCTCTCTGTGGCATTCCACAGTGCGTCCAAGTTATACCTGTCATACCTGTTATTAAATTCCACTGCACAATCAACAATTACAGGCAGCTCCGGGCTGCCGCTCCCTGCATGATTGCTGAAAAGCGTAAACTTTATTTTTCCTCTCCAACTGCTGCAGGCATCAAGGGTAGCTCTGGAAGAAGACTGCTGGATGCAGATGTGTCAGCCTCAAGTACAGCAGCTGGCACTCACAGTGCATCAGGGAATCTGACTACAGCAGCCAGCTACAGGGCTGGGCCAAATGCAGCTGCAATTGGCGTTGCCCTGATAGATGGGAGTGCAGCTGCAGACAATGGCACTGCAAGTGTGTCAGCCAAGGGGGCGTCAGCACCCATGGTAAGGTCAACTGCAAGGGTCACACACAAGCAGTGAATGCGCACATAGCGACTTGACATCTCAGTCACAGGGCAAGTTCTGTTACCGAGAGTCAGCATTTGCACGATCTGTGTGGTCTGCATCACGCGGTCTGCATCATGTGGTCTGCATCATGTGGTCTGCATCATGTGGTCTGCATCATGTGGTTTGCATCATGTGGTCTGGTCAGCTTCTGTAGCCAAGCTTGTTGACTGTCTTGCTTTGTGTGCACTACTGAACATGGAGTGAACACCTGCAGTATGCTTGGCACTTGTGAACACTGATAGTTTTACCATGCTTCAATGGAAGGGACCTTATGAACATTTGACAAACTAGTACTTCCTTGTAGGCCAGTGCAGCAAGTACATCAGGTGTATCCAATGGTACAGGCCGCAATGCTTCAGCCAATCAGGGTCTGACAGCTGTCACCACCACCACAAACAGCAAAGCCAACAGTGACATCATCCACAACAGTGCAGCCTCAGGCAGCAGTGCAGCTGACCTCACCAGCAGCAGTGCAGCCCAGTCTCAGACAGGCAGCAGCAAGGACAGACACAGCAGCAACAGCAGTACAGGAGGGGATGTGTCAGCAAGGGGCAAAGCAGACAACGCAGTCTCAGACAGCAGTGAAGCCTCAACTACTGCAACACCAGACAAGGTAAGCGGACTGACTTTGGCATCATGTCTTGTGCATCATGCGTTTTTCCATTCTTCAACATACTGATCTGAGGCAGTTCTTTGTGACTGCATCAGCATCATGCACACTCAAGCTATGTAGCAGGTGCTATACAGCTACCCATCTGCTCACTGCTACCAGACTTTGACAGGTGGCCGGGCTTGTCACTCAACTGTACAGTTGAGCACACATGTGTCGCAGGTGACAGCAAGTCAGGCAACAAACACCACTGCTAACCAGGCAACCAAATACATCGCTGCAGATATAACTGCAGACAAGACAGCATTCGATCATGGGCATGCAACAGTCAGTTCTGGTACATCAGGAGACAAGGTAGCTGGCAGTGTTCAAGGTGCTGGAACAGAGCACGCGGAGGTGGCTTTCACAGGTTGATCAAATAATGAAGTCAATCACAGCATAAGTGCCGTACCTGGATGGGAGTTGAGTGAGAATACTTGTGATAGTACCCTCTGCAAGGCTGACTTGTCTCTAATGTGGTCCTCAATGCAGATTTCTGGTTTGCATGTTTGCAATGCTGGCAGACCAGCCCATATGGCATCCATACCACAGTCTCAGAACTGTGTTTAAAAATGATGAAAGCGCACAAGTGAAATGTCTGGCAGTAGCAAATTGGCTTATGACAAGTGACTCTTTACAATGGAACACGGGCAGTCAGATGCTTTTTGCATGCAATCTTCACTACATAGTATACAGGCATACCTAAATCTTTCAGTTCTGCAGTACTGGTTGTCCTGATCACAAAGTGCAAAAGGATCATCAGATTCTGCTGTGGCTCATGACTTGGGTGCTTCTTTATTGGATGCAGACTACAGGTTCTTGCTTCGTTTGTTGCCTTGACTGAGCAGCCATCAGGTACAACAGCAGCCTGTCGCAGTAATTCTATCCTTGGGGACTGGGAAACGTATCCAGTTTGACATGAAAAGGCACATTGACCTCAGATCTGATCTAGACATCGACAAAAATCCTGATGCATACAGTTGGTTCTTGGCATCAGCCCACTGTTCTTAGCCTCAAATTGAAGCTGCAGCAGTTTTAGAGGCATTGTCATGTATGTCAGCCCTGTCTTTGTTGCCCCATGAGCTAGCTGCAGTATCGACCAAGCCAAGTAAATGTCTCCTGGACCCATCACCTGCGTAACCAGTCAATGCCAGTTGGCAGCAGAAGTCTGCCAGTCAAGGTTGATGTGACACTAAACAAGCTTGGGCCTTAAGGCCCAAGGCGCCCTAGGCATGCTCTGTGCAACATTGTCTGTATAGCATGGCAAAGCTGGCACAGCGTTACAAATCACAAGTTTGCGCACAAGCTGAAGACATGGTCATCTTGCATCAACCGCATCAACTTGAGAGAAAGAGCAAACTTGGACAACAGGTTCAGTGTGCAGTGTAGCAGGGTACAATGAGCTGTCGGGCAACTAATGCGCATGTGGGATTTTGACCTACAACAAGTAGCAGCTGCTCTTCTGTATTGCACCTTATCACACTAAAGTGCACATGCAGAAGACTTGAAAGCTTTAATACTGCACACAAATGACGTCGCACATTGCATCAGTGTCATAATTTGCATTGTTCACTATCAATAGCAATTTTGTTAACACTGCAGTACACACACTGAGCAGCGCGTGGCACAACAGGGCATACTATTCACTGACAACTGCAGCCATACAGATGATGCCAGCATGCAAACATCCCTGATCTAGTACCTGTCAAACTCAATGGAGCAGCAGCAGGTGCTGCAGTTGGTGCGGACTCTGAAGTATGATCACCATAACCAACATTGGTCATTTCTTTGTGACCATAGCGGGCGGCCTGACCAAAGATGAAGCCAAGAAGGTGTCTCTTGGATCCTTCACCTGCGTTGTATGAACAATGTTTGTTGTCATGTTTCGGCAAATTGCACTGCAGGGCTCACTCAGCTGAGCGCCAATGAGCAAATGCTGAACAGGCATGAAGCCAACAAAGCAGCTTTCAGCAATGCAAGGGCAAGCTTGTAGCCTTGTTAAGGACGTTTTGATGAGCACAACATGGACGATGTGGTGCAAATGCAGGTAGCTTGTTTGTCAGTCACCTGATGGAGCAGGCGCTGCAGCAACGGAGGCATCAACACCACTAGCAGGGGCTGCGGCTGGGGCAGGAAAGGGGCCTTGGACATCAATGTAGTCAGTGTAGACATGACCAATGCTGGCCTTGTTTTTTTACGCCGTGGGACCATCGGCTCTGATCAGCTGTTCATGCGTAACCTTGCAGATGTCTCCTGGACCCATCACCTGCGTAACCAGTCAATGCCAGTTGGCAGCAGAAGTCTGCCACTCAAGATGGGGCACTAAACAAGGCCCAAGGCGCCCTAGGCATGCTCTGTGCAATATTGGGTGTAGAGCATGACAAAGCTGGCATGGCGTTTCTAGTCACAAGCTGAAGACATGGTCATCTTGCATCAACTGCATCAACTTGGACAACAGGTTCAGTGTGCAAGTGCTCTTCTGTATTCAATACAGAATTGCAATTTGCACCTTATCACACCAAAATACACATGCAAAGGACTTGAAAGATTTTTGAAACAGGTCTGTGAACACCTGATACACAAATGACGTTGCACAGTGCATCTGATTCAGTATCATAATTTGCATTGTTCACTATCAATAGCAAATTTGCTAACACTGCATTACACACACTGAGCAGTGTGTGGCACAACAGGGTACACTGTTCAGTGACAACTGCAGCCATACAGATGATGCCTGCATGCAAACATCCCTGATCTAGTACCTGTCAATCTCAGTGGAGCAGCAGCAGGTGCTGCAGTTGGTGCGGACTCTGAAGTATGGTCACCATAATCAGTGTTGGCCTTATCTTTGTGACCATAGCGGGCGGCCTGAGCAAAGCTCAAGCCAAGAAGGTGCCTCTTTGACCCTTCACCTGCAGGATTTGATCGACATTTGTTGTCACGTGGTATACATGCCAACAAATTGCTGTAGTTGACCGCCGATGAGCAGGCGCTGAACCGGCGATAAGCAGACTAGAGCATTTGCAGCAGCTGCAACGTCAACGTTCACTTCAACGTTTGCACGCACAGGATTGACGTGATTGTTCATGCTTCGGTGTACCTGAGTTGACCTCGCCAGCGGCACGAGTCAAGATCACGGACAAAAGCACAAGCATGCAACGCGTGGCGGTGGTGGTCTTCATTCCCAGTTGGAGAGCAGCACACGGGCAGCACGGCACCAGCTAGCCTGTGAGGACGCAAGCTTTGGTCCAGGTACGTATCGTAAACTGCTTGTGTTCGATTCGACGCTTTGAAAGCTTTTAATCATTCTCATCAGCTACCACCACTTTCGATGCCCACACCCCCGTTTCACAAGAACCTGCTGGCAGGCCTGCAGCTGGCCTAGGCCAGATGGCACATGCATGTACCATCGTGAAGGTTCTGACCACGGCAATGCAGTGTCATACTTTGTGGAGGCAATTGCCAGTGAGGCGTAATAATGCTTGGCGCATTCATGTTTGAGCTCAAGACATGACACATTGTGGCAATCTCACGCTTGCCGTCAGCTGCTGGCATCACGCTATGATCGATGGTGAGCAAGCCAAGACCAGAGGCATCCATTGGTCGAAGCTCACAATATAAAGGTGCTGACAGCTGACGAGTGCTAGCCAATTGCACTCTGTGAACGACATTTGACGTGTCTGCAGGCAAAGTCAAGATTAAGTTCAACACATAACGTTTGGGTGCCATATGATGCATGCATGCCATCCTATAGCAAGCACACGCTTCTGGCTAGGATGGTGCAGTTTGAACAGCAATGCTAGCCTTCAACAAACACAAAAGAATGTACACAAGTACAACAAGCAAGACACCATACACCTCACTCGAATGACTTAGCTAGCCTGCAGCAAGACAACTTCAAGAGCTAGTATTTGCAGCTCAGTCACAAGCACTGCCAAAATTGATTTCAGCCTCGGTAATTGGCATATTCTCGCTCAGCATGATAGGGCGTCCATACAATCTTAGAAGGATCCACTGCAAGCCCTGCCGATCCTGCTTCCTTCAAGTTCCTGGAGAGCAACAAAAGCTGTTCAGCTATGCCTGCAATGCTGCTGGCATGTGTGGTCCTGCATGATCCACGCATGAGTCATACTGCCCACAAGGATGTGATCCTTGCACCGTACTCTTCCCCATGTGAAATCATGTGAGATTCTGCTGTTTCAGCATCTGTATGCACCTACATAGCATGCAAATGCACCACATCTTGTGCTGCATCTGCTCTCTGTTTGACGTGCAAACACCATTCTAACAAGGGAACTAAGCGCAAGCAATTTTGACTTGCTGGAGGCTTCACATGCATCCATGCAAACATATAGTGAGTGTTGGCTGACCTTTCAATGAGTTTTGGGGCAGCACAAATGACATGCTGCCCCTTCTGGTACTGGATGAGGTTGAGATGCTGCAGAGTGCTGACCACATCTTCCACCTTGATGGCTGTCATCTCACTCAACTCCTTCAGGCTGATGGTCCCTTGATAGTCCTTCAGTACCTGAGCTCACGGCAGAAAAGCTTCATGTTGCAGCTCCAACATAGAAAATCTGCTCAGCATAGGATCTCTGGGATCACCATCAGCACAATATCCAAATGCACAACCAGACAGGCACGTACATGCTCCAAGGGAAGGAAGGAGAAGTGTCATTGGCGGACAATGTATGATTGGCAGGATTGACATGTGCAGTCCATCTCTGACATTGCAAAACACACACACACACACACACGCACGCACGCACGCACACATGCATGCACACACAAGGTTTGTGACTGAGAGCTGCGCAAAGTCACCTTTAGGAGCTCTCTGGTCCAGTACCCTCTATAGCTGACCAGCCCCAGGTCTGACAGGGGTCGCTCAGGGGTACCCACCTTATTCTCAATCTTGCTCAGCTCATAGCTGATAGAGATGAGAAACTTGCCATATCCCTTACGCTGGTAAGGAGGCAAGGTAAGGATACAAGCCAAGTTATAGCCGTCTTCACTACTTTTCTCCTTTGAGAAGTACCTGCAGAAACATTAACAGAAATGATTAACCAATGCTGCCTTGCTGACAGTGACAGTGGCTGCAATCCTCAAACATGCAGGTCAAGATGCAACTGTGTGACAGGTGTACCTCATGTGTGGTCATGCCAAATGCTTGTCATCATGCTCCATCTTGATGCTCATCAAAATACTGTGACTGCATGTCAGCATGCAAGCATGCACGTGCATATGGTGTGCTGTGAAAAATACAGCAGTGAACATCTCACACATCAAGCAGCCATGCAAGATGAACTTTGCAACACTTGGGAAGGCTGACTGAGCCAGAGCATACCAGCTTGTGCAAAGGTCACGTTACGACAATGACTGTGCCTGAATGTGAAGACCTACCCTACAACATGTGCTCCTCGCTCATCACATTCACACAACACATAGAACAGGAACAGGTCCACATCATAGAACAGAGTCTTATGATCCAGGAACAGCTTTGCCAGGTAGCACAGGTTCTGGCAGAAGAGCTTCTCCTTCTTGCCGTCTATCTCAAACATGGACACATTGGTGTTGCGATAGATCTCATCCCCAGGTGGGTGCTGGATCCTGCTGCGCTTCAGATGCTGAAGCATCTGCTGGCGCTCCTTGAAGAACATGAGGTCATACTCACAGAAATACAACATCTGCAGTTGAAGACAAGAGTCAGAAGCACCTAAGCATCTGCTGGCGCTTTTTGAAGAACATGAGGTCATATTCACAGAAATGCAACATCTGCAGGCAAAGGCAAGAATGAGAAGCAGCTGCTTCATCTGCAGAGGCTATCAGCCCATTGATTTTGCAAGTGCTATGTGATGCTTGGAGTTGCATGCACAGTCTGACAGCACTACAGCACCTGGACTACCATTCCGCTGATTTCGTAACTGCTGTGTGCTGCTTTGGTTTGCATGCAGAGTCTGAGAATGCATTGACAGCACTACAGGACCTGAAGCTAGCAGAAGCAGCCAGTCTATCTATTGGCCTTGACTTTGGGCACTGCACAAGGCTAGAAATTGCTAAATTTGCAGGGCCAGGAAAATAACAGGGCAAATCAGAGGCAGACATGTTGTGGTGCAGATGAACCCTCCACGCTAGCAGCAGAGTAGCAGCGCTGCTTGCTTTGTGTCCTGTCTGGGTAAAATCAGCGTGTTCAAACAAGCAGTGTGTATCACCTGAAGACACCTCTGTTGTGCAGCAGCCTCGAGGCCACAAGCTTTGCTTACACTATGTTTTGCACACTGGCTTTGGTGTGACACAGAACTGCTGCCGAGCAGCTGTTTAGGTAAACAAGTGAGCATAGCTTTGCAGAGCAGATGCAATAAGATGAGTGAATGCGTTTCTGGGCTTGTTAAAACATGAGCACACCTTGCACATGTTGTACTCCTGGGGCAAAGGGCTGAAGTACCAAGTCTCCATCTCATATCTGCCCAACTCTATCCTCTCCACGTTCTTCACTTTGGTGAACTCTTCATGCTCTCTGAGTGCATTCTGATCAAACTCGCCATGATGTTCCTCTTCTTCATGTACATCTTCGATCTTGCGCTTCTGATTTCGAGTCCTTCCTCCTGATTCAGTGACTACGGCTGACAGCTCAGCTTCACTGGTGGCTACTGTGGTGAGGTCCACATGGTCTAGGGTTGTCCATGCGTCCATGCGTCTGTTAACTGCAGTGCAAGCCATTGTGAACTACTATTGTGTAACCCTGTGTGGCAAACACCAAAATTGCAGTGCACAGGTAGTTTGACTGTTTCATTATCAATGCAGCTGAGCAGACACAAGCTGTCACAGCATGCAGCGCCAACAAAAAGTTGGGATGCAGACATTACTTTCGCTGCAGACGAGGACCGTGTGGCAAGTGCTTGAGATGTGGCATTGTAAAGAAGTCTTGCTGAGCACAGAGAGAAACAGGAAAAACAACTCTGGCCTTTCAGCTTGATCACTCATGTAACATGTTGTACCAGCTGCTACTCACAGTTGATGTAGTGGACATAGTACTCGTAGTCAGGGGCATCTGATCGCTTGCGCCTCTCTATGATTTTGGCTCTGTGGTACTGTCCCTGCTTCCATTCACACTCCATGAAAGTGCCCACTTCCAAAGGCAACTTGACCTGCATAGAGGACAGTGCAACATAGTTTCAGAAGCGGCGCATCCAACATGCAGTACATTCACGAACGACTTTCCTGTTGCTGTTCTCAATTCAGCAGGGCTTTTGACGTGCAAATTAACATCCGTGCTCATTGGGTACTGACGAACTCAGATACAAGTATGAGTTTGCGTCAATGGTAAACAGATATATGCAGCAAACCGCAGCAGCATACCTCTCGGCCACCTTCCTCAACAGTATGAACATCCTCAGGTGGAACAGACGATCCTGGTTGTCCAGCTCTGGGGCGCTTGTTAGCAGCTTGAGCAGGATGTACCTCAAGTTTGACAGGATGTCCCCTCTCAGCCTCTGTTTCCTGCTGTTCTTTCAGTAGAGGCACATGTGTGCCCAAGACACCCTTTCCGGCACCAGCACCCTGCAATAAGTCGTGCTGTCATCACATATTTGTGTACGCACTTGCATGGACGTTCGGTTTTGCAGCAACTTCGGTCGATCCTCAAGCAGTGATCACTAGCTGCACAGATTTCATGCGTAGCTGAACGTATTGCGCGCACCAAGTGACTTTGAGGTCCTTCAAACTCTGCCACTGGTGGGGACGAGTCATGTTGCTCCTTCTTGATAGCCTTCCTGCTTTTGTCTATGGGCCCACCCATGTGTTTGTTGTCGAAAAACGACACTATAGGCAGCCTCAGGCTTCGCAGAACAGCGTTTGCAGCAGCCTTTGCTGATCAACGCAGGCACCTGGCCATCGGTCTTGTGCGCTGCGCTTGCAATCGACTTCCTGCACGAAGGCATAAACGGGAAGATGAAGAAGACAAACAGCTCATCCCTCAGTACCCCTGGACAGGATGCATGACGACTTGCTCCACACAGAGTGTGGGCTTCACACAGGCAGTGATGCAGGCATATATCATCGCTGAGAGGAAGATGCACATCTTTGGTAGTGCCAAACAGCATTGGCGGCATGGCCTCAACAACTGCTTGCATTTACTGGTTTAACATATTGCAGCAGGCCTCACTACTGCATGCAGATGCTGCTACAACACAGGGGTTTGATGTGGTTCAAAAAGCAGCGTGAGCGGAGATCATGAGCCAATATTATGTCTGTGTCAGTACAGAAGGTTTCCTGTATTCTGTAGTGATCAAGTTATACAAAAATAAAGCCTAATTAGGCCAATCAGCTCACACCTCCACCATACTCAAATCAAGGTAGACAGAGATATTGGTCACTGGCATGTCAACCAAAATTAGATGCCATGCAGTCGCTCAGTTGAGACCAGCATACTGGTTGCTTCTGCCTGACTTGTTGATTGAAAACCTGACTTGCATAGGGTGCAATCAGCCACATTGGCACTTTCTGTGCAAGCACTGAACCTAGGCAGCCAATGCATGGCTTCTGCTCTCTGACAACTTTGACAAGTGCTCATCTATGGCACTGAAGACATCATCCATGCTCTGTGTTCCATCCACCTGAAGCAAGTCACTACTGTGCTCAAATGACAGATGCAGGGTATGCAAGTACACACATGTGAAAACGACTCACACTGTCAGCAGCTGCAGAAACATGCAGCAAAGACCTGCATATAATCAAGTTTCAGCAAAATCCTGCATCACCAGCAAAGAAAGATACAACCATGGCAGGACCACACCATACCTTTAACTGCTGTGATAGTGCTCAACGTGACTCACAAGTTCAAATTGGGTTTTTGTCATGCCCAAGCCAGCTCACCTCAACCAGCTGGTCCTGGTAGTAGCCCAGCACTGCATCCACGTTGCTGTGGTGGTTGTGCAGTCTGGTCTTGACTTTCTCTGCCGTGTCATCACTCCGTTGTATCAAGCGATGCTCTATGTCCTCTGGAGGCGGCTTGTGCTTCATGTGATATATGTCACCTGTCTCAGGGTCCAGTCTTCTTCCTGCTACTCGGTCTACTAGATCCTCATCTGGAACCTGCAAGATACTGCTGTGACCCTCTTGCAAACAAATGATGGCAGAGTCATGATACATGTGCAGATTGCTGTTGGGAATGTGGAGACACAGGCTGCACAAACTAAACGTACTTGGTTCAGACTTGCACACACTAAATGTACTTTGGTCAGATTTGCATGTCTGGAACAAATGCAGTGGGTCAGCCATATGCCTTGCATGAGCAAGCATGGCTCACAACCAAGCTTGCATCTGAAGTGAATCGCAAACCTGACTTGTGTCTACGCTGTCCCATTGTGCTGCTCAAAGCATATTAAAAATGCAAAGCACATATGTGAGGTACCAGTCAAGCAGCAGCATGACCAATATGACAAAGCAATGCCAGGGCAAGGGCAAAGAAGCAGCCACATCCCTTGCAGAGGCACTTTTGACTTCAGCAATAACATTGTAGATACTTTAACACAGGCGCAACTGAGCTTGAGCGCTCTGCTTGAAGGTATTGAAGCCAGGCATCTATAGGCAAGACGCATGTCTGTCACGTACACCATACCAGTCCTGTTTGCACAGGACATCCTGATGGACTGGAACAGGCTCTGAACAAATGGATGAGCAAGGCCAAGAGCCTTACGCTGATGAGCACAAACAGATCAGGCTTGATGCCCTTCTGGACAATGGCTTCTGCTTGGTCACCACTCCGTGGGTAGCCATCCAGCAGCCAGCCATGTTCTTGCACATCAGGCTGTTCTAGCCTGTTCACAACCATCTCTACGACCACACTGTTGGGCACTAAGTTGCCTGAGTCCATGTAGGAGGCTGCTTCCTTGCCTGCAGGGGTGCCGGCTGCAACTTCTGCTCTGAGGAGATCTCCAGCAGAGATGTGCACCAGGCCAAACTGCAAGACAGAGTGAGACAGGGCTAAGTAATGCAGAGATGTGCACCAGGCCAAACTGCAAAACAGAGCTAAGTCATGCAAATTATGCAGCAGATCCTGTCATGGTAGTTGTTGCAATGTTGCCTGTTGAGCATGAAAAATTGTAGTTAGAAGGGCAAACATGTGTGCTGATACGGGGCTTGGCAGTTTTGTCTGCTTGGCTGCCGTCAAAAGTCAAAAAAGGTCAAACCATTGCTGGTTCTGCTGATTTGAAAGCAAGTTCACAAGCAATGATTACGGCTGCAGCAGCTTTTATGGCCAGTCAGTTGAACACCTTCTCAACAATACGTGAGCACTGAGTGCCTTTGCCAGTGGCTGGCGCGCCTGAGATCATGACCCTCATTGGTTCCTTGCTGTGTGATCCATTGCTCTGCAATACAAAGCAACAGCTATGAGCAGGCGGGACCTAGATTGCAGTACACTGCAGCATGGGATTGCATGCTCACAGAGGCCACAGTGTGCTGAAGCCGGGAAGATCTGACTGTGCTGGCTCTCTGTTTGTGAGTGAGGCAGTACGAAGGCTTTTGCTGCTCTTCTTGATGTGATTGACGGCGAGCTGCAGGTAGAAGGACTAACAAGTCAGTAACCCGAGCGGACCAGATCTGCCCGGGCAGCGGGCCTTCATGCCAAGGCCCGGCACCACGTATTGCCTCACCTGTCAATGCAGCTGTGTGCATGCTAGTGATAGGCCTGTGCTGTACTCGGCGTCTCTGCACGAGTGTTGCTTGCGAGCACGACGAACAGTTTACACTATGCATAGCTCCTGGAAACTAACGCTACGTTTGGCTACTCGCGGGTCAGGCAGCACACGAGCATTGAGCAGGGGGGATAGGCAGCTCTTGTCAGCGAAATGCTCTGCTGCAGCCCAGCTGCGCGTGCAGAGCTCTGCAGCTGCAGTGCTTTGCTTCAGGTATGCTTCTTCTTCGTGGCTTCGGAGCACAGCCGAGGCACAGCAGCGCTCGTCAGGCAGAGCATTGTCCTTCACACTGACGTGCTCGTGAGACCCCGAGAGTAGCGGAAGAAGTTTGAGGGCACTATGTCGCGACCGTCACTTTGAACCGCTCTTCCGTGTCACAAACGTCAGCGATCACCAATACGTCGGGGCGCACGCAGACGCACAGCAGTTTTCGCAGCATGTGAGCTGCGCATGGCCCCGCTGGGGCTGATAAGTTGCCATGAAGTTCAGTCTAGAGGGCTTGTCTGTTTACTTTCCCTATGAATACATATACCCAGAGCAGTACCAGTTCATGCTGGAGTGTAAGAGGGCCTTGGACGCTAAAGGGCACGGCCTCTTGGAGGTTTGCCATCTTTTGCAGCATTCCAGGCCTGCTTGACATTTGATAATTGAATGTGTAACATCGTACACCATGGTGCCGTAGATGCCCACTGGGACTGGCAAGACAATCACCCTGCTGGCCCTTATCACCTCATACCAGCTGGCACATCCAGAAATTGGCAAGCTTGTATACTGCACACGTACTGTGCCAGAGATGGAGAAGGTCCTTCAGGAGCTGAAGGAGCTGGTTGACTATCGCTCCAGGTAAAGGGGCGCTGTATTGACAAATGTCTCTTGATGCAATGTAAAAGCAGCAGCGGCCAATAAGACATTTGAGCTTGTAGATGTGACAGCTCTCCAACATCTGTGTGCATGCTGCATTTATACACCAAGATACATGCATTTTTGGAGCAATGCAACAGGTTGCATTGCATCTGCTGCTTTGGCAGTTTGTTGAGGCAGGCTATAGAGAGTGTTGTTAGTTGTGAACTGTTTGTGCACCAGATGTTTGTTGCATACAGCCAAAATCACATCATATTGCTGCATGAAAATTCAGCACTATGGTTTCAATCTGCATACTAATGCCATTAGCCCAGACACCTTCAGCTACATTGCAACTGAGTGACACAGCACATGTATGAGTGTATCATAAGTTTGGTCAATGTTCGTGCTACTGCCTTGACCAGGCTCAGTGAACTTTAGGTACTTCCTAGGTCCTGGGCAAAAGGTACCGCAGATCTTGGCTTTGGGTTTGTCATCAAGGAAGAACCTATGTGTACATCCCAGTGTTGCTGGTAAAGTCGCTGCTCCTTCCGACTCCTTCTGCTGACAGCTTGCTGTACTTCCTGCCAGAGTCTTACCACTGGTGCATTGCCATCTATGCTATGCATTGTGAGCATTCTGAGCACTTGCTTTACCCAGTCTTTGCTTGCTTCTTGCAAAGTAACACCCGCCCTGTTCACACATCAGGCAGAGTGCTAACTTGACTGTGGTGATTTCCAGCTGACCTGACAGCATACAGTCCTTGCATGGCTTTGGCAGACTGTCTGCTCAGCATCACACACAAAGTGCCAATCAAAGCATTTCAACAGTCTCAGCAATCAGCATGCTGTTGGCCTGCAGAGGAAGGGTCACGAGAGAGCGTGGATGCAAAGTGCCGTCGCCTGACAGCTACATGGGTGCGTGAAAGGCATGTATCTGATCAGGACATTGAAGTGTGTAACTTCTTTGAGCAGCTGGAGAGGGCAGGTACACAAACACACCCATGTGGATAGCAATCTTCTGCACAATGCACTAGTGCACGAAATGTGGCTCAGACACTGAATGGCCATGCAAGTCAGGGCTGTTTGAACATTGCGCTATCTTAGCTTGCCATGTAAGTGGTAACAGACTACCCACTGAATAGACAGAGTCATCTGACAGCAATGATGTTGATGTCAAGTCTGTAGGTTGATCTGAAAGTATACATCAGAATACACAAGAGTACGTTCGATCTCTCAGTATTTGCCAGGCTTATAAAGTTCTCAGGCAGTGTTTCATTGCTTTGTTGAGCAGTCTCAAGAGGCATCCCTCAGATGTGCACAGGCAGCAGACCTTCACCACACAGAAGACGCACCATATATTTGGGGTTCATGGTCCAAATGTGGACCACACAGATAGTCAAGATCTGCTTGTGGTAGCCTTGGTACAGCATGCAGAATGTGCCCGGCAAGCTGCTGGTCTTGCTGCTATATATGCACTCAATGCTGCCACACAGGGTCAGATGCTCTGCTAGAGCCGGGTGTGTATACCCTGGAGGATCTGAGAATCTTTGGACGCAAGCAAGGCTGGTGTCCTTACTTCCTTGCTCGCCACATGCTGGCTTTTGCCAATGTGGTGGTGTACAACTACCAGTATATGTTGGATCCCAAGGTTTGCGATACAAGATATCTGCATGCAACCTATCCTCTCTGCATGCACGTGCTGTTTGTTGCTGAGTATGTTGTTTTGGTGCTGTCCCTGCATGCTTCAGACAAATGCCTTCCGCTTAATGTGCTGATCAGCATGAGTCTGAGGTACAGTACGTGCCAGCTTGCCTTACTGCCGAGCTACCCGTGGTTGCAGTGTCGTGGATCTTTCTGCTGGACTTAGCCCATTTGTCTCAGTTCCAGAGGCAGCATGCCAGATGTAAATACCTGCGATGCCATGTCTACACCCCCCCCTGCCCCCCTCCCCTCCCCCACTTCCCCCCTCAAGCTGATCATTTGCTTGCCTGCAGGTGTCTAACATGGTGTCCAGGGAGCTGGAGAAAGAGTGTATTGTGGTCTTTGATGAAGCACACAATATTGACAATGTGTGCATTGAGGTAAGCAGATCATGCCTTGCCACCTTCTTTGCACAGCCAGACTGTATATAGCACACTTCAGGGCAGGCCAGTTTACGCCCTGCATGATCCTGGTCTCTAAGCTTTATGCATGCCACTAGTGGCAACAGCTTGCAAGACCCTCTGCTGCCTTCCCTTCGTGCCTGCTCCATGTGCATCAAAGCCTTGGTGTCACTGTGACAGTCCTGTTATAACAAGGCATCTTTATGATCGCCAGCGGAGTTTTGCAGGTCAAGGCCGTTTGCATGCGCAGCAGCAGAGTCATGATCCCATATCGCAAATCATGACACCCAGAGCAGTTTCAACACACATTTCTGCTGCAGGCCCTCAGCGTCAATCTGAGACAGCAGACACTCGACAACGCTGGGCGCAACATCACTCGACTCAACTCAGCAATTGAGCGAGCCAAGTCAACGGATGCTCAGAGGCTGAAGGATGAGTACCAAAGGCTGGTGAGGGGGCTGCAGACCCAGGGGAACCTCCCCTCGGCTGACCCCAGGCCTGCTGGGGCGGGGGGCGAGGACTGGCTGGCCAATCCTGCCTTGCCAGAGGACATAATGAGAGAAGCAGTAAGGAAGCTATGCTAACAGTATCAGTGCACCACGCTACTTCATGCAACAGGCCTGGTCTTCTTGTTAACAATCATTGGTGCGTGAAGATGCGTTGGTGCGTTCAAGCTATGAAAGGGCTGTGCTATAGTCTTCAGCTTGCTATTGCCTCCCCTCTGATCCTGTTACAAGGCATCACCTTACATTCTATCGCACTGACTGTCAACAGAAAGCAAAGCATGTTGCAATTTTTGTCGCTTCTATCACCATTTGTATTATTTCCGTCACCATTTGTGTTGCTACTGTTGCCATTTGTATTGCTGCTGTCAGTCACCGTTTCTGTTGCTTCTGACACCAATTAACAAACTGTTTTGCTGATGTCAGGTGCCCGGCAACATCAGAAGAGCAGAACACTTTGTGGCTTTTCTGCGGCGCTTTGTGGCGTACCTGAAGGAGAAGCTTGGAGTGAACCAGGTGGAGACTGAAAATCCAACCACCTTTCTGGCCCAGCTTCAAGAGCGGCTGAACATCGATGGTATGGGGTGTCACTATATTTAGGGTTTAGACAGGGTACAGTGTCTTGACACATATGATCACCCAATACACTGCTGCAAGACAGTCTCATAGCTGCAAACTTGTTTTTCGTACCATGTTCTGCTGCTATAAAGAAGCATGTTGCTGGTTTCTGCAGGCATGGGTATGGGATCTGCTCTGGGGTTCTCCTCCTTGCCTGCACTTGCTTGTCATCTGCCTCTGCATGTGTCACTAACAGTCCTCTACGCACATGCCATTGTATTCTGCTACGTGCCGCAAAACCATTGACAGCATGCATGCAGTGCGCAAACATATCCTGCAAACGGCATATGCAGGCAAGACACCGCGCTTCTGCTATGTGCCGCAACGGTCTGGCATGCAGGCAGCATCATGACATGTGTTGTGAATGACACACAGGCAGCATCATGACGTATCTGATGAATTGCATGCAGACGCCATCATGACACATCTTGTGAATGACACACTGGCAGCATGATGACGCACCTGATGAATGGCATGCAGGCAGCATCATGACATGTCTTGTGAATGACACACAGGCAGCATTATGACGTATCTGATGAATGACATGCATGCCGCATCACGACATATTTTGTGAATGGCACGCAGGCAAGACACTCAGATTCTGCTGTGTGCCTCAACAGTCTGTCATGCAGGCAGCGTCATGACATTTCTTGTGAATGATGTGCAGGCAAGACACTCAGGACCTGCGATGTGCCTCAACAGTCTGTCATCCGGGCTGTATTATGACATATCCTGTGAATGGCATGCAGGCCGCATCATGACACATCTTATGATTGACATGCAGGCAAGACGCTGAGATTCTGCTACGACCGCCTAACCTCTCTGCTGAAGACTCTGGAGATCACAGACACCGATGACTTCACGCCAATCCACCTAGTGGCAGACTTTGCCACCCTGGTGGGAACCTATGCAAGGGGGTTTGCAATCATCACCGAGCCCTTTGACGAGCGCATGCCAGCTGTCAGAGACCCAGTCATGCAGGTGCTCAACTCCAAGCTGTTGCTGTTCTTCTGTGTTGCCAACTTATTGCTGTTCTGCCATGCCTCGCAAAGGTGTAAGGCAGAGCCTGTCATTCAGTGCATCCTAGAGCAAGCATAAAAACACCTGTGTTACCAAGCCTCGACAGGGTGTGTGGCAGAGCCTGTCTTTCTACGCATTGTAGAGCCCACATCAAGACAGGGTTCCAATTCATCGTTGGCAGCTTCCAGCAACAGTGCAGCAGCCCAGCAGATGTCTTGTCACCCTCTGTGTGGCAGTTTGTAACCAGTTCTATAGCTTGGCATGATTGGTGTTGGCAGCATCAGCTAAGTTTTTGCTTGCAATGTTTGCTGAAAGGTCTGGTCATGCATCAAAACACGCATCATACTATTGGTCTGAGCAGAGCTGCATGTGCTGCACACTGACACCAACACGGCATGCTGAAAATCAGTCAGCTTTTGCACACTGTATGACTGCTGCTGACTGGGACCAAGTATTGGCGTACTGGCACGGCATAGCCAGTCTATGCAGACACAGCACGACAATGCCCATAACTGCAGAATCATGTTGCTTTGCACTGTGTGTTGCACAAGCCTTGCAATCTCTTACTGCACTGAAAGCCAGTTTCCACCCTAACGCACCATTTTGCCCTGTGTGCTGCACAAGCCTTGCAATTCCCTGTTGCACTGAAAGCCAGATTCCACCCTAATGCACCATATTGTGACCAGCATTGCAATCTCTCACTGCACTGAAAGCCAGATTCCACCCTGATGCACCACTTTGCCTGCAGCTCAGTTGCCTGGATGCCAGCCTGGCAGTGAAACCAGTGTCTGCCAAGTTCTGCACTGTGTGTTGCACCAGCCTTGCAATCTCTTACGACACTTGAAGCCAGATTCCACCCCGACGCACCATTTTGACTGCAGCAATGTCCTATGCACTGAACGCCAGATCACACCCTAATGCACCCTGTTGCCTGCAGCTCAGTTGCCTGGATGCCAGCCTGGCAGTCAAACCAGTGTTTGCCAAGTTCCAGAGCGTCATCATCACCTCAGGCACTCTCAGTCCTATTGACCTCTACCCCAAGATCCTCAACTTCCAGCCTGTCGTTCTGCAAAGCCTGCAGATGACACTCACCAGGTGCGCCTGCTTTTGCACTCAGAGCCACTGCTTTTGCACTCAGAGCCACTGCTTTTGCACTCAGAGCCACTGCACTTGCACTCAGAGCCATTGCTGTTGCACTCAGAGCCACTGAGTTTGCACTCGGAGCCACTGCCTCCTCAGGGCATGAGTAAGCTCACAACAACATGTTGACCACTGCCTCCACACAAGTTGGATGTGCCCATCATGACAGCATACTGAAAACACGCAAAAAGCACAGACAACAAGGGCAGAAAAAGTAGTGGAGGCAGGAGAGAGTGTACAAGTCATAAACATACAATTTAGGCTACCTATCAGAGTGCAGAGGCTTGCTGCGGGTCAGCATTGCCTTGTCACTGGCCATGCAATGACTAGTAAAGTGCTGCTGGCATGACAAGGCTGTGTGCTCTTACAGGCAGCAATGATGTATGTTCGCTGAATTATCATGTCCTTTCACCATCTATGTCTTCAGGAAACTTGACCAGTCATTGCGTGCCAGTGATAGCCCTTCAGGCTCTGAAGTATGTCCTTTTCACACTGGCAGACCATGACTGGTTGTGACCATTGCATCTGTCCTTCCATACTGACTCACAACTGGAGGCTGAACACCAGTCAGCGACAGTTGCCCTGAACACGTCGTCAATGTCACATACTTCTACAGGAATGCACCATCAGCATGACATATTTGCACAGGAATGCAGCGCTGTCCATAAACATGGCTTGCAGGCAAATCAAATGTGCCTTGTATGGCGCTCCCGTCTGCTCACAACACTCCTTGAGTATTAGGGGAGTGAAACATCTGTTGAAACACTGCATCTCAAGCCCTGAATCCGAAAGTGAGCTGCAGGGGCTGCTTGTGCACGGCCATCTTGACCCGGGATGCAGACTAGATGCCCGTCAGCCACAAGTTGAAACAACGAACCCAAAATTGAGCTGCAGGGATTGTTTGTGCCCCGCCATCTTGACCCGGGGTGCAGATCAGATGCCTGTCAGCACCAAATTTGACATGCGGGACGACCCAAATGTGGTGCGCAACTACGGCAGGATGCTGGTGGAGCTAGCTGCTGTCATCCCTGATGGCATTGTCGCCTTCTTTGTGAGTTACTCCTATATGGACACCATTGTGTCCAAGTGGGACCAGATGGGCGTCTTACAGGTAGGCTCTTGTGTGTGACATGTTTTGATTTAGGCGTGATTGGGCTCCCCCTATGCCCACATGGCATACCCCCATGGTTGCTGGCAAAAATTTACATTCCCCCTGAGCCTCAGGCCCTACCTCATGAGGGGGGATTGGCTGTTGTTTTGTGTGTGACATTGCTTGTGCTCACATCTTGGCTGTAGAGGTGGCTTCAGTTCTGGGCAGGTGCGTTCTTCATATCACGCTCGCCTCCATGCTATGGGTGCATGTTTGATCATTACAGTGAGAATGTGAAAGGCCTTACTGCTGCTAAGTTGCAGCATGCTCTATGTGTGATCAAGCAGACCCAAACAAGCTGTATGTAAAACCACTTGAATTTTGTTGATCAACTCAACTCCACCAGGCCTGAGCTCAAGCATGTGTGTGTTGTGGTCATCTGAGCAATCTTGCACCATCTAATGCTCACCAGCAGGTGTCATTACAGCAACTGATGCACAAAAAGAGTCCTTCTTGACTTGGGTTGATCAGTGCCAGACATGCCCAGGGAACAGCAGGCATGACCCAACCTCTCCCATTTTGACTGCTGTTTGTTCACAGCACCATACTGATGCTCAGGATCCACAGCCTGTGAAAAACACATTGGCCCAGAGGGCCATCTGAAGGCTGTGGCTTCATATACAGCCCTTCACACGACTGTCCTCTTCTTCAAGAGAAGACGCAATTTACTTCTGCTCCTCATCACCGTCATCCTGTTGATGCAGTCCAGCTCTTGTTCCTGTTTCCCTGTTGACTTTGGGGGTCAGCTTATCATTCCTAATGTCCTTTTTGGCTTCCCTCAGGATCTGATGGCAGCTAAGCTGGTGTTCATAGAGACAACAGATGTAGTGGAGACCACCCTGGCACTGGACAACTTCAGAAGGGCCTGTGACTGCGGTAGAGGTGCTGTCTTCTTCTCTGTGGCCAGGGGTAAAGTTGCCGAGGGGATTGACTTTGATCGCCACTACGGGCGAGCTGTGGTCATGTTTGGAGTCCCTTACCAATACACTCTGTCTAGAATACTAAGGTGAGTTTTGAGAATGCACTATGTTGCCAGGTTGGATACATGCATGTGGATGCATGATGCATGTGCATCACACCAGGATGGAAACCCTGCTCAGCTGAAACTGCAGCAGTGCCGCAGTTGTTGAATTGTCGCCGGTTGTAACTTGGCATTTGCTGGCATGGCATGCTTCCTGTACAGTCACCTTCAACATCTTTTTTCTTAAATGTAAAAGCTGTCACATACAGACAGCACAGCCACAGCCACATGTATTCAGGCATATACAAACACTCAGGTACACATAATGGTCAGTCCCACCTCAATTGTTCTACTACAAGTGAAGTCTGTCAAGTCCTGTAACCAGCAACAGCAGGCAGCTGGCGAGGCTTCAAGGATGCAGGCAAGTTGTGTCGTGTCTGCATTACAGGGCAAGGCTGGAGTACATGCGAGAGATGTTCCAGATCAAGGAGAGTGACTTCCTGGCTTTTGATGCTGTGAGGCAAGCTGCTCAGTGTGTGGGGCGAGTCATCCGCTCCAAGGCTGACTACGGCATGATGGTGAGTGTGTGTGTATGGGTGTGGGTGTGTGTGCGTGCATGTGTGGGCGCCTGTGTCTGTGTGTGTGTCTCTGTGTGTGAGTGCTGGCCTTGAGCAGACTAGCGTCAAGCATTCACAACTGCTTGTAGTCCTGCTTGTAGAACACATGTAGATCCACAATCAAAATATCTTGAGCGTGTCTGTCCTTGCAAGAAGATGGAATCTGTGAGTGACATCTGACCGCGTTCCTGAATAGACACAGCCTGTCATTACCTGGTGCACATAATGTCTGGCATGGCACCTTCTGTATCAACACCTTGTTCAGTATGTTGTTCTAGGCAAACAGTTAAAACCTGTGTGACTAGATAGAGGCAGCTTGTCATACTGATGGTGATTTCACTGTCATCACTTTGTCTCATGACATGTGGCTTGTGTCAGATTTGGTAACTATCTTGCAGGTGTTTGCTGATCAACGGTATCAACGACATGACAAAAGGGACAAGCTGCCTGCTTGGATCACAACCCACTTGAAAGATTCACACCTGAACTTGTCAGCAGACATGCTGGTGCATGTGGCTAGGGAGTTCATGCGCAGCATGGCACAACCGTATGACAGAATGGCTGTGGGCAAGAGCTTGCTGACTGAGGATGCTGTCAATGGAATGGTCACAGCGGAACCCACTGGCATGATGATTGGCTAACCAAGTCAGCTGTCTGCAGACAGAAACAACACATTATATATTGTCACTGAATGAATCATTGATGCTCCTGCTTTCCTCAGCACAATAGACATTTTTCAGCTAGGAGAATCGTTTGCTAGCAGTGCTGCAATGTACGTTATGACTACTTGGCCAAATCAGATCATTGTTCTGGAAGTCAGCACAAATGTTTTATGTCATTCAGCCAAGAAAGATGATGACTTCGATATAGGTCAGAAGGGGCCTTGGCACAAGCAGCATGACATCTGTGTGTTCCGAGTATGTGTTGCCTTGAAACATACCAATTTATGAGCGAAAAGCTCAGGTTCATGCTTCACGGCTTGAGCTAGGACTCCACTCTTTGTCCTTCTCTTCTCGCTGGACCTCGCAGAAATTATGTCACGGCAACATGGTCCACGTGCAGCCGTGTGCAACACGGGCATTTTAACGGCCATCCAAGGGCACTTTTGTGTTCCCTGCACACAGACATCTCAGATCATTGCAAGTGCTGGCTAGCAGCAGCATCATCTCGCGGTCGTCGACCCTGCCTGCTGCTTGCAGCAAGTTTCCTCGATTCACACGGTGGGCGCGGTTGATGCCTTAGCTCCTTGAAAGTCACCTTGAGAAACCGCCGCTGCTGACATTCATCTGTGACGCAGCGCTTTCCCGGCATGCTGCCCTTACTCGATGTTGCTGTGGCCGCATGGTTCCTTGGCATGGGAATGGATCATTCACATCGTCGAGCAAACATGGAGGCCGAAACAAGCGTTGCCATAAGAGACGCAGACGGCAAGGTCACCACACTTAGGACATTGAACGACGTGGCAGAATACACAAAGGAACTCAGCATCGCTACTACCCAAGGCTTTCAGTACGTGGGTCACAGGGCAAGCAAGCTGGAGGCTAAGCATGCAAGCCTGCGAGCAGATCATACCGGCGTCTCTGACCGTGTCCTTGAGTTGGAAAATACCGTCAAGATTGCTTTCATGATGATCTTCATCCTGGCTTTATATGTCATGGTATTGCACAACCAGCGTTTGGCATCGTTGAGCCAGCGCTTGAGTGTTGCTGAAAAGCTTGTGGGCAGTGCAGCAGCAGTGTTTATACTTGTTCTCACGTTCTTTCCAGTCCAGGACAAGTACATGCTCATCCTTGGCGGGGCAATGTGCGGGTGTGTAGCAACCTGGTTATGCAGCTATCACGCAGCCAACATTGTTAACAGATTTGCACAACACAGAAATGGCATTGTCACCTGATTGTGCTCAAGTTGAGTCTGCTGTCTGGATGTATTGCTGAAGTGTGTGTCATCAGCCTTGGCAGTCACATGAATGAGAGAATGCCTGTCTACAGATCTGTACCTTTGCACACAGCTCCACTGTCCTCCTACTACAGCCGCTAATACGAAAGCTTTCAAGCATTGTGACAACAATGGCTGAAGATGCATGCTTACACCAGTGATTAGCATGTCAGCCCTTTAAAGGACCAAAGAGGCAACAGCTCGAGGCAGAGCGTAAATGCAATATAGGCAGTGCCACGTCATTCATGCATTGCAAGACTTGCAGCATATCTATCCTGCAGCTATTTGAGCCCAGCTTCCTCCCACTACCCTCACAGGCCTGATCTGCTGCTGCTTGGGTCGAGCCTGCACAAAGACGCTCCAAAACTAAGCCAGCGATTCATCAAAAGCAACATCAGATCCTGTGCCTCACATGCACATGTTGACAGTCTGCCTGCATGCAATCATGTTCATCTTGTGGGTGCACCAAAACTACATAACTATCATAAATCAGCTAGAGGATGTGCGTATGCTCACCTTAGCAGGCCTGTACTGCGCCTGCAAGCCTGCTGCTTTCAGCTGCTGCTGCAGCTCAGCAGGGCTAATATGCTCTGCCAGCACACTGATGGCTCCCCTCATGATATGCCGCCGGTGGCCAGTCTGATTCGTGCCCATGTGGCCCTGCCTTGCCTTAGCAGCTGCAGCTTTGATGACCAAGGTGTTGGCCTGCTGCAGGTTGAGGGCCTCCTTGACAACGAGGCCTCCCAGCAGACCACCAATCTGCAGAAATGGTAATAGGCGATGTCAGAATGTGGCAAATCTGGACCTGATGCTGTGAAGTAAATGACCAAGATATCTGCTCTCAGAACCCAAAAATTGATACATGCAGATTTTGGCTGGCACTGTGAAGAAGTGGCAGCTTGTCTTCTCAAGCACATGTCAGAGCCAGAGAAAAGTTTAAACATGCATGTACAGATTGGGTTCACACAGGCATATCGTCATGCACACAGGCGTAGAGTCATGCACAAAAGCTCACCCAGGTGAGGCCTTCAGCAGGGGGGGCTCTGCTGTCCAGTGGCAGGTGGGTCAGGAACTGTGTGGTGGCCTCACACAATGCTCCCGCTGTGAAAACGGCATTTGGGCCACTGCACAGGCCAATGATGGCGTCCTGCAGCATAGTTGTACTACTGTCATGATGGGGCCATGTTGCTGCAGCGCTCATAGGATCCTGTGATATGTGCAACAGTTTGCCAGTTGCAAGGCAGCTGCAGGCTGCCAACCTTGCATGCATGACATGCTGCTGAAGCAGAGGTATTGAGGCAAGTGTGACAGAGCCACACAATTAAATGACCAGCAGACAGGAAAATGTGTGCTTAGACAGGCAAAGCCATACAATGCCAGATACACCAGACAGGCTGCTGGAGCGCCTGGTGTAAATTTTGTTTTTAAGCAGAGAAATCAGAGTGAAACACAGGAAATGATAGACAGATAGAAAGGACCCTTGCAGGCACATACAGGGACAGCCAAGTAAAGACAGCCTTGCTCAAAGACAGACAAAACAGCGATAGACAAGTTCACAGAATCAGTGCAGCAGGTGCGCATACCCTGATCTCATCCTCAGCACCCTTGCCGGTCAGGATGGCCTTGTACCTCTTGCACCCCAACCCCAAGTGGGCGTCCCCCCCATACTGGTGGGTAGGAATGTAAGGGTCTGCCCTGCCCTTTGCACCATGCCCCAGGCCCTTTCCCTCTTCCCACCCTTTCTTCAGCAGCATTTGGTACCCCACGTTGGAGTAGTGAAGCTTGAAAGGCAACCGGTGCCTGGGGTTGGTGGCTGGGCCCAGCTGCAGTGAGTCTGAGTGTCTGTACAGTGCAGGGTCTATTGCGCCGGCCTTCCTGAACACTCTGCAAGAACAGCAGGTGGTGTGAGGAGAGACACAAGGTTTCTTGCTGTTTGAGCTTTGGGTGGGCATGTCTTCTTTGAACCTGTTGAATGCAGGGCATGCAAATGACCTTGCTATTTGCTGGTTTGCCTGGTCCGTCAGGCCAAGTCAAAGAAGCAAGTCTATGTTGTTCATTGCGGGGTATGGCTGAAGAAAAGCTGTATCCATGTCAGGAGAAAATTGTTGCACATGTAAGGCAATGAGTGATCATTTCTGCAAACCGATAAGATAATTAGTCAGCGTCCATATCTGCTTTGAGCATGCTTGTCACGGATGAGGGGAATATACAATCACCATGGCAGCTTCTGCTCTTGGTGGTCTTGCATCAAACACATGCAATCAGCACCAGCACCTAAGCATATGCTTTGGTCATGTCTCCATACCTTTGAAGCCCTTCACGCGTAGCAGTAACGCGCTCCTGGGCGGAAGCCAGGTGGAGGCGTCCAACATCAGAGTGGATGACTGGGCGCCAGCTTGCCCCATGCAGCTTGTGCCAGGACGCTGTCAAAAGGCACCTCAGCATGTGCACATCATCATTGTTGCTCACGAGAGCCTGCAGGCAGCACATCGATTGTCTCACTTGTGTGGATGTGTGGCAATCAATAAGTCCAATGCAATGCTTTAGGCATGTCAAAATCGCTTTAGTCATGCCATGACTGCTTTGGTCTTGCCATAACTGCTTTGGTGCCAACATTGCTATGATCATGCCACAGCTGCTGTGGTTGTGAGTTGATGCTCTGCTGTTCAGCTGATTAGGACAGTACAGCATGGCATGGACAAATATGTAACACATGGCAGCCAAGATTGTGTATCCATCCTAATAATCTCACACGACAAGTGTAAGAACAAAACATAAATCAACAGTATCTTTTGGGACATGTGCAGGAAGCAGATATGTCTCATGTTGCAGCCTACTTGAATAGAAAGTGCAAACTCCTGTCGGTCTTCCGTCAGCAGCAACTCCTGAAGAGCGTTGCTGAGCGCATCATCCAGACTGTGCACTGGCTCCTCCAATCCTGCCTGGTCTGAGGGGTCGTTGGGGTCAACCCCACTCCCAAGCCCTGGGTGCATGCTTGACATGGAGTCACACTCCGCTGGAGCATCCTTCAAGGGCTTGATATTTACTGTCTGAGGGCTCATGTAGGGTCTGCTTGTTTGCTTGCAGGCCTGACTTCTGCTTTGGTGCTCGGCCTGGGTATCATGCCCTGGCTCAGCTGTGACTAATCGCAGTCTATGTAGAGGTCTGCTTGCGTGGTCACGCTCGGCCTGGGCATACTGCCTGGGCTCAGCGCTTGCTAAGTGAGAGGCTTGAGAAGGGGGTTTGATCTGGTGAACCCTTTGAGGCTTGTAGTGACGCTCAGCCTGAGCAGGTTGCTCAGGCTCAACGTGCGCTGTCTGAGATCTGACAGGTGGCCGGCTGCTGTGCTGGCCAACCTGTGATACCTGACCACGCTCGGCATTGGCATTGTGCCGCTGCTCAGCGGGAGGTAGTGGGACTTGCTTAGGGGCCATGCTGGCCTGCTTGACTCCCTGTGAGGAGCTACTAACAGCTGCTGGAGCAGCTGCGGCACTTGTCATGCCGCTCAACTGGCTATGGTGGTTGCTGGCTTGGCTGTTGCTGCTGGTCTGAGACCTGGCAGTGGTGTAGGAGGAGCCTGTGCTCGCCTGTGAGGGCGAGCTGTGTGGGCTCAACTTTGATGAGCGCAACTCAGCCGCATCTGAGCTAGCTGAGTGGAACTCATCACTACAGCATGAGCTTGACGTGTGAAAAGCTCTTGCATCAGGGTCTGGCAAATTGGTGCTGGTGCTGCTGGTCTTGTTTGCAGCGTCTGCGCTCTTGTAATTTGCAGACTTCTTGGAGCTGGCTTGTGTGTGAGCAGAAGCCCCATGTGCAATGGGGCTGTGTTTGGTAGACTTCTTTGCTGCAGATTGCTCAGTCTGTCTGAGCATATCTAGAGGAGGGAAATCATCAGCAAGGCTGATCTGGTTGGAGCAAACTGACATGTAGGGTCAGTGCGTATATCTGAGGTTGCTTGGCTGTTGACAGGGGCTGATTGCTCACTCCGTGAAGCCTTCTCCTCAGCTGTCTGCCTTTGTGAAGGCTTGGTGCTTATCTGTGAGC
>JAABUK010001883.1_pt1 | contig 38937 bp, 42 predicted proteins | sample 5559141 | NCBI WGS metagenome assembly JAABUK01 (sample SAMN10711869, study PRJNA513367) | rock metagenome | isolation source: Antarctica rocks | place: Antarctica: Victoria Land, Pudding Butte nord | collected 2016-01-03 | reverse complement strand
AGAGCAAGCAATGTTGTCAAGGATCGCGCTGTCAAGGAGGTGGATTCTAAAGAGTACCTATATTGAGACTTGCCTAATGCTTTGGGGATTTCCTCGAGGACAGTTCTTTTCAAGGATGTTGTGTCCATTCGAGCTGAGAAGGACTTCTTTTTTGCTGCCGAAGCCTCCTTTGCGGCGCCTGATACCGAGACGTAGATATATGGGCAACTGTCAGGCATTGCGATAAAGATGACGCGGTTGGGGTCCGTGAACAGCAACGACGGCTGGACAGAGGATTGTGGATTTAGGTAGGGCGAGTCGGCCACGCAGATGCGAATGATTGATAGATTTTGAGGTGTATGGAGTTGTTGTAGCTGGTAATGTGCTTTGACAAGTGGTGAGACTTCATGTTGCAGGTTTCGAAGGAAAGTGCTGGGCGAAACTGTAGGGCATGGTGCTGGATCTATTTTCCGTCTCTTCTTGACCGGCTCCAGTTCGCCGTCCTCATCTTCGCTCTGAGGTACGAGTTTCAGAGCGGTCCACCGGAAAGCTTTTTCGTTTTCAGACAGACATTGGAAATCGATCGTGGCGACCTGGTACAAGGATAAACCCCGACGCCAATCTCCATCTAGTATTCTGTCTACGATGTAACGCTTGTTTTTGATGGCTTCATATCTCAGGCGATTGTAGATAAGGCGCAGCCCTTCGATCGTCTCTGCTGGCAACCATTGGTAGTCTTCGTCCACCTCTTCTTCGAGGTTCCTGTTACTGGCTAGATAAGGCGTGCATGTCGCTTGATTGTCCTCTTGCAGCCATTGGAGAGCCAAGTCGATGAGTGACGGTTTCGAAAGTCGGATGAGTGATTTCACCAAGGCCTTTGCGGTGGACGGGACGCGTAGGGAACCAGGAACTGGAGCATTGGTAGGTGCGCGCACGGAAATTCGTGGAGTCATTGTAAGGCTGTATGTTGGTTCTCTAGCAGGCCTGTGGGTGAGAAGCAGCCATTCTCATCTCGCTGTCATGGCTTTCAGCAGGTGGTGGATATTGGACAAACCCAGAGTCGGTGGTGGGGATACGACATTGACGCTGGCGCGGTAAACATTGTGCCAATCTTGGACATCGCCAAGCTTTACCGCCAAGCGATGTATCTTGGCAGTCTGGCAGTCACTGCCGATGTCGGCTCTTTGTTCTGGCAGACGCCGACCGGATTTGTGATGAACTCACACCTGTGTCATCACTTTTCCTATCTCCTGAATGATTCCACACAGAGATCGGCACCCCATAATTCCCTTCAAGTCCACCAGAGCAGTGGAAATGCTACCGTTGCTGTGTTGGTTAGGTTGCTCGATGCATCGTGGAGCCTTCTTTGCTAGCATTGTCTGGAAGAACAATCGAGCTGCTGTCACAGCTTTGTCTTGGCAGTGCGCCCCTGGCACGAGCTTTTCCCAAGTCCGGTGATTAGCCGGCAGGAGTGGATTGGAAATCAAAATTGGCTGGTCCCCACCCCACCAGATTCTCGCCTTTCTTGTCTTCTCACACGAACTCCAATCCAGCCACTCTTCTCTACTTCCAAGGTCGGACGCAGAAGGACACCTCCTTCTTGAAGAAGCTTTGGAAGGACCCAGGCACCCAGAAGACGAGTGAAATCTTCTCCTCGGATTCCCGGCTTTGTACCACTTGGAGTCTTGACCCCACCAGATCTCTTTCTCCCGTCACCATCTCCCCGCATCACGCCATCCAGCAATTCTCATAAGGACCGATCCTTCGACACAAGTGTACGGCGTGGGCTGTCCAGCATGTCTGGCTACCATGGCCGGACAGGCCCCAATTTCTCCCAGTACATCAACAATCTTAATACAGTACCCCAGCCTTATGACCAGGACTTTCCGCCGGCGGATGACCTCAATTTGGATCAGGAATTAGCATTGTTTACCAATACCGACTTTACAGATTTTGACAATCTTGGGCGACTGCCGGACAATGGGCTGAATTTCGACCTTGGGGAAAGCAAGTCATCGGAAAACGATATCAAATACGAAGATCTTCTCGCCAGCGCAACACCACCATCCACGAATGCGCAGCCCTCCACTGCTCAGTACTACACGAACTTTCCTCCTTTGAGTCAGCCTGCACCTCCGGTCTCGGCTTATCCCCAAAGTGCAAACTTTTCCTCACCCGTTAGCTCCTCACCAGTCACACAGGATTCTCCTTCCCAGCCAGTTAATCTAAAGCGCAAGGCCGATGCCATCGACAAGGCGTCTCCAAAACAGCTGCCTGCGGATCAACAATCCCGGCTAGCTGCTGAAGAAGACAAACGACGACGAAATACTGCTGCCAGTGCCCGTTTTCGGGTGAAGAAGAAGCAGAGGGAGCAGACTCTTGAGCGCACTGTGAAGGACGTGAATGACAAGAACACGGCTTTGGAAGCCAAGATCAATCAATTGGAGATGGAGAACAAGTGGCTGAAGAATCTCATCACAGAGAAGAATGGTAAACAGACAAAGGAAGAGATTACAGAGGCATTCATGAAGTTCAGGAGGGAAAGTGAGGAATGCGAGACGAGTAGAGGTGATGGGCGCAAAGAAGGGGTTGGGACTCGGTCGTGATGACAAACGGTGATACGACTGGTGATATTTTCCTCCAAACGAAGCGTTAGATAGGTGTGTCAGCTATAATGGCATCTTTCTATTCTAACAGTTCAGGAAAATGATGGTAGCGATGTACGTGACTTCCATAATTCTAACACAGACGCGTGAGATTGGTAGCGAAGCATGTGTTTGAGGCTGCAATTATGATTTAAAATGCAAACCATAAATTTTGGCGGCGATGTGAAATTGCTGACCTAATCCGCGGCGTCGCATATCGTGTTGATGGGCGCGATTTGCTGCCTTCAATATCAGTGATACGTACCGTCATCAAATAGCTCAACCTTTACTCGCTGTGAACAATAAGCGTTCTACGGCCATCCACAATTTTCCCCGGCATTCTCCATTTGCTGATATCCCAGGGGTTTGTTGCCTACCCTATCAACAGATCTTGCATCCTCTACCGCAACCAAACTTCCGACTTGCTACTCCGTCCTTCCGCACAGCATAACACTCCTGAAAAAGACAACGATATCTAGGCTGGCTTAAATCCATTTCTTTGCCCGCTCGTGGAGCGACTTTACAACCTCGGCCGCGAAGATGTCCATCTCCATCTCTGAGCTAGACAGCACCGTCCGAGCCTTTTATGAGGGCAAGGGCGATGTCCAAAAGCAGGCTCAGCAAAAGTTGACTGAGTTCAAGTCAAATCCAGATGCATGGCTGATGGTGGATAAGATTTTGCAGGAGGCTACTTACCTGCCGACCAAGTATGCAGGGCTGCAAGTGTTGGACGATGTGATCATGACAAGATGGAAAGTGCTCCCTCGAGACCAGTGTCAAGGGATCCGCAACTTCGTCGTCAACCAGATCATCGAGGCCTCCCAGTCCGAAGACTCCCTCAAACAACAGCGTCTCTTCGCTGATAAACTCGACCTCACCCTTGTCAACATTCTGAAGCAGGAATGGCCACACAACTGGCCCACGTTCATCAATGAGATCATTTCCTCCTGTCACAGCAGCTTGTCAATATGCGAGAATAATATGGCGATTCTACGGCTGCTGTCAGAGGAAGTTTTTGACTTCTCGCAAGATCAGATGACTTCCACCAAAGCCAAGAATCTAAAGACTACAATGTGCGCGGAGTTCTCTCAGATCTTTCAGCTCTGCCTAGAGATACTCACCACAGCAGAACACACGAATCTCATCCGCGCTACACTCAAAACCCTCCTGCGTTTCTTGAATTGGATACCCTTGGGCTTCATATTTGAGACGAAGCTAATTGACACACTTGTGGAGAGATTCTTGAATGTGCCGGAGTTTCGAAATATGACGATGAAATGCCTGACCGAAATCGGTGGTCTACAGATGGGTCAGCAGTTTCAATACGACGAGAAGCTTGTGCAGTTGTTCACTACCACCCTGAACAGCGTATCGAAGATGATACCTTTGTCAACAGATCTCAAGGAGGTCTATGGGAAGAGCAACTCTCGAGACCAGGAATACATTCAGAATCTCGCACTGTTTCTCTGTAATTTTTTCACTGTCCACCTAAATGTCATCGAAAAGATACCCAACACAGATTACCTCACGCACGGCCACTACTACCTGATCCTTATCAGTCAAATTGATGATCGAGAGATCTTTAAAATCTGCTTAGAATATTGGACCAAGCTGGTTCAAGAGCTGTACGAGGAAATGCAGCAGTTACCGATTACCGATGTCAACCCTCTGGTGAGCATGGGTGTCAGTGGCCTTTCCAACGGTGGTGCGCCTCATCCGAGCACATTGGCCAACTATCCACTGCGTAAGCACAAATATTCGCAAATCTTGACTAACCTCCGAAGTGTCATGGTTGAGAAGATGGTGCGCCCAGAAGAAGTCTTGATTATGGAGAACGATGAAGGAGAGATCGTGAGGACGTTCGTCAAGGAGAGCGACACCATACAGCTATACAAGACCACCAGAGAATGTCTTGTCTATCTGACGCACCTTGATGTTGTAGATACTGAGAACATCATGTCAGACAAATTACAGAAGCAGGTCGATAGTTCGGAGTGGTCGTGGAATAACTGCAATACTCTCTGCTGGGCTATCGGATCAATTTCAGGTGCCATGAATGAGGAGACCGAAAAGCGCTTCTTGGTTACCGTCATCAAAGATCTTTTGGGTCTCACTGAGATGAAAAGAGGCAAAGACAACAAAGCCGTCGTTGCTAGCAATATCATGTATATTGTCGGTCAGTATCCGAGATTCCTCAAGGCGCATTGGAAATTCTTGAAAACCGTGGTCAACAAATTATTCGAGTTCATGCACGAGACGCATGAGGGTGTCCAGGACATGGCCTGTGATACCTTCATTAAGATTGCAAATAAATGCAAGCGACATTTCGTTGCCCTGCAGCCCGGCGAAACGGAGCCATTTATCGAAGAAATCGTTCGAAACATGCGCAAGATCACATGCGATTTGTCACCACAACAGGTGCATACTTTCTATGAAGCTTGTGGATATATGATCTCTGCTCAAGGCCAGAAGAGCCTTCAAGACCGGCTGATAGAAAACCTGATGTCGTTCCCCAACCAAGCTTGGGATCAGATCATCCAGCAAGCGAACGCCAATCCTGCCATCCTACAAGATAGTGAGACGATCAAAGTTGTTGGAAATATCATGAAGACCAATGTGTCAGCATGCTCCTCTGTTGGAAGCTACTTTTATTCGCAGATAGGCCGCATCTACCATGACATGCTGAACATGTATCGGGCTTCGAGCCAGCTGATCTCTGACGCCGTTGCGAAAGAAGGTGGGTGTTCGTCCAGATCGTCGACTATCTCAAAGCTAACCCAACCCAGGTAACATCGCTACTAAAACCCCAAAGGTCCGAGGTCTTCGAACAATCAAAAAAGAGATCCTCAAACTCATTGACATATACGTTGAGAAAGCTGATGATTTGCAAATGGTCAATGAAAGCATGGTGCCTCCATTGCTCGACGCCATACTTCTTGACTATCAACGCAACGTCCCGGACGCCCGTGACGCTGAGGTACTGAATGTCGTCACCACAATTATTCACAAGTTACGGGTACGTTGGGTCCTAAATCAGTCGCGGCACTCGGTCAGCTGGTCTGCACAAATTCATTTTGGTTCAGTTACTGACCCTCTGCAGAATATGATGGACGATAAAGTTGCCGGGATCATGGACAGTGTCTTCGAGTGCACCTTGGAAATGATCAATAAGGACTTCCATGAATACCCGGAATTTCGCGTCGAATTCTTCAAGCTCCTCCAGGCCATCAATCTCTACTGCTTCCCAGCCCTTTTGAAACTGGATGGTCGGCAATTCAAGTTCGTAATCGATTCCTGCATGTGGGCGAGCAAACACGACAATAGAGAAGTCGAAAGCACTGGGCTTGCGATGTGTCTCGAGCTCATCAACAACATGGCCGATACTGACTCGCAAACCGCTAGCATATTTTTCCGCCAATTCTACATACCCATCCTCCAAGATGTGCTTTTTGTCCTGACTGATTCCGATCACAAGTCTGGCTTCAAGACCCAAGGCATGCTGCTTGCTCGGATGTTCCAACTTGTCGAGTCGGGCAAGATCTCGGAACCTCTCTACACACCCGAGCAGGCGGCTCCTGGGACTTCGAATAAGCAATTCGTCCAGCAGTACACGGCCAATCTTTTGCAGCAAGCTTTCCAGAATCTTAAGGAAGTGCAAATCCAGCATTTTGTGAACGGCTTGTTCACGCTCAATGAGGACTCTAACAAATTCAAGACACACCTCCGAGATTTCCTGATCTCGTTGAAAGAATACACCGGCGACAATCCTGAAAACAACGCCCATTTGTTCGCCGATGATCGAGAACAAGAAAAGAAAATTGCTCAAGACGCGGAGCGAGAGCGAGCAATGAAAGTTGGTGGATTGATCAAACCTGCGGACCTGGATCAGGATGATGAGCTATGACTAGAAGAAGAGTTGAGATCAGAATTTGGTGTGCTACAAACATCTACAGAAGTAGGCGTGGAGCAAGAACGTCAGCCCGGTACTTCTGGGGATGGCTTCCGTGATGGTTGGGCTTTGTATGGTTTGTGAGGCAGGCAGCCGTCCACTTGAGCAAAGCTTGCGTCAGACAGGGCGGGCGAGCAAGAGACACCAATCCACCAATGCCCACGGTATGCTTGCGGATTCAGCGGCAAGTCCTTACCACCGTAGATCTGCGTGGGTCTGCTTCCAACAGGCATTCGTTGGCGAATAGAGGAACGTGGAGTTTTGGGTGGCAGCCTCCAGCTGCATTTGATAGGTTTGGCGCTCACGAAGAGATCGTGATGGACCATAGATTTGCAAAATGGGAAGAAGTCTATGCATCTAAGACGTTTCTAGTCGAATGGACTGTGAAAATCATAGCACACAGCACAGATCGTCTACATAAGCTGGATGACCTGACCATCGGACAAACATTCTATCATTCTCGTTGAGAATAATGGTGAGATCCGTGTAATCAAGGCAAGTTGGCGAAGGTGAAATAATGTTTAAGCGAGGATATCCGGCATGCACTTGAGATCGTCTCTGATGGAATACATATTCATCTTGCGATGTCTGCCGCAACTTTTAGTCTAAATCCCACCAAAGAGTGTCATCATTCTACTTCGGCGTTCTGGATACGTACTTTGTCCAGCCATCTTCAAACGCTCAAGACCTGCCTTGCCAACGTGTGTAATCACATATTTCACCAACTTCAAAATCAAAACCCGACAGGCGATAATGCCTCCACCTTCTCTTCCGCTGGCCCGACCCCGAACACAACACCTCACCGGCCTGAACCCACCGTTGTTTCTCTCCTCCCGCTCTAGCACTACCTCCCCGACCCGCAGCTCCGTCGCCCAGTCCCTGACGCAAACCCAGACCAACGATTCCACCGACCCTACCCGTCCGATCGCTACTGCTACGTTACGATTACGCGGGGCGCACGATCCGGCTGAGAGCAGAAGAGAGCGGAGGAGGGGGCCTGCGATACGATGGGCGGAAGATGTGATTGATAACGAGGGGATGGGAAGGAAGAATAGTAAAGGTTTGGTTTTTTCTTCCAATTTTCTCATTTCCGCGTCTCTACCACTGGTTGATCGGGGGAAATATCGATCCCATATGCTGATCACGATTGTATTTGTCTCTAGTGTGCTGTATATACCATCGACCCCGGGTAGTAGGGGAGAGCGGTTCCGAAGCCAATTCATCTTCCAGCTCGGACGACACTTCTTCCGAAGGTGGCGGTGATAGCAGTGGGGTAGATGATGGGGTGGCGAAACTGGCTTCTGGCAGCGGAAAGGGGGGAGGGAAGAAGCGGAGGAGAGCTCATCACCGTCATCGTCACACATATGAACGTAACCATGGGAAGGATGGGGACGGAGACGATGCAGCCAAGGGGAGGGGAAGACGACCAAGTCCCAATGCTTATGAGCGGATGCCGAAGACAACGACGGGGTCGAAGGGGAGCACGTAATGGCGAGAAGGGTAGACGACGCTGTTATGCTCTACTTCGTGCGGCCCAAACCGAGGGAGTGGCTGCCGCAAGCAAACAGACAATACATTTGAGGGACCTACGATGAAGGTCGGGCGTTGCAAGGAATATGGGCATATTTGGGGGTTGAGAAACGCGTTCAAACGGTGTTAGGACAGTGTCTTGCTAACGTACTAAAGATGAGGACAAGTGTTATGCCCATTCACGGCAATTGGATAGCGCGTGTTCGACGGAACAATGCATTGAAAAGGAATGTGCTGACCTGAATCTTGTCGCTTCGTCCGGCATTAATGCTATTTAAAGGTTACATGATTCTGAGGCTCTTCTACTAAGTAATAAACGAGTACCGTCTTTTCACAATTCAGGCTTGCTTAGTGCAGAAAGTTCCGAGTCAAATCGACACCTCGGATTCAACTGGCTCTCCACAGTGAAAAGCCGTTCTTCATCTACACAGATGTCTGAAAGTCGTTCACTTACATCTAGCCGCCTGTTTCCATGCTGATCTACAAGAAGCTCGGGTCCCCTGGCACAAAGGGGAGTATTCACCTGGGTTGGACAGGACGGTGTAGAGGCTGAAGCTGCTTTATTTCTACTCGGCGAAACATGTCGAACGATGTGTATCAGACACCGTTCAACTCGCGGTACGCCAGTGAGTCTTCCCCGTCTCGCGTCCACAGGCTACAGCTGATTCCGAGGTTCCAGGTGACGAGATGAAAACACTCTTTTCACCGCGAAACCGTTTCTCCACCTGGCGACAGCTCTGGCTATGGTTGGCAGAAGCCGAGAAAGGTACCGCTTTTGTCTTAGTAATTAGAGCTTCCAAAGCTGACTCGTAGTAGAGCTTGGTCTCGCCATTACCGACGATGCCATCGCTCAGATGAAAGCCAAGGTGGAAATCAAAGACGTGGAATTCGTACTGGCTGCAGAAGAAGAGAAAAGACGGCGGCACGACGTTATGGCCCACGTACATGTCTTCGGTCAAGCTGCACCGGCGGCAGCGGGCATCATCCATTGGGGGGCCACCTCCTGCTACTGTACGGATAACGCTGATCTAATCATCTTGAAAGATGGACTCAATCTATTGCTCCCCAAGCTCGCAATGGTCGTCGACAAGCTTACTTCTTTTGCCAAGCAGTATAGAGATCTGGCGTGCTTAGGATACACCCACGGGCAGCCTGCTCAACTTACCACGGTTGGGAAGAGAGCGTGTCTATGGATACAAGATCTGCTCATGGACCTCCGGAACCTGGAAAGAGCGCGAGACGACCTTCGCTTTCGCGGCACGAAAGGTACCACGGGAACGCAGGCCTCATTCTTGGAAATATTCAACAAGGATCATGATAAGGTGGAACGACTAGATGAGCTGATCACAGAGAAGGCCGGATTCAAATCTGCTTTCACAATCACCAGTCAGACATATTCTCGGAAGATTGACGCTGACACCCTGAATGCGCTTGGCTCATTTGGTGCCACGTGTGAGAGAATAGGGACGGATCTTCGTCATTTAGCAATGTTCAAAGAACTGGAAGAGCCGTTCGAGAAGGATCAGATTGGCAGCAGTGCTATGGTATGTTCCCCCTCTGCTACTGTGGAAGGAAACCGCTGAGTTTGAGCTAGGCGTACAAGCGTAACCCTATGCGCTCTGAACGCCTTTGTTCACTTGGCCGATACCTACGAAATAAGCCCAAAGAGGCTCTCGATACTTACTCGGCGCAATGGCTCGAGAGAAGCTTGGATGACAGTGCAATCCGGCGCATCAGCATTCCGGAGTCGTATCTATGTGCTGATGCTTGCCTGATCTTGTTGTTGAACGTCGGTAATGGTCTTGTTGTCTATGAAGAGGTTATAAAGCGGAGGATTGAAGCCGAATTGCCATTCGTAAGTCAGACTTCTTCTAGATCAAGGTTCGGCCGCTCAAGGACAACAGATGGCCACGGAAAACATCATCATGGCATGTGTGCATAAAGGTCTATCACGGCAGGATACGCATGAGAGAATTCGTCAGTGCCTTCACTCTCCGTCTGCTGTTCTGAGCTGATTGTCTAGGTGTTCTGTCTCGCGAAGCTGCTACACAGGTCAAGGAACATGGGAAGGATAACGACTTGATCGACCGCATAAGGCAATCTGACTTTTTCAATCCAATACATGCCGACCTGGACTCACTCTTAGATCCCAAGACTTTCACTGGACGGGCTTCCCAGCAAGTCGAAAAGTTCACGCGCTCTGGAGGTGAGGTGGCCACAGCGCTGGGGCCGTATGCGGATCACTTGACCACCATAAAAACTGCAGATTTACATGTATGAAAACCAATTTGTTAGTCTGAAAAGCCGCTTTCTGTTTTCCAACTAGACGAAGGCTTGCTATTACAAGCCGAAGAAACGCCAAAACATCAAATCATCATATCATACTTCTCCTCCGTGCCGCCGCTCTTTCTGTCCTCCCAGCCCCGACTTCACCAGTAGTAACTCCACTTCCCTGACCACTGTTCGTCCCGGCTGACGACTTCAACGTCGTCACGCTCGCGGCCCTCCTCAGGTCCATCTTCTCGTTGCGACCTACATTCTCCCTGCGAATACTCGCTGCGGAGCTTGGCCGTGGAGGCCGATCATCTGTTCCAGCTGCACTATTTTTGGACTGCGGTCGATCAGATGAAACGAAAGGCTTTTGAAACTCTTGACCCACTCTCTGCAGCCTGGCCGGGTTTGAAGAGTGCCGTCTTGAGGGGTTTCGAGATTGAACGGTAGCAGTGTTCGGTGAGTCGTGGGGAGATGACACCGGTCCATCGAAGATAGAGAGACTCTCGAATGCCCCTTCGAGCTGCTGTGCATCTGCGTTGACGTCTGGTGAATTTTCTGCTTCTTGTCCCTCTCCTGATGGTGCCTCTCTAGAGGCAGATTTGCCCACCTTGTTGATCAGCGGACTTGTCGGCTCGTCTTTCGCTTCTGGCACACCTTTCCAGGCGAACGACTCATCAGTGGGCTTCTCACGCGTGATAGTCATGGTCCGCATCTTGACCGCACTGACGTCCTGACTGAATTGCCGGTCTTGGATTCCAGCTCTTTCATTTGTTTCAATCTGCTGGGCCTTGAAACCATTCGTCTGGTCTCCAACCGCCGGAACCAGTCCCTTTGTTGGCCTGCGCATCTTCGCTCTCAAGCTTGGTTCGGTATAGCTGACTGCACCGCGTGCTCTCCTCGAGGTGCGACCATCGACACCGCCAAGGACATCCTCGACTGAGGCGGTGAGGGCAACTTCCGTCTGTTGCCCAGTTTTGGCGGAAGGCTCAGTGGAGACTGGTGAGAATAAGTCAAGTCCTGCTGGTGTCTTTGGTGGAAGCTTGGTGCTAGCGTGTTCTTGTGGTATAACAACATGATCAACTTCGGGTGGGTGGATATGTGTCGTTGAATCCGCCCCTGTCGCCTTCGTCCTTTTGTGATCCACTTGCTCCTGAGCGTTTGCTCTGCTTCCCATCTCGTCTTTGGTAGGAACCATCTTCTCTTTGAGCCCTGTCCGTTTTGATTTGCTCGGAGAATTGGTGCTCCTTGGAGCAAGCACTTTTCTAGCTGCAGGTTCCAGCTTCGTTGAGCAATCTTTTGTCGCTGCGTTGCTTGCTATAGAGGCTGTGACTGACTTTATGAATCTGCTGCCTTTAGGGCGTGCTTGTGGAGTTTCCGAAGCAACAGCCTTTCTTTGGAATGCAAAGTCATTTAGCTCTGACGGAGCAAATTCTGTCGTACAGGCATCCTCTCGGACATCTAACTTCCTCTTCGCTCCTGACTTTAAGGACATTCTCTGCTCTGTTGCATTTGATGCATCTGTAGTGGAGCAACTCAGCGTTGGCATGTCTTCAAGTAATGCACTTGCTCGGCGCCTTCTTCTCCTTTCGAAATTGCCCGGAAGCGCTTTGACATCAATTTCATGGTCCTGGTACCTGTGCAGTGTTTGCGCTACACTACTTGCCGGCGTTGGTGCTGGTGCAAAATCAATCGGCTCTGCAACTTCGAAATGAGCGACGGGAGGCGGTCCGAGTTCCGGTGATTCAGATACTGCTGCGTCGTCGTCGAGGAGCCGACTGATCTCCAAGCTCTCCAACGTCTTCCGCGGATAGTGTTTGCCTTCCACGATAACAGGGAGCCGCCCATCCTGGGATTGTCTCTCGCCAATAACTCCACCACCAATGGTTTGCCGATTCTTCCAGTCCTTTTGATCCGGACTTTTCACCGGCTCAACTAAGCCGGACCTCCTTCTCTGATGTTGCGAAGATCTCCTCTTTGCTTTCTCAGGCAGCGCTCCCAGCTCCGTGACCAATGCGCCAGCCTCCGACAGTTTTGCCCCGAGCTGCTCCTTCAATCTGCTGACGTCTCTAAATATTCGCTGAGAAGAGCGCAGTCGCTCTACTTCCTGCGCGCTGTTGATAGCCTGTTCTCGGATGGCGATATTCTCGGCTAGGAGGCGGGATATCTCTGCCTCGAGGTTACGGATGCGGAGGGATTGAGTGGAATTGACTCGTGCGATCTCGCGATTTTGACGGATGAAGCGGCGTTTTACTATTATAGATGAAATCAGTGCTGAAGTGTACGATGGGGAAGGCAGCCCAATGCTGCTGAGAAGCACATACAAGCATCAATGGATTCGATAGGTGGAGCAGGTTCATTGAGCCGTGCCATAGCTAATGATATCGAGATATCAAGTGCTCATAAATCTAGACGAACATTGCAACTTGAGGAACAGAATCAAAACGCCGTCGCTCATCTTGAATGCTATGATAAGATAGAGGAATAAGGAGTGCCCTCGAAGTCCTTGGAGGTCGATTGTTGACGTTTGTCTAAAATTGGCCTAGCGCAGCCTGGAAGACTTTCCGCTTCATCCTGCACACGCGCAAAATGCGACACGAAGTCATGGATCAAAGGACCCTGAAGCAAGCGACCGCGGTCCAAGCAAATCTTCCGACGAGAAGACTCCCACATGACGCACTTAGTCCACGAATCGCTCACATAGAGTGCTTCTCTAGTCTTCGCGTGCAAACATGCCATACGCCCCTCGTCCCACAACCATCTTCCCATCCTCCACCACTGGCGCTCGCCAAACGAGCACCAACTCCACCTTATCCCGACCGTCTTCCGCCCTCGCCGCCCGCATCACTGCGAAGCGAAGCGAGCTCGAGAACCTTAAGCAGCTGCGGGATCTGAGCGGGGCGCTGGCGGGGCAGATGGGGGTGTTGGAAGAGAAGCTGGCTACGCTTAGGGACGGAACCGATGCGGTGGCCTGTGTGCTGGCGAATTGGGACAATGTGCTCAGGGCTATTAGTATGGCGTCGAGTGAGTGTAGCCATCTTTGATCGTCCCCGGGAGGGGGGGGGGGTTATCTGGGCTTGAATAGGCTGGGCTGACTTGTGGTTGTGTGGTAGTGAAAGTCCCCGGGTCGACGACTACAAATGGCGAAGAGCAGCAGCATCAGCGCAGACAGGAGAGTGAGAACAAGCCCCAGCTTCCGGTGACGCTGGTGAGGATACCGGCACAGTCGCAGGATCCGAGACAACGACGTGTGGAAGGCGATAGGTCATCGTCATGAATCTAGGCTGGCACAAGACGGTCGTTGGTGTGGTCCAGCTCCTGCCCCATGGCAGCCTTCTCGAAATGATGCGCCGTAGAGTACAGCTTAGCGGGTTCCAGTGGATGGAGAAGCGTTAAAGGTCTCCCCATTGCCCAGTAAGCTTGCTGAGTATTACCTGCCCTGTGCCCCTCTCACTTGAGCCAGACCATTCAGAAGGGGTGGACGCTAACGTTCGCTGTGAGCGCTGCTCGTACCTCAGCTTTCGTCGTTTCGGGCCTTGATGTTCCTACAAGTGCAGCTTAGGTAGCTCAGCACTAGGATGATGGACCACTGAAAGAGGAAAATTGTGTGGCACATCATCAACGATGGTGGAGGAATGGCTTAGGCTCAATTTGGCAATCTATTTCGAAGAGATGTCTATCTATGTCCGTAGCTGATCATCAGAGGCGGGCCTCCCAACAATGCTCGATAGCGGAAGGCCTTTCGACGTGCTCTTCGAGTCGAATCCACTCGCGGTTGATTCTACATCCAAGCACCGGTTTCCTTCGCCTGAATAATCACCTGGTGCTCAAGTTCGTCGTGGTATTCGTCACACCCTGCCTCCGAACACCGAATGACTTGTTCTATCCCTGGCTCAAATCCATCTTATCCGTTCCTGTTATGGTCTCTACGAACTCCTTTTTCCGGACGCCCGTCGTTTTCTGCTTGAAAGCTTCAATCTTGGCCATCATCTCTGTCGCTGTGGCATAAGTCAGCATATATTCTATGGATTGGCATCTTTCAAGGAAAATGAATACATACCAGGCTTCACATCCTCGATCCTTAGTGGTACACGATTAAATGGATCGTTAGGATCACTCAACAGATGACTCCTGATCGTACTCCGATCAATGATCGTCCGACTGGTCGGCAGGATGACTGGATCCTCCATCAATGTAAACATCAGCGGATCCAAGAAGTCGTCCGGGATGTCGCCAAGATCCTGCTCAGCAGCTTCATCCTCAGCTTTGGCGACCGCAAACTGCTTTTGGAGTGTCTCCCACTTTCTTAGCTCTTCTGGCGATTTGAGATTGTATTTCAAAAGTATAATCCCCGCTGCAGCGAAAGTCTTGGGCTTGTAGGAGCGACCATCTCTAGCAACAGCGAGAACGAAGTTTGGTTTCTCGCCCAGGTTCAAATAAACGTCAACAATCTCAGCGAGTAGAGTGTGGGGGTTGAAGTTATAGTCCTCTTTGTTTTCGACTTTGAGGTTGCTCTGCTTCGGGCCGACCATAGCATCTAGATTATAATCCAGCATGTCAGCAAGGCGTTGAACGATTTCCGGCATAGTGAAAGAATTGCCCAGCGCTTCGGTGAATAGCTTGAGCATTCCCATTGTTTCATTTGTGAGTGACATGTATGATTTGGCCTTTCCTTGTGCAGTTGAGAGTGCTTCTTCCTTCTCTTGGCGTTGCGCTTGGCCGAGCGACGCGCTATTAGTAGACAATTCTTTCTGGATGTCGTAAATTTGAAGCAAGGAAGTCAAGGACTCGTCCAGCACAAAAGTGACGTCGTTGAGCAGTAAGTTGACAAAACGAATGAAAAACTCGCTGTTCAGCTTGGCTTCTTTGTAGAGGTTGTCCCTGTAGACTGTGTTTGGCCAGATGCACTTTATGATCTGGAAGATCTCATAGCGAACGTTGAATTTGTCGAAGAATTGGCCATGCCCGCCCATGAATTCAGCCTCTATGAAGAATTGCATCAAAGCGTGGAGCAGATGTTCTGTAGCAAACGGCATCGAGTTGTAAATGTCCGCCAGCACACCTTGCCCGCCTCGTTTCCACGGCCAGGTGCCTTTGAACAGTATTGTGACAAGACCGGCTTTGAGGTAGGGATTCTTGATATACTCGGAGCTTCGGAGAAATGTGATGCATAGCATGACCAGCTCGTCACTCTGGGTTGAGGAGATGATTTGTGGCATGTTGCTGAGGATGAATTGAAAGTTGCTGCTAATATCGTCCAAGAAATACTCTGGGAGGCACCTGAAAGCTTCAGGAATCTTTTTTGGCAATGGAACGTCCAGCTTCTCGGCTGGAAATTTTCCAGTTGGAGAGACAAGACGTAGGATCCAAACAATCAGATACCGCATCATTTGCATCGATCTTCTCTGGGCGAGCTCGTCCAGGAGAACGCCTTGACACGCAAGTTTGTAGGACAGGCCTTTGTCAATTTGATCTTTGTACCTGGTTAAAGCATTCTCGAACATGCGCAGTTGCATCGGGCTGTTCACATATTTGTGTCGATCGGTCTCAAATTGCTCGACCTGTTTTTGCATGTGCTTGAGATCCTTCTCCAGCTCACGCAGCATTGAATGAGCTGCCTCAGTTCCATAATGATGAGCTGCAACCGTGAGAAAGAACACCTCGCTGTTGAAGTTGTTCTTGCCCTCGACAGTCCGACCATAAAATGCATCTGATGCTTCTTGATCGGCATTGATCTTAGTTTCGTCCTTCATGTTCACACGAGGATTGCGCTGCAGGTATTCCACCTGGATTTTGTCAATTTTCGAAAAAGTTGCATCCATGAATGGGTCACAAAGCTGATCAAGACAGTTAGTGATGTTGATCATGAATCCGTCTGACGAAACAGTTGATTTGTCAACTCTCATTGCTCGTCGTTTGTGATTTGAGTTGACAACGAGGGCGAGCCAATCCAACACCTTTCCGCGGGCCTCCGTGGATACTCGTAAAAGCTGATTTATGATATCGAGGAGTTCGGTCTGGTGGGTCTGCAGAGTCAGGCGTAATGATCTTTGTGCTTCATGAGCTCGGCCTTCATCCATGGTCTTTGGACTAGAGAAGTATTGCTTCGTCACTTCCGCTTGTAGAGGAGAGATTTGGAAATATGGTCCAAGCAGCGTTTTGACCTCCAACTCGGCTGCTAGGATGTTTCTGTCCACGAACATTGGAGATTCTGTTATCGCGACTGCGAGTGGCTTGTATCTTACCAGGTTCCGTAGAAGTGATGTATAAGAGCGATGTTCACTATCCATCGTTAGAGTGGCTAACCGTCGGCTGAGATCTTCCACAGCGCCAATGAACGCCTCTTTGATAGATACGTCGTCACTAAAGCGAGACGAGAGCTCGCTCAGGAAATCATGACACATCCCAGTGTCATCTTCAGGATCCAGAAGCAGATGGTCTGCTAGCTCTTTCTGGCCATCCGTTTCCAGGCCGAAGACCTCTGGAGTTGTGATGGCAAACATACACCAACTCATACTTAGTCGACGCGCCTCTTGCACAATAACCCATTTTTTGTTTGCCGGACCCCTTTCCTTGAAACCTTTGTTGAGTCTTGACAGCCTTTTCCAGCTCCCAATCAACCAGTCAAGCGGTTTTGTTTTGCCCAGATTAGACCCTGCCTCCATGATGGCTTGCTCCAATGTCTCCGTTGTCAGCATTATTGGCCTGCCTTCATCCTCAAGCTCCTGGCGTAGTCCGTCTACGAAATGTAACTGGTGACCATGTATATCCTGTGTCTGCTCCGGGTTTAACGTCATGCGAAAAACGCTTCTCAGTGTCCGCTCCTCGAACTGCTCTATGGTCTCTCCCACTCTGGAGCTCGGTCTAGACGATATAGTGCCTGAAAGGTCCGGTTTGGGGGGTCTGATATGGGTTGTACTGTTTGGTGTCATGCGTAATCGGCCTTCGCCATCGTGTGGTGGTTCTCCTGATGCAGTTGTGGATGATGGCCTCGATGGCGAGGAAGGTCGGGGCATATGGGTGATGTTGATCGACGGTCTGGGGGGTTGCTGAGTCTGTGACGGGCTTTCTCTTGGAGGGCTCTCTGAGACTGGAGCTTCATCGGAGGGCGCTTTGGATTGTCCTGACGCGTTGTCAATTCGTGGCGGAGGTCGTGACTGTTGAAGCTTTGCAAGCCGTTTATTGCGAATCTGATATGGAGTCAGGATACTTGAACGCCCTAGTGCTCGATCCCTTACTTTATCCGCATCAGACAACGGCTCCGACATCTTGAATAGGGGTCCGCCTGCAGTTTGGCAAGCTGATCGCCTTCGTCTTTCGTAGTATTTCTAACAAGCAGAAAGCTGGGGAGGGAGAACAGATGATGAAAAGGCTTTGGCCGAGCAGCTGGGGTTTATGGGATCAAAGTCCGGCGCCTCCCGTTGCTGTACTTTAGCCGCCGCCGCCTAAACTTTGATATCAGTCTTGCCTAGCTACACGTACCTCTTACATGCCATCAGGGCTGCTAGAGGGAGTAGCCCCAGGCTGACTGTTCGAAATCCAGCGTCACGGACGGTCATCGAACGGAACTATCAAGAACAGAAGGCTGCACATGTGGTGAATTGCTGCTATGAGCCTATGACGGACATGCTTGAACGCCTTGCAATGCATTGCCAGAACGCTTCAAACCAAGAACCCATCCAAATCTATTAATATTGCCTGGAGACACCCATTTCGTTCAGCCGATTACAACTTCTCATTGGCATAGCTCTGGCCTCTCTGAACTTCCTTTCGTCGGTAGAAAACCATCCTTGTGCCTCCTCTAACATATGATTCCTTTCCGAGTGCTCGACCTGACATTCGTATTTTAAGGTATTGACATACTTAACTTCTGCCGTCTGGTCAAGCTGCCGTAATTTTCTGTCGCTATAACCATCGACTGCCCTTGGGTCTAGGTAATAATTGACTTGAAATCTCGGCGTCGTTCGGTGCAACGTATTGGGGGGAGAAGGGTGGAACAGCACCTCGGGTCCAGACGAGGAGGATCCAGTAAATAATGAACCGAGAAGAGGCAGAATGAAAAGAAGTAAAATCGGCAGGAGTTGTGCAAGGGCGGCCAGTCCGGATCGAGGAGGGTCTTCCTGTCCAGTCGCATTTCGAGGTCTTCGTCTTGGTCCCATGCCACCAAATTGATGAACCCTTATACCTGGTCCTCCGCCCATATTGAAGACAAGTCCAGGACCACCCATCCCGCCCCCTATCCATAATCAGTATAAGATCCTCTAAAAAGTAAATTGAGCGCGGGCGACTGACCGAATGGAGTAAAGCCCCCTCCCATCCCACCACCAAAGAACTGATTGAATAAGTCCTCTGGTGATATCTCAGCATCGAACATTGGATTTCGGCCAGCCGTAGATCTAGCAAAACCACTAAATGGCGAAGGTGCTGCGCCAGCGCCACTACTAGAGAATCTATTGTCCGGATCGCCCCCAAACTGGTCGAAGCGGGATTTCTTGTCGGGGTCTGATAATATCTGGAAGGCTCGTGAAACCACTGCACGAACGATCAGATCTAACGGCCGAGACAGCTTTCGGGATTCCGCGCTCACTCTTGAAAGCTTCATCTGCACCCTCATATCCGTTCTTATCAGGATGAGTCAGTAAACTCGATTTCCTGTAAGCCTTCTTTATGTCCGCGTCGCTCGCTGTCTTGTCCAGCGACAGAATTTGGTAGAATGCCGTCGCGGCGCATTTTCGCACGCGAATGACGGCCGTCTTCTGCTCGATTGTATATTTGCGCTCCTGATTCCCTTGTTTGTGATCGCGAGACGTTGCGTTGCCGTCTGGAGTGGCTTTCGAGCCGCTGGCCGTGGCAGACATGCTGATGGGCGTAATCCGCCTAAAGAAAGTGCTGTGTAAGCCGGAAATTTTCGAGGAGGAGCGGATTCGTCATTCAGGACGTTTTCTTTCCAGAGTTCGGAATGCGATTTCAAAATCCCCAAATATAATTGACAGGGTGGTCGCAAATGCGCATCCCGCGCTAGCGGAGAAGTCGCTACAAGGCTCCGCCGATGATGACAGACGAAGCTGTCGACGCGCTCTATCACTGTGTCAAAGTGTTTAGAGCGGGCCATTGATGGAACCACCTAGAACACAGGTGTTGGTAAAGCGCCAGTGCAAAAATCTTTTCGGCTTACAAGCGCGTTGATATCACACGCTAGATTGAGGTCTTCGCCGCTTCGTCATGATGGAAGACCCCAAAAAAACCACAGAAAAAACACAGAAGACCGCCATTGAGACCGCCAAAGCATGGGGTGGTAAGCCTCTCTTTATACTAGGCTTCTTCACGCTCTGACGCGTATCATAGAGTACCTGCTAAATCTACTCATAGACAGTCCGTTGCCTCCCTCAATTCTTGCGACTCTTATCTTCGCCCAGCATGCTCGACCTTTCCAAGCAACCCCAATGATCTTCCCACCCTTACTACTCTTCTCGACATACCTCAATCTCCAAGGCTACAAGGTTGATAGCGCGGGCACCACAGCGGCCTTCAGCGGCCTCTATCTTGTGCTGGCGGGAAGGAGGCGGAATCCTTTCATGAGTAAATTTGGGGCGAGAGGTATCATCCGTGGTGCAACTATGGGTATGTGTCTGGCAAACGTTGTTGGCGGCGGATTAGCATACGTGTTCGGGTCGAGGAGCAAAGAAGATGATGAAGGGAGTGATCTCTAGCCTGTACAGCTGCATGGTCATACTTCTGCTTCGGAGCTGCACGGTTGTCGTTAGCCTCCTTGGAATGCTCTCAAAGGCGCCGGCGCTGCGTGGGCGTTGATCTTCGAGCTTTAACCTCCTACTTTCCCATCAGTCCTCCTCCGAGTACAATTTCTCCGAAAATATCCAATCTCGCACAGTTGGCATGACATACTTGTCAAGCGAAGCTGGATCATTCTTTGCAGCTTTCCTTGCCAAAGTAGAGCTAACGATGTCTTCGCCTTCCTGTCTGCCTTCGACGAGGGTAAGTTGTTGTGCCCATCCGCGTTCAGCTCCTTCGAAAGTTCTATTTCCATCAGCTAGATCTTGCACGTATTGATCCTGTTCTTGTCGATTGCCCCACTCGTCATCCGTACGATATGTAGCCCTTACCCGATGCTTGCTTAAGAACGGCTTAAGTACCCGCAGATTGTGATCCGGTGGATAGTACTTAGTATTGAAGATTCTGACGAGGGTATCAAACCCAATCAAATGAACTTGCTGGGGTGTTCCAGGGTAGACGTCCGATTCATCTACTGCTGCAGCTTTATCATGGAAGTAGGGCTGTTTGATTAAGCCCACATCAATCAACGGTGGTTCTCTATGCTGAAGAACATGCAATAGCTCATGCGCGAACAGAGTCATCATGACAAGCCTGTCCTCGAGTGAAGCAGACGTCGTTGCTTTATCTGCGTTTTGCGTTGCCAGCAGAAGCAGTAGGCGCTTCGGCGTCGAGCCATGATCATTCAACAATGCAGCCGTAGCAATCCGATGATGGGCCTTAGTAGGTGGATTGAAAGATCCGTCGAGCACGTAGATGGTTTTGGCGATCGTCCCTGGTGAAGACTTCGCTTGTGGAACAGTCCGAACCAGTTTGAACGAAGATTTTGAGGCGGCGAAGTCTTTCAACAGAGAGGCACACGAGGCCTTGAACGAGCGCAACATTCCTGTATCAGACACTGGTCTCGCCATCGACATCAAGCACCACAGCGCGAGGGTCTTGACATCAAGCGTACTGAAGTTCACGACAACATGATAGTGCAATTGGAGTCTACTCGGCAGCGGCAAGGCTGCTACTAAGCTGACTTTAATTGCGACACCAATAGCAGCGTGGCTTAATCAGGGGCCGCCTTCGCAACCCAAGCTGGATCCAGCAAAACTATAAGGCTTTGTGATGTTAAGAAGGTGTGGACTGCCCTATAATGACCATTTGACCGGTGCTGATGCAGATGTCTCTGGATGGCCGTTTGGTACCATTGATGGTGGGCGAAGTTTTCAGATGTGAGATAATGGCCGTTCGTCCTCAAGTCCATCAAAGGAGGCCAACAAACTTCTCACCCTTTGCTCAGTGTTATCTCTGTAGCACACGGCAATGGTCATGGCTATACGAACATCCTGCGAACATCTCCCAACCAATGATCCACGCTCTTCGTACACGATCCACAACTTTGACGCCCTCGGTCATCCCGGCGGGTAGCCAACGAGCTTTGCAGACTTCAGCTCACTTTGCAGTCGCAGTCGGGCAGCTAGGAAGCTCTGGAAGAATCTCCGATGGTGTTATAGCCATAGTTTCCTCCCACTGCTGTCTTACAATCTTGGCAAGCGGATGTCCTCGAGTAAATCGAGGAAGCTCTCCACCATCCTTTTTGCCGTCAGCTCATCGTAGATTTCACTTTCACGTCGCCGCAAGTTCTCAAGAAATGCCGTACAAGCAGGAACCTTCCTGTCCCGTGCTTTGACTAGACTGCAAATGTCCCGTATCAAAAACCAGTCAAAGCGAGGCCAGTTCTGATCACCTGTCTTTTCAGTCTGCAAATTGCACCAGAATTCAGCCCTCACATCCCTGAACTGGTCGCAGCCACATAAACGACGGAGTCCCTCTGGTAAAGGTAATTTGAGTATGAGTGAGCTGGGGTCCAGTCCTTGGTAGAGTAGTGATTCCATACCCATTCTAAGTACACTTTCTGGAAATTCCTTCATTGCTATATTTTCTTTGTCGACGAAATTCAGGATTTCAAGTAGCATCAAAGTTGTATGCCGTACGACAAGAGAAAGAGCAGCCAGTCAAAGCTGTATGAGAGTTTAGCGTAGCACATAATCTTTACGGGAGCACGCTCTAACGACTTCCTGACAAAAGGAAATTGTGTAGGGACTGGACCAGCTGTTTGCATCCCTTGAAATAGATGTTGGCCAGTCAAGATATCTCCCTCGAACTGCAAGGTATCTCCTAATGATTCCTCCTGGAAATATTCCTTGCCTCATGTCCTCTATGGACTGCACGAAGCTGGTGACTTCAAGAGTAGATCGCTGGAGAACAACTAGCTGAGCAAGTGTGACGTTCGCTGCATTTGAAGTGGATGGAACCCGTCTACGAGATACTGATGTCCAAGTATGTGCTTCTTGAATGACGCGTTGGAATAATCAGAACAAAGGAGGCCGGCATCACCAAGATCGGCAGGTATTGTGAGGTAAGTTGAGGCAAGAGACAACAAGTAAAAGCCAAGCAGCCAGCGGAACGTGTCAGCTTCTATTCATGAGACGATGTAGTATTGGGCACATCTGCCGCTCTCTTCGTGTGTCGGAAAGCGCAATTGATTGTGCGAACCGTGCGAACCATGCGCACCACCGCAAAGGAGAAGAAGGCAGCCGTACCACTCTCCTTGACGATAGATGATGACTTTATGCATCAATCATTGGCTCTCCGGCGGGCTGTCATGGATGGAAGAACGAGTACTGCCGAGAAAAGGAGCACCAGGTATGAAATACCATAAGTGCATTCATAACATTTATCCTCTAAACAAAACGACCTCTTGAGTCTATGTTCCAAATGTGGATCAAACTCCTCCACATATCTTGTTTTATTGCAATTCATTACATTCTCGAACATCAGATCATATACCTTGGCCCCTTACCTCATAGCCTTCTGCCTGTAGTCCGGACAGTCTGAGTCCTCATCAAGTCATAATGGGGTACGTGTTTCCAATTTTCTATCTGCAAACATCAGTATCTGCCTTGCGAACTCAATTAAAACATTCGTCTATCTAATTGCCAGATATATAGCATCCCAATGGACGACGGGCCATCCAGCTCTGCGGAGTCGAAGGAGACCAACTCGACATTGGATCGTAGTATGGTCAAACCGCAGATGGAATCGTTCCTTCACAACACCGAAGATCCATTTATCGTTGGCATGATCACAAGAGTTGGCAAATTTGGCATGCCTGCCACCAGGGTCGACGAACCGAAGTTCTGGTCTGGCCAGTGGGCCAAAAAAAGCACGTAGCCTCACTTCGGGCTTTCTCAAGCAGGATTTGCATCAAGAGTTGTGTCAAAGGGGGCAAGATGTCAAGTGCTTTCATACCCGATAAGGGGCGGCCGGGCTCCTGGCTGCGGTCTTGGCATTCGACAGGGGTTGCCAAGACTTTGCCTCCCTTCAAGCTTGACCTCTTTACCGTGCTCACAGCTTCGACTCTGCTGGTGCTTTGACGTATTCTGGTGGGCCTCCGATCATTTCACGCCATTTGTCGTCAATAGTTGTCTTTTCAATCAAAGATTTCTGAGCCCACATTGTCCGAAATTCTTCTTCTTCTGCATTCCATCTCTTCAATTCAGTTCCAATCCACTGTGCGGCAGAGTCTGCGCATTGACCGACAGCCTCCATAGGTACGAGGTGACTAGTGCCTTCTAAAACCACTTCCTTTACCCTTCCAGCTTTTGCTCCACCGCTGCCTCCCACACCGACTCCAGTCATATCCATTATGGTCTTTCTTCGTTCCGGAGTAGACATGTCAGAATCTCCTCCGAATATATACATAATACTAGGGCGTAAATTTGGCAAACGGCGGGAGACCTCCAGACTTTCTGGACGAACAAATGGCAAGTCTGAGGCAGCTTCTGGCTCCATATCAGCGTGGTTCTTTGCATCGAATTGGCCAGTTTCAAAGCCCTCAAAATTCGGCCTCAAAAACGTGTACACTTCCTGGTGCTTCGTAGTCTTGAGCATGACCCGTTTGTCGCCCGCCGCTGAGTTTGGATATATGACCGTTGGTAGGTTCCGCAGACTATAATGAAGCCACCTGTCCAGCACCCGAGGATCCCAACTGGCATAGAATTTGCTCTTCCTGAAGCCTTTGACTGCCTCACCCTGCGAGGGCCAAAGGTCTCTCCTCCATGTCGACATTCTAGCAACACGGAAAGCTTCGTCTCTAGAGCTCTTCTGTGGTGACATGATGACGGGGTCGAGTAGAATCAGGGTGGTAAGGAGGCGAGGATGCATTAAGGAGAGGCAAGTTCTGCTTAAGGTCAGCTTCAACACAGAGACGCATGTAGTCATTGGTACAAAGCGGTTCCCCCGAAGCTGTGCCCAAGGCCGACGATAGGCCGCGGCATCTGATCGCGCTTCACATTTATCAAGTGTAGAAGGTCTCTAGCATGGTCATTCCATCCGGGATCATTGCCAAGGAGTCGTTCATTTAGAACACCGCTATCGCCTTGCCACGCGACGTCTGGTATCCATATACTCCGGATGCCGAAGCCTTGTGTCTTTGAGTGTTCGAGGATTTCGTCCCAGAGAGGCTCGTACAGCTCCTTCTCAGATATTAGCCGTGCATGATATTCCACCTGGAAAGCAGTACCTTTGGAAAGCCATTGGCATGAGCGCCGATGATCGTAACATCGCCGCGCTTCGGTTTCAGATTGTCCAACGGGATGTATTGCTTTACTGCAAGATGAAGCACATCTTCCTGCTCACATCCGGTAGCTCGCGGATACTCTCGGATATGTTGACATGGGACGACATGCTTTTCGACACAAAACAGATGCGCTGACATTTCCAAACATCAAATCCAAAAGGCAGCACCAGAAATTCAGATAAGGATATCCCTTGCAGCTCCGTGGAGTACCTCGAGCAGGCATTTTGCCGAGGTTGAATGTGGTGCAAGAAAGGAGATGACATCCGTGGGCTCCACTGCTAGCCATCTCATGTCCAAACCTGATTGTCATAGAGTCAATCCTCGGCAGAGTGGTGTCTTCGTCTTGACTCTATATCCAGCACTGTGAGGTTAGACGCGTTTGATACAAGCAGGCCGCAGAAATGCCAGCGATGATGGTGGCTGCACGTGATGTGGTGGCTGCACGTGATGTGGTGGCTGCACGTGATGTGGTGGCTGCACGTGATGTGGTGGCTGCACGTGATGTGGTGGCTGCACGAGATGTGGTGGACTCAAGCTGCGCGAGTGGTATGGAAATGCTGCCCTAGTCTCTCATCTATTTGGCCTTGGCAATTTATCCTCGCGTCGCGCGTTAAGTGTTGCGCAGACATCCTTTACACAAACACCGCCTTGCCCACTTGCTGTTTCTAAGAGTCATTCTTGTCATGCTATGATAACTTTCATCAAAACCTGCAAGCAGACACTTGGTCCGTTCGTTAGCAATATGGCTCCCACGGAAGGGGACGGGGCAGCTCCAGCACTCTTCGCGCAATGCCGCTTTGCGATGGTTTCTGGTGACCGCTTCTCTGCCGATGACGCGCAAAAGGTGTGACACGCTCGAAAAGTGGCTGTATCCATGCTGACAAAAGTTAGCTTGCTGGCACCTTAAAACTGCACGGTGGAGAAGTCATGATGGACGTGTACGCGGGCGAAAATCTTCCACTAGAAGAACTCACCCACATCATATGCGATTCATGCGACTTCCCAAGCTATGATGCGGCATCAGATGCTTTAGTCCCAGTGATCAAACCACAATGGGTCGACGCCTCCCTCGCAAAGTCGAAGCTCGCCAACCCTCGCCAATATAGTTCCGATCCTCGATTGTTTATGTCTGATGTTGTAATCTGTTGTGCCGATTTGCCTGAAGGAGATAAGGATGCTATTATAGGTGGGGTTCTGGCTATGGGAGGGTTACACTCGTCAAAAGTCTCGAGTATGGTTACACATATTGTCGCATTGACCATGGATTCGGACATCTGTAGGAGTGTTGCTGTGAGGAAGCTGAACATGAAGATTGTTCTCCCGCATTGGTAGGTCTTTTTTACCCACGTGAGATGGCTACCTGCTCACTTCTCATGAAGGTTCGATGACTGCCTTAGGCTGGGGCGCCGCATCGACGAGAATCCATACCTTCTCCCAGATCCTGAGATCCTCCGCAACGCCAATGCTATCCCACCCAAGGCTGCGGAAAATGAGTTCCTGAGTGGTGCCAGTGATCCTGACCCATCAAGTGTTCCATCTTTATCGTCACCACGTGGGCCTCTTCAGGTTTTCGCTGGGAAGAAGGTGATGCTGTCTCCGGACCTCAGTATTGGCAGCCATCTCAAGGATGTTCTGAAAGGATTAATCCAGGAAAGTAAGGGTCACCTTACAGACGATACGCGCAAGGCAAATATGTTTATATGCAAGTGTCGTGAAGGATCAGACTATCGCCTGGCATCACAAGCTGGGAAAGATGTTGGCAACCTTGCTTGGCTATACTATCTAATCACTAACAATTCATGGACCTCGCCCACGCGCCGGCTTTTGCACTACCCTGTTGCTCGTAATGGCCTTCCTGGATTCCAGGGATTGCGAATCAGCTTGTCCAACTACAGCGGAGAGGCAAGGCTGTATTTGGAGAACCTTATCGTCGCAACTGGGGCTGAGTGTACAAAGACTCTCAAACAAGACAACACCCATTTGATCACAGCACATATCATGAGCGAGAAGTGTGCTGCTGCCAAGGACTGGGGCGTCCACATTATTAATCATCTCTGGTTGGAAGAGAGCTATGCAAAGTGGAAGATACAGAGCGTTACAAACTCTCGCTACACACACTTTCCACGTCGAACCAATCTTGGAGAGGTGGTTGCGCAGACGAAAATTGATCGCCATGCCTTGGAGCACTCATTCTTCCACAATGAAGACACTGAAATGGAGGATGCTGACGATCAACCACAAGCCATGAAACAGAAAGATCCTAAAATGGCGCAAATCCCGACTAGTAGTCTGGTAAATTCTCTTAGGACGCCTCATGTGAGACATAAGCCCGTACGAGGTGATGTTCATAACGCCATAACACCGAGTAATATCGGAAGTGTCGAAAGGAAGGCAGAGCCCAGCAAGATGCAGACTCCTGCAGCAGAACGAATTGTCAGTGATGGCAAAGAGAATCAGACTCCCACAACGAGTAGTCGCAAATCAAAAGTTACAGCGGCCGCACGTCTCCATGATGTCGTTTCGGATATCGCTTTGTATGAGAAGGAGAAGAAAAGAGTTGGAGGGGTTATCTATGGTGGACGTCGAAAGAATGATCCCGATCGAGTTGTGACTGACCGAAAAAGGTCAATCACTGAAGACCCAGATAGTGATGCAACTGAAAGTGGAAGAACCAAACGTTTGCGGATAGGAACGACCCCATCTTCCATGCATTTGCTGATCTCTGGATACAAGAAATGGGTTTCGCATCCTAAAGTCGAGGATGCCGAAAAGGTGTGTTCCTCCAGGTTCAGTCGTCCGATGTTGACTGATATTGGTAGAAACAACTGAGAAATCTTGGCATCATTGTGACACAAGACCCGTCTCGCGCCACTCATCTCGCTGCTCCCAGCATTCTTCGCACCCATAAATTTATCTTAGCCATGGCGTATGCCCCCACCATTATCTCGACCGAATACATCGACAAGTGCCTGGAAAAGGATGAACCCGTCAACCCTGAGGATTTTCTCTTGCAAGATAAGGCAAATGAGAAACGCTTCCACATTTCGCTGGCCCAATCCCAGAAGCGAGCTGAGGAAAACCGTAATCAGCTCTTCCGAGGCCAGACAATGTACTGCGTGGAGAATATCCAGGGAGGATTTGACACATACAGATCCATAATCGAAGCCAATGGAGGTCATTGTAATTCGTATCGTGGAAGACCAGGAACAATGGTTCCTTCGCGACGAGGAAGTAGCGATGCAAGCACAACGGATGAAGCGGCCCAAGCAGAAGTGTTCTTGATCAGCGGCAAGGCCAAAGAACAGGCACGCCTCTGGTCCAGGTTCCGACAAATGGCTGAAGGAAGCAGAAAAGTTCCGAGGATTGTTCGATCAGAGTGGTTGCTCGAGTCGGCTATGGCGCAGCAGATCTTGCCAGTTGGTAGTCATGAGCTTCGCTGACATGGCTCTGGCGATTACTTCACTTTTGATTGCTTGGAGCCGGTGAAGCGTGGCATAGCCTAGGAGTCATGTCGGTGTCGAGATTGTTCAGGATTCGAGTCAGACGAAGTATGACTATTTGAAGCGCCAGAGAAGCGCCAGACCATCAGTTCAAAAGAACTTTACTCCCTCTTGTCCCTCTCCTCCAAATACCTGCGCTTTGCCCTTCTTGACCAAAGTTCCCAGACTCTTTCTCAGCACCTCCATATCCATGGCATGAAATTCCTGTCCCTCTGTCGCCTCACCCTCCACTAATTCGTACAGCGTCAGCACTGTTGCCTTCTGACCTGTTCCCTCAACCCAACCCTCCAACAGCCCAGCCCACTCTTCTGGCTTGCGCCACCAGATCCACGCACTTGCTTTCTCAGTAGCCGGTCCCATCCACTCAGCACGATTTTCGCCCTCGTTGCTGGCCATGTAGTCGAGGACTGCTCTTACGTCCTGTGCGGCAAGGCGGCGCCTCAGCTTGGCATTGCTGAAGAGGGTTGATTCGAGAGCATCCGGGAGGAGGATTGTAAAGATACGATGGTGACGGCAGTACGATTGGACCAGGGAGGACCATTTGGAGAGTTGAGCAGAGCGGGTTTGTGTGTTTGGTTGTAGGGTGAAGAAAGGTGGGAATGAGTAATTGGGAGGAAATGGGAATGTAAACGATGGCGCGGAAGACAAAGACGACAATATGGACGCTGCCATACTCTCCTACTGAAACATGCACCAGGTCAATTATGTTTAAGGTGAGTAGTAAGGAATGGGCAATGAGTGGTCGCTAGATTAGATAAGATCGTCGACATGGACCGAGTAGGTCTTACATTTCTTGCACCATATCTTTCAAGGCGTTGCCCGCTCTGAGCTTCCTACAATTTTCATACTCAGCAAACAACTAGCTTGCGATTCAATATGTCTGGTGGGTATACCTTCTCTTTACTGCCTGCCTCATAAGCAACTCGGTGAATTGACATTCACTTCTCTATTCACAGCTGAAGACAACGACCCCGACTCATCCATGCTCTCCTCCCCTTCGAACGAAGCAGAACGCGACTCAGACGGAGATCTCTACAACGAGGACGAAGATCAAGACCTCTTTCCATCCTCTGATCGACCCTCCACACCCAAAAATAACCACCTGAATGCAACAGCGCCCGGCGAGCTCTCCCCTCCACAATCGCAATCCACGTCGCAGCGAATAGAGACTGGCCCAGACGATACGGTCGAGATGGGTGGCATGGGTAATGACGGGGATGTTTACAGCAACGTAAATGGGGTAGATGGGGCTGGTGAGCAGAACGGCAAACAGTATGTGCCCGGTTCGGGGTATAAGACTAGAAAGGCAAATGAAGACTATCAGCGGGCGGCGGAGACTTTGGTAGATCTGGATTTTAGTTTAAGGGAGTTTGGGGATCTGTTTGATGACCGAGCAATTTTGCAGCAGCAGCAGCAGGAGCAGCAGCAGGAGCAACAGCAGCAGATAGAGATCGGACAGAGGCAATCGCAGTAAAAGGACGCTGATACACGCCTGGGGGCTATGGCATAGCAACGGCGTACCAGTCTACCGCAGTGGTATCAGACAGCAACTCGTTAGAACGGAGATGGTGATATTTTGACGAATCGTATCAGCGAGACCCGAAGGATGGCATGATGGATCGCTCAAATACATCTCTTTCTTCCTGATCTAACTCTCAAACGCCTACAATGCTCGAAATTGAGACAGGCTCACATCTCGCGCACTGGTTGCAAACTCATCTTCTTGATGCACTTGGAGCCAAACCCGGCACATTAGAATATCTCTCATCTCTCTCCGTCTTAAACATAACCTGACACCAAAACTCCCTGCTGTCATTATCCCACCAAGTCCAGAATTTGTCTTCCCTTCGATCTACCTCCCTCGCCTGCAGCTTAAACCCACAAGTCTCGTAAGGCTCAGCCGCAATAAGCAGGTATTGGAAGTTCTTGTCTGGTGGGTCATCGATTTTCTGTTCGTAGGCGCTCATAAAGCGAACTCGTGGCTCGACTCCAGGGGTGATTTCCGGATATTGGAGCTGGAACAGCAAGCCGTGCTGTCGTGTAAATGGGTCTCTAGTCTTTGTAATTTTGTAGCCTGGTCTGCCAATCTTGACCACGTTCTTTCTGACCTGCACGCCCATGGGCATTCCCAGCACAGCTCCATCCTTGGCCTCTTTCTGCTCTCTGGCCGCGCGTCGTGCGAGGTTGGTTTGATGCTTTCGTCCCTGTGTGTGCGCGAGGTAGGAGCCATCGTTCTGATGAACTGTGAGACAAAGGCGGCATTCGAAGGAGCCAACATGGTTCTTGAAGAAGTAGGGGTCTTTGTCGAGGTCGATGGTTTCGAGGGCAAGTTTGCGAAGACGTTCTCGTCTGTCCGCGTTGGTTGCGCTTTGAGAGGCGACACCGCCGCCACCAAATTTGGACCCGGCGCGGTTCTGGTAGTCCATAGTGAGGTTTTGCGAAAGTGTGGTGTTGATCGGTCAATCGGTCAAGGAAAGCATCGCCCAAGGGACGATGAAAGTTCTTGAGCGAGGAGTGCAGATCACGACATGCGCAGGATCTGTGCTGGTAGGGCTGAAATAACTCCACGTCTTCAACACTCCAAGTGGCACATTGGGAAACTGTTTGGGCTGTGGCAGTCATGGCATCGCATGAAGACTTCTACACTCCGTCCACTTCACGACCGCTGTCTGAATCTCAGTTCGCGGCTTGCTCGCCTCTGGTGTCTGACGCTCCGCCGCCTCCTCCACCGAAACCTGGTAGCCACAACACAAGTGGTCGAGGCACGCCTCAAGTACCCCCATCCCCACTGACACACGGGTCTTTTGGCCGGCCTCCTCCGCCACGACCAAACGACTTCGCAGATACACCTCGCCCACTCCCACCCATCCCGTCTACGACTTCTCATTCTGCCTCCCAATCACATACAGACAGCTCAAACTCCTCCCTTCCGTACACGCAACCACCCCCTCTCCCTTCGCCATTCCTACCAGGCTCTTTGCAATCGAAGTCTACAGCAGACCTTGCTCCAATTATCTCGAACCCGCCATTACTCTTCGCGCTTGCCTCTACTCACCCTGCGCATGGTGAATCTGTTGCGCCTCTGACTACAGCGCTCGACACCAACCTCGGTCTAGCCTCTCGGCTTCTAGCACTACAAAACCATCTCACGAGCGTACGCGAACAAACGCAACAACTCCAACTCCAGCACACCACTTTATCTACGCAATGGAGACGGAAGCAGGTGGAGATGGATGTTGCTTTGCAGCCCTGGAGTCCCAAGGCTATGTATGGCAGGCTGGTGAGTGGTATCGCAGAGCAGGAAGCTCTTGTTAGGGCTGTTGAGGAGAGCTTTCTTGAGGAGGGTGGCATTGAGGAGTACGGGCGCGATCACGCAGCGGGAATGGCAAGTGAAAGGGAACTTGGAGACTGGGTCAAGAGAATCAGAGAGGGCACGGCGGTGCTAGAGAAGCGAAGGGAGAGTCGAGCAAGGTGGGATGAGGGCAGAGTTGGAGGGTGGAGGTGATCCGTCCGTAGAACCATGCCGAATAGCTTGTAAGGCATTTACAGCAGACAGGTTCGGCCACGAATAGTAGAGCAGGACGTCGCATCGAGAAGCCAAACAAACGAAAAGTCTGACCAGAGTTCCAGTCAAGTGGTCGAATCTTGAGCAAGAAGCGGGCGTTGGGGGCTCAGTAGCCTCGTCGATGGTTGGCCAGCTTGTCCAAGTCTAACAAGGAGATAAAAGACTAGATTGCTTGGCTACAAAGTCAAGCCCAATCCGAATTGATCGAACTTTTTATCCTCCGTGGACTGAGGTTTCCAGACTCCGCTATTCCCTTCCTTCAATCGCGCACGGCTTCATTTCGTTCTCGAAAGCGACCCTTTAGCCACTCATATTCCACATGGACCCACTTGCTATCGTCTACCGGCTCAGGATGAGGCATTGGGAATGGAGCTCGCCCTTCAAGTGTCGAAGGCCTGGCACAGATTCTCTGCATCAGCAATCGCTCTCTCCGGGCTGTTCATGGAGCCGGACTTACTTTTGATACGGTACCGGAGTTGCCAGCGTACTTGAGCTCAGGGTGAGAAAAAGAGCGACGAAGAAGGTGCCGGTGAAGTGCATGCTTTGAACGGGTCAAATGAGTGAAATTGCAACAATGTGCTGTAAAGAACGACGGATAGCGGACCAGCGCTTATCAAGAGAGAAGCCAAAGACTGTTTGAAGTCCAGGCAAAGGAAGATAGGCAGAAAGTGGATTTGTACATTCAGACATGGTCGGGGTGTCTGTCACCCGCTGCAATTGCATTTAGCTGCATCGAGGTCGATGCGATGTCGAGATGTTTGAACAAGGCTTGATGCGTATCAGAGTATGTCTTTCCATGCTAAGGCTGGGGCGTGATTGGAGAGAAGGTGGTGGATTGAAACAAAGCTTGCCCCGCTGTTTCGGCATGAAACTCTGGTCTGCGAGATACTGATGGTCGTCCAAAGAAAGGTTCGGAGTACACTTGTAGATGATTTCTCACATTGTGACAAGATAGAGAAATGTCCTGTGATTAACGGCACTTGATAAGGACTGACAAAGTCTACTCACGCGAAGACAACCCTGACTCCTGACCAGCAACACTGCGTTATGGGACGACGTTGTAAGGTCTTCCGGTTTGAGGGAGAAGTCCAACCTGGCGACCTCAGCGGACAGACTCGTTGGACGAGGAGGGGACGGGTCAAGCGGCGAGAGGAAGTGTTGAGTCTCGCGCTCGACTCGATGACAGAGCAGTCCGTCGGGAATTTAACCAGGAAACATCGCTGAATCCGTTCATTTCTAACCATTGAAACAGACGCAAGGGCTTGAAGTCGGTGAAGTTGTCCAGATGTTGTCTTGAGCATCCTGAAACACCTTCGTTCATGCAGGGGACAAGTGCGACTTCGTCTCAAACGCTCGGCCTCTATTTTCGGACCACCGCATTCGACGACAGGTATTCATGTTCAACTTCTCCCCTAGGATAGGATCGACCTGGTTTCTGCAAGGTGAACACGATTGGTTTTCAGGGCAGCAAGCACCCTTGCCGCGTCGAGACATCGAAGTACTCGGCCCCAGGCGAGAACCCTTGCTGCTGCATCGCATATCCAGCACATCCACTGGGGTTGCGCAAGATTCGTTCTCCCGTCGAAGGCGGCTTCTCGAATGATCGACGACCGCAGGCATTGTCGTTGAGTCTCGCAGAGTAATATCAGAGCAACCTGCAGAGCAGCTCGATCACGGTTGATATGAAGTCGGTCAATGCCAAGGCCGGATTGGGTAACTCATCCCCAAGCGTTCATATCTGATGAATGAGTGTATGAAGAAGAAGCTATCTACGCAGACTAGCAAGGAAGAAGGAAATAGGTCTCTGCTGAGTAAGCCGCTAAGGAGGACCTACAACACACCCTCACGAGTGCAGCGGCGGAGACGAAGCCTGCTGTCGTCTCAAATAGATAATGATATAGAAAACCATGGTGTTGAGGCCTCTGCCCACTCATTTCCCCTTCTTACTATTTATATCCGCGCCTTTGCCTCCTCAAAATGGGTCAATCAGGGCCTTCCATTGATCATATTTATCCGCTCTTAAGGCCTTTGTTAGTCCATCGACCTTCTGACTGTCTGTGAGTACGTATTTCATCGAAATAGTCCCATCCTTAATGACCTTCTGTACGAACTGATATCGAACATTAATATGCCTTATTTATCTATTTTATCTCGTCTTTTTAGCTAACGCTATAACTCTCTAATTATCGACTTAAATTGAAATAAAGCTTAACTCTATATTCTACATTTCTTATATATAAGAATCTATTTATATAACATCTTAAGTAGCTGTTAATATAGCTATATATTCTATCTTATAAGTAGATAAAGCAATCACTAATTATCTCTTTATAAATTAATGAATAAAATCATTATTTAGTATAAAAATAACATCTATTATTGATTTTGCAGAGCTCTCTTCTATCTAATTCGCGTTAGAATAGTCTTGTAAAGAATTATTATCTTAATAAATTAAATCTTTATTAATAATATCTCTTAAATAATATAAAACGCGTTTAAGAGTAATTCAGATTATTTCTGAGAGTTTCATTATCATACTTACGAGATGACTTATAACGTGAGTTATATTAAAGCGCGAAATAATGATTAGTCATTATATTTTTTCTATAAGCCTTCTAAAGTCTTTCATTTAAATTAAAATATTAGCGGACTTAATTTTCAGATCTATCTTTATAAAGATAGGCTTAAATTTAGCATTTCATAATTCTGCATTCTATAAAAGATGAGTTGTGAATTTTACTTACGTGAGATGAATAGTCTATTTTTCGCGTGCGATTTTCATATCTAAATAGATCTTACAGACGCCAATATTCTTTATTCTAAATCGGCTTAATATAATTATTTTAAGCTCGCGAATATCTTAATTGTTACTACTTATAATAATATAATTATTAATATAGAAGAAGATGAAGATAACGTTATTTAATAAGTATTAAGAATAGAGGGTCGAGTTATATAAGATCTGTAAATAGTTTAGATCTCGCAGAAAGATGATCTGAATTTCATATTAAATAGTTAAAGACGTTCGAAGATTATATAACATCTTTTTCAGCTTGCAGATTTTACTCTTTTATTTATATTTAATAAACAATTTAATAAAAACATTGTTCTTAATCTTCTTATTTAAGAAGATAATGACAGCGTTTATCTGTTAAATATCTCAGCTATTTTCTGTAGTTAAAGTAAAGAGAATTTACGTTATTTAAGCTTTGATGATTAAGATTATTAATTTATTGAAATTTATATCCTCGTCTTTCTGCTTAAATCTGCGGATTATTCATTGAGCTTTTTATATTTTAAGCCCGATTTTCTACTCTTTTTCTGTAAATACTTATCTGTCTGATAGTATATTACTATTCTTAGGCATAGAATTGGCGTTAATAACTGATCAGATCTTATTCTCTTTAAAAATCTTAATTTAAATATTTATAATCTCACGTCATACTCTTGATTTAGAGTTATTTCGAGCTTTATTAAAGGATTTTGAATAATAATTTAACAATCTCTTTAAAATGCGCACAAAGATTATAATGAAGAATATATTTATATTCTCAGATACTTAATTAAATTCAAGTAAATTTAGAGCATTTTAAGCTATTTCTAATAGTTCTATCTCTCTCTATTTTATATGATATTTCTCCTCTTTAAATTTGATTATTTTAAAGGAAGGAGAAGACTCATTAATCGAAATTTAAGACTCTTGAATTTACTCTGAATAATCTAAATTAGCTGTAGAATTGTGAGGAGAATTAGACTTAGCTATTTCATCTAGTCTTAAATTTTGCTTATTAAATTCAACATCTCTATAGAATAATAATTTCCTACTTTTTAGATCTTAGAGGCGGTAAATTCGCGTAGAATTATAGTTAATAAGCCTTATTTTCTATTCTCTTAAAGAGAGCTTGTCATAACTATTTGCGTGAGGAATTCGCGCGTAGATTACGCAGTTAAAAACGCGAAAATAGAGAATAAACGACTTATAATTGTAAAACGTTTTAAAAAGTGTTATTCTATAATTTAAGAATCTTGTTAAACTGTAATTTAAGAGCTGAGTAGCTGTATTTATAGCTTCTGCTTATAAAGAGGTAGGAAGATCTATTACTGTTAGTATGAATTTAGCTTTTAAGTAAATCAGATCAACTAATCTCTTAAAGAGATCATTCTGCTCAGAGATATATAGAGCTGAATTCTCCTTCTAAATTCCTCTTAATTTAAGCTATTTTATAAATTTTCGACTCTTAAATTCGAACTCTTTATTCTTATGAATAGTCTCTATTTTATAGTCTTTTACATTAAGCTTAAGAATTCATTCTTAAATAGCTTTTTCAGTCTTATTTTTATATTTAAGAGAGACAGTTCTTCGAAATCAGCTAAATTCATTGATTATAATTATAAAGAATTTAGCTCCACCCTTATTAGTAGATAATTCATCAAAATTCTCAGCTATTTAAGCTTCTTTAAAGACAAAAGTGTATTCTCCTTCATATAGATTAACGTGAATACGCTGATCGAGGTGAATAGCTCTTGAAGATGTTACAGACTCTCGATTTGATCTTCTGCGCTGTTTTCTGAGAATACAGAATTCGCAGAATTTCTTCTTTTCGTATTTGAGCTCAAATTGACGTCCGAAGATCTCAGATAATAGGCGTATAAATTCCGAATTTAAATGACTTATTTGTTAATGAATTAATTATTCTAACAGCTTTGAAATGTCTTTTGCAATATCTTTTTAACTCTCAATTTTCGAGGATTTCGCTAATTTGATCTGTTCAACTTAAAATACTTCATTTTTTGAAAGTATGAAGATTGAGAGCTTATTCTTTGTAAGAATAGCCCTTCTCTGTTATTCTAATTTGAAGCTAATTATCTAATTATTCATTAGCAGAGCGTTAATCAACAGTAAATCCATATTCAGATCATGAACGAAATAGACGTTAAGCAGCTTAACCTCATTCTTCAGATAAATAAATCCTTTTTCTTTAATATCCAGCTTATTATCATTATCTATCCTAATCTTTTAAGGTTCAATAGACATTATATCTATAAGAGATTCTCTGGATTTTATCATATAAAATAAGACCGCAGAATCAAGCAATCAGCTATTCTCTTATAAAACGCAGGCGTCTACAGCAGATCTAGCTATTAACTGACTCACAATCACTTCTTTCTCCGTGAATTCTCTATTTCTGAATCTATTCTACTTTAAAGAGTCTTAAAAAGATCGTTTTTCTGAATATTTTAATTAACAGTTATCTAATAAATAATTACTGTATTCACAGTAGATATAGCCATTTTTTAAGTCTTTTTCAGAGCTGAAATTGTGAATATTTCGCTCATTTCACTCATTTAACTTTTCAACAGTTCTTAGCGTAAATAAACGACGAAATTCGCGTTGATTTTTGTCAAAAATAAACACGCGAATTAGAATCTATTTAAGATCCTTAAAATCAGAGTCTTCATTATTCTATCTAGCTATCTCAAGAAAGATCTCTTTATTATATTAAGATTGCAGATCAGTTATAAAGATACTTATTTATATTCTAAAGTCTAAATCATCTCTAAATATTTTATATTAAATTTTTTAACCGTCTTATTTAATAATGTAGTTCAGAATGAACTCTTCCGAGACTTATCTTAATAGACATAACTTAATGCCTATTATAATATAAGCAGCTACATCAGAACTAGTGAATCTTACTTACAGAATTAAGTAGATCTCATTTACTAATTTATCTTTAAATTCTACTCTTAAATTTACAGTTAATAAGATTAGAATTAGCTTTTAAAGAGCTATTTTAATATATTTATAAAGCTTTAACTTAATATCTTTTAAATGACTTTTAAACACGCTTAATACAGATAATCTACTTATCTTTCTTCTCAGTTAGCTATCTTATTAAGAGAATATCTCTGAGTCCGTTAATATTATAATTATTTTAATCTCATAAAAGATCAGATCTTTACGAAATTTCTTTATCGAAACTGATATATTATATTCAGGCGTTATAAGTAATAGTGAGAATAATAACTGACTATTTATAATTATATTCTACATCAGAATTCACTTAATATTGTTTAATTAATTATGATTTTGTCTAATTATTATTGATTTATCTAATTAAATAATTTGAGAGGGAGTTTAAGAGCTATTTCAAGGCTCTAATGCAGGTGATATCGGGATTAAAGACGTCTATTGCTCACCCTTAGAACTCTGCGTTTTTGATTGAGAAGAGACTCTGATATCTGCAGACATCGATCTAAGAGGATATAGTAGTTACGCTATAACGATACAACTCTGTTTGCGCTATTTTGAAGCGTTAAGGACTCATAACCTGATGAATGAGTGTATGAAGAAGAAGCTATCTACGCAGACTAGCAAGGAAGAAGGAAATAGGTCTCTGCTGAGTAAGCCGCCAAGGAGGACCTACAACAATATCCTTTCACATCCTTTCACATCCTTTCAAGTTTCCAGCAAATCTCTCTCGATGTCATCAAGCAATGCTGCCGTCGTGCTGTCCTGTGCGTCTCCTGTCTTTCTCTGCTTGCCATGAAGCCTCGGCCTTTCGGTCAGAACGGCCGCTGGCAACCCCATCCATACCTCTTCGCCTCAAGCGATGCCCGATTTCTTTTCATCCCTTGCATTCACAGAATGGCAATTCAATTCTGTCAGCCTGCCTGCCCCTCAGCCTGCCCCTCAGGCTCTCCATCGTCCTATTTTGAGCCAATTTCCGGCCCCATTTTGGGCCTCATTTTCTTCAGATTTAGCTCCATTTCAAGAGCAACACTAGATACATAGATTCGAGGCAGTTGATTCTGTCTATTCAATTCGATTCTACAAGCATTTCTAGCGATTCTGCTCAGTGCTAGCTATTTGCTTGACAAATTCACTCTCTGCGTCTCATCGTACTTTTACCATTGAATGACAGTATCACTTCAGTGGCCGCAAGGTCCTTCGGCTTCCTTGTGTTTCCTAACCTTACTGCCTTATTTCTTTGCTTCGGACAATGTTTCTTGTCAATGGCCCCCGAGGGCAGCCACCAACTATCAAGGGTATGAAAAACTGTGCCACGCCCGTGGCC
>JAABUK010001881.1_pt1 | contig 38943 bp, 39 predicted proteins | sample 5559141 | NCBI WGS metagenome assembly JAABUK01 (sample SAMN10711869, study PRJNA513367) | rock metagenome | isolation source: Antarctica rocks | place: Antarctica: Victoria Land, Pudding Butte nord | collected 2016-01-03 | reverse complement strand
GTCTTTTGTGAACATTTCTCCCAGAACATTGCCCCCCCCCCCCCTTGGGCCTGCTGTGCCTGGGCTGTGATTGATTCCCCTACTCTCCTTGAGCACGTCCTTGCAGCTAAGGACCATAGAGTTGTGTGTGCAGGCACAGGCAGCTGGTGACTGGTAACACCAGCAGCTACTGAGGCAAATGGTGCTACCCAATCTACGAGTCAGCCTCAAGCGAGCTCTGAGAGCGGAGTTGCTTTAAGGGACTCAGCTGAGCAGAGCCAGGCAAGCATCCAGCAGGAGATTGCACCCAGCTTTTCTGACAGCACCCACAGCCATGATGATCCCAATGGGAATAATGTACAAGTCATTGTAGACCCACGCTTGGTTAAGTAGGCTTCAAGGACAGCAGCTGGTGACTGGTCATCTAGCAGGAGAATGCACCCAAACTTTGCTGATGGTGATCTGGGCAGAAGCATTATACAGGCCACTGTAGACCCACGCTTGTTCAAACAGGCTTCAGGGACAGCTGGGACACTCACGGTACAAGATGTATGATAGCTGGGACTGAACAAGATGTATAATAGCTGAGACTAATTCTGTATAACAGCTGGGACTGATGATCTGTATCATGTTGAGCCTTTGTCTTGCTCTGGTGTGAACGTGAGTGGTGCTACACTCAGCAGGATTGAGTCAATTGTGCATCTCTACCTGTGCCTAAGCGTACGCCCTGATTTTGTCATGCTTGTCGTCAATGTCAAATGGCCTGTATGTCCTGCCTTGTCATGTACCAAAGCAAGCTGCTAGCAGGTGGAGATATAGGCTAGTGTACTTCTGTTTTTAACTTTAGTGGCAGTGTGCATGTATACCATTTGTTCATAAAATTTTTCTGAGACATGCTTGCAACCCCCCTGTGTCAGGTTGATGTTGCTTTGCTTTTGATGTGCAGCTTGATGTGAAGCTTCAACTTTCCCTGTAACAGCTTGACTACAACGTGTTCAATGATTGATCTAGATTCAGGCAACTTCTGATAATACTTGCTCCTATGTACACAATGCGAGGTTGTGGTAGATCTGGATTGTTCACAGATGAGCATGGACATGCTGCGCTGCATGCACTGTAGCTCTGTGCTTTGCTGTGTTTGTATATAAGTAGGTTTTACCAGATTTAGATTGTACCAGGTTTTGCCAGCAATCATTGAACTGCTCTTCTCATCGATGATGAGGCATGGGTCTCTGCATTCCCGGACAAAAGCTTGACATTTATGAGGCTGCTTTCTGATACTTTACAGTCAGAATTCAGGCAGGGGTATCAATAACTCTGATGCTCAACGATAGTAATGAGACACTTTCAACACATTGTCGTGTAGTCAAGTCAATGGCATGACATGACATGCAAGGCCTAGTGGCTGAGGCTAGCAAGGTTGTCACAAATCACAGAATGTTACCAGGTGGCATGCTATGGCCCTCCGCCCCAACAGACATGTGAGTCCTTGTATCTGAGACGTGATGAGCTAAACTCAACGCTGGATGCAGACAGGACAATTTTGCACTCAAGCTGGCAGGCCTGCACGCTCTTGACCTTTACCTAGCTCGTGATATCAAGTTTAAATAGGAAGGCCGCTCGTCATTCATGACAAGGGGCGGCTTCATCAGCTGCATGAGGTGTGCATGTAACAACCAAAGACGTCTTGTTGCAAAGGCTGCACAGTGTAATCAGCTGCATGACCATGGTTACATTTGATGTTGTGAACAGATTGAAATCATTGTCGCTTTTACTGATAGTCCTGGCTTTATTTATGATAAGTCTGGTCCCATGAGTAGGTTGCAAGGGCATCTATAAATTGTGCACATCTTGCATGAAACAGCAATGCACACATTTTATCACTACTCATCATGAGTGCTGGTGCTAACATCAAGCTCCGCCACGCGTTCCTGCTCACCCACACTCAGCTGCTGGCCTGAGGCACTCAGCAACGGCGAGTCCTCCTCCCAGGGAGGGGTCTCAGACTCAGAGTCAGAGTCAGTGCAGTCGCTAAACGGCACCTGACTGGCCTCAGCGTGCAGCTGACTGCCCTGCTTGTAGCTAAAGGCTTCAGCCTGGGGCATCTCTAGCCTAAGCATCACACCATCATAACCAACAACACCACCTCTCCAGTCCCCAGAGCCGCTGCCGTGGTCCCCTGAAGGTGCAGAATCACTGTTGGGGCTGTGACCATCCCCAGGACCTGCCTCACGGTGCCCAGAGGCAGACCCATCCTCCTGAGAGCCATGGTGACCCTCTGCTGAGCCAGAAGGGGGGTCCCTAGGGTAGGCCTCGTCAGGTGAGGGGTCAGGGTCGTGGCCGGACCACCGGGTGCCTGTCAAGTCATCCACCGCACAGTTGACTAGCTGGGCCACCTCCCGGCATGCCAGCCTGCGCTGTGTCGCCTGCAAACCCATGCATGTGTTCACAGTAATGTCATACAATATGCATGGCATGTGCTTGGCTACAGAATTTGATGCAAAACAATGCAATATATCTGCATTCTAATGCAGTAAGTGCAATGCAATGCATTGAGTGCAAGGCAACGCAATGCAATGTACAAACACACGTTTGCACAGTCAGCAACAAAGGAGAGTTCTGGGCCATGTGCTCTGTCTGTGCTGTTGAGTTTGTTGAGACTTGCACAGGACATGTTGCATGATGTCATTGATGTACTGAGAACTAGCCTAGTCTTGAGCTGATCATGTATGCTGTGTGCAATGATGTAAGGAAATAGGATCTGACCTCATGATTCATTGCCCAGGCAAGTGTGCACTACATCATGTGCATGTCATGTGCATGTCATGTGCATGTCATGTGCATGTGCATTTCATGTGCGTGTCATCATTGATCTGATGGTAACATGCTGAGAAGTGCATTTGCATAATCCAACGTAATGCTGACAACCACATCATGCGCAAAGGGCTGACTCACCTGTGCTCCCAACTTGTAGGCGATGTCCTCCTTGAAGCCCAGACCACCAACAGCAAAGTCCACAATGAACCACTTCCTGGCCATGTCTGTGGAATGGACCTGAGCCAGGCGCATCTTTGCCCTCTGCACCTGTGAAGCACACCCACAAGTCAGACCACGTCCACAAGTTGGTTTACAGCACACACCTTGTGAGGCTGGTGAGCAGGCACCACACAAGAATTGGTGGTGATGGACAGCCTTGTAGACTTGCGCATATTTGAAGCTCTGCCAATCGCGGGGCTAGGCAGTCAGAGTGTGAAGGCAGCAGAGGAAACGGGGCAGCAGGAGAGTGGCAGAAGAACACCAAACAATGGCAGCTGCACATTGTTCAGCACTCATTGTGCAAGCAGCACAGCACAGCACAGCACAGCACAGCACAGCACAGCACAGCACAGCACAGCACAGCACAGCACAGCACAGCACAGCACAGCACAGCACAGCACAGCCCAGTACAGCCCAGCCCAGCCCAGCGCAGCCCAGCGCAGCGCAGCGCAGCGCAGCACAGCACAGCACAGCACAAGCTCAGCACAAGCTCAGGCACACCTTTGCAGTCTCATCAAAGCCTATCGCACACTTCTCCATGCAATCCCACGCCACGGGCTTGTCCAGGCCAAACAGCGCTTGGTAGTTCAGGCGGCTGCCGTAGGCTGCATGCTGCTGGGTGTACACCTTTGCCCGCTCCATGAACGCTCTCGTCTGAGGGGGTAGAGATGCGTCTGCCAGCACACTGTTCACCAACTCCAGCTTGGCGGGGAACGCTTGAAGCAAATCCAGCAGCGGCATCTTTGCAAGGACCATGACTCTGGCTATGGCTGGATCGTCCAGCTTGTATGTGCATATGTTTGCGGCTCCGCTGTTCTCTTTGTACAGTATGTGCAGTTGTATGTGCATGCATGTCATCATACGCTGCATGCTTAGCATGCATTCTTATATAGGTCAATGTTGTACAGCACACATATATGTGTCCAGACAGATCTGCATAATCATGGGTCACTAGTTGTTTACAGTGTGGCTCATTACTCCGTATGCGTACGCACATCTTGAAAGTAAGGGAACTTTGTAAAAGGTCAGAGCTAGTGTCTAAAGCAGGCTCGTTATGAGCCACACTGTGACATCACTTTTGCTGAGTGCAAGCATTTTGGGTTGCACATAATACTTCACATCAAGCTTCCAATATGCATGCAGCGATGTTGTGGAATCCATTTGACTGGCAATACATCGGTATCAGGTTCATAACGTTTTGTGCAATACACTCTGATATGCATACAAAAGCCAGTCCATATAACCAAATTTATGTCACAGCAACCGCTGAGAGCAGCAGTAGAGTCCAGCACATAAGGCTGCAGTTATCTGATTATCTCAGCATACTCATTCAGCTAATTCAGCACGTACACAGCAACACTACACAGCTGTCCAAACGTGTTGCCATGCAAACATGGCCAGAGCTATAGCAAAGCAAAGTAATGGCTGCTAAAGGCTGCCACTGACAGATGGGATGGGCAATGCTATTGCAAACAACTCTGTCAAGCTAGTATGGCAGATCTGTACAGTCACCCCTTAAGATGCAGCAGCACAACCTTGGTTTCAGGTGCTGTACACAATGACTTCAAAATCAATGACTCAAACAGATGAGCTGGCAGACCCAATAGGAGATCAAATATTGCTACGCTCCTGTGAACTGGGTCTGCAGACACATCTGACTTCTATGCAGCTCCTTGTCTAAATAAAGCAGATCTACAGACCCCACTTGCGCAAAGAACATCTGTCTATATGTATATTAATAGATTGAAATAGTATTATTATCAATATTGACCAAAATGACCATTGACTTCTTGCCAAATTCCTGCTTACGTGAGGGTCATGTCATGGATTATGAGTCATCAGTAGCTGTGAGTATGTGCAAAACCCTGTAAAAATAGGGCACTGTGGAATTGAACTATTTTACATGCTGTAAAGCCCTTCCCTAAACGCCCTCAGCCATTCATTATGGCTTGCAAGCTCGAAGCATTTCTGAACAGCTGCGCGCAGGTTTTATGCAGCGATGCAGGCATATGTTCGAAACAATCCTCGCACACGATACTTGCCGACATCAAGCCTGAAAGAGCTTGCGAAAGATATCGCACACCTTTGTTTGACTTACACACCAGCCCAAGTGTTAGTGAACCTTTCAGATAATGACCTGACGTTGACCTCTGTGCGAGAGCTCATAGAGCTGCTTGACAAAGACGAGCACATTCAGGGACTTCTCGCGCTAGATTTGTCGCTGAATCGAATTCAGGCGAGCTGGGAGGAGACTGCACTCGTGATAGCCACTTTGCTCAGGAAACCACTTGTTCAGAATCTCAACTTGAGCTTCAACTACCTGCCGGAATTGGAGACTTTGAACGACAATCCATCAGTCAAGCAGGAGCTATACAGCTATGGAAGACGACTCAGCCTGGGCTACGACAACCAGATGTTTATTGGTGAGCCTGATATGGACTATTGGACACAAAATGCTCGAGAGTTCAAGCGCATCGCCTTCGGCATCGCCTTCAACGAACAAGACAACTTGTAATGCGCCCTGCGGGCAGCTGTCCAGATATGAAAACTGACCGGAAACAGGTCGTTACAAGCTACAACAGCCCAAGGTAAAGAGACAAACAAGACACTCTGGCACAGCAACAACAAGCTTTAGGCTTCAAGCGCAATGCGTGCAGCTGCCAAAGCTCAGATGCTTGCGTCCTGTGCACCCAATGCCAATGCCATAAGCAGAATTGTTTGACACCTTGTGGAAGCACTCACAAAGCTGCACATGCTTTGATGTTGGGCCTTGTGGCCATGGCAAAATGACGGATTCTAAAAGGAGAAGCATACCTCTCACTGACTGCTGTCAAGCTCTGATGACTTGTTGCGTGTTGCAGAGAACTGTGAGCAGCCTCTCGAAGCCACCAGAGGCATGCTACCCACGGATCCATAGGCAAATTATTGCCTGTTTTTGTCCAACCATCTCAATGTCGAAGGGTACACAGCATCCACACAGTACTCAGCAAGTCATGGACACCACTAAGACAGTGCTCAGCACATCACCAAGTCAGTGCTCAGCAAGTCATGGACATCACCAAGACAGTAAATGCGCAATTTGACAAGAGGCTGGTTCAAGAGGCTAAGCCTTAGCCTAAGCAATGCCACACCAACCATCATAGTGTCACTTCGACATTCTCATTTGGGAACTGACGCTCACTGGTCACTAGTTGCTGTTGATGCAGAATCTTCTGAGCCCATTTGCAAGGGGCAAGTTCTGGAATGCCCTTGTGTTTGTCCAACTTGAGACTGTCCAACTCGAGACAGCTCATTTTTTGGTAAGCGCATGCATTTCTTGAAGATACAATGCTGGTCTGATAAGATGGCTAGGTGGTGAATGTGTTGGAGAGGCAAATAGTGATGGCGTCAGTGATGGGCATTGGGCTGGCCATCGGCGTTTGGTTACCAGAGCTCTTGTGGAATGGATCAAGCTATTGAAAATTTTGTTCAAATGATTATGGCAGAGCTGTGCCTCCACTTGAGTGATGGTTTTGTCTGTTCTCCAGGGCACAGGCCTGTGCTTAGCAGTATTCAGTGACTTTTTGGCATGCGCTAAATAAGACAAAGAGTGCGAGTGTCAGTTTCAGCCTTGAGTCTTGATTGAGCTTACAGCTTTAGTAAGGCTTATGCAGCTGCTATCCAGCATCTGGTGTAGCCAGCAATTGAGACGATTTGCATATTGAAACTTCAGCTGCACGAGGATCTGGATCTTTTGCAAAGCTGTCCTGACTACACAAGTGTGTTCACTCTTCACTTGTCAACCGTTACTCAGCTGCTGACTGCAGTATCCGCTGCACACCTCATTGATTTTTGGTACATCTCGATAAGCACGGCTTCGTGAATTCGGCTTGATGTTGAGAATCAACTGGAAGAGCAACGCGTGATGGGCCCAAAGTTTGGTCAAAAACAAGATGAGACAACTGCATGTAAGAAAAATCTAACTCATGTTCCTTGATGCGTTTGACATGAGCGCTATGTCGACACTCTGCTCCAGCATTCAAGCATACAATCTTAGCTATATTCACACTAGTCAATCTGATTCTGTGCAGGCGTATACAACAACTCAGCAAATACAAGTGCATACACACTTGTAGCACGCATAGCACAACGTGCATCCCCATGAGCAGTTTTGTGTAGTCAAATACAAGTGATTTGCCATGTCCTGCGCATGCATGGTCACATTTGCTTCTGGTTCAGCAGAAGTCATCTTGCAAGTCCTCGCTGCAGGTCTCTATCAAGTACACTTCATCTTCAACCACACCACTCATCTGTGTAGAGGCTAGGGCCAAAGGGTACTTGCCATGACCATCTTTAACCATAAGGTTGGCACCCTGCCTCAACAGAACTTTCACTGTGACACATGTGCGTGCCATGCCGTCAAAATCTCCCAACCGTTCCTTTGCACTACCAGCAGCAATGGCATAGTGCAGAGGTGTCTTGCCATGTATATCTGGAGCATTTATGTTAGCTCCTCTGCTGGCCATAGTGTTGATGAGTCTTGCCTGATCACTCAAAGCTGCAGCACACATGCCGAACGTCAAAGATACACAGTGTGACTTAATCTGCTGCAAATTTAATACTGGCAACTGCTGGCATGCTGTCACCAATGTTTGACTGTGGCTCTTTGCCATTGACATGCTTGAGCAGCCATGCACTGAGAGCCACAACAGTGCAATGAAGTGCATCAACTTGGCAAAATGATGCTCTGCCATGAGCAGCAGTGCTGTTAAGCAGCAGCATGATGTTGCAAATAGGATGACTTACCTGCCAAGTGCAGCGCATTTTGCTGCTGCTTGTTGACCATTTCAAAGACACCAGGATGGGGCGCCAATCTGATCAGGTTGGAGGCTTGATGGAAGTCATTTCTTGACAAAGCATGGTGTAGGTCTGCTGCACAGGACTGGGCATCAACTGCAGGGACCTGCAGAGTTCATGCAGTCAACGCAATTCTTTCTCTGTAGCATGACTTACGAATGAAAACCTTCAAGCAGCAGCTCGTGACACAATATACGCATGGCGCTAGTGAACTGTCTACTGACATAGGCGGCCAAACACAGTTTTGTGCACAAAAGCAAGTTGACACACATCTCCACTGACCTGAACTGCAGGAGTTTGTGTCTTGGGCAAGCTGGCAAGAGATGATTTGGCAGCATATATGGAAGTATCGCTGTCGAAAGGCCTGGACTGCTGCGCAGGCTGTGCAAATGGGCTCTGTGTCCTAGCAGCAAGCCCACCCCAGAGGGATGCTAATCGATGAGGCCGCGACGGTGCTGCTGCTTGAGGGGTTCTAGGTTGGTAGCCAGGAGTTGGCATCACTTCGCACGAAGCTCTTTCGGCGAAACGCAAGCTCTCAAATTCGGCTAGCAGCCTCAGCCTGCTTTGCTCCATACGTCTCGCTAGCCAAGACACGCTGCGCCTAAGACTCTGGCTGCCGCGGTGTGACGACCAGCGGCCGTTACTGTCTGCTGAGCATGGCGACGGCACGTCTGCTGTGACTGTGACGGTTGTGCCTGCAGGCAGCGATGCCAGCGTTGTTCTTTGCCTGGCTGCTCCTTGTCAAAGGCTTCGTCGTCGCTGCCAGTGCGCTGCAGCGTTTGTGCAACACCGTACTGTTCAGCGTCAGCTTACCTTCACACGAGTCTGGGAAATGCAGACTGCCGACTGTTACCAACTGAATTCAGCACAATCAGCTGAGCTCTGCTCAGCCTCCACTCACACCGCGCACCAGGCTGCAGAAACTGAGCGTGATCGCTAAGGCAAGGTGAAGCCAGTGCACACGCAGTGTAGCGCTTAGTAGACGACTGTGCCTGTGAGATAGAAGCGTATCAGCACTGCAGTACCAGCTGTATAATCTGGATCTTCGATCGGTGTCTTCGCCAGCGTTCACTGCCAGACGTCAACTACCAGACCGCGGTGTCGGAATTTGCTGACCTAAAAAGCCCTGCCTTTTCGGCTTTTCGGCCTGGGGCGGTACCGATCACGCTAAATTGACTAATCGGACGAGCTCTGTTTCCCGCAAACCGCACAGCTAGCGCCATGGTGGATGGCCATGCAGGCCCGGCTTTAGACTGTCACTCATTGATGACCAGTACGCGGGCCTACCTTTTCTTGCTTTCATGACTTGCCGGCGACGCAGCAAAGTTCACACCCGACTTGGATCCGAGTGACAGCTCCACCGAGCTTTCCCGCGAGAGTCTTGTGCCAAACATCCAGCGCGAACAGCGCTGAAACAAGCAGTGTCTTTCGTTCAAAGCCGTGCTTCCCGTCGGGACCGACGATGCCTGCCGCGGCAGCTGCCCTGCAGGGCTTGGCAATAGCTGCCTTTCTTTTGCGAGCAAGCTGCGCTCTGCAGTTCAACACAACGGGTGCTAACTCTGTCAAGTTTCCTAATGACCCCGCGGAAGAACTCTTCAGTCAGATTGCGACGGATCTTCACCGTTTCACGAAAACCGGCATTCACTTGGACATGGTTGAGCAACCTTATTGTTCAGAAAGAGAGCCAAGTAAGGCCATCTTCGCTTTTAGCTTCTGCTCATGAAGCACATTAAGCTCGTGCTATGCGTATGGGTCCGCCGCACCTCATTTGAAACTGAGGACCGCCTCAGTGATCAAGGGGACTGAGCAGGCACTGACATGGTAACTATGCGGTGTCAGGTTTTCGGGTGCAAGTTCTGTCTGGGCAAGTATACATTGCTGGCGAGGTCATCGACTGGCACAATACAGAGAGCAGGAATCGCAATGTCAAGCTTCAGCTGCTGGATGTTGCACAGCATTACCGGCTTCCTGATGTGGACTTCCTGTTATTGACTGGTGATTGGCCCCCTGAAGACCGCAGTGGTCAGAGCACAGGCTGCCCTTTGCAAGGGCCTGTCTTCATGCAGGTCAGTTTTCAGTCTGCCTTCTGATCTGGCAGCTGGTCTCTCATTTGGACTTCTGCGAGTGCAACATGCGAGGGCCACTTGGTATGCAGTTGCTAGATGGCACTCAGTTGCATGCTTCAATCTGCAAGAACTAGACAACTTACAGGCTTTTGCCTCCCCAGCAGTGTGACCTTGTCTCTTGCCCCGCAGTCACTTAGGAACAGCATGCCTTGTGTTTGCTTCTGAATTTGCCATGTGCCATGCGCTGGGTTAGCTATTCTACCAGTCCCCTTTGTACTGCATTGCTTTGCAAGCAGTAGCAACATAGCAGCTGCACAGCCAGCGACCACTCAGATGGGCCAGTATCTGTTCACACCACCATGAGATCATGCACTGAACCAATCGCTGCTGTCATGACTGTGATGATGATGTGCACTGCAGACAAAGAAGCGGCGGCATGACCATGTCTTGCTGCATCCTGACCACACTTTCACAGACTGGAATGAGGCCAACACACCTGGATGGTATCAGCAGCAATACCTTCTTGCAGAGGCAGCGCGTGCAGTGCCATGGGGAGAGAAGGTTGGCAAACTGTTTTTTGCCGGCAACATCGACACCGGCAACCGGCACATCATGAGAGATGTTGATCTGACAAAGTATCCTGAGTTTGACATTCGGGTCTGGAACTGGAAGGATCACAACAGCCCCATGAAGTTTGTGAAGCTTCCGGAACATGTGAAGTACAAGTACTTGTTGAACTGGCCAGGCAATACATACTCGGCTAGGCTCAAGACATTGTTGCTGTGCAACTCTACAGTGGTACATTCACAAATCGATGGCTGGGTTGAGTTCTGGTATCACACCCTGGAGCATGGAAGGAATATTGTGCTGACAAAGGGAATTGAGCAGACTGGAGATGTGACCAACAAAATGCATAAGGTGGTGAAAAAGCTGGTGCAAAATGAAAAGACAGCAATGCGCATTGCTGCTGCAGGAGCAGAGTTGGCCCAAAATGTCCTCAGTGTAGAAAATGTCAGGGAATACTGGTACAGGCTGATTGTCAATTACGCAAAGCTGCAGCGATTTGAAGTTGAACGCCATCCAGATTCTGTTTCATTGGGTGAGAGTCTCACAGGCCCCGTCATTTGGCGGTTTGAAGACCGGACATGCAAAATATGTTCACAGACGTCCTTTAAGAGGTGATAACTTATTATGATGTGGCTTTCTCAGACCAACAGACAAATTCTTTGCGTTTATGTGCTGTTTACACTGTTGCATCTCCATCTGTATAGTGAGTCTGAGCTTGTACCCCTTGATGCAGTGCGTGTCCCTAACAAGTTACTTTTACTGACAGCATTGCGTTCAGTTTGATCGAGCTCTGTAATGAACTTTTGCACACGAGTTTGAGATCAAGTACGGATGTAAGTCATATGTTCAATTTAAGTCTAGTGCTTTGCTGCGCAGGCTCATTGCAGCTCTTGCATCGACCCTGTGAGCCTGTCTGCGCACGTCTGCATGCAATCATGTCCTAATCTGCCTCCTCTACAAGTCTTGAGCTGACGTGCACTAGCTAGGAGGAGTACCAAGTAAAGCTTGCAATGCATCATTCATTGCAACTTGAATCTGCATACATTGTTTTGTGCATCCTCATGGTATGGTTGAAATCCGGAGAGCGCATGCAACTTCAATCTCTGATCAGTCACACTTGCTCATCGTGGTCGCTGACACCAGCAGCAAGCAAACAAAACAGCTACTTTGCAGGTGCATATATGTAGCACACTATATAGTTTATTGTCAACTGAGCCTAGCCCCGGCAGTCTCATCTGTTTCTTGCTTTAACGCTGCCTCGCTGACTATCTGACCTGACAGATTCAACTTGAATCTGGACATGAGCTGAGGAATTGCAGCAATGACAGGACCAAATTTTGCCATGTTGTCATGCAGCTCGAAGAGGGGGACAGCCAGTAGCTTCAAGTTCTTGGGAACCTGCAGGAGAACCGAGTCAGTGAGTGCAATACGTTTCTCTGATGATGAGCTGTAACATGCAGCAATGCTATTAAACTCTTAGAGAACAACCAGCAACACAAGTGAGAAGTTGAGAAGTTGACCACAACTTGGCAGTATGATGAGGCAGTCCTTTGCCTCATACTTGCTTGTTCATGGTCTGCCCAATGCCTGAGAGATGCTCTTACCCACATGCAGGTTCACAGCATTATGTGCAGCTGCACATGACTTATGCAGTGCTGTTTCATTTGCACCTGATGTGCTGTCCCTGCCCTCATAAAATATTGACAGCCTGGTCCTGACTTTGCATCACAAAGCAGAGACTGTCACATGGTAGAAGCAGTATGAGGTTGTCATTGCTGAAATTCTGCTCTGGTGAATCTACGTCAAAGTCAGGTGTCAAAGCAAAAGCAGCCAGACGACAGGAGTGTCTACAGAAGTCTTACTGCAAAGTAGCATCTTTCCGGCAAAGGCACAATGAAGAGCCGCTTGACTTCCTTTGGCTTGGTGATGTGGGCTGGCAAGTAGGGGTACATGTTGGCATCAAAACTTGGGCGCCAGAATGTGCCTACACACTCCCCAACCTGCATGCAATAATGCGCTGGTAATGAAGAAACAGTCATTGTCAGTCATGAGGTGCAGTCAGGTAACAGCTCATGGTGCATCTTTAAAGACTCATGCAGATTGAACCTGCTTTTACCCTTGTGACTGCTCATGAAAGAATACAAACTGGGACAGTCCAATTGCGCTTTGAATGCTTTTGCAATCCAGTTGTAAACTAGAGGTTATGCACATAGACTAAACAATGAGCAGGGTCTGCTGAGATCCAGGTGTTGCACAAGCCTGGGTGCAGAGAGCTTGGAAGGGCAAGCTTGACCATGTTCAGCCCAGAGTGCAGCAATGCAGCAGAGCCTGGTGTCAGATAAGTCACTGTTGATCATGAGTTCCAGTGGGCAGTCACTGCGAGGAGAAATGCTTGATGGCATCTGCCATGATTCATGAACGAATCAATGAACTTGCCATGCTTAAATTCAAGAAGGCTTCAGAGTGTACCTCCCAGTCTGTCATGAGAGAGGCGCTGGTGGGTGACAAGCTGGTGAGCAGCTTGCGCTTCAACCCTTCGACCTCTGCAGGGCAAGTTGTCAAAGTTTCCAATCACAATGGTCAACATTGCACCTTTTGTAGTGGCCGTGCTAGTGACCTGTGCCATCTGCATGCTACAACTTTAGCTACGCTTGTGCAAAGCTGCTGCAACATCAGAGGCAGTAATGATGCCGTGCTGGACACAGTGCGCTCAGAGCATTACCGTCTTCTCCTGGTCTCAACTTTCCGCCTGGAAGCCTCCATGCATTAGCCACTTGGAGCAGCAGGACATGTGGGTGGTTGTGCTGATGTACCTATACAAGATATTTGTTCAGGAGGCATGTCTGCACTTATCGCTTGTTCAAATTCAGCTTGAGTGCGCAAGTTGTTACGGTTACCAAGCTAAGTATTGGTAAAGCATGGGTGAACACGTGGAGTGTGCCAACACCTCACCAGCAAGATGCCTTCTACAGACTTCCTCACGCCTTCCTGCGCGTATCTGCATTGTCAGATGTCTATCTGGGGTCTCACATGCGAAGGTAAAGGTGTTTACACATTCAACACCAGGCAGCACCCTCACTTATGCTGCATGCGCTGGAACTTGTCCTGCGCATCTTTATCTACTTTGTTGTCTTTCTGACCAAAGTTGTAATTGGTCACAGGGTACACCGCCACAGCACTCTGACCATAGGAAGCCATGAAGTCAACGATGATCTTGCCAACCACGGCATCTACTCGTTATCATTCCTCGGCTGAGAAGCGACACCTGCTTCCTGAACCACCAGCTTTCAAAAAGTAGAACTCCAAATGATCTGGCATTCAAGTGACAAGTCGTCACTGACAACGCAAGTTGCAGTGCAGTCTAATGCTGTTACGGCATGACGGCGTCGGTCCAAGCCTGCTCGATCAATGCAATCAGTGAGGTGGTACAGTCCACACCTTGCGTGAGCCCTGTCAATCACTATTTGTCTGTGGTGCTGCCATGCGAAATAAGCAGGGCCAGCATTTTGCTGACATCTTTGAGGTGTTGGAGAAAGACCCGGATGGCAAAAGATTTGACAAAGGTGTTTACCGTGGTCACTTCAGTTGCCTTCAAGCATGCAGCTTGTCACGCAATTGAGGCCATGTCTGCAGTGTCCAGAATCCGCGCTCACAGCGACATGTACGAGATGGACCTACTGCTAGATATCAACTCTGACTTGTATCCTGTAGACGTGAGTAAAGCAGTGGTGACCAGCTCCTTGATGGCGCTGTTTGGCCATCATCAAACAGTGCATCTTTCACTGCCACTTCTTTCCATCGCAGGTAGCAGACAAGTTCAGCTTGGCGCTCAGCACTACTCTTCACAGAAATAATGAAGACTTCCCAGACTATTATGACAAAGTAAGCTATTGTCCAATACTTGATGTGTTATCCTAGAGCATCAACTCTTCAGTCAGCAGCATCTTCAATCAGCAGACTGTCACAGCATCTTGCTTATCCATCGCTCCAGTTGTAGCTGCAGCACGCATTCGATTTCATGGCTAGAACTTGCAAACTTTCCTTGCAGGACCTAGCAACAAAGCATGGCAAAGGCACTCTGCTGGACGATTATGATTATGTCATGCATGGCAAGGTCTTCAAATTCAAGGACAACCACAACACAGGGCAGCTCAAGGTTGAGGTATATGTCTCCTATGGTGGTCTGCTTATGCAAATTACTGGATCCCCTAAAGAGCTAGAAAGCTTGGAGGTGGACTCCAATGTGTTTCTGCTGATGAGGAAGGTCTGACAGGCGTCCCATGCAAAGCTACGCAGCTGATGCAGACACAGACCTTTGGCATAAACCTGAGATTGCAGGGCAGCCCGCTGCTAGTGCAGCAAGTGGGACTGCCTTGCTCAGAATCACTCTTGACCTCAGGCACAGACAGCTGCATGATGTCAACATTTTCAGCTGACCCAGTGAAGAGCATTGGTGCTGTCAGTTTGCCACATGTCAAGCTGCAAAGCAAAACGAATCTCCCCACATTCTGTGTCAACTGCAAGGCAGCATGTCCAGTGGGTTGAGCTAGGTCTCAAACCTCAACTTACCTGTCTTGGCATACTATGCTGTGGTGCAGTTGGCGGTCAAGGGGTTAAGCCCGTCTGAACGAACACAATCAGCACAAGTAATCATGTTGTGCACTATATGAATGTGACAAATTTTCTGAGGAACCACAGCACAATTGTTGCAACTGTTGAATTCTTGAACTTCCGGAAAGCTATGTGTGAAGAATACGGCAAATTCGTTTCCGCATCAGTTGTAAGAGAAACAGCCAGCCAAACCGTGTTGATACTCTGCTCACAGCGTCACATAATAATCAATGTGCTCACAAGGGTCACATAATGATCAATCAATCATTAATAAATGTCTGTGGAAGTTGAATAATTATGGGGTGGGTACGCCTGTTTTTTTGGGTGCCTTGACTGCATCAGCAACACTGTCACAGAACTGAACCCTGAAAAACAGCTATGGCAAAGTACTGCTAGCTGAAAGATCACAAGAGTATCAGTGCTATTCAGGCAAGCTTTGTGTTGAGCAGATGTGTGCGGGACACGGCCTGACAGCTTGGACATATGCTAGCACAGTTGCACCTGTTTAGCCCAACAGACTCTGCACTTGTCAGGCACAGACTGTTGCACAAGACTTAGGCTATCACACCTACATACATGGGTGCATGCAGGTCAATGTATCTGCTCCCAATGTTGGAAGCCTATCTGTCATTGACCAAGTGAGAGGCTCGAAATAGTCTGACTCTAAGTTTTGCACCCATCATGCTTTGATGCCTTGCGCCTTGCAAACCTTCTCCTTGCGTACTGGAGCATTAAAGCTGATGCCCCGAGCCTGTCAAGCTGCCTCATTGACAAGCTTTTTGCTTCACCAGGTTGGCTTGAACACTGGCTCTGTTACTGCACCTGACGAGCATGCTGATTCATCTGACTCCCTGGCAGCAGCTGTCCAAAAAAGCTGCAAACCACTTGCAGCACCTCCATCAAATGGGCTGCTGCACCTTCCCCAAGTTTGCAGTACAGGAAACTGTACACTTTCCGTAATTCAGCCTCCGCTGACTGGTGGGATGACTGCCACCTCGTCTCCCTCTTTTAGAGGAACCGATTGATCTAGGTCCAGGTATTCCTGATTAAGGCTGAGCACTGTGCTTGCAACAATTTCAGACAGCTTGGGATATTTATTGAGCACATATTTGAGTAGTTGCTTCGTATCTGCAGCATCCTGCAGCTTGACAGCGATATGCGACACGCCCGCCAGCTCGCGGCCGCGAGCAAAGAAGAGCACGGTGACGCATCCAGTGGTCATGATCAGAGATGCAACAGTGTCGCGAGAACGTCCTTGTTCAGGGGTTCAAAACCCCCCTCTGGAAACCTAATTGACGCCAGACACCATTGCGCGAGAATTGTTCTCGACTTCCAACTGTACAGTGGCGGTCACAACTTGAGACGTTCCAGATAAAATACAGGGAACCTTGTGCGCTAATTGCATTAGTCTTCGTTGCATATCATACCTGGGTCGCCCCACGATGAGCGAGCCAAAAGTGGAGGACACTGAAGAGGTAATCGAGGAGATTGGCGTTGAAGACGGCAGCGATCCGTCATATCAGCTTGATCCAGGTATGGCATACTACTGTATCACATCGCAGGCATGTCAAGATGTCAAGCATGGTGTTAAATCCGTCTGAGCTGTTTGACACGCTGGTGTCGCACTTGCCTTATGTCAGCCAGCAAGTGTCGCAAGTCCGTCAGCTAACATAGGCTGCTTGTGTGGAATGCAGCCCTGGCGGCCAAGTTGTTGTCCGGGGGCTCAGGCCAGGGAAGTTTGATCAGTGCTCTGCAGGTATGCTGTAGGTCATCAACTTGATCAAGCTCTCACGCTTCCTACATTACTGACTGAGAGTCACATCAACACTGCATTCGACCTGCCTGAGTGTGTTTGGGTTTGTGTATGTCATGTGGCTGCTTTTCATTGGGTTTCAGTTCTGTAACCAATTATTGCAATACATTCTTATGTAGGGTCACCTGGAGGGCATGATTGGTAAGCCCAGTGGTCTAATCGAGTCACTGCCCAAGACTCTGCGCAACAGGCTTGCATACTTGGGCGAGCTGCAAGACCAGCATGATGAGTTAGCAGAGAAGCTACACGAGGAGCAAGTGGCTCTCCAGAGGAAGTATGAAAAGCTGTGGGGTGAGTTTCTAATCTTTCAGAGTTGCTTCTGTGAGAGCATGAATGCACAGATCAACTCAACTGCTTTCCAGGCTTGTCATGTTGTTAAATAGCTGCTGTATGCTGCCTTCCGCCCAAACATTACTTTATCTTTGGATGGTATGTGCTGTGCCTCAAACATTTCACACCTCACATGAGCCACAAGGCATAGCTGGTTGACTGCAGATCCCTTGTTCCAGAAGCGTGCAGCAATTGTGCAAGGCAAGGAGGAGGCACCTGATGCTTTGCATTCGGGAGAAGAGGACGAGAGCAAGGAAGCAGGTATACAGTCAAGGCTTGTTGAATGCATGGCTGGAATTGATGCATATAGACAGATTCCTCCTGGTAATGACTGTGTTTGTTTGTTTCATTCTGTGTCTGGTTCACGCTCTGATGGAAGCCTGTCAAAGTGAGTCAAATGGCCTAGCAGGCCCAATAACTGTGAGCTTCCTGACTGAAAGCCTGACTAACCTGGGTCACCACCTTTACTCAAGCTGCAAGTTGCATACATACGTTGATGCTACTCAATTTGGGAGACACTTTGCAGCAATGCGCAGTTTGACTCAGAATCTTGCTGGTGCTGGATGCTGTGTCTATGTTCACAAAGCTTGTTTGAATGTCTAGGACTCGACCTCTATGTCAATGTATACTGTTACTCTCTCTATTGGCTGTTTTCTATGTCTAGAGTTGTAAAGCACCCCAGCACACAGGCAAAGCAAAGAGCATATCATCCCTGATCGCTGCTTGTTGGTACATGAAGATGCCCACATCCCTATCCACAAGTGACTGTGTCTGCAGAGCCAGAGAGCGATGTGTCTGGCATTCCAGACTTCTGGATGCATGTCTTGCAATCACACAAGGGCTGGAATGAGGAGGTCAGTCTGAGCATTGCTTGCTGTCTTGCTCTGATCACGAATCCTGCAAGTGTTTGCTACATTTGCTTTGACACTCTGCATTGTTAGCAAATTTTCAAATTGCAGATGACAGAATGGCATGTGTGTGTATGCCGTTGACTCAATGAAGACTCTGGGGTGCACATCTCTCTCAAAAGCAGCACTGCGCGCATAGATCTGAACACAATCTTGAATCGTATTGCACTGTTCAACAGCAGATGCATCAAGCAGCCAAGTGGACCCTGCGGTGCATCTGTAAGGCACATGGTATCGCGTCAAGAAACGCTTCAGACAAGAGTGTTTACTTTATGCTGGTCCCATGACCCGCAATGGACTGTCTGGGACACCGACAATGAGCTCAATATTTGTGATGAGCCAACAGTGGTTGGCAGACAATATTTGTGATCAGCCACAAGGGTGGCAAACAATTGCATGTGGGAATAATTCTTGTATTGTTGTGCAGATACAAGACAAGGACATACCCATCCTGTCCCACCTGGTGGACATCCGCACTGTGAACCTGCGTGATGAGGAAGATGTAAGCACCAGCAACAATGATGCCGAGGATGACGAAGAAGATGATGATGAGGATGTGGGTCCCAAGGTAACCTGTGGTCACAGTCAAATGCTGTGTTTGCCATATTATATTGCAACTTGGCTTGAGTGCACCATCCTTCTGGCTACAACTTGATGGAGTGACTGCCCCAAGTATTCAGTGAGAACTCACAAGCAAACCCCCTCGGTGCGCTCGGTATATTTGTGCATGCTGTGATACATGGAAATTATTTTCTTCAATGCAACACCTCAAGGTTGCATCACACTTGGGCACATCACATGCTGCTTACCTTGCTTGCGTGTGCAACAACCTTCAGTGATAAATACCACAGCCCATTCCATGTGAAGAGGATCACATCTTTGCTGTCACGCGGCTCTTCTCAATCCCACTACGTCTATCTTGATTCAGAAACGTCATCCCTACACTGGAAAGCTAAACTCAGAAACCCCTGGGGACAGTAAAAACACCTCTTTACATTGTGAAGATGTTTTAGGGGTTCAAGATCATATTTGAGTTGCTATTTCATAGGAAAGCAAGATCGCAATTGAGTTGCTGTCACATAGGGGTTCAAGATCATATTTGAGTTGCTGTCGCACAGGGGTTCAAGATCATATTTGAGTTGCTGTCACACAGGGGTTCAAGATCATATTTGAGTTCAGCGACAACCCAATCAGTCTGAACATGACCACGCCTTGCTGTCACACAGGGGTTCAATATCCTATTTGAGCTGCTGTTACACAGGGGTTCCAGATCATATATGAGTTGCTGTCACACAGGGGTTCAAGATCATTTTTGAGTTCAGCGACAACCCCTTCTTCAGCAACAAGGAGGTGGTGAAGACGTACTACATGGTCAGCGATGATGCCTCAGACCCGGTGCTGCAGAAAGCCACCGCCACCACCATCCAGTGGGCTTCTGGCAAGAACCCTGGTGTCAAAGTAAGCTGGTTTCAATGATGTTGCGCTGCGTCATTGTCAAAACTGTCAGATTGGCAGACATTATAGAGATGCGCAAGACAGACTGCTTTGGAGAGACAAGACTTGTCCTGCACGTTCATAGCTCATCATGAGCTGGAAAGCGATATTATTCTTATTATTATCAAGTGAGCTGTCTGCCTGACCTGGCCACTTAGCTTTGCTGATTTGTTTTATGGTCCACAGGGCAGAAAACCTTAAATGCAAATTCATATTCGAAGTATGTATGCTGACAGTGGTCACTTCGCTTTGCTGATTCGTTACATGGTCCACAGAAAAGAACATCTCAAACGCAGAATTAAATATCAAAATCTACATGCTGACATGTATCAGTGTTCATAGAATGAAAATATCTAGTGTAGTCAACTAGAGGCGCTTCTGCGTGGTGATCTTGAAGCGGCCCATGCACAGGGCACACTGAAGTGCATAGCTCAGTCTGTCCGCTGTGTGTGCAGCTTCAGAAGAAGAAGGCGCCCAAGGGCAAGTCCCGGCCCCCCGTGAGGAGCACCCGGGTACCCACCTTCTTCGACTTCTTCAGCCCCCCCACGGTGCCTGAGACAGAGAGTGAGCTGACTGAGGAAGGCATGGATGAGCTCCAGAGTGCTCTAGAGAAGGACTACGAGCTAGGGTGGGAGTTTGGCTCTCTTTTGGCTGTCTTCTGATGCCGATCTTGCTGCTGATACTTGATATTGAGTTTGAAGTCAGAGCAACGTGATCAGTGCAGGCGTATTGCTGTTTAGAGTGCTCGTGCCAGGGCACAATCTTAGTCTGCTGATCCCACTGAAAGGCTTGTAGCTACTGATGTGTTGTAGATGCAGTCATACCTAAACTGGTTGAGTGCTTGTGAAGTAGACTATGAGCTGATTCTGAGCCACTTGTCAGACCTGAATTGAGGTCTGACCAGGGGATTCAGAGTCAGCTCATAGTCTACTTCACAAGCACTTGACCAGTTTAGGTCTGACCGCATCCACAGCACATCAGAATCTCATGCCAATGCCACTCTGTCGCAAGTCAGCCCTTGTCTAAGAGCATCATTCAAACATAACGCAAGAGGTTTCACAGACACAAAATGGTTAAGAGTTATCCTGAGCGTGAAACAACGACCTCATGGTATTGAGATACTTATGGCCTCTTGCTGACGCTGGAGGCCAAAAGATGATCACACCATCTGTATAGTGACCACATGGTGTTTAGGCACTGGTCAGTACTGTGCATACTGATCATGTGATACAGTCAGGTCACAGTGGGGTGCTCATCTGAACTTTGTGTGCACGGCCCATGATACTGAAAAACATGCAGTTCCATGCAGCACACCATTCAATAGCAGCTTGAGCTTTCTGCAGCTAAGCATCTCACATCTGTATGCACCAGGAGGTTGCCTGTTGATCATTGGCGTGAAACAATGATCACGTTGCGGTGTGCAGGGAGCTATTGAGGGATGACATCATCCCCTACGCCATCAAGTGGTTCACTGGGGAGGCCCAGATGGAGGACAGTGATGAAGAAGAAGACTTGGATGAAGAAGATGATGAGGATGATGAGGTGAGGGCGCCTGTGAGAACAGGCTACAGTGCACAAGCTGTTGTTGCTGTCGAACACATAATATAAATTGTGCAATGCTGTTGATGATGCACAAAGCAGGTGCAAGACCAACACCTGTTATGCCAGGTCACTCTCGAATTTCACAGTGTATGTTTCACTTGATGAGAGTGTGGATTGTCCTCCAATGAGATTTCTCAGGCACAGGACCATCAGCTGGTTCTGGTTGTGTGCTTCAACCTGGCACACTCATGGCACCGCTTACTCACACAATGCAAAGATGCTTTCATATATGTGGCTGCTGCAATGTTGTGACAAGGCAGGCTTTTGTCGCTGCCATAGAGATTTTCAGCAGGCTCTTATCTTGCAACAAATTACGAAAGGCGTGTGCAAAGTCTACCCGTTGACCTGCTGTCAGTTGTATAGGTTTGACAAGCTTGCAGTCAGAAAATGCCACAAGAAGTATGCATCACACCCACTTGTCGGCACTGTCTGTGCGCATTTGCAGGACATTGCACAGCTGGTACAGAGCGCTGCTGATGAAGATGTTGATGATGATGAAGAAGAGGAAGACTCTCCAGCTAAGCCTTCACAGGGCAGGGGGGGCAAGAAGGGCAAGCCTGCTGCAGCGGTAAGCTCAAAGGACAATGGCTGAAAAATACGCACATCACACTATACAAGCGGGGATATGCAGTGCAAGATGTGCCGGTGCTTGCTACAGACAGAATCCTGTGCAGCTGCTGATCCTCACCTCTTCCATGTCATGCACTGTGCATCATTGCTCATGTCAGCTTGCTGGGCTTGCTTATCTCCAGTCAAGTGGTGCTGTCTTTGTGTTGTGCACACAAGGACTTTGATGAGGATATAGCAAGTACTTGCCCTGCAGAAATGTGGGTGTGCCTTGTCTAGCAATTTAAGGCATGTTCGACGTCTTCAACAGACAGCAAGCACATGCCTCAGGATCGTAGCTCTACACAAATGTCAGACATACTGCTGTGTCTAAGCCACAGCATTCTGTTCATCTTTTCATTGGAAAACCTGAGGCCCCCATATTTGTACATGGGTACGGACCTAGCCCATATTCTGACAGTGGACTTGCGCGAACCTTGTTGCTTTGAGTGCAGAGAGGGGGTGCTGACAAGGAGACTCCTCCAGACTGCAAGCAACAGTAGATGTAACCACAGATTTCAGAAAACGAAGACACAGCAAGGGCGTTGAGCTTTGCCAGTTTCATGCAGTGTAATGATGCTTTTGCCAGCTGTTTGTGTTTTTAAATCACTAGTCACATTGCCTATAGAACAGCTTTTCTGTCTGGCTGTACAGTTGAACAGGTAGAGTCAAGGTGCATTCGCTGTGACGTCAGTCCTAGTACTTGTTCACTGCAAGACTACACTCAAACCCTTTGCAACAACCTGTGACAGCATTAAACACCTGCACGCCCAAACCGAAAGCATGCACATATGGAAATCGTTCTGGTGTGAATCATCATGGTAGTATGCTTGCATACAAAATCAGTGCCCTTGTGCACACTGAGTCTTGCTGCCACTGAAGATAACCTGACGATAGCTAAAACATTATGTGACACACAAATGACGCTTTCAGACTTGTCTCTGGGATCAAGTGTACAGCAAAAGCTTTCAGATCATGCAAAGACACATTGCACTACAGGGCCACCCCATGCACTCAACAAATCAAACAATAGACAAACAGCAAAGTAGTCACATGTCAAAACACATACATCAGTACTTATGATAGAACCTGCTGCTGCTACAGCAACAGGTTTTCTACTGTACCTGCCAAACACAACACGATATGCCCAGTACATAAGATGAATCTGCTCACTCCAGCTCAGGCCTCTATCCCCTGGTAGCTGAGTGCATCTGTCCTTTTTTACTACAGGAAGCTGTGACACAGAGCCAAAGTGGATTGCACCTTGTCAGATGGCTTGAGTGTCCCCCCATCTAGACGCGCAGAATCTGTGTTTTAGATCCAAAACATATTGCAACCCAGTCAGGCTGACTTGTAGACCATTGCAGCTGATTGACCTCTGCTCCAGCACTATACGCCAAAATGGGATCCAGGCTAGTGTCCATGGGCTGACTCATGGATGACAAGTCCCAGATCAAAGCCTGTGAGTCATCCCCAGCTGTGCAGATGTGGCATGAGCTGTGTGGTGCCCAGGCCAAGGCATTCACAGATGCTTGGTGCCGCTGCAGCTCTGCTACTGGCAATGTGGGAAACCTGCAGGGACACATACCAGTGATGCAGAGGCGGTCATACCCATCATCATCCATGTGTATCATCAGGGTGTGTAGATCACTGCATTGTTAGAGATGTATTGCTGGCACCACTGTCTCAGGGCTACTTCATTGGAAGTAGGCTGGCAAGCACAAAGCGCGTGAACAACTGCCCCATTTGTGCATGAAATTATCTTGTACAATTGCAACTTAATCTCAAAATTGCTTCTGACATGAGACCAGAAGTATCTCAATGCAACAATGTGGAGCACAACATATTCTGGTGCAAATCCACAATTGGAAGCTGACGTGCAATGCATATCTATTTTGGTTTGGGATGCATATCAGCAACTTGAGTCGTGCAAGAAAAGCTGTACCTGATGTCCAGCACCACAACCTTGGAGCAGTCCATGAGCAGGGTAGCCATGTATCTGGGGTCCTGCTTGTTCCACCCCAACCGCAGCAGGGGGGTGTCAGGCTGGGGCGATTCATATATTATCGTGGAATGCTCCTTGTCCCTGCTCACATACAACTCCAGTCAAAATAACATCTGCAGCATGTGCTTGAGACAACTTGCGCACAGATAAGCAAGAAGCATGACACAGATTGTTGCCTGCAAGAGTAGCAGTCTTGGGTGCCACATGCAAATGCAGAGTGATCCCAGGCAGACTTGCATCTGCTGTGGTTGCTGATGTGGGCTGATGTGGGCAATAGAGCCTTTGCTGCACAGCATAGGCCTGCAGCGACTTGTGCACCAGCCAGCAGCAAGCACGACATGCTCGAAGACGGCTACCCCTTTCCCAAATGCAAGGAAGTTGGTAGCAATGTGGTCCCAAGAACTCTGACACGGCATACAAGACGCTGACAGATTGTGTTGTTTCAGCTAATCAGGCTGTCAGATGGGGTGGTCGGAATGCCTTTATACTGTCAGTGTAATATAGTCAACAGTGAATTGACATGTTGGGTGTAAACACAGCAATGTATGAGAATACGGTTGAATCTGACAGACTGCATTGTCTCGGATCAACAGCTGCCCTACCACCCCATGTCAAGAGCTAGCACTTTCTGTCTTGGTGGGCAACACATTGCTGACAAGGCAACTGAGGTCACATTCTTTGACACATGCATCACCTGAGACATTTGCCTATGTGCCAGCACACTTGATGCAACATGCTACCAGGTTCTGCCAAGACGGCTCAGCATGCAAGGCGCAAAACAAGGCAGAAGAAGCGTACCTCAGGTCAAAGACTCTGACAGAACCATCAGCTGAGACTGATGCAAAGACGCCGACACCTCCCCAGGCAATGTCGTACACTTCCTTGTCATGCGCTATCAGCTGAGTGTCCACCATGCCTTTCTGCGACATTACTAAGACTTGCATGTTGATGACACTCTTTTAGTGCTTCTGAGCCATCTTATGCTTGTGAGGAGGGGAAAGGGCATTTGATGAGTATGCCTCAGGCCCTTGCTGCAATGTGCCAAGTGTTGCTTCAGTAAGGCATGCTGCGAGCACAGGCCTTGCACGGCAGAACACTCGGCACAACGTGAGGTGAAAGAAGTCGTACACAGCTTGTTCAAACTGGTAGCAATGATGCTCATCGTGCGAAGCCAGGAATGAGTGTGTCTTGGGGAATGATGCACAATGGAGTCAGGACTTGGACTTGCCCCTGCCAGTCCTCGTCACAAATAGTGTCATGAAAAGCAAGAGTCATTCCTTGTCAAGAATGTGATGACCCAACGTGTGATTCATATAGTTTCCATAATGCTGTTGCATGCTATGCAGCCTGCAGGGTGTGTATTGCCCGTGACATCAGAGCAGGCAAGCTCTTGCATGCATTGACAAGAACATGGCACTCAGCTATCATGCAGTGATGTTCACACTTAATGATGTCAAGTACTGCAACATCGTGTGATGCTTGCTAACTTGCCTCAATGTCCCAGATGGTGCATGTGGTGTCAATGCTGGATGTCCCCAGTCTCTTGGGGTCTGTCTCATTCCAGTCAAAGGCTGTCAAGGGTGCACAAAACTCACTGTTCTTGTTCTGCAACACACAAGATGTCAATGGAGTGGCTACTTTTGAGGTCAATTGTATGTATATGAGGAGCGCAGACCACTCACGTTGTTGAGCAGTTTTTGAAGAGTCGTGCCTTTCTCTGTCAGGTGCCAAATTCGGAGGTAGTCTCCTGTTGTGGCCACAAGATCTGGACAGTTGCATTCCTTGTCTGGTATGAACATGATCTTGGTTGGTGGGTAGGGATGTTGGAACTGCAAACGGCTGTCAGAGCTGAACCTGCCAGTCTCGTCATCCACTGCAGGGGCACAAACAGCTCAAGAACTGCCTTGCTGAGAGGGGCTGACATCAGCAGCAGGAGTCTGTCATGCAGAGGTGGTTACAAGTGATGATCTCTACTCGATTGTTCAGTTCCTCAATGAAGCTGCCGACAGCTAGCCTGAACTTCTTGTCTCGGCGGTTCTGCATAAAACAAGGCAAGACGTGCGCAGCAGGTCTCAGCAACCGAAAGCTGCACGTGTCGAGCATCAAGTGTTGTGTACTCACACTCCAGTTCATCGCGTATACCAGGTCTTGTGATTCGTAGGTATAGATTTCCGCGCACTTGTCGCCGATCATAACTTTGTTCTGTTCACCCATTTTGAGCAGAATCTGGCAAGTCAGCCTCCCAGCAAAAACTGCCTTCCAGTCAGACTAAGCGGCGACGAGACCACAACAGCCTGGTCTCAAGGGCATCGCACAGATGGGTCTGTTCTGTAGACTCAGAAGGCCGCTGGGGCACGACAAGGCCAGCAGCGTCTCGCCCCGTGATCTCTGACGGCTTGAACAAACTCAGAAACCAAGGAGCGTTTCAAGTATGCAGAGCAAACACACCGCGACTGCAAGGCGTCAGCCAGGATCAAGCAGCCTAAGCCGTTTCGGATATGTCTGGCGTGATTTGCTCTCTCTGCTGCGCATGAAGCCCGTGCCCGTCCCACGTGAACACAGTCTGCAGTGACGTAAGGCTGGCAGCATGGGCTTTTTCTTCGATGACCAGTCCCCCAAGCTGCACTCTTCTGTTTAGCGAAGCTCGGTGAACTCTCGGGATCAGTGTGTACGTATGAGAGTGTCACTGCAAATTGTGTCAGCAGGCATGCAGGAATCAGAGGCTAAGCTTAGGTCAATTTCATAGAAGCTTAAGCTGCCACGAGCTCAGGCACAAAGCATGCATGTGTTCATACTTTGAAAACCAGAACTTCTGGCAGAAAGAGAGACAGCTTGGGCAGACCAGAGCTTCCAGAAAGGAGACTTAACAGAGCCGCCAGATCTACAGCGTGTCAGGCGGGCTTACCATGTCGCGCACCGGGTGTTGCCGGTACTCCCAGGAGACGACCTTGATGCAGGATATGTCATACTTGCTTTCCTGTTTTCGCTACTTTTTGCAGGGCATTCTTGCAACCACACTCACACATCTAAAATAACTTGTGCCATATCACAGACTTGTCACAGACTTGGCGTGATTGCTCGTGCGGGTGAACGCGGATCACGTGCAAGGAGCACTAGAGACGACCTTGATGCATCATATGTCTAGAAGCGATTTGCATCGAGACTGAAAAGGGTATTCTTTGCAGCCATGTGTCATATGTCTAGACCAAGCAGGGCAGGCGAATAATGCTGTCGGATCCAATAGTGAAGCGCCGGTTGTTGACAAGCCCCACAGCTATGAGTCTAAAAGAGGCAATTCCGGGATTCGAACCCGGGTCACCAGATTCAAAGTCTGGGGTGATAAACCACTACACTAAATCGCCTGACATGTCCGGTACGCAGCGCATTAATGTCATGTATTGATCCCAGCTATAGGAAATATTCAATACGTCATATATGTCGTGTCAGTTCGGTAGCATGCGTTACAATAAATGTACACAGCTTGATTGGCAAATACACTCCAGCTGAATGAGCCCCAGGCTGCTTGGAGGTGGAGAAACTTTGCATAGCAGATAACAGCTTGACATATGTATCAAGCTCAACAGCTTGCTGTTGCAACTGTGTGGCACATTTGCCCCGGCTACAAAATTTCAAACTGTGTTGCTGGACATGGGATGGATTGTAGGAGATGCAGAAAGGATGGAAGTCGCAAAGACTTAGCGCTCTTTCAGACTGAATTCTCCTTCTATTGGTACGACAACTGAGTGCGACACTGCAAGAGTGTTTTGAAACCTTGAGGTGAGGTGGCCCTGCAGGCTGTACCAAAAGCACAGCACCAGCATTCCAGCAAGCCAGCGCGAAAGCAGCAATACAAGCTCATCCTGCTAGCAGCGCTGCATTTGTGCTGACATTGCCTGTTATGGCTGGCTCAGCTGTGATTTCAGTGTGTTTGCTCAAAACTGCAGCAAACTTGATTATTTGTTGCGACAGCACAACCTATGACGACAGGTTGCCAATGCTGACCATGCCTGTCCCCATACCTCAGCTGGGTACCACCAGGCTGGTGTGTTGTAACGCACGGCAACAATAGTTGGCAAAGACTAGTCTTTTCAACGTACAGACCTGTGTTGCTCAAACGCTTGTACGAAATATGACAGCAGAGATGTGCTACCTTTCAACATGCAAGTGGTTGCATCTTGTGCATCGGCTTCAACCATGAATCTTGCTTACTATTTCCAGATGTCCACGTGCTCAATCGTTGCAGTGGTTGAGCACATTCCGGAAATCAAGATGTGTTCGTCAATATTGGAACACTCAGGCAGCGCTGGGTTTGTGCAGCCCGCACTATTTCAGACAGCGAAGCTGAAATGTACAAGACAAGCAAGTACAAAACAGCAGCCCTTAGGCTGTCCTTGTGTCGAAAATGCGTCTCAAGTTACGTTGTTATGGGCACATCTGAGCAGACGACTTTCTATGCGGATATTTGTGCGAACAATTTTTCGGGCCAAGGGGCGGGGACCACTTTAAGGGCGGACGGCTTGCAGCCCTAATTCAAATTCGTTCTCGGGGACAGTCATAACTCATTGACTCGCCAGTGCGGCTAGGTCGCACAGCTGGTTGCTTCTCAGGCAACATGAATACTACCAGGTACACCATAGCGTTATTTACTCGCGACGGCATGAGAGTGGATAAGTTTGACGCAAGCATTCCTTCCAGCAAGCACGGATCTGACATACCTGTTGGCGAGCAAATAGACATAGTCGACAAACTCATGAGAAGAGGACTCGATCGTCTGTTCATGAAGTTTGGCCGTGACTACTGCCACATCTGCGGCAAAGAAGCAAATCTGCATATGAACACTTTCATCTTTCACAAATCTCAAATCCTGGACGCTGTTTCTGCGCTTTGCGATCACGGCGTGTGCGAGGTTCAAGCAGTCCAATTTCGCAAAGACATGTTGACAGAGCTGGCAAGGCGCAAAGCTCTGTCTCCAGATGCTCCACCAGTCACATGCTTGAGTCCCTGTGTTGTTTGTGGCAAGGCTGACCATACCAGAGCTTGCAGCGGGTGCAAGCTGACTGCATACTGTGGCAAGGACTGCCAGAAGAAACACTGGCCACTGCACAAAGTAGTGTGCAGAGCCCGCAGCCAAGCCACATGAATGTCAGAGGCACAGCACGCACCAAATGTCACAGTTGTTGCAGATGTGCATCACGACCTGTGCAATTTGGCTTGCAGCTGCAGTGTGAACACTAATACCTTGATGATAAATTGTGACTGAAATTGTGCGCTGAACTTTTGTTTGCTTGTATGTGCACGTAACATGTTTCAATTAAGCGTCTGCTGCTGCTTGCTTTCACCTGCGCATGACATGATATGTCAAACCGTTTCGGTTGTTACGTATATGTGCACAATTAATGACTGTAAGCAGTCAATGAGCTTCACTCCTCACGATAGCATGGCACCTGAACATTGAGTAAAATCCAAAGCTGCAACTTTGGCTACAATGATAAGTTGATCGCAAGCAGCAGCATGTTGACAGTCTGCAGCATCAATGATATTGATCATACCGGTGTGTGTATGACGCGTAGATCTCTAGAGGGAACTCCTATGCAAGTGCGTATGCAGTGCACAGCGAACCAGGAAGTATGAAAGCAAGGTGATTGATTCAAAGGAGGTCGGCACAGCAGCAAGTGCTGGGGGGTGTGCCTCTTTGTGCAAAGCTGAGAGCTTATAGAGTGTCTTGATGATCTAATTGTCAACCAATCATGCAGTCCTGCTGGCTGTAGTCCGCAGCGTTACTAACTTGACCACACCTATAAGTGATCACCTGTGTTGACTCAACCTCTGTACAGTATTCATACACAACTTCACTCATTGAAATGGCCTTTGGCTAGGTCCCAATAGTGCTCAAGCCCTTTGAGCTTGAGGAAGGTTTTGGCTGCTGCCTCTGTTCTGCAGAGCTCCATGTCAAACCTTTGGAAAACCTTCTCTTGAACAACGCCTTGCCATACAAGACTGCAAGAGTTATGCTTGGACTCTGCAAAACACATCATTCAGTCAGCCAGGCAGCCTGATCTGGCCTCAATGGACACATTTGGCCACCAACTGGGCATAGCCGAGGACAACTTTTCATAATCGATCACAGAGAAACAACCCCAGGTTACTGCTTCATTGTATGGGTGGATGGATGGATGGATGGACAGGCAACAGCTGTATGCTACTTGCATGGACACATAGAAGCATAGAACACGCCACATTGCCCTGCCAACAAGTAACAAATGCAGAAGTCAAAGAGCATCTGGATCCATGTCCCATTCTGGCTGTTGCCGGTGAGCCACAACTAGACGTCTGATAGCCTGTGAGCATACCAGAGCCTCTACGTCCCCATACAATGAAACTTGATGAGCTGTCAACATGAGGCCACAGGATGCAATATATTGTGAGATTTGGTGCAGTAAAAGACACATCAACTTACCACACGTCCAGACCCACACATCCAGGCTGGACACCATGTATGGACGCTGTGAACATGACATTTGCAGTGCAGTCACAAAGTGCCCACAACAGGGTAGTCTGAGACTAGCACTATCAGCATCACAAACTTTGACTATCTGAGGGCACAGGAGCTGACCTTGGGGCTCTTCTTCCAGGGACTGGTTCCAGTCAATGCGGTTCAGCATCAGCCGGTTGTACTTCTTGTGCGACTTCAAGCTGCCCTCAGCTATGACTAAGCAGAAGTCATCAGCCATGAGCATACAGCCGGTCATGTGCAGCTCCTGCAGCACATCAACCTCATCAATCACTTGATACCAAGCTAGGTGCATGCATGCTTGAATGAGCAACAGGACAAGCAAACAGACGCACACCAGCATCAACTGACATGATATCCCAAGAAAAAATATAAACCTGTCAAGACACAAAACCTTTTACGGAGCATATTATCACTGTAAAAAAAGCGTTACGGCCACTGGCTGTGAGCGGCTCTAAAAGCTTGCAGATATCCAACACTAATGGGCATGCCCATTGCAGAGATCTGTGCTTGTGGCAAAGGCTTGCCAGCCATCAGGATTTGCATCAGTCGGAGGCACAAAGTTCAAGTGACATGGACATGGACAAACAATAAGCTGTGTTATACTGGGGAAGATTAGCAGACACGTGTCAGCTCAGCAATTGGCCGTGCATGCATGAAAAAGGCTCAACCAGACACACACAGCTCGAGGAACATCAACAACCTGTGCATTGGCTCTGATGCTCATTTCAACCTGGCAGTTGTTGAGCTCCTGTTGTTGTGGGCATACACTGTGTGTTGTGGAACTGAACGAAACAGGGACTAACCTGAGCATTCATTTTGACTTTGAACTGGTGCTGGCGATTACTGAGGTCCATGATCTTGTAGAGGGCGACCTGGGGGGCATCTCCCTCATTGGCCTCCCCCACCAACTTCTTCAGCTTCTTCTCCTTCTTCTCAGCTGGAGTCAGCTTGCGTGCCAGATTCCGATCCTCGTGTGCCTGTGGCACATATCAAACATGGGTTGACAGCTGTCAAATCATTTTGGAGCCAGTTGGTGCAGAGTGCTTTTGCCTGTCTCTGTCACTGCATCACACAAAAAACATGGATCCTCCAGCGAATGCACAGGTCAGCAAGGCAGCTTGCATCAGCTGACACCCCCCATCCCATGATAGCACAACAGAAACAACAGAATCAAGTTTGAGCAACAGCTTTATTGTGTTGACAGCAGGTCTCATTCAGACTTTAGAGCATCAATCAATGATCATCACACCGAAGTGGCCAGCCAGCATGCCTGTCTCAGCTGTCAAACCCAGAAAAGCTGTCATTGCTCAATGGTGAAGTGACGCACAAAGGTTGATCTCTCAACCCTCAGCAGCAGGCAGGCAAAACTCACAAGGAGCACAGAAATGTGGTGTACTCGGCCAAGCAAGTGAATTTTGTCACTTGATGTCATGACAACATCATGCTAATGTCATTCACACACATTGGTAGACCCTATGGAGATGCGCAAGACAGATAGCTTTGGAGAGACAAGACTTGTCCTGCACGTACCTAGCTCATCATGAGCTGGAAAGCGCTATTGTTATTATCATTATTACACACATGAATGTTGTTTCATGCAACCAACAATTGAGTTCACACCTGTGCTCTGTCCTCCATCTGCTGGCGCACTTGTGCCTCAACAGCAGTGGGGTCGGCAGTGGCTTCACTGCCCAGCACGCGCATCATGTTGCTCAGCTTCACCTTGGGCTTGGGGGCCTCCAGCAGGCCTTGCCGGATCAGATCCTGCACCACATGCACTGCAATGAATGCAACTGCTTCCATTTGGTGATCATACGAAAGCCCTGCAAATTTGGGGTGTTTCTGTGGGGGATGCCCGGGGGGTGGGGGGGGGGTGGGTGACAAATCTGTCTGACAGCACGAGATCAGTATGACAGGTGACAGCCTGCTTTCATGTGCACAACGTCAATACCATGATGAACAGTGCATGCCATCAGCATAGAAATTGAGTGAGCAACAGACTTGCTTTGTTAGACAGCCTGTCATAGCGCCCCATAGCCACTGACAATGGATTTGTGAGCTGTCAATAGTTAAGATAAGTGAATGGAATGCACAAGGCTGGCAGCCTTTGCAAACAAACAAGCAAGGTATGAGGATATCATGCAGCATCATCTGAGAGTGGCCAACAAGAAACAACAGTCTGGGCCTGCCCAGCTGCATGTGCACACCTGTCTCTCTTTTTCACGCTCTTCCCTCCTCTGCTTCCTGATCTTCTTCTTCTCCTTAGCAGTGAGCATGAGGGGCATGGGAGGGGCGGGGGCCTCGGTCACTGGGGGGTCAAGAGGCACAGGATGCTCCACATATATGGTGATCTTGTCCTCATTGATGTACCTGCAGAATACAAAGGGACAAGTGAGACCAGCCAGCCTTCTGAATGAATGCAGCTTACCATACAGCTGTGCATGCCATGGCACATAGAAACTGCACCAAGACCCAACAGAAATCAATGTTTGCACGGTCAAGCTTTTCTTGCCGCCAAAAGAATGCGCCAGAATGCTAGGAGGCTTAAGGTTGCGCAGCAAGAGTGAACGATGTGTTTTGTCACTGCCTGATATGCATATGCACCAGATGGACTTTAAGGCGCTGCAGAAAAGTTGAGCTGCTAATATACCTCAGCTTGCAGCTTAGAAGTGCACAAAGAGTCTTTCAGTAAGCAAGCAGCCACTCAGTGAGCAGTCGTTTGTTGATTAGTCACTGCCTCAACAACCAATAACAAACAATGACAATGCGGTTCATTGTCTAAACCTGAGTTGCATGTGCACACACCTTCAGACAAGAAGTGTCCCGTACGTACCTAGCTCATAACGAGCTGGAAAGCGATATTATTACTGTTAATGTTATTATTACATTATATTATATTATATTATATTATATTATATTATATTATATTATATTATATTATACTATACTATACTATACTATACTATACTATACTATATTATATTATATTATATTATATTATATTATATTATCATTATCATTATATTATATTATTATTATATTATCATTATCATTATCATTATCATTATTGTTTTTGTTGGTATTGTTATTATTAATATACCTGTCAGACTCCATGGAGGCTGCATAGCTTTCAGGGTGGACCAGAATGCGAGCATCCCACCACTCCACCTCTGGAATGGCATCTTGGGCAGGGGTGGGGGGCCCAGCCTCTTCACCCACCTTCCTAGCCCCTAAGGGTATCAAGTTGGCATCTACCGTGGCTTGCGCCGCTGCGCGCTTCTCTTCTTGTTGCCGGGCTCTCAGCTGCCGCACACCCTCATCACCAAACTCTTGCTGCAGCACAAGCAGTATATAAAGGTATATCCCTTGTGATATATGACCAGTACAGTCAGCTGCCGCACACCCTCATCACCAAACTCTTGCTGCAGCACAAGTACATAGTATTATGTCCCTTATGATACATGGTCAGTATAGTCAGCTGCACACACTGCCTGTGTGGGAACCATGGGGATTATGTGCTGCTGCTTTCCTGTCTGTTGCTGTCAGGAGCTTGGTACAGCCCATCACCTTCATCGTCAAGGTTCTTGCTGCAGCACTGGTAACAGGAACCCAGCACTACCAGCTGGCAGTTTTGAGTTAAAGAGACAGCAAGGTGACTTTGACAACAGCTTGTGGTGGTGTTTGCTTTTGTCTCTACTGTTTAGGCCTGGAAGCATGTTGAGTCTTCCTCACTGTTGTGCTGCAGCATGCGTCATGCATTGACAGCAACAGTTTTGTATCTCATATGTCAGCACCTTGCAAGCAGCTGACTGCGGTGCAACCAAAGCGCTCTTGAAATTGCCTTATTGACAATAAGTGATACACTTTGGCTTGCAGCGACACAGCACAATTGACTGCAATGAGAAGAGCGTTTGAGCTGAAAGGCGTACTCTGATACGTGCAATCTCAGCCTCCTTTTGGAACTGGCCTTCCCTGACGAACTCGAAGTTGGCTCTGCGTCGCCTGTCAAGCTTGCGCATGCCTCTGAAACCAATGCCCTCATCAAAGAACCTGCACGCCAGCAAACTAGCTCTGTGCAAAGCTGCACCGGCTTACAAGGCTGGTCTCTGCCCAAGCTTTGAACATCTGGTATCAAGTAGACAAAGAAGATGTAAGGATACAGAAGACACAAAGGCTGCATGATGCCACAAATACAGCAAGGTACAGGCAAACTCACGATGGCTGATAGTATTGACAACACGTCAGGAAACACACATATGCATTGATGGACACCATGAAAGACAGTCAATGGCAATTTTCCAGTTTCAGACCCACAAGGGAGCTTATACAGATGACAGTGGCATACAGACATTTGAACAAAAGGAAGAACCGCAGGTGTCTATGGTATGACAACAGTTTGTAGGCAACCAGCACTTGAATGTATGGGAGCAGCTCACTCTTCTGTGGTTGGCCTGTCAGGCTTCTCAGGTGGTGGCGCCTCCTGGTTCATGCGAGCCAACTCAGGCCTCTTCTGATTGACCTGCACCACAAACCACAGCTCACCCCAAACTTGCTGCCAGCAATCACGTGAATGCTGTCCATGCCTAGTAACAAAGTGCAAGTCCTACGTGACAGGCATGCAAAAGCTCAAACCAATGTTGCACCGCCTGCTTTTGTCCAATGAGTTCCACACACTACAGTAGTCTGCTCAGCTTCTGTTGTGATGCAATAAATTGCGATTGCAAAGTCCTATAAGGCTCACACCTAGCTATGCATGACCCTGATGCAAAAGAGATGGCCGTACCTTGAGAGTAGTGACTGACTCTGTCTTAGTCTGCACCAAGTTGCCAAACTCATCAATCTCCCTGCCTTGATCATCTAGTCTCAGGGCTGCTGGTCGAAATGTGGGCTTGGCAGCCCGGGGCAGCCCTTGGGGTTGCAGCCCTGGCTGAGGGAATGCTGGGAGGGGTGGCCTCACAGCTGGTGGGGGTGCACGTTGGGTGGCTGCTGCTGCTGTAGCTGCTGCTGGTGCCTGTATAATGTGTATATCATGATATCAGCATGTTTCATACATCAGTGTGACCAGAAGAACACATGAAGCAGTATGCGAGCATGCTCGAGCACTCATTTGTCAAGCACGTGGCTGGAATGACCCATTAAACTCTGCTGCATGATGGTTCATGCTGTCCAGCAGACAGACATCATAACAGCCTACCAGCTGCAATGTAAATGTTGATACACAGCCTAAGTGCATTTATGAGTCGCCCCTTGTGAGAGCAAAACTTTGCCAGGTGCACTAAGCCTTACCTTAAGCTTGGCAGCTGCCAGCTTAGCCTGCAGAGCCTTCTGCGACTCCAGCAACTTTTTCGCCTTGGCTATTTCCTCCATCATAGCAGCAGCACTGGTCTGAGCAGGGGCTGCACCTCCATTGCTTGCTACACCATTGTCAAGCTTCTGCTTTTTGGCCGGTGATGTGTCATCGAGACTTTCAGCTTGACGTTTGCCGGACATATGGCCAGAAAATGTTGATGAAGTACGCTGATTGATATGTTTCCGTGTTGTCAACAACTAGTCGATGCAAACGAAGCAGAGTATATGATTCCTGACTATTGCTAAGATCATTGACCTTGTCCTGTCTGATCGACACTGCAGCTGAGTTACATCCTCATTTCTCCTGTAGCGCAATGCACAAGTGATGATCTCGCTGTGCGCGTCGCAGCGTTGCTCAGCGCTGACATCGGTTCTGTGCATGTCTGCACTGAAGAGTAGGTTTTGGATAGGTTACAACGGCTAAATTGTTCGACTGCACCCAAGTAGACTGTTGAATTTGCTGCGAAACGTTCTTTAAACAGCAGGCTTGCTCAAGAAAGCAGCTGCTACAGCAACAAAATTACCCTAGCTCATCAACAAAACGTGGCTTCACAAATGTCACTCAGCATGATTTTGATAAACCATGACATTCTATGAAAATTGATGTAACACAGATCAGACAGCAGCTTTCAAAGTGCTGACTGCAGTATGTCTTCTGATTGCTGACTGGAAGTACGACAGGGAGATCAGAACAGCTTCCTCTGTTCTGATTGTTCTACTCCCCTGCTCTGGGCAGGTATTGCAGTACAGATTGAACAGCTTTTCAGGCTGGGGGCTCTGATGCATAGCTTGCAGGGCAGGGTCTTGCTGCACGCACTCTTCCAAGCCCTGAGGTCCCCCGAAACCAATGAGGAGATGCTGAAAAGGTGGAAACTGCAGGTACTCAGGCCCAGGGACTACTGTGCCCCTCTCTGATGTGCCCACTGTCAAGTCGTAACTCCCCTGCATCAGCTCAGAACGTCGTACTCATGTTCAGCATGCATGCAAGCAAGCAAACAAGGGCAAGCAGCTAGCTGCCTAAGGAGAGGATTGCCAACACCCCTCACAGCTATGTTGACACAGGATTCCCAAGATGTATTGTGTATGTGCATAGTACACACTGCATACAATGCTGCTGTGTGAAAGCTGATCTGTGTTTTCTTGTGCACAATGTGGATACATGAGAAAGCTACTCAATATAGTGCCACAAACACATGCTGAGTACAGTGTGATGCAGCCTGCTTTGTGCAGCTCACAATGGCAATGAAACCTGCAGGAGGCCATGGCTATTTGTGCCGCACAAGCTGGCACAAGACTGCTAAGCAGTCTTCAGCTTTTGTAGACACAGACTTCGATAGGCATATGGGAGACAAGCAGACTGACATGCATGAGTTTGCAGCAAACCTCAAAAGGGCAGTCCTGGAACACTTGACTCAGGGAGGTTGCCAAGCGAGTTGTGTATCCCCAGTAGGTGCCTTCAGTTTCCCGGGGACTCGAGGGTTTGGCCAATTGCCCAAATAGCACCTGCTGACCAGACCCTAGCCCTGGCTGCTGCAGGGTCATCTGAGTTGGCTGGGGACCCATTTGGAGGGTCACTCTCACATTTGTGCGCAGTGCTTGGGTGATGTACGCATCCTGTTAGATCACACGGTCATCAGTCATAGGCTGTCTAAGGTGTTTGTCATGGTGTGCATACATCAGCAATGCCAATTTAGACCTTTTGGAAGCCATGAGCAGATGCTGATGTTGCAAAATCAGACAATCAGCGTTTAACCTGTGCATTTTTTTACACGAAGTCTGCAATGGCAAGTAGGCCTGTACCAGAAAGTCATATGCACATGCTGTTGGTTTTATAACTACAACTGGATTCAATGGATGGCAGTGATGAAAATCTTGTTAACCTGCACTTCCTATTTCGTTATGCTGACATGTGAAGAATGCACACAACAGGAAGATGCTGCAGCAAATCTGCAAGGCTTGTGCAACACATGCATGGCTTGTGTGACACATGACTGACCTTGTCAAGGCCCACATTCAGCAGAGAGCCTTCACCAGGGACACTGCTGAGCACCACACCCTCCCTGTAGGTGGCCCACTCTGTGGCCCTCATGTGGTGGGGGGCATCAAGCGGCGGTAAAGTGCCAGCTAGGCGTAGGTCAGCATGCATGGGAATCAGTGCTCTGCATCACATCATAAAATGGCATCGTTGATAGCAGTGAGTCAGCAGGGACAGTGCTCTGCATTGCATCGCATCACATGATGCTTTGTGAGCTGTATGCTTGTGCATAACCATCATTGCACGCATGAGTACTGCTGATGCAGCAGCTGTGCTCTTTGAACACACTGGCAGCATGAGCTGTGGGGTATCTGAAGGGCAACGCTGGGGAAGAAAGGAATTCAACAACATCGCCTTTGAACAGTGGCAGGTCAGCACCTGCGCAGATATTGAGGTGTCTCCATGAATTGCAACACTCTCGCCAGAAATGCTGCGCCAGCACCAATTGTTCCAGGCTCTCTGTTAGCAGCATCATCAATCACAATGACCTCATCAATTTTGAAGATAGCAGCAGTGCGTGCAATCTGCCCAGCAACAGCTGTTGCTAGCTCCATAGTCTGAGTGTTGTCAATAACACTGCCCGGGACAGCTATAGAAACGGTGCAAGCTCTGCCAGCTGTAGCTGCAGGTGTCATGATTGCGTGGCCGTTAGGCTGTGCTGCCCCACTAAGGACTGCCTCTGTGTCTCCAAGACTGCTGCAGTTAGGTCACAGTGTAAGTCCCCTTCCATTGAAGCGATCAGCGATGCAGACAACAAGCTGTTCGGACTGATCACTTTGACGCTGGTCATGTGTCCATGACAACAAGACGTCGCATAGCTAGGTCGCACTTTTACCTGGTAGTTGCTAGCTCGGCTTCGGGCATCTCTGCCTGAGCTTTAGACTTCCGGTTCTTGCGTTTTTTGTCTGTCGGCATGAGAAAGAAAAGTCACTTGTGGTCTCGGCGCTTACTTGCCTGCTTTGCCTACCGACGACAGTACCGTTTAAGGTTGACAGCCGCACCCAGTTACAAGTTGCCGTAATCTAAATGCGAAGATGCATTCCTCACCTCCCTGATGCATTTTCGTTTTATACCTTACAGTCTGGGGTGTGGAGCCAGTAGTGACTCATCAGACATCCTGGCTTGAAAGCACAGGTGTATGTGGTGTGCAACAAAACCAAGCTGGTGGGAGTTCTGTTCGAAAAAGAGCCTA
>JAABUK010001880.1_pt1 | contig 39028 bp, 46 predicted proteins | sample 5559141 | NCBI WGS metagenome assembly JAABUK01 (sample SAMN10711869, study PRJNA513367) | rock metagenome | isolation source: Antarctica rocks | place: Antarctica: Victoria Land, Pudding Butte nord | collected 2016-01-03 | reverse complement strand
TAGTACCACGAATTGCACAACGTCTGAATCAAAGCAGTAAGCAACAACCTGACCACAATCAGCAACGCCTTGCAAAAGAATAAACCAAGTGATGACACTTTGAACGACTGTACAGCTGCTACAGGAAACAAAATTTGCTACTTGAGTATGCCATCTGATACACAATTCAAAAGTATTCATTGAAGCCACAAAGGTACGCCAGAGGGGATTGTTCTGTTTACCACAAGCCTGAGCGCATGACTAAAGTTCCGGCTGCAGCCACAGCAGCACTCAGGGCCGCTGCAGCGACTTGCTGCTTCTCAACAAGTGCAATTCCTTTGCTTCCCAAGCCTTGCATCAGCTGCATGGTCACATGGTTTGCCTCAACACTGTCCCTCCTCATGTCTTTGCTCAGATCAACTCCTGCATCCAGCTGCTGGGAGCGCTCACAGGCAGCTATGAGTGCATTGTACACGTGCACTGTGGGCTTGGCCCCTGCCTGCCTCATGCGGCTCCTCACTCTCAAAGCTGCTTTCCAGTTGCCTTGCATGCTGCAGCAAACCAGAGTCCAATCAGCGCCCGCCTTAGTGCAATACGGACAGCTGCTTCACTTGCGCACGTGCTGCAGTAACACATAGTCACAGCAACAGACTGTCACGGCTGCTGCTTGCAGATTGTCAACATGGGACTGTTGCAGCCAGAGCACTTGAGGTAAATCTGCAAACTACTCAGAACAAGTGGAAGGTACATAGCATGACACACACCTGTGAGCAGCAATCAGGCCACAGTAGGCATAGTCCCTGGGAGTGTGATGCGCCTCCAGCATGTATTTGAAGGCGATCTCAGCCAAGTTGGCCTGCCCGGCCATGCCATATGCAGCAATCAGGGTCTCGTATGTCACTGCATCTGGCTCTGGCACTTCTCCAAAGAGCCTCTCTGCAGCCTCCCATTGGCCAGACTTGCCCAGCGAGGACATGGCTGTATTGTACATGATGGTGTTGGGGATGATTCCCATGGCGCGTGATTTGTCTAGCAGAGTGACCGCCTGCATACAGAGTACATCACCTCAGCCTTGAAGATGATGTTCAGCCTGACAATGTTGGCCTTCACACACAAATGTCTGATCAAACCCTCCATCAAGTCAGACAGGTGTTTACTCATGCGCTCATTCTATGACACTTCCTGAGGGTTGAATACATATAGTCATGAGCAAACTCCATATGTAGGGTCCTGTTGCAAGGTCAGCATACCAACATGACTGTTTGCTCTACACCAGGCTAGACAACTCCACACGCTGGACAACTTCACACACCAAGCTTTGCAATTATGGCTAGAAGTGCACGTTTGCAATCTGCTCTTTGGCAGTGCATCATGACAGCATGCTGCGGCACATGCAAATGACATTAGGACAGCCATGACTGACCTGCTCCCATTTGCCAGCTCTCTCATAGGCCAGCATCATAGCTCCACAGACCACTTCATTGACAGGGCCCTTCCCAGCACGCCCTGCAGCCTGCATGGCCTTCGACTTGTGCTCTGTGCCTCTCATATCCAGACCCCACCTGGCAGGGCCCCCATTGCTAGCACCCCCCTGCTGAGGGGTCAGACATGAGGGAACAGCTGGCAGCTGAACAGTGCTCTGAGAACTGTGACTACTGGGGCTGCTGCTTGCTGAGTTGGCGTGAGGAACCTGCTGAGGCAGCTGCAGTCCACTGGTGGCTGCATTGTCATTGGTCCATGTGGGGTGGTTAATAGACTGTGTGTCAGCTGCTGAAGCAGCTGCCTGACGAGCTGAGAAGAAGCTGAAGTTGTTGGGACCAGAAGAGTTGACTTGTCCAGGGATGTCATCAGGCAGAGTGCATCCTGTTCCATGAGTTGGGCTGTCAAGTACCTGCAACACATGCATTGATTTGAATGAACGTTTCCAGAACTGTCAATATTGCCAGCAGAGTCTAGCAAATCACACAAATGTTGCAGCCACAGGGCAACCAAATCTGTGAATAAACCCTTATCTAGACCCAAAACCCCTCTTGATTAGGCCCACAAGCTTGGTGGTAAATCTGGTGAAACATGGACAGCTATGGCAGTCAATATCAAAGATGCAATGACGTCACTGCATGAGCAAGATAACCTGCAAAGAGGTGGTGGCATAAGGGCACCAACCTGTTCTGCAAGGTGGGTAGGCATATCTCCAAAGCTGCCAGATGATAACCTCCTGTCATCAACCTCAGCTGGGGGGTCTACACCGGTGTTGATAGTGATGGCAGGGGTTGCAGCCATTGCACTCATGCTGGCTGCTTGCTGGTGCTCCCACCCTGAGCTGTCAGGGGCGCGTCTTTGCGAGGAGGCCCAGTCAACAGCATAAGCATTGAGGGAGCTGGGGGAGGGGGTCTGGGGGCCCTCTAGTACCCTAGCTGAGGCATGTGCCTCTGCTTCAAGCTGCTGGAACAGCTTCTCAGCCATCTGCCAGTGGCCCTGCATGAGTCATTTGACATAATGAGAGGCCAGCCAGACAGGACTGGCAGTCAACAGGGCTGAGGAACTTGATGCTGTGAGTCAAGCAGGACTGATCAAAGTCAGTAACAACGTGCTTGCTGAAGCATTCTCACGTCCCAGGCCATACACGAGCATTTGCAGCAGTCAAAGATTCAGACCACCAGCCTAACCAGCACCAGGTGCAAAGCAGCAAGGCAGGTGCAGTAAAGACAGGTACCTGCTCTCCCATGGTCTTCAGCAGCGCGCTGTATGTATACGCATTGGGCTCAACACAGCCCCAGGCCTGGGGGGTCTTCATCCTCTTGATCAGATCCAATGCAAGATCCCACTTCTGGGCGTTGCCCATGGCAGTGATTAGTGCAGTGTATGTGCGCACATTGGGCTTCACACCAGATCGCAGCATCCAGTCCACTACTTGACTGCCACGTTTCCACTGGCCATCAGCACCCAGTGCTGTGATGAGCGCAGTGCAGGAGACCACGTCTGGCTTGATCTGGTACTGAAGCATCTGGTCGAAGAGCTGGACTGCACGCTGCCAAGCACCACCGGCTGCACACGCGCTGATGACTGCAGCATATGCATGGCCTGCAACACAAAGGAGTAGATTCAGCCCAGATATCTTAGCAGCTGATACTGCATCAACTCATTCATGTGCATACACTTTTTGCTGTGCCAATGCCATGATACCTCTCATCAAGCCAGCTCATGCAAAGAATTGTTTGCCTCAACTTTGTAAGGCAGTACAACTGCAACAGTGTATGTAATAAGCAATACCATGCAAAGAAGCACAGCGAGCACAATGAAGCAGCAGCAACCAGTATATCTACCTGTGGGCTTGCAATTGCGCTGCTCCATGTCTGACCAGATATTCAGGGCCTTTTCCCATGCCCCGCCCTCAGCAGCAGCCCTCATGGCGGCTGTGTAGGCATGCACAGAGGGGGCCATGTTGGAGCCCAAGGCAGCCTCTTGCATGAGCTGGTATGTGGCCAGTGCCCTGCTGGTGTCGCCCTTGCGAGTGCACACCTCAATCAGGGTTGTTGCCATCCTGCAGTCTGGCTGGCAGCCGTCTACAAGGGCATCGTCCCACACCTGCACTGGCACTCTGGCTAGTAAGCAAATGAGGCTAGTAAACAAATGAGGGTTAAAGACTACACATGCAGTGGCACCCTTACTAGCCAGCCAACAGGAGATTAAGACCAAGAGGGCAAGTTTGGGCAGCATGTCTTGACAAGTCAATTTATGCATGGTGAGCTTCCATGCAGCAAGAAATCCCTGGCAGAACAGGGCTTGCAGCCAGCAATGTTGTCTTGTTTACCTGTGCTGACTGTATGCACTGCTACGCCAGGTGCTTGCTGTGCCTCATTTGCAAATGCTTGACATGCATTATGCACCTTGCGGATACACAGAGAAGCATTGGGTCAAGCCCGCATTCTGCTCTCAACATGATGATGATGTGTGCCATGTTGCTCACCTTGATTGCTCTGTCAATCATGTTGCCAGTCAATGCTGCTCGCATGGCAGCAGTATAGGTGTACACAGTACAGACAAGACCAGCACCGCCCTCCCTGCGCGATGAGCGCATCCAGTCATATAGGCTGAGCGCAGTCATGGCTTGACCGTGCTGGGAGCAGACACGAATCAAGGTGGTGCACAATCTGTCGTCAGGAGTGTGCCCCATGCTGAGGAGCCACTCATGGAGCACAAGAGCACGACGCCATGTGGCCTTGTTGCGGCCCAAAGCAGCAAAGAGCTTGTCTAGCTCTCTGTTGTCTAGCTGGGGGGAGCTGACAAGATTCGCTGAAGGCAGGTCAACGCTGGCTTGTGGGTCCAGCAAGCGGTACAATGCCTGGGGCAGCTTGCTGAGCTGCTGCTGCTGCTGCTGCTCTGAAGGGTAGGCAGGCTGCAGACATAAGCAAGCTGTCTCAACAACTGGCCATGCTGACTAAGCTACAGCACAAGCTAACAGCCACACAATGTTGTGTGGCATCTTTACAGCTTGATGATCGGATTCGATTGACACAAGCACATCGATGACCATCACAAAGTTGATCCGCGACAGACAGTCAAACTTACCGACAAATACTCCGGCACAGGCGGTGCATAACCGCCTCGCTGGCCCTTGTTTGCAGGGCGATACTCCGCATCGAGAAACGCTGCTGCACTCTGTGTAAAGGCTCCAACTCTCGCTTGGTTCTGCCTTGGCAGCGATACGACACCGCCGTTGCGAGATTGACCGTTAGAGAAGATCGGGCGCTGATTAAAAGTAGACCCACGAGACTGGAAAACATTGCCGCTTTGGGCTGCTGCTTCAAGACCTAAACCCGCAAACGCAGCACGGAGCGTGCCCATGGCCATGTTTACAAAGTGGCGGACGAAGCCGCAGACGAGCCTCACAGATACTCGGAACTTCCCCTGATCAAACTGTCGAGCAAGGGTTTACGTTTCGCAAAACACGCATAATGTACTGGCTTGTTTATCCACTAGGGTTGGCGAGCAGCTGCTATGGCGTGAGTCAACGAGGCTTGCGTGGCGCTGTCTGACGTCAGTCAGGAAAATCTCCGAAAGGGCCTTCTGGAATACTAAACCCTAAAAGAAGGAGACGAACCATAAAAAGTCTTTGCTATGGCCGAGCGGACAGGTGCAATTTTTATGTCTGGACAGGTGCAATTTTTCTGTCTGGTAGTACCTGGGAAAGGGTTGTTATGCATGCATGCAAACGGCCTTCGTCCACAAGTCTGCTCTCTCCCTTTGCACAGGACTAGTTGGCTTCCTGGCGAACTTTCCGGACCTTCACATGACACAGCAAGCATGGCACTGGAGACAAGTCATACAGGCAGCTGCTCGATGAATAAAGTACAGCAATACTTATGTTTTGCAAATCATCTTATTTGTTACGCATGTAGAGATGCTCTCATGAGACTGCTGATTACAAATTCATAATGTGCCTGATACATGATCTATGCAACATACTCAGCATCAAATGCAAATGCGTTCCCCAACGGCCTTGCAACAGCAGCACGGCTGGCTGTGGTACACCAGTCAGCCAAGTCAACAGATGCAGGCTATCCGACAAAGGAACTTGCTTAAATAAACTTGCTGAGCTCACATGGGCGCGAGTAATACTAGTACTTGACGGGCACTGGTCTCTGCCACAGATTGGCTGTTTGCAACAACCAGCACAGTATCTGTATGGTTTACTACACTTTCAAACACTTGCAAACAAGGCGGTGATCTGTGACTTCTTCATCAAGCAGTTCACTCACAGCTCTTGACCTCAACTGCTTGTATGGTGTGCTTCAATGCAATGGTCCTGGCAAAAGTTGGCTATTTCAATCTAACCCCACTCCCGAAAGCCTGACTACGTTGTCCTCATATGGTTTCCCGCAATTGACCGCGCTCCTCATACTGTGCTACTGGCAAGGGCGTCTGATGTGACAGGCTGTCCAGAAACCAGCTGAGTAGCAGTGGCCACCTTCCTGTCTGCTCCTGTAACGCATACAGGCAAATACTGTTCCTGTGCTGAATGCAAAACGAAGCGATGAGGCAGGCTAGCTGCGCTGTGTGCATTACATTTGACACATCATGATTATCGTCTCTATATTGCTTCAAAGTGCTTGAAAGTCCAAAATTTGTTGAGCGGACTGCATGGACACATTGTCTCATGCATGCAGCAGAAGTACATATGCCATTTACCTTGGTCTCCCTGACTTTGTCGGGCTCAATGTTGCCCTCCCCAAAGAGTATCACATGAAGCTTCTCTGTGTCATGCGCTTGGTCCTTGCTACCTACGTGTGGCAGGCATCCTCAGATTTTGCCAGTGAAGAATGGCAATTGCAAGCCCATCCCAGACATGCTGCACAACCTCATCATGCTACCTAGCCCTCAAAATGAACAACAAGAACTTGCCTTTGGTCACAGGCTGACATGATGTATTTCAGGCTAATCTCAGGCTAACGCTCAACATAATCCACAGTGCATCGGTGATGCAATGCATGATGCAAACACAAACACCTTGTTGTGTGCTCACCAAGATCAGCAGACGACTGGTCAAGTACACGACCCCCAGCATAGGTGAGCAGCTCTGTCAGCTGCTGAGGTGATAGACCAGTTCCCTTGTAGCCAAAGCCCATCAAGAACGACATGCCATGGAACAGCTTTGGCGCCCCTGACTCACCAGCCATGCGTGCTGCATATCACACAGAACTCAGTGTGCTGTTGTGCTTGGCTCACAGCTCTCATAGACAACATCTTGTTTGCTGCAACATCTGGTGATGGAGTGACAATGCAGGTGGGCAACTACATTGTCTCTGGACAGTAGCAGTGGCCTTGCTAGGTGAATGCACAATCCTCTGTGCTCAGAAGCCACCAGCAATTACAGATGCTCATGATGCATGTGCCATCTTTCTGCAATGGGTAGACATTGTCTGTGCCTGATCCTGCCTTGACTTGGGGATGGGGTTCAAGCTGCTGCACACCTCAACTTCAGCTAGAGAAGAGTTATCTCAAGACCTTTGCGTATCGCAGGACAGGTGGATGGCGTACGAAGTACACAAAGTCTAGGATATGGTTATACCTGCAGCCTACATGAATAGCCCTTGTATCGAGAAACCATTATACCTGCTTTTGGAGCTCCTAGGGCGACATGGTCTCCTGCCACCTCATAGCCCTCCTCAGGCACCCAACAGCCAGCAGCTGCACATGCCTCCAGCCAAGCCCACCCCACCAGCCAGCACCCCTGGGCTAGCCCCTGGAAGTACTTCAGGCTGCGCTGCTGGCACAGCCCCCCTGCGTTCACCTGCAGGCCATCACCTTGCTGCAATTCATGGCATGACAGCCCATCAAGCGACACAGCCACACTGGACTGGATTTTGCATGTAATGCTAGCAGACTCATCTGTGCATCAAAATGGGCTTTGAGATGTGGGGCTAAGCTGATTGGTGCAGTCAGCAGAGGCAGGACAGGCCCCCACAGCAGTTGCCGGTTGTAGCAAACCAATTCTTTTCAATCATTCCATTTTACAATTTCTGGTGTTAAGATTCATCAAAGCAATAGGCTGGTGCAGCTCACAGTGCCCACATGCAAACTCAGCATAGCCAGCTTGCCTTTCATCACGCGAGCTTTGCACTGATGCACCATGCATTCGTGTCTGACCTGCACAATGACATGTGTGGTGTGCTGGTCCACATCCTTGCATGCATCAGCCCGCAACCTCCTGCAGAGCCGCCTGATCTGGTCAAGTTTAGCTCTGTCTAAGCCTGAGCCTACCACCACCTTCTTGCCTGAGGGCATCACTGCTGCCTGAAAAGAAAAGAAAAAACTATGCCTTTCAGCGTCAATTTAATGAGAAGCCAAGTATTATACCGGGCTGCCCAGGCACTGCTGCCTGCAACATGCCAGCAGGCTTCAAATGCATCATCAATTTCATTGCAATTCTGTGCGTGAGCAAAGAAATCAGCTGTGCCCTTGTGCATGCGCAGTGCCTTGTCAGCATGAGCAATCACGTTTTATGACATAGTAGCCACATATGATGCAGTTAGGTGGGTACCAGTGTCTCTGGCTGGGGCAAATGACCAGCAGGCAGCAACACATGGGCAGGAGCTTCTGGCAGCTTTGGCTGCACCGCAAGCTCGGACAGCTGCTGCTGCTGCATTTGCTCTGATGGTGCCATCTGCAGTTGATGTGCTTCATTTTGCTTTGGCGAGTCCTGCTGCTGTGGCGGCTGTGACTTGTCAGAGTGCTCGCCATGAGTGCAGTTCTGCAATGGCGCTGTTTGCTGTTGCTGCTGAAGCAGCTGATCAGCTGAGTTGGAATGACCAGCTTCAGCAGCATCAGCATCAGGTGCATCGCCCTCTGAAGCCAGCTTCTGGCTTGAAGCTTTTGTGAGCCTGCTGGCCTGGCGTGGGGGCAGTGCTGGCTGCCTGACAGTCTTGCGCCCCCTGGCAGCTTTGGGCTCACTGCTTGGCAGCTGTTTTTGACGTTTTGCAGCTGCAGCCTGCCTGACTGGCAGCCGCTTACGGCCTGATCCCCTTCCTCTGCTGTGGCCAACCTGAGCATCAGTCCTTGCGTTGAGCAGCTGCTGGTGAGCGCCTGGGGGCTCTGCACCTGATGCTGTGTAGTCGTAGGCATCACTGGCTGGCTTGACTTGCTGCTGAGGAGGTTCAAGCTGTTTAGCAGGGGAAGACTGTGCATTCTCTCTGGTCTCAGCTGATACAGGGTGACTGTCTGGCAGGTTATCTGCTGCTGCTTGAGATGCTGATGCAGTCTCACAGGCACCCACAGCATTGGCGACTGATCCTATGGGCCCGTGAAGAGGCATGTCAGGCCCCTCTTGCAGGGTGGTGGGGGCCGTGATGGGGTGAGAGGCACGGCCCTGTTCACTACAATCAAGCTGGGGGTGCCTGCATGACTTGACTGGGTGCTCTTCAGCATTTGGCGGTGGGTCAGCATGATCACAGGGTTCACTCTGATGGTCAGGAGCTGTATCTGTGACCAGGTTGCCGTCTGAAGATGCTGTGGCCAGGTCAGCATCTTTGCTGATTGCCTGCCTAGCCTTGGCCTGTGCTTGGGGTTCAGTGCCTGGCTGCTGCTCTTGCTCAAGTTTTGGCAGTGGTGGGCAAAATTGGAATTGCTCCTTAGCCATGTTCAAGTCTTCTTCTTCGCCATCATCATACAGCACGTGGTGCTTACCCTGGAAAAGACAGCAGGCACTTGCGTCATGACTGTGGTGTGACAGAGGCTGCAGTCAACTGGTTTCATTCCAGGCCAAACCAACAATTGCATCCCCATAAGCTTGATACAGAGACTGCAAGTACATATGGGCATTGCTACGCCCACACTGACTTGATGCTATACCATCAGCATATGTTTGTGTGCAGCAGGTAAAAGCTCTGACACATCACAAACATGTGGAGCATTGCTTGCAAACAAACAAGTTGAATGCATTCATATACCACATCTCAAACCCTTGGCACTAAAATGGGATGTCTTTTGACTGAGGGACAACAATCTCCAGAATGAAGTGCTACAAAAATCAGATTAATCCCTTACCTTGTCTGGTATGTACCTAACAACAGTGCCCTTGTAGAACTTCTTGTCCTCAGGCCACCAGATCTCAACACATTGGTTGACCAGTTGCCGAATCAGCACCTTCTGAAGTGGAGCCTTGCCTGGGCGCAGCCATGTCACAACACTCAGGTCGACCCAGTGAGACCACCCAGCTTGGCCCCTGACACAGTGCTTACCCTGCAGGCAGTTAACCTACTCAGGATGGGCAAAATCAGCAGCTCTGTGTGCAAGCAGTCTGGGGTGTGACAGACCCATGTTGTAAGGGTACAACAGACTGTGTGCTGTGAGCATACTCAGAACTGATCATGCAACAGAGTCTGCTTTCTTGCTGCTGTATGGTGACTAGGGCAAATCCACACTTCCAGCTGATGCTTGAGATCTTGCATGCATCCTGCCTCACAACAGCCTGCAAGAGCAAGGTCAGAGCTAGGCCTTTACCTTGTTGGCACTGAACCCAGTGATGACCTCATGGTTCCACTGCTGATTGGCATCATTCCATCGCAGCAAGGCTTGCCCAATGGGCTCATCTTCTTCAGCATCTTGCTCTTGCTGTGTAGGCACACTGCTCGGCGCCTTCTCAGCTGAGACTCTAGCTCTCTTCCTGCTGCCCTGTGGCGATTGACGAGCTCTTGGCCTACGGCGAATGTCCGGCTTGAAGTCATCAGCATCGTCATCACTGTCCTGCTGGGCAGCTCCTGCTTCAGGCTTGTATGGCGACTGATGCAACACAGACTGACTCTGCGCACCAGCCTCTGCAAGCTCATCCCCTTGAGCAGCTTTGTTGGCTTTAGCCGGTTCATTGCTGTCAGCTTTCAGGCGTGCTGCTGATGCCTGTTTGCTGCTGCTGCCTGCATGGCCTGCCTCCTGCTGGCTACCTGTAGCAGCCTGGCTGGTTCTAGCAATGTTGCCGCCTGTGTTATCCTCGCTGCAAAGTCCCTGATCTTCATCTACCTGACAGGCCAAAGCCTTGGTGTCTGTGTCAGCAGCTTGACTGCCCTGCTGTTGTTGCTTGCTCTTCCTGCCCTTCTGAGGAAAGGTCGCCTTTTGAGCCCATGTGCGCTGGCCTTTGCTGCCCCAGCCAGCTGTGACTTTGCTGGAATGCTGCCAGGCAGGCTTCAGCGGCTGCCGCTGAACAGCAGCAGTCCTCTGAATCGCCTTCAGTGGCATGTGACTGCTCTTGCACTGCTTCTGCTGTGCCGGCCTGCGCCTGCGTTCACGTGCAGGTGACTCGCTTTGCTGTAAGCTGGCTGCCATCTGTGCTGTGTTGAGGCCCCTGTCTCCCGTTGCCAAGGCAGCCAATGCAAGTGCAGCTTCCAAAGAAGCGTTCTCAGAAGTGATTTGACTAGCCACAGCGCTAGCAGACGCCTCTGGGAGCTCTGGCTGTTGCCCATCAGATGTTTGAGCCTGCTGGCTTGGGCCTGCACTATCTGGGAGTACAAGACTTTCCTGCTCAACAGCTGCCAGAGGAGATGAACCAGCAGTGACTGCTGCTGCTACTGCTGCTGCTGCTGCTGCTGCTCTGACTGGAGCCTGTGCCAGGCTTGGCTGATTGGCAGCCTGAGGCATGTCAACACGCACTGCAGGTGTTGCTGTATGTGCTGCTGGGCTGTCTGCAGTGGCTTGCTCCTCATTTGCCGTCATGCTCTCATGATGGTTTGGCAGATCAGCTTGCTCATGCACAGCACTGCAGCCATGCAGCAGCTCAGGCATGGTCTCTGCTGGCTGGTGAAGAGAAGCAGAGGCAACAGGCTGTGCACAAGCAGCTACACCAGGCCTGGTACAATCACCAGCTTCAGCAGCAGCAGGTGCCGCCTTTTCCTGGCGCAAACCCATCTGTTGGGACTCTGATGTTGACACAGCATTCAAAGGACTATGGGTCTGTGCAACCTCACTGTCATGTGATGCAGGAGCCGGCCAAGGAGAGGGGTTATCCAGACTCTGGTGACCTGAGGGGCTGTCCTCAATCTCAAGCTCAGCCTCAACATCACATGACATGAAGGTCTGTGGCATGCCTGACGGTCCAGGCATACAAGACAGCCTGCATGTCAATCAGCGCACATCACTCCTGCACGGGCGAGTTTGTGCAAGACACGCTGACAATCACCATAGCAGTATAGTCTGAGCTGTTGCATTTGCATTCAGACTTGATTGCTTATCTTTCCCGAGACATGCACGTCTTTAGTATGATGTCTTATAAGCAGTTACACATGTTATCACATATCAAGGTAGACCAGCAGCCAGATTGCTGACATTCAACAGTCAGTTCCCATGTTGGACTATATGTACTGCTGTGTACAGCTGTTTGCGCATGCATGTCTGTGCAATCACCTGTAGCCCCTTGCTTGCATTACTGCATCAATGTCGCCAAGGCTCCTATATGTGCCGTCCAGCATGCTGTGCGAAGCCATCTCTGAGGGCAGCATGTGGCCACCTGCTTGCAGCTGCTGCCTTTTGCTGCTGTCCGGGCACCTGCTCTGCTTGCTGATCAGCCCATCATCAAGCACATTGTTTGCCTGGGAAATGGAGTTTGGCTCAGCTTCTGCCTCAGGAGCAACAGATGCTGCCTCAGGTTGGCCCTGGGCCACTGTTCTTGTCGGTGAGGCTATTAAGCCTGGGTCCAGTCGCATGTCAGGTGCGTCATTGCCCTTAGACTTTAGGCGCTTTCTTGTGTCCTCCAGCACAGCCTCTATCATCAGCAGCTCATGAGTAAGGTCTGCAGTCTCAGCTTCATCAGGTGGCGGCAATGCAGCAACCTGCAGTGCAGCACATCTTGGATCTGTTGCCATGTCATTGTCAACAACTGATAGAAGCCTGCTGTCAGCAGGACAGGCACTGGTTGATTTGTTGGCATGCATGATGATGCAAGTGAATCAAGATGGCAGCATTGGTCGGTTGCTAGACTGGGAGCACTTCCCTGACAACAGGGTCCTATGCAGCAGACTGCTTGAGAGGTGACACTGCTGACAATGTACGAGAAAGAAGCTGTGTAATTAGAGCTTGCTCAAAGTGATGCAATGTTGCATGGGAAACATCTTTTATGCTCGTCTCGAAAGGACCTACCGAAGCTGCCCAGGCGTGATCATACTGCAGCAATGAAGCTGGCAAGCCCTCTGGACAGGGCAGGTCTGGCTTCTCCCCACCCAGAGAAGCCAGGTCAGATGTGTTTGCTTTTGCTAGAATTGCATCTGCCTGAGCATGTGGAGGTGCTGCTGTGTGAGGCATCTGCACACTGTCAGCCAAAGTTGCATCTGACTCGTGCAGGATGTGAGCATGTTGAAGAGCAGCAGCAGCAGGCTTAATGGGCAGCCTGGGAGATCTTCCGTTTGCATGCGCCTCTGCAGCTGATGTGACGCTCTGAAGCTGCTGCAACGATGCCGACTGCTTGGCATGCTCTGCCATGTTTGGTGATGGGGCAACCCCATACTGGTGGCTGGCTTGCGCACCCAGCCCCAACACTCCACCAGACTTGTGTAAGGAGACACTGATATTGTCTTCTTGGTGCGGCACTTCTGTGGCTGGGTCATGGCTGCTGCTAGGCCAGTTAGCCAGGCACATCTGTGCAGCATTTGCTGCACCATGACTATTCTCTTTGTCAATCCTGGTGCCAACTGCATCAGATAAGCACTGCTGAGAAATTGTCAGGCAGAAAATGTGGCATGTCAAGCAGCAGCAACTGGTCAGTGTCAGCAACTTGCAACTGACCTGTAAGTATCTGCTGCAGACCCTGCACAGCTTTTACAATGCTCTGACATTTGTGATTGAAGTACAGTTCTGTTACAGACACTGCCTCATGGCAGGTGGGACATGTGCGCTGCCCTTCACGCTGCTCGCTAAGCTTGCCCATCACACAAGTGCTGCATCAGCACAGTGAGATGGCAATACTGAGCATCTGACTGGCATGTACAGAACAACGTGCATCAACACATGTGCAGCAACAGGTTCTGGTGCGGCATCTTGATACAGCATAGGCCGCGTGTAGCACTTACTAGCAAAACGAGTGGCCACAGCCAGCAAAGCTGTGCGGTCTCTGATATAGGCTCCCACTGCAACACAAGCCTAGAAGTCAGTTATTGCTGTACAGTAGTCAGACAAGGTTGTCAATCAGTAAGAAGTAGCAAAGTGTACCATAGCGAGCACGTAATTTCTTTGGTTAGAGCGTGAAAAGCAGTTGACGAGCTCATGGCAAATATTGCAAAATGGCATTGGTTCCTGAAGAGCAGCTTTGCAAAACAAGCGCCTCAATTTTCGATTGCAAGCTATGATCTAGGTTGATCACCACTGTCCGAGAAGAAGCAGGAATTGACGAAGGTTTGAACCCCTGAGCGATTAACACAATCGACAGAGCGACAAGCGTACGACTTTGTTGTGCGAGCATGCGCTCAGTTGCTTGCGACAAGCTCGATAGCGCCCGTTCAAACAGCAAAAAGAACTGTATTGTTCGTTCGTTTTGCAAACTTCATAATGAATTTCTCTTTTTGGCCCAAAGCTTCGCCGTGCTTTTGCCATTGCGTGGAGTCTTGTATAGATGCAACGAGCACTGCGGAACGCTGTGCATGTAAAGTTTTCAACTCGTCAACTTGTGCCACGAAGAACTGTGTCGAGACGCTCTGCTAGAACAACCGTGTCCAGCATGCTAACGCAGGAGCAGAAGGAGCAGTTTGAGCGAGACGGTAAGGGTATCAGGTATTGAAAGCCTGGTCACTTGAGATTACAATATCAATCAGTGGACACCGACACCGCAGGGTATCTGGTCTTGGAAAATTTCACACCCCTGCAACAGACACAAGAATTAAGGCACCAGGCTAGTCAGCTTGTTGATGGCTTTGATCCCAAGTCCATTTCTATTTTCTCCACAAAAAACCAGGTAGATTTGTCAGACTGCATCAAGAGTTAATATTGACCTGCACACGACAGCGAAATGGCAACGCTGCTGCAAACGCAGGCCAAGACCTCAGATGACTACTTCAATGAAAGTGCAAACAATATTAGCTTTTTCTTCGAGGAGAATGCGTTTGATGAGGATGGCAAGCTGCGGCAGCCCAAGTCTGTTTCAATGAACAAAATGGGTCATGGTACCTCTCGTATACTGCTTTCTGATTCATCAATGCTAAAAGTTTGAGGTGCAAGTTTCACATTGTCCGCTGTGCTGCAGCTATGCATGATACAGATCCAGTGTTCAGGAAATGGAGCCGATCTGCTCAGGCTGCTGAGTTACTTCAGGATCTAGGCTACAAAAGGCCTTTGCCTGTGCAATCAATGTACATCTTCAAGGTAGGCAAAGCTCTGCTGTGCTGAGCCCGAGAGCAAAAGCCATACCAGCCTGTTCAAAAGTCTTGCAGCAAAAGTTGTTCCAAACTCAGCACCAAACCCACTGATTCACATTGCACGTCTAGTATGCCTGATCAGCAGCTGTCTATGCAAATGAGCTCATGCACCATGTGCAGCAACCAAACATTGGGGGCGAGGTGGTACCACATCAAGACAGCACCTTCTTGTACACCGATCCACTGTCTGTTGTTGGCTTCTGGATTGCCCTTGAGGACTCCACCAAGGAGAATGGCTGTTTGTGGTCCTTGCCAGGCTCCCACAAAGCTGGAGTCAGGAGGAAGATGACTGTCAAGGATGGCAAAACAAGCTTTCAGCCTCCAACAGCAGAGCAATTTGACCTTGATTCCTTCACACCGCTAGAGATGAAGGCAGGGTCCATGGTCATCCTTCACGGCAACAATATCCACTACAGCAAGGAGAACACATCGCCAAAGTCACGACATGCGTACAGTGTACATTATGTGGAGGGCACAGATGAGTACACATGGCCAGAGGGGAACTGGTGAGCGCCCCGTTATGTCCCCTTGCTTTGTGAGAATCAGGCCATAGAAGTGAGAATTTTTGCTGGCATTGTTTATCAAGTTCTGCTTGGCATGTACCTGACCTGCTGGTCACACACAAGACATCATTTTGCTAGGAGTTGTGTATGCTGCAAAGAAGCATTCACATGCCAAACTGTCTGCACGTGTGATACACTTTTGACCTTGGTGTGTTATGCTCTGCAGGCTCCACCGGCGACCTGACTTCCCTTTTCAGCCCTTAACACGTGCAACAGCAGTGGCGTGAAATGCTCAACACATGAGACCACAGGCCATTATACCCTTGCTCTATCTTGCCCATGCCAAAATGCTTTCAAGAACTTGCAACCTCCTTGATTCACTCTTGCCTGGCATATACAGGCAGCGTAGGTTAACTTTGCTGAGTTCAGTGATTTCATTCATAATCTTGTTGTAGTTGTTGTTGTGTACTATATGCTGTGTTTCTGTAGCACTCTGTACTGAGCTTGATGTTCAGGCGACAGCAAGCAAGGGGCTGCGACAAACGTCAACAATTGCCAACCAGGCCTGCAGTATGTGACTGTGTGTTGCTCAGTGGTTGAAACAATGTAGAGTGATGCAGCGTCACTGTATTAATCTTCATGTATTGCCTTCTGCATTGTCCAATACCATGGCGAGCATGGTGCAATGTCACTTGCTGCTTGTCAACGCAACTCATTGCCCAAGCATTAGTAACTGTGCACGGGTATGGATGCCAGATTCTTCTTCGATGCACCGAAGGCAGCTATGCGACCCGCAGTCTACCCAGTAGCAATGCATACAGGCTGCTAAATGTTTTCTACTATAGTGATATAGACGATGGCGTTAGACGAGCAGGAACACAGGTCGCTGGAACCTTCTGCAGGTAAAGATCCGGGCTCGATGCATGCTGTCTCTGTGCAGCTTCGTCTATCATGTCTCCCCTGAGCACGACAAGATACGGATTGTCACTTGCAGCATCATCTTCCAAGCATGCATCCAATGGGTTTTTCTCCGCCAATCTAGACAGAGGACAACAGGTAGATGCTCGAGGTTGCTGTCGCTACGGTTGACTCCCGGGATCCCGCTGCAATGCTTATGCTGTCCAGGACGATGTTGCCCTGGAGTTTGGTGCCGATCAGTACTCCTTTTTCGGGGGCTTGGGTCCAGGCAGCACTCTCGAAGGTCCTTTAGAGGTAAGCAGGTCAACACCTGCCTGCTGTCCTGCAGGAACTGCACTGACAGACATTGGCTGCATTTGCAATGCTCAGCATCTTGAGACAGTTCTGCGTTTTGGCGCTGCATTTGCAGCTAGACACTCATCCTGCGTATGGTTGTGTAGGATGGGCTGGACGCACCGCCTGAAGAGGAACCGGCGGGGGATGCAGACCTGGTACTGGACGATGAAGAGGATCTCTCATTTGCCTCCATGTTCAACTCTATGCGGCTGGAGGAGGCAGATGAGGCCCCTCAAGCTGCTCAGCCAAGAAATATTCAAACAGCCATGGCTGATCTGGATCCTGTTATTCCATATGGAAGCTTTGGACAGGTAGCGCATTTGCAGCATTCTGACACACGTCAAGTTCTTCTGCATGCATGTATACTGAGTAGGTGGCATTGCCAGGCTGTGGACCAGACCAGCAATGCGATTGCCTGATGAGCATGTCAACCAGTTCAATAGCCTGATGCAGCCACACTTGCTGCAGGACAAGGCTGTAATGTCGCCCAAGGACCAGGCCGCATACGAAGCGTTCAACAGAGCGTCTCCGTCAGCAACACCTGGTGCCTTGTTTGGCGACTATGGCATGCCTCGTTCCTCCGCATACGAGCTGCAAGGCAGCAGACCCTCCTCTGCACAGGGCCGCAGCTACACTCAGTTCGGTTCTGAAGGGCTCAGCACCAGCTTGGGCTCATCACATGGCTTCAGCTTTGCAGATTCGAATGCTCGCAGTGTGAGCAGGCCTCAGATGCACATACCCTCCCCACAGCACCTCCTGCAGAGGCCTGAGTCACCATCGCAGGCGCCGCACCTGCAGCAGCATTTCGCCCAGTTGCAACAGCAGCAGCGGCAACAACAACAGCCGCTGCAGGCTCAGCTACAGCAACAAGCCCACATGCAGCACCAGGCTCACCTGCAGCAGCAGCAACAGCAGCAGGCGCTCTTACAGCTGCAGCAGCAACAGCCTGGGCTGCTTCTGCAGCAGCTGCAACAGCAGCAGCACCAGCAGCAAGGGGATGGTCACATGCCACCTCAGGTGATGGTGGTGCTCATACTGTACAATTGCCTCTGATCCGTCAGACACTGTTGAAACATCTGTTAATGCAGTGTTCAGTATCTGTGGCAGCTTTGTAGCATGCGCACTTTGATTTCATGCTGGCATACCTTTGATATAGGGCATGATGCTGAGATGCACCAGCATGTACCTGAACACACTGCTTGACCAACTGCCAAGCTGCATGGGTTGGCACCAGAAGCAGCCTGCACATGCTTTAACCCGTTTGAGCTTGCACCAAGATCTGCCTATGCCTCTCACCAAGATCTGCCTATGCCTCTCACCAAGATCTGCCTATACCTCTCACCAAGATCTGCCTATACCTCTCACCAAGATCTGCCTATACCTCTCACCAAGATCTGCCTATACCTCTCACCAAGATCTGTCTATGCCTCTCACCAAGATGTGCCTGTGCCTCTCACCAAGATCTGCCTACGCCTGCAGGGGCTATCTGTGACTGAGCTAGAGGCACAGATGCTTGCACGCGGTGCTTTTGGCCAGCAGCAACAGCAGCCACAGACAATTGCACATCAGCAGGCAGGCTTACCCCAGCCTGGTCATAGACCCCCCCAGAATGTGTACAGCCAAGGCAGCAGCAGCAGCGGCCTGTACAGCCCCTCAGCAGCTGCTGCACTGGCTCGCTTGACACAGTCTGCCCAGCAAGGGCATCAAGCCCAGCCTAGCTTGGCAAGCAGCCCCAACCTGCAGCGCCTCAGCCCTTTGCTGCAGAGCAGCCTGCTGGCTAACCAGATGCAGCAGCGGCAAGGGCGTACCAGTGGGCCGCCAGGCTTTGCTGGCAGACCAGGTGGGCACCAAGTCAGCCTGCCTCTGTCACCTGAACTTACACCACCTCTACATGCTCTGCTCGGTGGTCGGATTGTTTCTTGATGCATATAAAGAGAGCAGGTGGTGTTTTGGGCAGACGCAGGCGCACAGCGCAGTGTGCTTTTACGATTGATGCTTTGAGCAGAGAGGCAGTTGCATGGCTTTGTTTTTGTTTTTGACCTGTAGAACAGGACTCACCAGCAGCACATTTCGTTCCGAAAGATTGGTAAAGATTGGTTGCAGTGTGCTTCTCAGTTATTTTGTACAAGCATGGTCTTGAGTTGGTTGTGTCATGTTGCAGGAGCAGCAGGGCAGATGAGCATGCCCCCTCCAATGAGCAGTGGGGCTGCTGCAATGCCAGGGGGCTTGCCACCAGGATCCACAATGCCCTCTGCACCAGCCCTGCCCCCTGCCATGCGCCCTCAGCCTCCAAGGCCCCTATATGCTCAGAGGGCAGCTCCCTCTCTGGCTGCCATACAAAGGGAGCAGCAGGAACACATGCTAAGGCAGCAGGCCATGATGCAGCAACAGCGCCCTGCTGGACCCCCCCTGGGCCCCCACATGCCCAGGAGGGGTCCCATTGGGCCCATGCCTGGTCCCAGGTTCCCACAGAGACCTCACATGGGACACATGCCAGGTGGGTTGCCTGTACTGCTGCCTGTCTGTTTGTCTGCAGACAGCATGTGTCAGTCTGTTTGGCTGCCAGCTCTTTGTGTATTATCCAGTACAGCAATCAGAAGCAAAGCCTTGCCCATGTATGCAGTATATTGTTTGGCTGAACCAGCAGCACTGACTGAAAGTATGGTTGCATACACTTGCAGGGTTTCCCCCTCAAATGGGTGGCGGTGGCCCCTATGGAGGGAGGGGTCACTACATGCCCCCTGACTCCCATCAGCCCTTCAGGAACCGATTGGCCACAGGCTCCCACTACATGGACCCTGAGGAGATTAACTCTATCCTACGCATCCAGTGGAAGTCTCTGCATGGCGGCTCTCCCTATGTGGAGGACTACTATTACCTGGTCAGTCAGCAGAGTCGTGTATTTCTTGTTCAAGAGCCCATGTGACACTCAACCACCTAAAACTAAAGTCAAGGCAGGCCAGGGCCTGTGTCTTCAAACAGTCATCCCTGTACGTAGGCATGGACAAACCTGCCAGATTTTTGGTGTGAACTGATCGCATACAGGAAAGGCTATGCAAGTGTGTCAGTCTGTTGTGTGTGACATTGTGTGACAGTGTGTGACAGTGTGTGACAAACTGATCTCATGCACATCCTGCTGCCTGTAGAAGGCTAGCTGTTCATCTGAATGTGTGTATGCTTGCAACTGCATATGAAACAGTATGCACTTGGAGCCACACCATCTGGTGCTGTGTATGTCTGCAGTGTGCGTGCGTGTGTGTCTGCCTGTCTGTGTCTGTGTGTTGATGGGTGCATGTGATTGGTTCAGGCGTATCTGGACAAGCACAAGCAGAGGCACAGCCGGCTGTTTGCTCCCAACGAGCTGCGCGAGCTGGCTCCCACCGAGAGGACAGGCTCAGACAGTGTGAGCTATGTCAAGCTGGAAGGGCTGGGCAAAATCCCCTTCAGCAACATCCGCCGCCCCAAGCCCCTCATGGATGTGGAGCCCGCCCCTGCCCCCACCAAACCTGAACAGGGTACCTTGCCCCTTGCCCCTACACATTGTTGCATTGCATGTTGTCAGCCTGGCTGAGACCCTTCCCAGACTTCATAGACTTCCCATGATGCAATACCCTGCAGTACAGCAGCACATGATGTTGTATCGTATATCACAGCACCACATGGTTGGTGTGTTATATGTTTACCAGTGCTGAGGCAACCATGTGGGGATGCAGGAGGAGGTGAAGAGGATGGGGAGCCCAGCAAGCCTCTGAGGCCGCTAGAGCAGGAGCCCCTGCTAGCAGCCCGCATCATGATAGAGGACTGCATGTGCCTGCTGCTAGACGTGGACGACATTGACCGCATGTTCATTATGGCTGGCGGCTACCGAGAGGACGAAATGCAGCTGCAGCAGAGACGATCACTGCTGATGGAGGGCTTTGCTGCCTCTCTACGTCTTCCAGACACTTCCATGCTCAACACCACACAGCCCAGTCCTGCCTCAGACAGCAGGCTTGAAAGCAGTGACGGCGTGTTCCTACGGCTAATGGCCCTGCACAAGGGGCGGGTGATGCTGGCCAGGGCCCTGAGGCTGCTGCACCCCTCCCCCCAGGCTGAGGCTCGCTCCATGGGGGTGGGCCCGCTGCGCAGCCCGCCCCTCAGACTGGCTTGGGCTCTTCTTCGCAACCTGAGGGTGCTCTTTACCCCGGGTGGTTTGAGGGCGGCCCCCGGTGCAGGTTTGTGCCTTGCTGCCTACTGTGCACCCATCCACTGCCCAGTACATTTTTGCAGGGCAATAAAAAGGCCACCAACTTCCCCATGCAGTCTGCCATTGCAGTAACTTTTGTACAACTCCAGAGCTCTTCATTTTGCTGTTCATGCTGAGGCAGGTGAAGTTTATGCAAACTTGTTCAACCCCCAGACCTGTCTCTCAATCAACTGCTGTACGATCTGCTCTTAAGTTGCTTCAAGAGCTTGTCATTGCTGCCTCAGCAGTTTGAGCCTGAGCATGTGGTTTCTGTGAGGAGTCACAAATGGCTCCACACCCCAGACTGTAAGGCAAAAATGAAATGAATGAAAAGTGTGAAGATGACTTCTTGCACAGCATGTGGGTTGTGGCTGATTGGGTGAGCTGGGCATGCAGCAAGCAAGGTCGGGGATGACAAGGCAGCCCTTGAGAGGCAAGAGCTGGATGTGATGACCAGAACAGCACAAGCAGCAGTGCAAGTGTTGAGCCGGCTGGAGTCCACCAGGGCCGTGTGTGACTGCATGGCAGCCATCATGTCAGGGGACCTCATCCCCAAACCCAAAGGAGGGGGCGCGACAGGGGGCAGCCCCCAGCCTCTGACCCCCAGTGAGCGGCTGCTGCCCCTGAGCCACCCCAGGGCTAGCCCCGGCAGTCAGAGCCCTGAGTGGGTGGCTGACCTGCTTGTGGCTGTCTTGCAAAGAGCAGGTCGGTGGTGTCCGTTGAACAGTTCTGCAGCCAACTTGTGCAAATGGTGCATTTACTGCTGTGAGCACTCTGACAGCCTGGAAGCATGTTTAGTTGTGCACAATGCATGTGTGTTTATCATATGCTACCTATGCTCAGGTCAATGTGCAGCTTGAGACCATGCAGGTGCATTGCTGCTCATCTACATTCTGCTACTAGTATTGCCTTGTGACCTTCACATGCGCCCTCCATTTGGTGCCATCTGTGGCCTGCATGCAAACAATCAGTTGTGTTTTTTGGTCAGGGACACTCTGCAAGTGTGTCTCTGCACCAGAGTTTGCTGCCATCTCAACAGCATGTGCTTAGGGCTTTGACTCATCCAGTTTCACTCCTGTCAGTTTCACCATAACACATGTCCACAATGTCGAAATACGTTTCACTGTCCCCAGATGTTTCTGAGTCTACATTTCCAGTGTAAGGATGACGTTTCTGAACTAAAATAGACGTTTCGGAATCGAAAAGAGCAAAAGAGCAATGCATGCATATGTGCAGGTGAGCTAGGGTTGAACCAGATGGCAGTGGTGGCCACTGATGGCTTGTCTGGGGCAGAGGGCCTGGCTTGGCGGGCATCCTTTGATGCCTTCTTCCAGGTCATCAGCGGCCACATGGCAGCGCTGGCTGAGCTGTACAAGCACGCCACTGCGCAAGGCATTCACGAGGCAGCAGACTACACACGAGGCATTGTGCCTGTGAATGTCATTCGTGCTACGCTGCCCCATGCAAATGAGGCCCAGCGTGACAACATGAGGAGGTACCTTCAGGAGCTAGGGTGAGAGTAGGCATATGTTGCTGCAAGAGCTGAGATCAAAACAGCTGCAGTGTGACCATACAGTCAGCAACCGGACTGGGTTTACAATCTGATCCATTGTCATGATCAGAGTCAGAGTCATGAGTAGTTCTTGTGCGTTCATACCACATGGTCTACTCAGCAAAATGCAGGGATATGATCTTGCTAAAATTGTACAATGTTCATGGTGTTTTCTTATCAAATTTTTGCTTGTTACTGATTGAGTCTTAGAGGTGGCTTTCAAACAACACTAGAGGACTTGTCCACATGGGTCTGTGATTAGATGGCAGTCTTAGCTGGAACCCACACTGTTCATAATACATGCTCGCACTACCCTTTGGGATGCAGTGCTTATGACATTCAGGCAAACTGTACCTGGTATCTTTTATGGTCAATGCAGGTTGCACATAGGATAATGCAGATCCAACCAAGTAGGCCTTTGTTTTCACCCATAGCCCAATAAGAACTGGAAGTACAATGCACCACGGTTGCATGACTTTCCTTACAAGCGGACTCTGTGTCACGTTTAGCTGTCACACACCGCTGCAATTACTTGTTAGACATTTGTTACATGACAGGACATTTGCTCCCACTTGAGCAATCGCAGCTGGTTTGCACACGATTGGTGGCTGAGTGTGGATTCTGCGTCTAATGCATGAGACTGTTAGAGCCATCTGCGTTGGTGTCCTTGGGTATAATACCAGCACCGGCTACTTGCTTTGACTGGCAAGTTTGTCATAGGTGGCAGGTGCGAACTGGCAAGCATTCCATTGTGATTGTTGTTGGGCTGGCTGCAGCTTTTGCATACTAGCTTGTTGCGGGTAATGAGGGAAAGTTGCTCACAGAGTTGTGCGCACAGCAGGATCCAAATCAGAGCAACAGCTGCAATCAGCTAAATGCTGTCATTGCAGAGCACAGCGGCATTAAATTAAAAGTTTGCACAAACAGGCTTTCTTGTTGCAACCTCACCCCTTGGGCGTCTCAGAATCCAAAATGATGGTCACTGGACCCTGCACAATGCATTATGGCACAGTGACACACAGATCAAGGAGTTTGTGATGTGCGGCAGGTGATCAGCGGTGGAAACATACATCGTTGACCAGCGAGACATCCATCATGGCACCAAATCTGCCATCATGAACCTTCTGTGCTGAGTACTGTTGTCGCAGGCTATCCACAAAGGTGTGGTAGAACTCTCTAGCCTATGTCAGACAGAAATCGTCGGTTTCAGCAAATTGCTGCTGCTACATGGGCAAAAGCAATTGCTGAGATGTATGTTACATACTTGTTCCGGTTGCATGGCTAAGTGAAAGTCTGGCTTGTTGCCTTTCAGGACGTTGAAGAGAGTAAACTGGCTCACACAGAGTACTTCCTGTTCCTGTTGCATCACCTGCACTGCCAGTTCAGCAGGTTCATGCCCTGCATTTTGTGTAGAACAGGCGAACTTTTGAACAGTCACAGATCGTACGCTTTGATCCCAGCTCCTGCCGGTGCTCTTGTTCGTGAACAGTCGGCCGTTGAGGATCTTCCTGCAACTACACCAGCAAAACACAACAGGTTACGCTTGAACCTAACAAGTGAGTTGAACTTCAGCATCAGCGGTTCCTCACATGAAATCGGCATCCTTCGTGCCATCTTCGGCTCGGATACCAATAAGACAGAGGAGACCTGCTCCAATACGAGCTACCTCGTCGCCTTCGACCTGCGTGACTGAAAGTGGGATGTGAAGTACTGCCGAAAGGAGTGTGACGCGGAGCTGCATTGCTCAAGACTGTCGTACTGTCACGCTAGTCGATTTGACCCGCTGTACCACAGCCCTCATTGCGACTATTTTCCGGAATGATCGGTTTCGACGTCGAGGAAGCAGACAGGTCTTAGGGCTGCAAGGGATCAGCTGCTGCTGTCGAACACAGCAAGTGTCATTCCAAATGTGAGGTGGGCTGACTCGAAATCATCCTGCTAATAGAGAAGGCTGGCAAGGCCAACAGATGGTTTGTTCTTCCGCAATGCAACAATAAGCATCAGCCATTGACATTGCTGCAGCCTGACTGCTGATCAGTAAACGTCTGCTTAGTAATCTTGTAGGGTCTGCAGCTTCTGTGACCTACTCCGCCTCCTGCCGTGCTGAGCACTTTGTACTCTGCTTGAGCCTCTGGCACGAATACGAGAATATCTTGTGACAGATTTCACGAACGCGCACGCGCATCCAAGTCGCAAGCATCCATTTGGACCGACAGATCAATAAGCCGTCCGTAGCAATATGGTCAAGAAAGCAAAAGGAAAACATAGGTTGGACAAGTTCTACCACCTTGCCAAGGAGCAGGGGTAAGGCCTTCACTTTATTGCAATAGTGCTGACGCCTTGCATGTTTCTACTGCAATAGAGATCTTTTCAATAGAGAGTGTCAGCAAGTCGCTGTGTAATGCGCACAAAACCAGGCAAGGTGTATGAGTCACTGGTCAATTTATTATTCAGCTTCATGCTGTGATGTAGGTACCGCTCCCGTGCTGCCTTCAAGCTTATTCAGCTGAATCGCAAGTATCACTTTCTGGAAAGCAGCAAGACCTTGCTAGACCTGTGTGCAGCTCCTGGTGAGCTCACTCCTGTGCCAATTTCAAAATGCCATCATTCTTGCATGATAACTTCAGCATCATGCACATCTTGCATGGCAACGCAGACCGCGCTGGCATGGGTTTTTGTCCCTCTCATGGCTGCCGCATGTTTGGCAACAGAGACTTCAGCTCAAATTGCTGCTATGATGCACAGGAGGATGGCTTCAGGTGGCGGTGAAGCACATGCCAATGAGCAGCCTGATCATCGGCATTGACTTAGACCCAATCCGCACAGTCAAAGGCTGCACAACCATTGTGGGAGACATCACCACACAGAAATCTCGACAGGTACACAGCAGCATCATTGTTTTCAGCTAATTCCCACGCGACCAATGTGGCAGTAGCTGAAACCCACACAACCAATATGGCAGACTTTAGAAAGTAGCACTAGCAAGAGCGACTGACAATACACCGTGCTCTGCAGCTGCAACATGTGAAACTTTAGCATGTCATGCTGACAGTGTCCCTGGCTCGCATGCTTGTGCTCATGCTCTCACAATGTTGAGGCGACTCGTGACCAACATACCAATGCACTGCATGCGAAACACTTGCACAGAATGCACATGACAGGTTGGCCAGAGTGATCCAGACACACCCTTCATGTGAATGCGTGAAATTGCCCACAAACAGCTTGGTGTCTCGCTGTTGCGCTGCCCAACAGAATGTATAGCCTTGGGTCTGGCTGACATCAGCAACTCGTAGCCAGAGATGCCTCCTGCATCTGGTTTTCAATTGCCATGTGTGCACTTGTCTGTGCATTGTGCATTCCAAAGATGACTGCATGTTCACATTAGGTGCTCACCTGCTGCCACCATCATCCTTATCATACATGGCTTATTACTTGTCGACCACTGAGCCAGACTCACCCAGCAGGTCAGGAAGCAGGACACAGGCAGCAATGTGGAAGGACACATACATCACAACCAGGCACTCAGCTGTCTGTTGCTGTCACTACATGTAAAGCTGTTTGCCTGTTGGATGACTGAGTCAGGGCTGACTTGTGACAACAGGCCATCAAGAAGGAGGCAGGCGGCAGTTTGATGGACACAGTCATCCACGATGGGGCGCCCAATGTGGGAGGAGCCTGGGCCAGCGAAGCCTACAGTCAATCCTGGCTGGTGCTGGAGTCCCTCAAGCTGGCTTGTGAATTCCTGGCTCCCAGGGGCACATTTGTCACCAAGATCTTCAGGTACAGCTTTGTACCTTTCGTAAGCATAGTATCACAGAAGTCATCTCCGGCTGATGTTACAGATTCTCAGGCTGGTCTGTCAGTTTCTGGCGCCCGGAGACACTTTTTGCATCAATGTTGTCAGTTTGAGCTTTATTTGAAAGGCAGATAGTCTGTCAGAGTTGCTCCTGGCTGCTGTGAGAGCTTTTCGAGCCTAGCTTGCATCCCTGCAGCTACGCAAGTGTTGTGTCATCGATCTTTGAAGGCGCTTTTGAGAAGTTTGCTTCCCCATGCTCCTGTATCCCGGATCATTCACACAAAGCCACATAACTAAAGCGCCTTGCCCTGCGCCTTTGACCAGGGAAAGAAACCTTGCCTTTGCGGTCAGCTGAAGTGTGTTGCAAAATGCAGGTCACAGGACTACAACGCTCTGCTGTACGCCTTCAACCAGCTGTTTGCCAAGGTGGAAGCCACCAAGCCAGCTGCCTCGCGTAACACCTCAGCTGAGATTTTTGTGGTGTGCCTGGGCTACAAGGCCCCCTCCAAGATAGACCCCCGCCTGCTGGACGCCAAGTTCATCTTCCAGGTCAGTCACTAAACATACAACCCATACTATATTCCAAATAAGCAACTAACAATGATTGTGAAACTCAAGGTAAAAACAGCAAAATAGTCCCAGGCATGCAATATAGCTGTATCATACTCACAAAGCTCACGGCGGTGGCAGCCAGCTAGCTCCTGCTGTCAGCCTCATCATGCTTGCTGTTGCCCACTGCCTGGTTTGTACGCCATGACAGATCTGCTCAGCAGTCGACATGCTGCTTGCAACAAGCTGCACAAGCAACTCTGTCAAGGAAGTCAAGATCCAGTCAGCCATATCAAGGATCTGCATCATGACAACGCTCACTGTTGCTGAGGATGCTGTAAGCGTGTGTGCAGCTGTCCAGCCATGCACTGTGTTGTGCATTGAGCTGCTATGCGACAGACAATCATGCATTGAGGTTTCTGCCCTTGATGCCCAGCCTGTGATGCTTTGATGCGTCGGTTACTTGTGTGGCTGTTCAAAGGTGTGTACATGTCAATAGATGCCAACAGACCAAGTGCTTTGCTTGCAGTTTTGCCAGTGCTCATTGCGCAGTGATGATACGAATGCATGGTCTGTAGATTGCAACAGAAGCATGCAAGGACATGGGCCCAGTCACATCTAGACAGCAACTTCTGCTGTCTCTCATGCTGCAAATCTGCTGTGTTGAAAGTCACCTCAAATGATGTGCAGGATGTAACAGAAGCGCCCAAGAACATGGGCCCAGACGCCCTCATCAAGCAGAAGATCAAGCAGAAACGCTTCAGAGAAGGGTATGAGGAGGGCCTGTCCACCATGCACAAGCCCTCTTCTGCTGCTGCCTTTATCCTATCAGACACCCCAGTCGAGATGCTGGGTCAGTTCAGCCAGATTGTGCTGTCAGGGGGGGCTGCTGAGAGCTTCCCTGGGGCTGAGCTGGCACCTGACTTTGCCCACTTTGTGGAGAAGCACCCTGCTACTGTGGAGGAGGTGAAGGCGCTGTGTGGGGACCTGCAGGTTCTGGGCCGCAGTGAGTTCAAGCAGCTGCTCAAATGGTGAGCCCTTCTGACTCAGCCTGCCTGACTGGTGTGTCAGTGACAGGGCTGTAAGCAGCTGCTCAAATGATGAGCCATTTTCACTCAGCTTGCCTGACTGGTGAATGAATGCAAGTGCTGTCAACAACCTGTGAGCTGCCAAAACTATGCAATGTTCTGTTGAGTTGTATGGTAACACAGCGTGAGAGCAGCAATCTGGTGCTGCTGGTCACTCAGCTTGCATGCCCATTACCATACACTGCGGTGCATGTCTTGGGAATGTACGCTGCATATCAGCCAACTGAAGCTTGAGCTATGTCTCAGCTGCAGCAATTGTGATGCACGTCATGTCACCCTAATGCCCTACCATAACGCAGGTCATGTCAACCGTAATACAGGTCATGCCATCTGTAATACAGGTCATGCCATCTGTAATACAGGTCATGCCATCTGTAATACAGGTCATGCCATCTGTAATACAGGTCATGCCATCTGTAATGCAGGTCATGCCAATCAATCATAATGCAGGTCATCTACACCATAATGCAGGTCATGCACACGGCATGTAGGGTAAGCATGTGTGAAAGCAAAGATCCGAAGCATGTGTCACAGCACAATTCAAAGCACACGTGAAAAGAGAACGTTGTTTTGCATGTAGGCGGGTGGATGTGAAGAAGGCATGGGCAGTGCACCTGGCTGAGCAGCAGCAGAAGCAGCAAGAAGGCTCTGATGCTGATGAAGAACAGAAGGCAGACGAGGCTGTCGACCCTGCTGAGGTACAGCCATCACAATGGCTGCAACAGCAATGCATGTGTCCATTGTCTGGGAGTCAGCTAAATGTGTAAAATAGCTAATCATGCATCTATTGCGCAAAATTGCTGCAACAAGCTGTGGGATCAAGGCAGTTTTTGGCCGACCTGAGCAAGATGAGTGGGTGTCAGACTGGCTGCATGTTATTGCATCAAGCAAGAAGATGTGCACAGAGCATAACACCTGTGTTGTGGAGAAGCAGCTTTGCAACATAGGTGCAGCTGTTCAATACGCTACAGGATGTAACATGGCACTGGTGTGGAGTGGTTGAGTTAATCAGGCATGGCATGCTATCTGTTGAGAGGCAACGTCTGTTGCAGTCAGGGGGTAACACGGGATTGTGTGTATTCCTTCTGAGTGGCAGGCCCCTGTTGAAGAGATGGCAATGAAATTGGAACAACATGAAAGAACCAGCAAAAGAAACCAAGCAGGAAAGACAGGTGTCCTGGGAAACGTGGTATGCAAAAGGCTGAACATGTGGGTGCATGGCATACAGGCGGCAGAGGATGCCATCATGGCAGAGATGGCTGAAGTGAAGGCGGGCATGGAGCGCCGCCACAAGAGGGAGAAGAGGAAGAAGCTGGAACAGAAGAAGAAGGCCCGCGTCAGGGCCGCCCAGGCCGTGCTAGGTGGGTCCCCCACACACATGCACACCTTGCCCCCTTTTGCCATGTGAAGCTCATTCAGGCATAGGTGTACCTCTTGCAGCAACTTCTCTTGCCAGCAGCATTGCATAGGAGCTTGGATATGCTGTCAGCTGGCAGGTGAACCAAAAGAAAGGGAAAAAGGGACGTATACTGAAGGTTTTGTTGCCAGCTCAGCCCACATTGTTGGCGGGCACCACCACTGAAAGCAAAACAGTCATTGAAACTTTATCATTCATGGTTGTTATCATTGTTCCACATTACACTGGTGTTATCATTTTTCCTGGTTACATGTTTATCATCACTATTGTTATTATTGTCATTGTCATTGTCATTTTATAGTCAATTTACAATTATACTCATTACAAACTGTTATGAGTATCATTGTTACTCACAAGCGTGCATGTGTGATGTAGGTGAGGGCATCAACACAGATGCAGGCAATGAGCAGGAAGCCCTCTTCAGCCTAGCGGCCCTGAGGGGCAAGGGCAGCTTGGCTGACCTGGCAGAGGTGGCAGCCCCAGCCCAACATGAGATGGAGGAGTATGAAGCTGACAGCGATGAGAATGCTGCACAGCCTCAGGACCAGGATAGTGATGATGCTGACGATACTGATGAGGAAGACAGGTAATGCTGCACATCACTGCGCAGCCCTGTTTAGTTGTTGGCCATGCAACAAGATAAGTTTGAGAACGGCTGCATTGCATATCACTGTCAATCCAGCTCACCCTGCTTTCTTGGTGTGGCCATATTTCACTCCTGTTTTTTTGGTGCAAAGCCAACATGTTTCAAAGCAGTGATGACACTGACAAACTGTTCACCCCTCACCTTCTTGTTCAATTTGTGGTTTCCTTGTCAGTACGGTACAAGCGGGAGACCAATGAAATGACCAGCTGATTGAGCAATGGACCATATCTCTGACAGACTCTCTCATGGTTGTCTCCAGCAACTGAACATTGATATATTTGTTCATTGAGCACATGATGGTGAATAGTCTGCTTGAGCTGCAAAGCAACACTATGCCCAGCTGCAAGGCAAAACTATGCCCAGCTGAAAAGCAATACCATGCCTGAGCTGCAAAGCAACACTACGCTTTGAGTGGTACAGGAGGGAGGAAATGGAGATGGAGGAGGATTTGGATGCAGCTTATCAGGGCTATCTGCAGAGGCAGGGCGTCAGGGCAGAAGCAGCGCGCCAAAAGAGGCGACGTCTGGGCATGGAGGGAGAGCTGGGCAGTGATGAAGAGGAAGGGGCTGACCCCAACAAGCCTGAGTATGAACCTGGCAGCGATGTGGAAGAAGTAGATGAGGTCAGTGCACTGCAGCATGGCAGCCAACTTGCACTGTAAGCTATTTGCGCGTGTGTATGTGATGACAGAGCTACAGTGCTCGCAACCATAGTCTCCAGCGTAACTGGGTTCAGAAGAATATGCCCTGTCCTGTGCAACCCAGAGCCTGTGCTTATAGTATTGTGTGTGCTTGTGACATGAGCTGGCGTCACGCATGGGTGTCGTTACCAAGTCGCACCTTGTTTCATGACAGCTGGTGTCTGCAAGCTCCAAATGAGCCAGCTAGTCATCAGCAAGACAGCCGGCACACATGACTGTGGATGCATGAGGCGCATGTCCTGGCAAGGCACGCCTTGCTTCTGCTGGTTGAACCAAGTAAACAATCTTGATACACAGGAAAGTGTTGCAATTCAAGGTTGTCTACATGCTATCCACACTGGCGATGTCCACCACCATGCACAGCCTACGTCACAGTCTCTACTACAGTTTACACCACAGACTTTCATGTGGGTTTGCCCCCCCCCCTTGCCCCTGCAGCAAAGGCTGCACTCACCTGTACTGATCTTTGTGCAGAGGCCCGGTGAGGGTTTGCTGGTAGAGCTGGATGAGCGGCGCGTGGGTCGCCCAACCAGCGGCGCAGCTGTGGCCGCCCAGTGGTTTGCCCAGGACCTTTTTGACCAAGCCGACCTACAAGAGGATGATGATGAAGAGACCCTGCCTGCAGCCTCTGCTAAGCAGCTCAAGGCCAAGAAAGCTGCTGACCCCAAAACAGCTCAACAGTCGCAGTCTGGCAGCATGACACAGCTGCAGAGGCAAGCGCTGACCCAGGCTCCGGCTGCAGCTGCTGCTGCTGCTGCAGCTGCTGACGATGATGACAGCGCAGCAGCCAGTTCAGAAGAAGAAGGGGGGAGTGATGGTGCAGCAGAGAGTGCAAGCTCTTCCAGTGATGATGATGATGATGAGGGTGGCATGCCAACAGCCGGGCCCAGCACTGATGCTGCTGATGCCCAGCTGATCAGCAAGTCAGGCTTTGAGGAGGTGCCAGTCAGCCGCCGCCATGCTGACTCAGGCGCTGGATCATCTGACGACTCATCTGATGATGGCTTTGATGATCTGGATGACGACGGCAAGGCTGAGGTGCTGGCTCTGGCGAGGAAGATGCTGAAGGGGAGAGACCGGCAGGACATCATGGATGCGGCCTATCATAGATATGCCTTTCATGAGAGTGGCTTGCCAAGATGGTTTGAAGAGGATGAAGCAAAACACATGAAGTGAGTTTCACAGCTTGTTCTTGTGTGTGCATGCTTCACTATGCTGTACACAATGCTTTCGTGATCTTGCTGCTGCCTTGTTGCTGCGCCTGCCAAGCCTGCAACAGTGCTGCTGATTTGTTGCCCTTGAATGTGATGCTGCCAAATGCAGCCTAGTCCAAACGGACCAAGCAAATGGAGAGATTGTTCTCCTGAACACAGGCATGTTTTTGTACAATGGGTTCTTTGAGTTCCCCTCGGTCTGTGTAAGACCAGGCAACATGCATGATGGTTGTGCTGCTCAAAGTCACAAGCCACTTGTGGGTGCAGGCCACCACCTGCCATTACTCAGGAGGAAGTGCAGGAAGAGAAGGCGCGCCTGAAAGCCATTGATGCACGGCCCATCAAGAAGGTGGCTGAAGCCAAGGCGCGAAAGCAGAAGCGTATGGCGGTCAGTACCACTCCTTCCTCCATTTGTTCTGCTCATGTTGTCCAAAATTGGCTTTCGAGCTCAGCATTCGTCCGAAGGTCCACATTCTGCTATATTTACAGCTTTTCTGGGGAATGAATGCAGTCCAATTTGGTGCCTCTTGTGTCTGTCTGCACTGGCTCCCTTGATAGATTGGATCTCAGATACACAGCAGCGATGCACTGGTCTGCAGAGCCTCATGACATCCCTGGATCATGCATCTGCACCTGTTTACTGGCTTTGTTGTTTTGTTGAGTGTTGTAGAAGCGAAATTCCAGGTTTATATGTCGATCCAGACCTGCCTCATTTTCAGCATCTAGTCACCCTTTTCTCGCTTGTGTGTCAGTCAGGCAACTTTGGCAGTCAGCCTGTGCCTTGATACTGACAACTGATCATTGCTGCAGACAAAGATGGAGGCTGCTCGTGCCAAGGCTGAAGCTATTAGTGGGCAGGAGGATCTCCCTATGGGCTCTAAGATGAAGGAGATTCAGAAGCTCATGGCAAAGGCAAGAGCGTCCGGGAAAGGCAAGGGCAAGAAGAAGGCAACAAGGTCTGACCAGTATAAGAAGACCAAGCCTCTGGACAGGCGAATGATGTCTGACAAAAGAGCCATCAACCATAAAGCCAAAAAGAAGGCAGCTAAAAAGTCAAAGCCTAAAGGCAAGAAGAACAACGGTGGCAAGAGCAGATAACCGAATTTCCAAAGTTGGCTTGGTATCATTGATGATGGCAAGCCTTCAGATTGTGCTTGATACGCTTTTGTGGGACAGTGAAGTGTTTGCAATGATTAACACAATGAATCCATGACATGCACTGTGTGACAAATGTGCAACTCAAGACACTACAACATTGTACTCGTTTACAATACTGCCAATGTTGAATCAGTCTGCATTCACGACTCAACGTGTTGGCAGCCACATAGTATGAATCAGTTTTCATGCATTTGCAACTACTGTGCGCCTTTCCACGACACTCACATTTCGAGAGGAAGGCAACAGCCCAATCAGCGAATATTCTGTACTACACTGATTCTATTAGAATCAGTTCAATCCGATTTAAGCTGCATGTGCAATGCACCAACATTTACTCCTCATAGCCCTTGGGGTTGTCATGCGCCCACTTCCATTGGTCTCGGCACATGTCATGGATGTCGAGCTTTGTCTTCCAACCCAACTCCCGCTCAGCAGTCTCAGTTGCTGCCCACACAGCCTCTGTGTCACCTCCCCTCCTTGGGGCCAATTTGTAGGCTACCTTCTTCCCACTTGCCTTCTCAAACGCCTGCATGTCCAGCATCGATGCTGAAATCATGACAACCTCATCACAAGTTGGTAACACCAGACCAACATGCTATGCAAAATAGCCTCAGTACACTACTGTGCTCTCTCAATCACATTCCACTAAATCAGCTTGAGCTGCACTCTAATTCAGGCCTGATAAGTGCTATATGATGTGTGCAAAACAGCATGCGGTACCTTGACCATCTCTAGGACAGTGCTGCCTGTTCCGGTGCCCAGGTTGATGGGAATGCAACCTAGACTTGGGTTGTCTATCAGCTTCTGAACAGCAGCCACGTGTCCCTCTGCCAGATCCATGACATGGATGTAGTCCCTCACAGCTGTGCCGTCACGTGTATTGTAGTCATTGCCATACACATTTAGCTCTGGCCGAATGCCAGTTGCCACCTGCTGGATGTAGGGCATCAGGTTGTTGGGGATGCCAATTGGGTGCTCTCCAATCAGGCCTGCGACCAACGCAAGGTCACTCTTAGCAAAGCGTCAAAGGCACTGCTTAGGGCTCATAAATGATCTGCTGTGTTGCCTAAGTGCAAGGACTACAACAAACTGTCCACCTGCACTGTGCAAGATTGAGTTCAGATATCCCTTGCAATGGACAGTTTGCAAGCAAAGATGAGAGAGCATGTTTGACACTGCCTAGCCGCTTTGTTACAATTTGCAATCCTGAGGCCCCAATATTTCAATATGGGTTCAGACCTAGGTACAATTGTACAAGACCAGGTGTTGCTTTGTGGAGGGACATCATTTGCAGCAACACTGAGCATGCTTCACACCTGATGGGTGAGCTCCAACAGGGTTGAAATAGCGCAGCAGAATGATACGCCAGTCCTTGCCCTCAGGAGACGCAGCCAGATCACGGAACATGTCCTCAATGATCAGCTTGCTGCGGCCATAAGGGCTGACAGCACTCAAAGGGTGTGTTTCATCAATGGGTACCTTTGATGGGTTGCCGTATACTGTGCATGAGCTTGAGAACACCATCTGCATAGCATAGAAAGTTATCAGCCTGCCCTGGCAGGGCTCTGTTGACCAGCGTACAGGTCAGTGCGCATAAGCTGGGGGTCTCTCAAGACATCATGTATGCATGACCATGACTATGCAATCTTGAAAGCTGTGTGCTGTGTGCAACACCACGAAAGGATCTGCAAAGCAACTGCTTTGCATGTGACTGCTGTGCGAGCATTACTTGAACTTACGTTCTTGCATTTGTGCTTCCTCATTGCCTCAATCAAGTTGACGGCACCCACAATGTTGTGTGTATAATATAGCATTGGAAACTGAACACTCTCTCCAACAGCTTTACGCCCAGCAAAATGGATGACAGCATCAAACCTGCAGCATCACTTGACTGCTGTTTTGCAGCATAGACCATTTCAAGAGGGTCTCACAAGGGCTGATCTTAACTTACTTCTCTGCAGCAAACAGCTTGTCCACCTCATCAAAATGCCTCAAATCTCCCTACGAGGCAGTGCTGGCGTTTGGTTACTGGGTAGCTTCCAAGCATGAACTTCAACATTTGTCTCACCTTGACGAATGTCATGTTCTTGCTCTTGTCACCGGCAAGTTTCTGCATCCTGGTGTAAGCGATCTGGAATGCATTGTCCAGGTTGTCGATGATGGTCACTTTACAGCCGTGATCCAGCAGGCTGAGGACAGTATGACTGCCTGCACACACGAGTCAAGTCACTCTGTTCCCAACACACATCAAGATTCAGATCGCTGGTGAACTACACGTAAATCAAGCTTCTGACGTGCCTATGAAGCCGATGCCTCCAGTCACGAAGACATTCAATCCAAGGCTTTTTGATGCCATGCTTCCTGGCCAACGAAAACGCTGTGCCGCAGACTTGTTGTCCAAGCGTCGGTTCGCAACTTGATCAACTCGATGCCCAATGTTGGCGCTCTAGCAGGAGATGAAAAGGTAGGGGGAAGCAACAATTAATTGGTTGATTGATCAATTGATTGATCGATCGATCGATCGATCAAATGTAGAGAGCATTTTGCCAGCTGCACATAAATAATTTGAGCGTGCAAACTATCAAATTGTGCAGGCTATACCTGACAGCTGCTATTTTGGCTGCAGACTGTCGCAAACTTTAGCAGGAACAAACAGCATGTTACCCGCGGGGCTGTACCCCGTGAGAGGCTTGTTGTACTTTCTGTATCATCCTACGCTATTCAGGAGCTGCTTGAGTCTAGTTTTAAAGCTGCTGTTGATCTCTGCAGGAGCCTTTGCAGTTCTTTCGGTCACAACATATCACCTTCAGCTGTTTGTGCTGTCTCGGCTCTTTGGAAAGGGTTTCTTAGGCCACTCAGCAGTCTTGGCAGCTTTGCTCGCCGAAGCGGTCATACCCGTGTATCTGCTCTCGGAGCGGTTCATCCGTTCAGTACGAAATAAATTGTTCAATACCGTCCTCAGACAGCAGGGCGTCAGTCATCTCAGTGCGCTCACTGCCAAGGAGAGAACGACTTTGCAAAACACGAACGCCAGAGATCAGCAGCGGGAGCAGGAGCAAAGCCAGAAATGGGGCCTGACCTGGAAGGTCTGCAGATACTTTGCAGGGATCCTTTTGCAGCCTTCGGCAACAGAACCAGCTTGGAAGCAGTACATACGCATGGCTTGCACAGTGCCAATCACTAGCTTGTTTCCAATTGGACCCATCATATTTGCCTACTTGAATGGCTTTGGCAGCGCCGCAAACCTGCTGGACCACTACCTCAAACAGAAGTCAGTGACCAAATCTGCAGACAGGGAGGCAGTGTACCAGGCCAACAGGAATCAGTTTAGAATGTTCGGAGCAGTTGTTTTTGCCCTCAATTTGCTGCCAATAGTCAACTGGCTGTTCCTTTTCACCAACACAGTTGGTGCAGCTCTTTGGGCAGCTGATATGGAGAAACAAGGAACGCTCATTGCAAAAGCGAGTGCGGAGCACAGCACAGGGAAAGCTCTGGCAGCTTTGACTGACACGGTGAAACAGGCGCAGTCGCTAGGCAACAGTCCTATGACACGCTCACAAAAGGTAGCTCATGGTATCAAGTGAGCTTAGAAGCATGTCTGTCATGTACAGTTGCAAACTTGTACCGCGTCAATATGTTGTGTGACAGTGCTGCTGAAGTGTAGACAAGTCACAGCAGGGTAGCCATACTGCGTTCTGATTGCTGTGCTAAGCTGAGGCTATAGCTACCTGGTTTTTGATAGACTGTATTTTACGTCAGGCCAGTGTCATCATGGATAGGACCATTGTTACTGCTGTTTATTGCTTCAGTCTCTCAAAGGGGTCTGAGCCTTTCAAACGTGTGAAGCATGAGTGCATGGCACCCTGTCTGGGCACGGAGAAGGCTTTTGGAACAAGGCACTGCAAGACATTGGCATGAAAATTTGCAAACTTTGCCCTCCTCAGTGGTTACAGCATGGGGGCTGTTGGCACCATGATGCTGATGAGCATTTGAGAAATGGACATTTGCCGATGATCCAGGCAATTAATCCGGCTCTGCAAATCAGTGCAAACCCATGAACATGTCTCTGATTGCAACCATTCATGAATTAATTTCCTGATCAATAAATATAAATCTACTTTTGCAATGCCATGCTTGACTTTAACAGGCTTTGCTGCTGCACGCAGTGCATCTTCTATACATAAGCACGTTCGTATCTATGCATTGTGGCTCAATGATTGTGCATGGTCATCAAGAATCTTCCAGACAGATGAACCTCGGGGTAGTAACTCGTGACTCATCTGATGTGAAGTTTATTACACGAACAGCATTACATGCTATGCAAATGCATGCAGGAACTCTGTCTAAGCAGAGTTGCGCGAAGTTGTGGCGTCTCGTTTGTGTTCTCATCTTGCCAAACCTTACATCGCTTCACCATGGCTCATAGAGCTCTAGCGCAATGCAGCAGGAATGGTGCGCACAGATCCCTTTCACAGATTTCGCGGCTGATCGGGTCAACCGTGTTCGACGTAGAGCCTCCGGCGATGACCAACCACGTGAGAACGTTTCAGACATCGAGGTGCGCCTTTTAGTCTCGTCATTCGCCGTGATTGCCTAGCTGGTCGGCCCTGCCACCAAGCTGATCTGCTTTTGGCCTTCGCATAGGTCAACCGGGTCCAGCCACCCTCCAGCGGGCAACGAAATGCAAGAGCACTCCCCATCCAACACAAAGTGGCAAAACAATGCCATCATGTACGAGTACGCTAAGGAGTCCAAGCCTGTGAGTGTCAGAGTTTCAACTGCTTAAACAAGTGCTGCCAACTTGAGGCTCAGATTCTCAGTTTGCCCTGACATGCAGTGCATGTCCCCAATTCCAATACAAGCGTGGGACGGCAAAGCACATGAGGAAGGCGAATCAAGAGTTGTCCATCTGGACTTGTCAAACGACCTGAGTAAGTTAAAAAGTCTTTGCGATCTTGCACAACGTAGCTTTTGCATACACCATATGTATTATGCCCCTGACAGTAGTTCCCATGCAGACACGGAGTACCCAGCGACTGGAATGAACCAGCTGGCATCCTTTGTGCGCATCAAGACAGGCGAAGCATTTACCACTAAGGCCACTGCCACTTCCCAAGTTTTCTACTGCATACGGTGGGTGTAAGGCATGCAATGCGGCACCGGCATTGTGGCTGTTTTTGCCATTCTCATCGCCATGGTACCACACACCAAGACGAGTTTGGTACATATGAATTCTGCCACATGTACACAACCTTCTGGGACTCAGCATCATCCAATCTTATCAAGGCACATTCAACAACAGGCAATTTGCTGTGCTCAGCAGCAAGTCCGATGTCCTCAAGGTCACAAACACAGACAAGTTTGCATCGCCTACAAAGGGTTCACAGGTCGTCTTGAAGCAAAACAGCAACAGCTGTTCTAGAAACTGGCAGCCTGTCAACAGATGTTCATGGCAAGGATGGCTGTTGCAGGGGTGATGGCTTCAGTGAGACATCACACGGCAAGGTGCGGTGGGCCCAGGGGGATCTGTTTGTGGTGCCTGGCTGTGAAGACATCACCCACCATGCCAGCAAAGAGTCAACTGAGCATGGCGGAGCTGCCTTCTACTGGATCACAGATGAGCCCCTGTGCAAGTACCTTGGAGTCACACCAACTGTGAACCGATTTGAGCCTGCTCACTTCACCAGAGATGTAAGCATGCTCCAGCCAGAACAGCCATGTAGCCTGATCTCCTGGAGTTTTGTTCAAAGTCATGTGCGTCACGGTCCAGATGGAACGTCAGGCACAATAAACTGACTTGGCATGACACACTGACTGGCTAGCTGCTGGCACAGCCACAAGGCGTGCTCATGCATGGTCAGAGTCATATCGCTTAGCATCTCTGCGTCAGGTCTGCATGCGGGTGGGCAGCTATCACACGTTTGTTACATTGAGGGCTCCACCTGCAGCTGGACCGGTGTCGCATACAATGTGAAGGGCATGTCATGCATTGCTGCTGTGCAGGCTCTGGTGGGTGCTGTGAAGAAGCTAGCAGCAGACCCAGAGTCCAAGGACAAGAACAG
>JAABUK010001879.1_pt1 | contig 39032 bp, 43 predicted proteins | sample 5559141 | NCBI WGS metagenome assembly JAABUK01 (sample SAMN10711869, study PRJNA513367) | rock metagenome | isolation source: Antarctica rocks | place: Antarctica: Victoria Land, Pudding Butte nord | collected 2016-01-03 | reverse complement strand
AACCCTTTCCAAATTAGGGGCTCCTCTCTGCTGGCTTTCGAGCCGTTGATTCTAACCATGCTGCTTTTGCCGTAGAAATTTGAAACGGCCGCAGACCCCTGTCAGATAAATGAGATGTAAGAGGAAACAAATAGGAAGCTAAATCCTCTTTTCCTGCGTCATGTTACAGCTCTGCTTCCCTCTTTCGTCGTAGACGCTCACTCTATCCTGTACAAACTAAGCAGTCTGGAATTGCCGCAGTCTATCACAAAGTACCCATCCATCCATCACATAATTTGGGACCTTAATTCAAAGGTTTCGGTTGTCCAAGGGGTGTCGCCTCTCACCCTCCGCCAAACGCAGACTCCTCTGGTCACTTTCCTTCCCAATCCCCCACCAAGTAACCAACCTTGCATGTCAGTGTCTCTCTTTGCTAGTAAATCCGTATAAGTACCAGCGCGACCGCGGCGCCGGTCCGAGCTCCGTCTCATCTCTACCAGTCCGCTCCGACAAAAGTGGCCGATTACTCACGGCCGTGGCTGGCTGTTTGAAGGCAAACACTATTGCCTGACAAAATCCACGTTTCGAAACACTCGACTCCGACCAAACCGCAATCCTGAGGTTAACCAAGCCCATATTCGGATTCGCGGAGCCGGATCTCACGTGCAGATACGTTGCATCGCAGGCTCTTGGTCAAGAAACGACTCAGCTCTCCATTACGAGAGTATCATTAGTCTGAAGGAACGACACAGCCCAGAATCTATTTGTGAGTCAGGTCAGCATACGGCGCCGACGACTGATTACATTTGGTCTATATAAGACTCGATCAGTTCCCCCAGTCACTCTCTTTCCTTCCACAGACCACCGCTAATGCACCACTGCCATCCAAAGACTTTCACAAACTCTATGATATTCAGAGAACTCGCACCAATGAACATGGGACGAGGCGCATATGACACCACTGGCGTACCAAAGCCAAAGCCACCTCCAAAGCCGCGAAATCGGTAGCTTCACAAGTCCTCGCTGGAACTTCAGGGTCTCGATGAATACCGCTGTCACAACACCCCGGTCATGTCAATCTCCACGACTTGCCGCAGTTGGGAAGCAAATACATGGCAGTGTTCATCATGGGATTCTTGGAGGTGGAAGGAATGACTCCCCAGCGAGGTACGTACCTTTTAGGACACAGTCACCCGCACAACCCTTACTGCCTAGCCCTGCACGAACCCTGCTAACGTACTACAGGCATCATCATTCATCCGCACCATTCGTAATCAGCCAGCCTCTTCGCCCATTTTCGGCTGTACCTCGTTCCGCCCTGTCGTTTCGGTTCCCCGGCGTTCGCATTCGCATTATAGACTCACCGACTGTACCATTATCGCCCCAGTTTCGCCCCTGTACACTGTACCATCACCCAATCGATTGCAATCAGCGACCGCATTTGACGGTTGAGCGCTTTCCGGCATTCGTTTTCCAGCACCTTTACCACCACGTATGATTTCCGTTGCATAGCGATACATTGGAGGATCACAAAAGTCATTGACGGAGTTCGATTAGAAAGAGCATGGGATTAGGGAGATACACCACATAGATTATCTGGCTTCACAGCCGCTTGCTTCACGGAGGGGGGGATTGTACCATATTCGGCATCGCGTTGATAGTCCGGCGCGACACCGTTTTTCTTGTTTGGCATCGCTTGCGGGAGTTTCCACAAAGTATGACTTTTGCGCAGCAGGACTGGCGAGGGCATGCAGAGCAGGGCTCAGGAATTGTGAGGATTGTACACTGGTATTCGCGGCCCTCATAGACATCACAATCAACACAATCATTTGCTCTCAATCTCTGGCCCTCCCGAATCTCTATTGCTATCGTGCGCTGATAAGCGATACCACGTGTCTCTTGCGATGACCAGGTCGACTGTTATTGGCGGAAGGAGAATCCCATACCGAGAGACAGACGCCATCGAGAGAAGATACACCAACGGAATTCCTCGACATCCATCTCGTAGGATTCTGAGGATATCGCGCTAGTCTACTTGTAGATCCATTCGCCGTCACCTCATGGAACTTTCGCCTCGAAAAGTAAGTCCAACCAGCCGCCAGGTGTCTTCGAAACAACAAGCCAATCGCTCTCACGCGAGTCCGAGATCTCAAGCGCCCAGAAAAACACAGCCCTCCTGGTTGTGCCTACGGTCACTTACTGTCCATTCTAGAACTAAAGTAGTGCTGACTTCTCACCATCCACTTCCTGCGCTAAGTCCGGCTACTGTTCAGCCGCGGAAATTCCAGCTGACTCTATTTGCTCCACTGGTACAGCCCTATCCCACGACCAATCTTCTGGTTCTTCTGCGTACCTGCATACTACCATGGCAGATAATGCAGCTGCGCCACCGAAGCCTAGCAGCAGCGTGAAGCTTGTGCTACTGGGTGAGGCCGCCGTGGGAAAGGTACGTTGCAATCTCCGAGCTCTTACTGCCTCAGAAGGCACCTCCCCCCTCACATCATCCCCGAAATATGCGGTCAGATAACGATCCAGACTAATGTGTATACGCCGAGGCAGTCATCACTTGTCCTCCGCTTCGTAAACAATGACTTCCAGGAAAACAAGGAGCCCACCATAGGCGGTACGATATTCCTAAGCCCCATCAGCACGCCCTCTTTCACCGGTCCACCCAGATCCCTAACCTGTTCCGAACCTACGTTGCTGATACGCCTACAATACTGACGCACCCATAGCTGCATTCCTGACGCAAAAATCACACTTACCACACCGTACTATCAAATTCGAGATATGGGACACCGCAGGCCAAGAACGCTTCGCCTCCCTCGCGCCCATGTACTACCGTAACGCACAATCAGCCTTGGTAGTCTACGACCTCACAAAGCCCACCTCTCTCGTAAAAGCAAAGCACTGGGTTGCCGAGCTGCAGCGGCAGGCGAGCCCCGGCATCGTGATTGCGTTGGTGGGTAACAAGCTTGATTTGACAAACGAGACATCCGACTCGGGAGAAACCGACCACACTATCACTACGAGCGAAGAAGGAGAGGGAGAGGGTGCGGATGCTGCGGAAGAGAGCGGAGATGCAAGAAAAATATCTACGAAGGAGGGAAGGGATTTCGCAGAAGAGGAAGGACTCTTATTCTTCGAGACGAGTGCCAAGACGGGGATGAACGTGCAGGAAGTCTTCACAGCTATTGCGAATGCTATCCCGGAGACGCAGATGAAGGGTGCTAAGGGGCCAGGAACTGCAGGTGGAGGGACGCCGGCTGCGCTGGGGGCCGAGCGGGTCAATTTAAATAAGAAGGCTGCGGAGGCGAAGGAAGGGTGTGCTTGTTGATCTTCGGAGACTGACGATTGAGAGAGCTGGTGTTTGGGGTGTTGGAGTTCAATGCATGAGCACCTCAATTGTCCGATGTTCATTCTATGATCCTACAGCTTTCTATTTCTGTTGTATATTTCGAAAATTGTGAACGGCTACCAACTCAAAGCGCCTCCTGCAGAGGGAAGCACCTGGATGAGGGAATGACACTATTCCTCAATCAAGCCTTCTTAGCCATCATGCTGCAGTCTCTATTTATCCGGTCCGAACAGTTCGGACAGGGCTGATACTAGCGCCGAAATCTTTCCAGGAGACATTCACTGAGTGAAGCATGACATACAACCATAGCACCGATCATGGCCCTCATCCACTCCCAACCAGTTCTCCACTTCTCCAATTCCTAATCATCTATATCCTCTTGAATCACTCCAATAATGCCCACCTCCAATACTACCCTTGCCGAGGATTTCAGCACCCCCCGCGCCCGCAAACAATTAACTCTCTTCCTCGCCGGGGCTTCATTCTTCACTTTGAGCACCCTGATCACGCGTCGCGCTATACATCGCAAGCATATCTGGCCAAAACCACACTTCTACGATTTTTCAAACGCGCCGCCTAGTATCCCAATTGTGGGCAGTGTCGAGGCGTTGGAGGCGCTGCAGATTGCTACTTTGAATGTATTTAGTTTTGCGATGATGGTTGCCGGAGGTCTGGGGTGGGGGTTCAACGTGTCTGGTGTACAAGAATGGAGGGCGAAACTCGCGAGGAAGAGACCGACAATTGATGTAAATAGAGATCCTGAGGAGGAAGCGAAGGAGTTGGAGGGGTTGCCGGAGTGGATTACTGGGATGATGAGTGGGAAAGATGGGGTCGTGGAGAGGGCAAGGGATATGAAGAGGAGGGAGGCTAGAGAAGCTAGGGAGAAGGTGGATGAGATCAGATCACGAGAAGAAAAGCAAGAGAGGGAGGGGATCGAGGAAAGATTCGCGGTTGTCGAGGAGCGGACGACAGATAGGAAAGAGAAGCCGTGGTGGAAACCCTGGTGAAGTGCAGTCGTGCTGTCGATATGAACAACCCTACATTGTGATATATCGATAGTGTGGACTGTGATATCGATTGCGAGCCCCTACAATGGACAGTCTCCCCTCTCAATCACAGCCCGAGCGAATAGCTTTGTGGTCACTGGCCAATTCTCGAAAGCTGCAAGCGCCAATTCGAAACCGGCTCACCCAAGCTCGAGCACGAAGCTAGAGCTACATAGCTGAGTCGGTCCCTGTTCGGGCTTTCCACTATCAACATTCCAGTGCAGATTGCACCAATACGAGTCACGATTTGCTACATGGCAATTGCCAGGCTGCCGCTGCTCACCAAACATCGAAGCTTTAGTGCGCTGTGCTCCCTAAAAGCTAGTCGCCTAATAATCGAACAGACGTCTTGCCAATCTGGGAAGAGCCTTTCTCACAATGATCTTCCCCCCAAAATCATCTCGGGTGGAAAAGAAGCTGTCAAGGCGTCGGCCAGCAAAGTCCCTGTCAGTAGCAATCGTGTAAATTGGCTCCCCAAACTAATCTCGCATCTTGAGAGGGATGTACTCGCAAAGCTGACTTCTTCTGGACCTTCACGGTATGACCAACTTGGGACCTTTGCTGCCAACGCCAACACTGCCGTCTCTTTCGTTTTTCACACCTTTCTGGGTCTTTCGTAGCTTGTTACGGGAAGGTGGAACCGATACCCCTGGCTTCAGCATCTGGTGATAAACGCCGTTGACCAAAGCATGGCCGTCTCTATTCCCACTCTCAATTTGGGCTTTTCCACTGGCTTTCCTATCTTCATCCGTCCCCCCTTCGCTGCCGCAGATATCCGATGTGGATGCCCATGTGGAATCATTTGTGGGACATCCAGGCTTGCGTATCTGTATTCTTCCCTCGTCCCCCGGCGCGAAATCCTCCCCATTCCGGTCTCTGGTGCGATCCTCAGCGCTCATATCTTTCCCACTGGCAATGGCCTCCTGGCCCGTATGAACCTGGTTGCTCCAATACGAAGTCGATCTCGCTGTGTTGGAGCGTGTCTGAATCGGTCTTGGCTTCAATACCTGGAACTCATCCCCCTTTACCAGAATGTGGCTGTGCGCGCTTCGATCGCGACTTCTGCTCTCAATCTCGCTGCTCGCACTGGCTCTGCCATTTCTATGAAGGCCTCCGTCGTTGCCGCTGAAGTCGGATATCGATCTTGCTGCTGCCGAGGGTCGCGGTTGGGGTGCCGAATTCATCATTTCGAACCACGCGCCAGAAATCAAGACATGGTCGCCTTTTACAAGGCCTCCCCGCGGAGGTGGCATAGAGGACATGATGTCGTTGATGTCTAGGGGAGACGATAACGATTCGCTTGGTCTCAGGGGCAACGCGTACTGGTGATTTTCTGAGTGATGGAGACCTTTTCAGTTCTAGAACTTTCAGAAAGGCTCTGGCAGGATCACGAAGAGTATGGATCATTTCGAAGACGGACGTTTTTCTTTTCGTGCACCATACCTGGCGCGCAACGGACGTAAAATGGTCTAAAAAAAGGCCACTCCTGAAACAAGGGGCCCGTCGCACGGAGGACTTGGTCATACGGCCATCGAACAGCTCGACCGTGTGGCAGAATTTCACGGGGATGATTGTCATTCGAAAACACTCAACGGTAACTGCCACAATCCAGCTTCTCTTCATTTTTCGTGTGGAAACATCCACACGAGAATAAACTTCAAGATACCGTGAGACTTGGCTATGAGTCGGCTTGAAGCTTCCAAGCAATAGACAGCGAGATGGGTTGACACCTCACCATTCGTTCCGCGGCATCACAAAGCTCGAAATGGGTCTGAAAGGAACTGGGCATGAACGTCGACACGTGGAGTAACGTGGCTCTGGGATGACCTTTCCGACTCTCCCATACCATAACATACCATGCGTCTTTATTCCGGGAGAAGGAAGCGCGGTTGGGATAGGGTCAAGGACTTGGAACAGGTGCAGTGGTCGGAGCTGGAAGATGGTGCACTGGGCGTTGCATGCAGCACATCATCTATTTATCCCCGTCTTTATATGGAGTGCTGTGATGAATTCTGTGAGACCTTGACTATGGTATTCATTACAAGTTGATATCGAAAACGAAAGCAATGTACTACGTGTAACCCCCCAAAGAAGACTGGTTCAGTACATATTTTCTTTTTTGCGTGTGCTAGCGCTTCCTACCGATGAAACGAGCCCGGATACTGGCAATGGCACCAAATGACCACGCGGGCTTCCGGAGTAGAGCACAGATGGTGGTGAAGGACGCGATGGATTGTATTACATGTGAGATTCTCTCGTGTTGCTCTCGGTTGCAATTTGCCCTGCATCAAGACAGTTAACTATTCATGACAGTAAACAAAGTTCACCAACGAGGTGGGTATCATGAGCAATTTGTGCCATGGAGATCACACACCAGAAATCTACATTCGCGGAGAAAGAACGTGACGTTTATGTGATCGCGCCTACGGTCCCATTCGCACTGAAGCTGGCACCTCCAGACGCCGAGAACATCGTTCTCGTCCTGGTGAATGTCGTTTTTATCGTCGTGGTCATATCTGCTCCGGCTACATCTCCCCCTTCACCCGATGCAGCCAGGGGGAAATCCGATGCACCTGCAGTATCTGTCCCAGCTGCTGCGGCGGACTTGACATTACTGATAGTGGTACTCGTCTGCGTAGTCTGTATCACTGTCGAATAAGAGAGCGTCGTGCCGTTCAAGGCGGATACAGGGATGGTGGTAGCGTCGGGACCAACGATGATATTGGCGGGCTGGACGATACGTTGGGAATGGTTAGCAATGTTTTCCCCCATACTCTGATCGAATGGACGACTCACTCCAGTAATTTGTGCCCGAAATTGCACCGTCTGCGTGGTGGTCAGGGTGACCTCCCGAGCCTGTGTTCCCCATTCCTGCAGCTGCGTTGAACATCCTTCAGCGCTGCAAGTTACCGCTTCTACAGGCCCGGTGGGCACCGCACCCGCGCTCAAATCAGTCCATGGCGCCACGTAGTATATTGTTAGTGTTTCTACCAAGCCTGATTGGAATTAGTTACTGAGTGCTCTGGCTAAGGATCGGTAAGGGAATTTAAGTACCAGTCGCTTCCTGCCCGCTCATCAATAAGCTATCAAACCCCCTTTCTCCTGACGCTGGAGCGATTTTGTATGCGTGATCTGTGCTGAATATGACATTCTGATCACAAGCTGTGATGGGAATCGGAGGCGCCGCGAGTGGTGAGAGCGTGGTGGAGCAGATCGACGTCACGGTAGATTCGTACAATGTAGAGCAAGATGCGTTGCGATCTAAATGAGGGTCGAGTGGGCAGACTGTAAGGACCGGGACGTGGGATGTTATAGTCTGACTCTGCTGAGTGATTGTGACTGGTTGCCCTACATGCATAGTGACAATGATGGGGGGCTTGACGGTAGGTGTAGGTATTTTAGACGAGACTGCAGTAATTTTGCGGATCACAAGGAAGCTGATCAGGAAATTAAGGCTATTCGCGATCGCCATTTTGGTGCGGTGAAGTGATGAATTATCGTAGGGAATATGGAGTAAGGATTAATCGTCGAACAATAAGACTCCCGAGGTCCGCTCGAGCTATGGAGGTAGCGCACTGGGCCTCCATTCCATGAGACAAGGTTGGCCGAAAATCTCATTCCGAGCATGTAGAATCTAGCCTCCATTGGCGGAATGCTGAATCGCGGACGTCGTGCCTTGCATAGACCCAAGTTCACACGAGTACATCTGTTGGACCAGGCCACAGCGTAACAACAAGATCAGAAAAGGAAGCTGCCCTTATCAACAACAATCCGAAAGCATATATCGATCGTCTCATAGTCGGGCACGAGGTGCTTGGTGCTAATCAACGAGTGCAACCACCTGGCCTAAGCCGTATCCTCTGCCATTTACCATTTGCAAGAGATTTGAGTGGCACATTTGCAGCGCCCAGTGACAAGATGGAACAAACGGCGTAAATGGCATTAGGGTCTCTTGATCATACTGATGGTTCAAAGAGTTTCGATTGGCTTCGACGGGAATGATATTTTATTGATGTTTCATTCCGTTCCGAGCGGTGATGTAGCCTTGGAGCACGATTCTTGTATTGGAGTAGCGCACATTGTACTCAAGAGTGAAGCTTTAGCGGTGGAGGTAGGCTAGGTTGATATAAGCCGTACACCAAATGTCGATTCTCTACTTACGTCGAGCGGAAGCATCGTATTTGGCTTGGTGTCATTGCTGAGTCCTAATGAGGATAATGAAATTATACGTGATGCAGCCGACATGTATGCAGACTTGAGACGGAACAGCGAAAGAAGACAAGCCTAAGGCAGGCATTCCAGTTTAAAGCAACAGCAATGGGGGATGATTTACGACCCACGTTGCTTAGTATTTTGCGTCCCGGTTTCCCCTAACAGTGCATGACTTTGCGCACTCTGGCATTGCAGCGAAGGTAATGTAAGTCAGGTTGAGGAATCGACCAGGATGGCCAAATGACTGTTGCTCCTGACACTCCCACCAGATATTCCCGGATTATGTACTCTTCCTATTCAGCGCCACCAAACTCGGCCCACGCGAGTGCCTTAGCTAACATAATATCATGGTCCTCTTCTGTACTTTCTTGCATCTTCTGAATGAACGTCTGATGCATTCGAGTCACTTCCGGTACGATCAGAGACTCGATCTCCTGCTCAGGTTCTCCACTCATCCACTCTTGTTCTGCTGAATTCCCATCATTTGCGGTAGTAATAACCGGTCTGTTCCCCGAAACGCTCTTGACCCTCCGGTGCACTGGCACTCTGATCCATTGCTCTTCTCTACCTGATGCAACGAATACTACTTCCCACTTCCTCGTAGAGAGCAAGTTACCAATGACAAGGTGATGTGAATACTTATCAAGTGCTTGCTGCGCTTTTGAGACCAGTATTGAAGAGTCAGTCTCAAGCTTGAAGCTGACGATCATGCCTTCCGGCGCCCACCCGTCAACTAGGCTTTTCAAAAACTTGGGCACAGGGTCTAAGTCAACCATGAGCTTTTTCCCTTGCGTTGAAGCACCGTTGGCCCCTACTGGATTGATGGCCGAAGATTGAATTTTGTGCTCCGCCATACGATCAGAGGGAAGGAAGAAGTCCGAGACAGCAGCAGCTAGATAGAAGAGTGCTCTGGGACCCAGTGGCCTCATGTTCGTAGCGATGTCCTTAAGCTGCCAAAGGTACTCTGTGATGGTGGTGAAGGAAAGCAACAAAAGCTTGTTCTCTTTCCTTGCGGCATTATACTTCCGTAATACACCGAGCATCTTCTCCTGATACTCTGGATTCACCACCACCTCACCATTTTGGCCCTCTCCCATGTAATCTAGGAAGCAATTGGTGGAGTGGCTGTAGTGTCGAGCATATGGTAGCAAAGAGAATTGACGATGTAGGAATATGACAGCGTAGCCGGCGTCCAAGAAATATTCTGCAGATGTAGCTCCTCGGGTCCCGGCGGAGAAGTTGTCAATGAACCGTACAGTCTGATTTTCCAGAGGAACAGTAGTACCTCCGGATGTGACTAATACGACTCTTCTATCGGACCCATTGTGATATGTAATGAAATCTTTGGCGAGCTTGACATGAAAGTCCAACGTTTTTGGTGGGGATTTTCCCTTGAAATAAGCTGTCTCCTCTGAAGCAGCAGCCGTTGACGAAGCTGCCATATTGCAGAACAACGTAGAGTATGAAGAATCTCTATGACGATTTCACCTTCTCCACTGCCGTCCGCGGTTTTCCGGCATGCGAATGGGTGGATAAGTCACCTTCGAAATTACTTTATATTGTAGCCAAATCTATCTCGTTGAAGAGAAGACCATCAACTTACCAGGAGGACTTGGACCCTACGGGTATGACGATCCGAGCTCAGCATTGAGCAGGGATGGTCGTAGGCCGTACACTCCAGACCACACACTCCACAAGCCAATTTATCCCAAAATATGAAGCAGCAAACAGCCGGAGCGGTCAGGCGTAAGGGACGGTCCACATTCAAGAAAGCTAAACCGTTGTTCTAGGTTCTAACCTTCGGGTCTGGAACCCGAGGCCACAAGTGAAGGTGTCAACGATACGATTCATGGGCTGCAAGATGGGGTGTAGGAGGGTACAATATAAGATCACGGAGGGAAAAGTAAAAAAGCCTTATGGTAGCTGACATAATACCATGGCAATTAAGCAACATGGAGACAATCAAGGATCAACGACCTAATCCGGAGGAATATCCGCCAAGGCGGCACGCTAGTGGTAAACTTCCCCATGTGTTGGAACGTGGATCTGAGGATCTATCTCCGCCTGGATTGCGGAGAACCGCAGTCGCGCGCAGTCCATCTGGCAGCGGTTGACGACTACCTGATCAATGGATCTGGTGAAAATACCAATATATTTTCTTTTAGCCCTCCCTTAGCTCCCTTTGATCGCAGCATGTTATCGTTTGCGCACCGTACGTCCTCGCTTAAATCCCACCCGTCGTCCTCCACAAGCAGCGATAGCGGAAGGGAGCAAGGAACGGGAGAGCTCATTGGGACAAGCGGCCCATCTCAATATCTCAATCTTTGTCGGCTGCTTGGTTCTTGAGTCGCGCGTCATGCTCCGTCTTTGATCGTCGTCCAAGACTTGGCATCAAATTGCGTCCCGAACAACATCATTCGTTGACGCTTAACCTCCACGATCACTCACACATATACAACCATTCGTTGCTCCGAGACCCATCCAGGGTTTATCAACCACTGAGGAATTGCAGCATGACTGTGACGAACCTCTACCAGAACAGTCACACCACATGGCATAGCCCGCCTTCCTACCAAGAGTTATTATAGAGCGTTCGAGACGTTCGAAGACTCAACACCACGAAAGAAGTGTTCGACTTTATATACTGCTGCTATCATAGGAGTAGAACGTTGTGGCGGAAGCGCGAGAGATCAGTCCGCGAGACCGGAGGCAGCTCAGCGATATGAAAAAGTCAGCATCAAGCAAGCTGGAAAAGCAAAACACTACGGCCTCGAATCCTTCCAATTCAAATTACCATACGCATTCCTCGACATCTGCGTATCTTACACATGACTACAACCTCTCTCCCTCGGTGCCTCCCACTCCTCAGCTGAGTAATGCAGGTGTGCCGAGTGCCCCAAAGGTAGCGATTCCTCGTCTGCGCCGCCCGAGTGAGGGCCAGTCATCCTCAAAATCAATTCCAGCTGGGGATAAAAACCGTGTTGCCCATGCATGCGAGCCATGCCGACATAGGAAAACGAAGTGTAGCGGAGAGCGGCCCGTGTGCCAGCACTGCCAAGACTTCAAGCTCACCTGTGTATATATGGATGGGAAACGCGACAGGACAAAAAAGTAGGTGCAAATTTCAAGGTATAAAGACGTGCTGCATAGCTAATCATCTGCATTTCAGACAGCTTGGCAGTCTCGCCAGCAGAGTTGAAGATTATGAACGATTGCTGGAAGAGCTGAGCTTGCGCGTAGCAGGACCGGACCAAGACTTGATACGGAGAGCATTGGACAAGGTACACTCGATGCTATAACTACCCACCACAAGGATGACAACACTGACCACAATGACAGGCATCATCTTCTGACGAAGAAGACGATATGCAAGCTTCCATCAGCCCGAGGGGCCGAACGCGAGTGTCGGAACCAGCTGGCGAACACAAAGTCTCGGCTCGTGTCGGCTCTAACGGATCGATGGATCGCATCAGCGAAGATTTCAATCGGGATGCGACCACCAAGGCAACTGGCTTCTACGGCAAAAACTCCGAGCTGACGTGGATCCAAAAGCTCAAGAAGCAGGCAGCATCACATGGCCCAGATGACAATGAAGACTATAAACAAAGTCCAATCTGTGGGGATGCCTCCTCGACCTCCCAAGCTCATGATTATAACGACGGCCTCTCTCCAATCAACGCTTCTTCATATCACTGCGACGATCTGAGTATATTCGTCCACGAGCATGTCGAACCTTTTGAAATTCCAATTAAGAGTACGGCCAACGTTCTGTTCCAAAGCTACCTCGACACTATCCACCCTTCTTTCCCAATCATTGGCAAGAGTACGTTTATGCAACAGTACAATGCGTACTTCGACAGTCCTAACCAGAGGAGACCGAATCAAAATTGGCTGGCTATTCTGAATATGATCTTCGCTATTGGGGCAAGATATTCCCATCTGGTCCAAGCCGAATGGCGTGGGGACTCAGATGACCATTTAGTCTACTTTACCCGTGCTCGAATGCTTGGTTTCAATGCAGACGCTATTCTGGGACATGCAGAGCTACAGAAGGTCCAGATCACAGGGCTGATGGCATTCTACCTGATGGCAACTGATCAGATAAATCGGTATGTACAAAGCTGAAGCTGGTTTAATCAGCAACTCCCTAGCCTAACGTCGTCTAGGTCGTGGACTATTAGCGGTATCGCTATCCGTCACGCCTGCAGCCTCGGCCTCAATTTACGAAACGACAGCAAGGACGTTTCCGATGCTTCTAAAGAGATCAGATATCGTGTCTGGTGGGCTCTCTGCTCGACTGAAGGCGTCCTCTCCGTCATGACAGGCCGTTCCGCTTCGGCCGTTGACAAGGACTGCACGGCACCGTTACCGCTTCCTATGGAGGAGGATTCCTTTCTGGGAGCTCGGGCGCAAAGCCCTCAGGCCATCCAAATGTTCAGGCGTTGGTCCAGCCAAGAGTCTCGGCAAAGCGAGTCTGCATTACCTACCGCAGGCTCGAGCACCCAGTTGTCGAAGAACAGGACCACACCAGATACCTCAATCTCCCCAGCGGCATCCCAGTCTTCATCGGAAGATCGAAGGCATGATACTCCGCCTTGCAACGCTTTCGCTTTCAGATATCAGACTAGACTCACCAGGGTCACCAACGAGGTCCTGGATCGCCTGTACCGTAATGATGCCATGTCGCAGTCGTGGGCTCAGGTTCAAGCTAACATAGCAAATATGAATTCAAACCTGGAGAATTGGCGGCGGAGTCTGCCACCTGTCTTCGACTTTGCAAAGAAACAACGAGACAAGCAATTCGTGCGGCAACGTATGAATCTTGGGTTCTCCTACTACAGCACGCTGACCATCATCAACCGTCCTTGCCTATGCCGAATCGACCGAAGAATCCCAGATGAATCTGACAAAGCCAAGGGTTTCAATCGTGAGACTGCAGCCAGATGTGTGAATGCAGCACGAGGTATGCTTGATCTGCTTCCGGATGAACCAAACGCTCTCGGCCTCTATAAGTTGGCTCCATGGTGGTGTCTTGTACACTACTTGATGCAGGCGGCTACGGTCTTGATGCTGGAACTTTCATTCCGAGCGGATCATATGCCCAACGAAGTCGAGGAAATCTTTGACGCGGGAAAGAAAGCTTTGGAATGGTTGCGAAGCATGTCAGGAATGGATGAGGCTGCACGGCGCGCCTCGCTCATGTGTAATGAGTTACTGCGTCAAGTCGCACCAAAGGTTGGAAGAGAAGCCAAAGACGCTACGAGTTACCAGCCGGACGGCATCGTTGGTATGGACGGCATGAACCCAATCGAAAGCTTCGAACAAATGCAGGACATGCAAGACCTTCACGGCGATCCTGGACTGTACCAAACCCAACCCCAGTACGACTTCACCACCGCCTCGCCCTACCAGCTCAATATGTTCTCGTTTTATGACCAAATGGACTCTATGAATTGGTCGTACGGCCAGATGCCTACCACATCGGCACCAGCGCCTTACGATGACATGTTCCCCACTGGTACCGGGATGGCTGCAATGAAATCTGACGACACTGAGCGACCCAGTCAATTTTCGAGCCCGGGCCAAAGTTGGTTTCCAGGCAGTGGCGCCTAAATATACCCTTGACCTGCTCTTCGTGAAGCTTTAACTGGTGTCATGGTGTTTCAGGGACCTATGTTATGATGCCTTAATTCTACGAGATACCCTTTCTTATTTACGAGCTGAGACTTTCCTTCCTCGGAGAGCGCGGTAATGTGTTGGATGAGGACACCTAGGCTATGTAACAGCAATCTCAGCCACGAGCCAATACTTGTCTAGAAGATCTCCTAACTGCTGCACAATCAGTATCTTTAATTTGATGAACTCGTATTTACATGATGGCATCACAATGGTATAAGATGTCAACGATGCGGAGATGTTACACTTCCATGCACAGATGGCGCAACACCGAACCTCCCCCATCATCTTCATTGAGCTCCTCTTCCATCAATGAAACACCATCTTTCCAACGCCAAACAAGCACTATCATCGCACCTGGTCAAAAATGACGCCGCCGTCGTACATCAAGGTGCTGCCCCGCACAGGGCAGTATAATAAAGCATCTCCCAACAACCGACCTTTAAAACGAAGGATGAAACCCCAAAGACCAATAGACGGCAAAACTAGAACATACACTCGCTTCCAGTCCACGCAGTCGCTTACTCGTGAGCGTTAAGCATCTCTCAAGCCCTGCTCGTGTTTGTAACATCATTCCACATCTCAAAACGCCTCGGCTCCGAGTTCAGGTTGCAATAATGCTATAGCATACCGTAGCTCGGCCCTGAGTGTAGATAATATATGCTTTGATCCTTGTCAAGTTCCGTACTCTTCGAGAATCAAATCCGATCGAAGAATGGTAGACTATACGCCTTGAGCTGCGGCATTGTAGAGCCTGACTCTGAGTCTAGGTATGTATATGGGATGGCACGCCCGATAGGAGCCGCGCTATGAATTGCTTCGATGAGTTAGCCTATTCACAGCAGAAGCGTTTCGTAGGCTCTTGCGATGCCGAACCCCCTTTCCATTACTCTGATCCTCATTGTTGACGAATGTGCACGAGAGGACAGAGGGGTGTGATATAACTCGTGGATGAGTGCGTTTGGCAGAAGTGGGAACGATTATCTCATATCGCGTAGAAAACACCAATGGCATGTTGAATAGAGAAGACCTCCTATAAAGACTCCTGTTCAGTTCTTCTTCGGTTTGCTTGTCCCTCTTGCAAAGGGCGAACAACAACCCATGCCAATTCAGCCCACACAATCGCTTCCATGTCGCGATTATTGAGAGTACAGCAAGAAAGACCAATTTGGTTTTTGCTCTTGCCCCGAGACTTCTGAAGCTGGATACTGGGTACCATGCGCTTACTGTGTGAGTTAAGGCCTGCGGACGCTGTTTGGTACTGAGGTTGGCTTTTCGAATTGGTGTTGGAGGTTGTGAAGGGAGTGAAGGGAGTGATGGGAGTGATGGGAGTAATGGGAGTAATGGGAGTAATGGGAGTAATGGGAGTAATGGGAGTAATGGGAGTAATGGTCGATAGCAGGGAGGAGATCTTAGGAATATCGGCCGCAGAAATATTGGCGATGATGCCGCACTGGATGCTGCTATGGACGTCATGGTCGTGGGTGTGAAGCCTGTAGCGGGCCCTTTCCTGTGCACTTGCGGAGGATCAAGATATTGAGCTACTTCGTCTGACGACACGGCGGGCTTAATGAAGGATAAGGTATGTTTCAAGGCGTACTTCCCCAGTGTATTCGTTTCAAGGCGACACCTTATCAGTCATTGACTAAAGCGGTTCCGCTGGTATCCATATGCGCTTGATAAGGCTTAGCGCCGGTGGATCACGGCGAAGCGGCCACTAGACCATCTAAGGCTATCTAAGCCAGAGCCCGAATCTCCCTCCTCAAAAGTCTGTAGATTATTAATTTAAATAGGCGCGGACATAACGATTGCCACCTGAATTAAAGGGCGATAATTATGCCTTCGTGGCGCAATGGTAGCGCATCAGACTTCTAAATAACTATCTGGAGGCTGCGGGTTCGAGCCCCGCCGAGGGTGTCACCTTTTTGCCCCTTCGGAGAATGTGGATGTTTTCAGATGATGCATTGAGTATCTCACAATGCCTGCCTTTTGTCTGAGCGAATATGAAGGAGGGTTGACATTGAGACCTGGTCTTTCTTGCGCAGAGACGTCGTATATTGTCAGTTTTGACCGACATTCGGATGGAAAAATCTAGATTGATCACACAGTCCCCCCTTTCGCGAGGCAGAGGCAGCATGGCTCGATGCGAAGACCGGGCAAGCTGTGTTCGTTGGATGTGAAGCAGCTGTAGCCTTGATACGCCGTCTCCTGCAAAAGCAACAGGAGATGTTTATGAGTGATCCTTTAGCGCTCGGACTACCGGGTACAGTACACTGGTATCCGCAATGGATACCTTAGATAGTGCCGTTCGCGGTGCTCCGCAGTCCATGACGAGTTCAAGTCGGATGATTATCAAGCGTCGGTATCATTGCTGTCTATGATACGGTAGATGGCTTCGTCAGTGGTGCATTTTTTCAGTTAATCTCAGTTGACTGGAATCTTACATAGGTGGCCATGACTGTTCAGCACGTGGAGCTTACATCTTTTTCGACTCGTTCTTGCCTAATCCATTGTGTCAAGTAGCTGAGGGGCGCCGAGAAAATATGAGTAAGATCCAGAAATTACTGCTATCAAAAGAGTTCTTGTACTGAGTACGGTCGTATGCAAGCTACAAAGATTCAAAAGTGAGGAAGAAATGCGACTGAAACCATTGTTCATACATCGTGATAATATATCCAGCGCATGCAAATTCAAATGTCAATGACCGGACTCCGATCAATCGTGAAACAGGTTCCAACGAGCGCCAGTATTTCTCCGCAAGAGGCACAAAACTTCAAGGGTTCGAGGCTATGTGGCCAATATACTCCGTCCGCCATCGGCTGTCAACCTCTTTCGAACCTGTACCTTGACATACCCTGTGCCTAATTTCTTCATCTTCAGTCCACTCGTCTTGCCATCTTCCACTCCCAGCATGGCCGAAGGAGAGAAGAGCAGAGCTTGACCAGCGCTGAGGTTGACAATTTGCTTGAATATCTGGGCAACATCACGCTTCGAAGCGTCCCCTTCGCTAGACACACCAGCCAAGTGGGATTTGAGTGCGGCGAGCCAGCTGGGAGACGTGAACCGGTGAACTATGGTCATGGAGCTAAGATCCAGAAGTGCTGGAGAGATCGTGGGCTCTTGAGTGGCGATGATGACACGCGTGGCTAGATGGCGCTGCTGCCGTATAACGGAGAGAAGACTCTCTGTGAACTGAGAGCTCGAATCTGTCGCGGTCATAAACTACAAATCATCAGCACCAGACACGGTTTAAATTGTAATGGGACTCTGGAGTCAGCATTCGCCTCTGAGAAGACTTTTGAGGCTCAGTCTGGGTGGAGAGGCTCAGGAAATTTCGTCGACGTACCTTGTGAGCTTCGTCAAGAGCAACGATGCGTCCAGCTTTTTCCCTGTCTTCCAGGAATAGAGCTAGGGATATGTTGAACATGGCACAAGCCGCGCCCTCGTCGACGAATGGACAGCTCAAATCGACGATCGTGAGTGTCCCAGCCTCAAACGACCAGATGTCTGATTTAGCGATCCTCGCTCTCATTCTCGCATCCTCTTCTACCCACCAGTTCCGCTCCTGCTCACGACCCTTCTTCGTATTCGGAAACTGAGGCTTCTGCTGGTGTCCAGTGGCTGTTCCCGGCTTTTCTGGGAGATGGAGAAAGCTCCTGAGAAGTTGAAGGCGAGTGCTTAGCATAGCCTTCTGACCGTCATTTAGGGTCTCGAGGTCAAGTCTTCTGATGAAATGATCGAAATCTAGGCCGGGTCTACCCTGATTTGCCATAGCCATCGACCGAAGAATCCTACAAACTGACTGTTCCGCAGTCAGCAAGCTCGCCAAATCAAGTGTTATGCCACGCCTGAAATGTGATCCTCGCAGGGGATCCATCTTGAGATGTAATGAACGCATTGAGACGCTAAAGGATGTAACCTACCTCCATGTACAGGGCCATCTTTCCATCTTTCTCGTCGACTGCCATAAGCTTCATCATCCTCTCCACGTTGAGCTGTTTCTCGTTAAGCAGTAAAGGCACTACCACGGGCTTCTTGGCACCCTTTGGGAAACCTGGCAGATTTCCGTAGGCTTGTTCCATGCGCCATCGATTGCTAGGTGACACAAGCACCTTCACCGGGATTCCTGAGGAGGCGATGTATGCTGCTTCGCAGACTTGGGTGCTCGAAAAGCCTGTGAACTTATCGTAGTGAAAAACAATGCCAGCCATTGGGTAGGGTAGCTTCCCCATTCTTGACGTTATCAGAGCGTTCTCCAAGATGCAAGACAGTGTGTGGCTCTTGCCACTGCCTTGCGAACCGCAGATGAATGCTGACCATGGAGCATTCATATTGACAAACATTCGCTTGTCGTCTGCTTCGATAGGGTCGCCAAAGGCATCTACGAGATCGTCACGATATCTCTCGTAGTCCCCGGCATCATCAAAGGTTTCAGCGACTTTGGCGAGTAAACCATATTGCGGCAGAAAATCGGTGATCTGTGTCCTAGACTCCGCCTTCTGTTTCATTGTTCCCGCCAATACGTCAGCAGAGAAGAGGGGAGTCGTCCTGATCTCTTCGATATGGATGTCATTGGCAATACTCTTTGAGTCTTCTGTCGCGAAGAAGCTCTCATGGTACTCGCGATCTGAATCCCAGGCTTGCGGCGCCATCTTTGATAGCTTCGCTATCTGGGAGGATGGTATTTTGGCTTCTGTGATGTGTTACCACGCAACTTCTAGAGGTGCAACGGCACTGCTTCATATAGGCACAAGCAAACAAAGCAAAGAGAGTGCATCAAACAGCTTGCACCCTGCATGAAAGAATATGAGACATAGAAGCTTACTGAATCCATTGCGGCTTGCATACTGCAATACGTTATCCGTACCTCTAGTCAAAGCCTTCTCTGTCCCGAAAGGACGAAGGCTTTTCATGCCGTTTGCAATGATCTCCACACTGTCGTCGGAGTACTCATACTCTTCGGAGTCTTCATTCGTAGAAGGATCTGTGGTCATTTTTCGTGTGTTAATGGATTGCCCGTTGCTGATGACATTGGAGGATGTTTTCCGTGGTCCCGAGCCGCTGATATTCTGATACCCACCGGGGGCAGTGAATATTGGCATGCTGATAGTCGATTCGCCGTCTACGCAGCAGACGAAAGATGGTTCTCCGGAGCGGTCTGATCTTCTGTAGGATTTGGCGTTCCTTGCAGGCGAGATTGGCAAATGAGGGACCTCACTGACTGAAAGTCTGATTGCTTCAAAATCTATCAGAACACATCAACATCGCAATACGAGAGGCCCGGCAACAGCCTGGTGTTGAATTGGCATAATAAAAATCCTTGTCCGTGTTTCTCCTTTCCGAGCCGCTCTTAGCGCGTTTCGGTTGGCTGCATGAAAGAGCAAACATTGAGCCAATCTGGAATCAACTGATCCGGACAATAATCTAAAGATGAACACATTCAGTAACACTAATCGCACCTTCAAGCGTGGGACCTTCAAGCATGGGACCTTCAAGCATGGGACCTTCAAGCATGGGACCTTCAAGCATGCATTCATACTGAGCTCTTATTGCTGAAAACGCCCACAGACCGCCGGAGGCTGGTACCTCGGAAATGAACCATACAAGGCCTAGTCCCAAACTACTGTTGCAATACAACTGAGCAAGATTAGCCAGTTGTCTGACCTTCCTTAGCCACAGAGCGCCGAGCTTCTATAGCCACTCCTTTAACATTTTGTGGTAGTCCATCTGCCGCTCATCCATCCTTCCTGATCGCAGAGTTCTGCCACTTCCTTGGTCCCACTGGAACTTTCCACGGACTCTGCCCCTGTGTATTAGATCGGAGATGAAGTGCCCGCGAGGGAGCTTTATCATCTTCCGACGAATCCGAAGTTGCCTCGGGACTCCGAAATGACTCCTTCGCAGGGCTTGGTGGCAGGGAGACCAACGCACGAGGTTGTGATACTACTATGGCTAAGGGAACCTTCGTTGTAGAGAAGCTGGGACCTGGTGCAGTATGCTTCCTCTCGTCAACCCACACAGCGTTGGATCGATTATGCTGTGATAAGAACGGAGCGTCTAAAGCAGGGATCGGTTGAAAGTCTCCCTGTGCTGATGCAAATCCGTTCTTAGCTGGGCCGGCGGTGGTTCCTGCCTGCCATGCAGAATTTGATAACCCGACGTAACTAGCAAAGCCCGTGCGTCGCCTCTGATGGTCTACAGAAGATGCCCTTTGTTCGTCGTCCAATAGCTCCGAAAGAGTCCGCTTATGGGGCGTTTCAGTCGTTGCGCTAATTGTATGTGCGTCCGTAGTCACATCGTTGGTCAAACTTTGAGGGGCGGCCACCGTTGTACCTGTGCCACCAATTGACCTTGTTGTTGCTGAATGGTCCTCCGAGCTCGCCATGTCTTGCCCCTCAATGGACTGGGATGCATTGTAGTCGACCTTGATGATGTTTCCCCAGTCAGCATTACCCTTACTGGACATGTATACAAGGAAGAAAGTCCTCCCAACGCATATCTCACGACTCAACTATCGTACAGACACCGAAAGTACTCGCTGGACATTGCCTACCTTTTGACAAGCTTGAACAGCTTCGAGTCCTGCTTGATGTTCTCCCAGCTTCTTCGTAGTCTCGTACAAATCTGCAATGATAGATGCCAGTCCCTCCCGGGTCTCTTGAAGCACCTGAGCAGAATCGCTTTTCTGGAGTACGGGTCTCTCATTGAGTATCTGTTGACGAAGTAGAAGCTTGAGACTTTTCAATTGCCATTCAGGTAATTCTTTGCCGCCGACGTTCTTATGGGCCTCGTTCACAGAATTTTCAATTTGTAGCGGAGCGTCTGACGTGATCTGGCGTACAGAAGCTGCAGCCCCGAACGCATCGACATCTGACCTCAATTCAGTAGCACGCGTCTGCAACGTCGTCCAATCACCCTCCAGATACTCAACCTTCTTCAAAGTACGAGTAAGGTCTTCCTTATACTGCTCTTGCAATTGCTTGAGATTTCTCTCTAGGTCATCGTTCGTCTCTCGAAGAAGCTGAAGATCGGCCTTGTATTTGTCTTCCGTCTCCTTGTGCTCAGTCTTACGCTGTTGTCGCTCGCGATCGAGTTCGGCGCGTAGTGACGATATTTGGTGCAAAAGCTGCCTGATAGGATAAGGCTGACTGGATTTGGCTATTTCGAAGAAATCGAGAGTTTCTGGTCTAGAGCTGGCGACATTGGCGCCTGACGTAGAGGAAAGGTTCTGATCCATAAGTGTTGACAGTTTCTCGCATTGGTGATGATTACAGTATCGTCACCTCAGTAATATAATAGGGTCATCTGAAGGCATTTCATGGGAATGACTCCATCCAGCATAGTAGCTCAAGCAATAGAAACGTAGATGAGTGTATTTTGATGACTTACGCAGAAGCGAAGCTGGAGTGAAATGAATAGGTGTCGCTGATTTAGCGCGCTGACTTCATCCGGACCCTACATCTGTTGTACATGACCCGAGATATCAAAAACAAAAAGTGTGTCTTCATCTCACAGACTCTCAACTTCCTCACTTACAGCAATGCGATTCATGCGAAATTTCTTTCTAGCTCCGCCCGAGTAATGAACTCCTCCATGCTGACATTTTCGAGCCACAACTGTTGTTATCCAACAAAGCAATAGCTACAATCCACACAAAATCACCACCGTTTGACCCCGGATACCGGTGACGCTGAGACAGCAGTATACACTCAACTTGGGCTTTGCAGGACGATCAGCGCGTCTGTGTCTAACTTTCGCTTCCGCCGGTCGCTGTCTTTGGGATTGACGAACCAGATGTCTATTCGATTGGTGCTTCCTGGTTTGAACAAGGCCTTGAGATTGGTCTTCATATCTTCGCCCAAGGTTGCCAAGATTCGATGAGAGTGAGCTGGAGGCGAATCAAACTTCCCGAGAAGTGAGACCATCCATAGTGTTCCTCGCACATATTTGTCGGCGCATAGCTCGGTCAGAGAAAGAGGCAGATTTCGAAGAGATGCAGGCTTATACGCCTTAACTTCTCCTACATCGAAGGAGTCTTCGCGGCATAGCTCCCAGATCAGTGCGAATCCTTTCACCCCTTCGTGTTTGCCCAATTTACCAGACACAGGCCTCGCAAATCCGAAACTGAGAGTGATGATGGGATGCACAACGTTGGTGTTCGAGCTAAAATGGATCTGCCAGCCCGGATGAGAAGAGAATGGGTTGCCAGCTAAGGGGTGGCCATCGACACTAACGGCGCACTGGATCTCACAGCATTGAAATATGTCGCGACTGGTGAAAATGTCAAGGATAGAGAATGCCGCAGGATAGCGGTGACAGGAAATCTCCAGAGGGCGCTGCCCGTCGCCCATCGATTCAGCATCTCCGCTCTTGTCCCGCTCAGATTCCTCGTTCGTGTCAGGTTGTTGTTGCGTCTTTGGTGGTTGAACAAACTCGACTGTCTTCGACTGCGTTTGATCCGAAGCAACAGAGACCACGATTGGTAATACCTCGTCCATAGTAGGAACCGAAGTTTGACTCATACTAGTGGTAGTCAAATCGTCAAGATTAGTCAGAGGGGTCCTGAGGCAGTTCTTGTTGTTGAACGATTGCAATGGTGACCAAGGCCGTTGGTGCATTGCCGGACTTTCGCGCTTGATGCCCCTAATACTTGCTTTTTCCCTGTCCAGGCGACTAACATCCTCCTGTAGAGTCCGAATTTGCCCTTTGTAAATTTCGACCGAACGATTGAGACCCACAGCCAGACCAGCAAGCAGATCAAGCCCACTAATAAGGGTCTTCAGGCGAGGTGTTTCGTTATCGATGAGACAAAGGAGGTCCTTGTAATCTGTGGCGTCTCTTCCATAGAGCGAATGAGTGGGCAGCGATAGAGCCACGAGCAGATTCTCAATGGCCCTCTCAAGCTGCATAGCTACACTCAGATATTGATCGTTCTCTTGGTTTAGCTCCCAGCACATGACTTCGAGGTCCGTGTTTTTCCGTCTCTCTCGCTTCAGTTCTTGCTGTAATGCTGTAACTTCGTTGCCTTGCGTTAAAGCGGGATTTTTAGAAATAGCTACATCTGAACGGGATGAGCACATGTCCGCTGCCTATAGTTGCGCATGATGTTAGGAATCTACATCTTCATGAACGTGAGCTTACTCACCATGACGAAAAGCCTCGAGAGAGATACGTTCAATCTATCGTCCGAGAATTAGGCGTTCGCGGCTGGTAAAATAGACAACAAAGGGTGGATATTCAGCTATGTTTCCAAACATGCTGGGGTGCAGTCAAGATGTAAAGAATTGCGAAAGGGTCTGTGGCAGGGTGATGTAAGAGCGCGGTTATCGGTCTCTCACATTATTATTTTGAAGTGACTGTACCTTAGCAGAAAGCAACCATTTACTCCAAGCCCGGTTTATTCAACAATGAATCGAACTATTATGCCCAAATTAAGGCGACCACTAGTACCGAGCTGCTTTTTGTGACCTCCTACTCGGCTCTTCAGCTTCTGCTACTAACCAGGCCTTCAGTCAAAGCACCCTGAAATTTCGGCCAGCCATGCTTCGTCCAAAGACCTCGAAGCCCCTTTCAACTCAGCCACGCCACAACATCTGAAGTAGTATTCCCCAGTATGATCCACTCGAAATACTAGGCTCGTCCGCATGTCCAGGTATTGCTTTACCTCATATGCAAACGTCAAGAGGCCCTCACAACTTATGCATAGAAGGCGCAGCATAGCCCTGAAGCTCATAGATGCGTCTTACATAGGCGGTCCGCTATCCTAGGTCAATTTCCATCTCTCAGTCATGGTATCAATAGAGGCTACGCACAATAGCTTCTAGCTTTGTCCGATCTCCGTCCTGCACAAGGACTCTCATCACCTGACCCAGTAGCGCGCAGGATTCGCCGTACGCTCGGATGGCATCGCTAAAGTTTTGGCGGTAGTCGAAGTCAACGGCGTTGATGGCCTTGCGCAACGCTTCTGCTAACATGGATTTGGCAGAGGAGTCTTTGGAAGCCATCGAGGGGTAACAATTCTTGAGGACGGAGAGGGATATTTCAAAAGGCTGGATGAGAGGATCGAGGTCACCACGCCCCCGCCACACAGGTAAGCTCATAGTCCCTACTCCTCTGCATTGGGCGCCTGATTCCTTATTACCTTGAGGGAGCCGTGTCGGGGGCTTTCAACACGTATATTAAGCTTGTTTGGGATAAGTGTCCGAGTCAGGCTGCCCGATCTGTCACCCACCTTTTGTTACTCGTCCCATTTCGTCCTTTTCGTGAGCACGCACTAGCGAAGGCAATACACGATCTTTGGGGGCGGTCATCTTACGAAGAGCAACTGGAACGGTCTATCGCGGCAGCAACATCCACGAACCAAAGGCTCCATGGGCATTCCAGGCATCCTTTGTAGGCATATCTAACGAAATACATGAATGTATTCGTTAGTGGGAGGAGAAATCGCGTTGAGGCAAATTCCTGCCAGCGCCGGCCCAGGCAAGGATGCTCGGTAAGGGTGACGCTAATCTTCGGGTGGGGTCCAAGGAGCTCTTGAGAATGCCCAAATCTACTGATCGAGGCTGCGCCATGGCAGCTACACCACCTTCGACCCCGCCGTCGCCCTCCTCGCCTGTCCAAGCTGCAAACACCAATAATAACCTCTCCGATATCTTCTCTGACTCCCCACCTTCCACCCCAACTCAATCCGGCATTCCCTCAGATGTACCACGCCTTCGCTCTACTCACACAACAGCCGGCTACCGGGCTGGCATCTCTTCCGCCAAGACTCGCTCCTTACAGCCTGGTTTTGATGAAGGATACTCCCTCGGCGCTGTCATTGGCCTGAGAGTGGGCTATCTTCTTGGAGCTTTGGAGGGACTGTGGTGCGCTTATGACACAGGGTGCGAGGGAAAAGGTCGCTTGAAAAGCCTACTGAAAACGGGAAGGGAAGAATTAAAAATTGAGAAGATTTTTGGGAAAGAGTACTGGGATAAGGATGGTGTATGGACATACGAGGTCACGAGTGAGGGAGGGGAAGCTACGTTTCAGGAGGTGGCAGAGCAGCACCCCATTGTAAGAACCTGGGATCAGAAGGTCAAAGAGGAAATTGAAAAAGCAGGCATAAAGCTTGGAAGATTCGAGGGAAGTGAGTGGGAAGCGGGAAGACTAGGTAATGATGCAGTAGCTGTGGACCGATGACAGCGAACAAAGCGGTTTGACATGAACCTGTGCCTCCACCCGTTTGGTCACCAGGAGGCTGTGCCAACCAAACACTCTCTGGATGTTTCGTGCCGGTCGATCGGATTTATGTTCCGCGCTAGACGACCAGTAACCACGGCTTCTCCGAAGGCTGTTTGAATTACATGGAGATATTGGAAACTGATTATACGCTTTATGAGAGGAGCTGAGGCTAGGTTAATCGACCCGTGGAAGGAAAGGCCGATTTATCAACTATGTCGATCTGCCAACCGTATCTGCCACGATGATCTCTCATCGGAAAGGGTTCAGAATCTTCCTACTTCAGCCACTCCAACCCATGAATACCAACTGGTCCCTGCACGCACAAAGCCATTGGCCAATGGTCTCACCAGTCCGGTGGAATCCTGGTCCTTTGCGCCGCAAGACTGATCAGCCTGTAAAGCGGAAGAAGGTCGAGAGGATAGTCATTGCTGTCTAATATACTATCAAATCATGACCTTCAAGCCAAATGCGATTACATGCCGAAACACTCCGTCAGATCCAATTCATCGAAATTTTCGCCCGCCAAGGAATTGAGATGTCGTCAAATCATTCGTCGCCGCATACCAAGCTGCTCATCGTCCAGTCATGAATACCATACCGAGATGATGCAACGCTTTTTAGTTGTCCCAGAAACACCCAGTCAAAATACCACCAAGACATAATGACAACAGCTGTTGTTAGAAAGATTTCCCGCCATCAGTGCATGCTCAAGTCTTTCGGCCTGTAAAGCAATTTCCAAATATCCGGCCTAGGCTTTTGCAGGCATTATCGTCTTCATCATCCGAGAATCGCGACGTCGGATCCACGCCTGCGGCTTTCCCTTTTTCAACCTTTTGAGGTTTGGCGCGGTGATGATGCTTTGGCCCGGACTTTGCATTGGTTGTTTTGGCTGGTGCCGAGGCTGGCGCAGAGTCTGGCAAAACAGGCCTAAAGGCTACATTGATGCTTGAGATGCTCGAGGGTCTGATCCTGGCATCGATACTTGAGTCGCTCCCAATTGGTAATGAGATTCGCTTGCCGTGGACTCGCGGCATGGTAATTACTTCGGTGAGTGAGGTCGTCGAGAAAGGGGGCGATATATGGCAGCTCTTCAATGGGGGCGGGGGTTCCGATACTTTGCTGTGTTGGGACGCAGTGTGGCATCTGCTTGGGAAAAGAGGTGTAGTGGAATTCAGACTTGATTCGCTCAATGTAGGCGATGTTGGAGGGGAGATTTCTGAAATGCGTTGCGACCACGTCAAACTATCGCCGCTCTCTCCTTCCTTGAAGACGAAGTCTGGTGGAATGTTGGATCTCTTGCTGAGGACCTCATCATGAAGCGTGTCAGCGTCACTGGGTGTTGGCGATAGAGAATCCGATGCGGTGAGTGTAGCGGCGTCGGCATCTGCTGAAAAGCGTTGGTGTAACGGTGGTGAGTCGACAGATGGCGTCCTGTTCCTCGTAAATTCTTCAAATGCTGGATTTGGCGATTCGGATAGCTTCTTTGCATGCTTTGCAAGTTGCTCATCGACTGTAAGCATGGCGTAGGAAGGCGAAGAACAGGATCTCCAGTATGCATCATCTGGCCATACGCATCTCTTAATTCCATTTTGGCAGGGACCACATAATAGATTGATCGGATTGCACCATATTCCACAAGAGCGGCAGGTTGGCCACGAGGTTGTGTTGCGTTGCGTTACTGTGTGGTTGGGTTGTTGAGGGGACATGGTCTGTCGAAGCGTACTGATACGTTGTGGACTGAGAGTGGGCGATGGGGGAGGGGCACGACAACGATTCAAGCTGCGGTCTGAAGGGGGAAAAGGAATGCAATGATCTTCCTGCTGAAGTAGAGAAGCGTTGTATTGTGAAGACATTTCCAAGGAGCGCATGGAAACAAGACGGACGGTCGCCCTTTGAAAAATCAAAAGCGCCAAGAAAAAGCAGGCGACAGATCGCAACGAGATATTGTCAATTGAATGTCATAGACGAAAGGTGGCGTAGGAAAGAATGACTCGCTGAACGATATATGATACTCAGGAGATCTAGAACCCTGATATGCCAATGCGACTGTCAAACATACAGCGGGTGGCAGACGCAACATTCCAAGGTTCAGCTACATGCTTGCATGAAGAGGCTGAGTTCACCAATGAACGAACAAGGTTGTGAAAGCAAGGGCACCAAGCTCGAGTTTCAGGACCCCACGATTCGGGACAGCTATGGGAAAGAGCACTATGGGGAAGTGGATCTTGTGGAGAGCGCTCATCTGCACGGAAGAGGATCGAGCGAACCATCGTTATAGGCCTTGAGGATGTTGTTGAACCACCCCTCGCGTGGAAGCCGAGGGTCTATTTAAGAGGAGCATGCTTGGTCCGACAAGGTGCTGTATCCGGCCCATTTAGTAGAACCAGGGGAAATAGAAGGAGAGCACATTGTTGAAGGACTGATTCCTTTTGGTCATCCGCTGGTATGTGTACAACATACACGACGAAAGAGATGGCTCACTTTCTTTTGAGAAAAACACCAATCTTCGAACAAGGATTCAAAAGATCGCACAAGCGAGCTCACAAGAACTAGATATAGTGAAGTTGCTTTACAGTGATTCAAAGAGACAAATCAGTGATGAGGGAAGTATATTTCTAGAATGTGAGGGCCACGTGCACTACGAGCCCAGCCACCCAGCCTCGCCGTGCCGTTTAGGTCTAGTCCTAGGGCACCAGAATAGATTTGTTAGTGGTTACTTAGCGAGCATGCCACTTGCCAGCACATAGTCCAGCCCCGTCAAACTCGAGTCAGAATCATGACAAGTACGCTGGATTCAATCCAGCATTTATCACTTCATCGTGGCCGATCGGTCTATCGGAGTGCTATGAATTGGTTCCGCCACGCGACCCGGTCCACAGCTGTCAAGGGCGTGCGGCTCCACTCTTTTGGCCGAGGAATGCAGTGAGAGCTTTACTTGCCAGAGCCATTGCGGTCGCCACACTCTTTCAACGGCGCTCTAACAGCATGTGTATAATCATCTAGCTCTGTGCTTCATTTCGCCACCCGGTGGGTGGCCTTCTCCCAGAAGTGCAGGTGGAAAAGGAACCGTGGTCCAGCACACACCGGGCCATTTGAAACAGTGGGATCCGAGCAAACATAACAGTCTGAGCTTCTGGGACGCCGTTTTTGGGGCCAATGGGAAAAATCGTGACGGGCAACTGCAGCTTTATTTGAATCTGAGCTTCTCGAGTCGGTGAGTGCTTCTGATTCACCTCGACTGGTTTGGACGTTGCGCGCGACCGTCCCAACCTCCTCCACCACCCAGCCCCCCGTTATCCCAACTTTTTCCAACATTCAAACACCCAATGTCCCGTAAACTACGTCTGCTGAATACTTGCAGTGTCCGCATGATCCGTACCAACTTTTCGCATCCCTAGCCACTTTGTGCGCCCTCAGTGTGCTCTTGCGCCTTCATAGCTCAGAGCCCTCGAAGCTTCTCAGCGCCGTTCGGACGAGCTCATTCTCCACGCCAGAGCCTCCGAGCTGTTTTTATACCCTCCCACAGCTTCAGCCCAAGTGTCGGCGCTGTCTCGACAAACAATAAGACCGTTCGACGAGCCCTACGACATTTACGAAACGTTTACATCAGCGCAACGCCAGCAGCGTCAGCTACCACTATCTCAGCAACCTCAATCAAGACCCTCGAGCTCATCGGAGAGTACTCGTACTCTCAGGCGGACTGCAAGACTTCTACCTCGACGAAGTCCAAGCAATTACTCGCCACCTAATTCGCAAAGCTCACCACCACAAATCGCCGAGCCTATCCTACCGCCGCTCCACCCTCTAAGTAATAGCCTCGGAAGCTCCGAAACCCCTGAACTCTCCATAAATAACCGGCTTTCTTCATATTGGCCCAGCAGAACAACACGAATATCGAGGAACACAGCCAACGCGATCCGATACGCGCTCGAAGCTATACGAGGAGATCCTGAGGGGACATATCCCATCATCCAAGGACAGCCACAACCAAGGTGGACGCCTAGGCAATTCACACCCGATTACATCGAGTTGAACGCTCAAATGTCGGATCTGGTGGGCGGCGCAGTGAGCAATGGACGCACGCAAAACGGCGGCTCTCGGGCTCCCGGTCCTGTACCTCAACCGTACGCTGGTGGTGATCGTGTTCGTACTCCAACGGATATCATGAGGGACAGGCAAAATCGGGAAGCTAGAAAAAAAGCAGAGAGTGAACGGCGTCAAAGGGAACTTGACGAAGAAGAACGGCGACGAATTCAACAGGAAGAGAATTTAGAACCAGATAGAAAAGCTATAGCTGCTGGCGTTGTTCCGGAGGGACCCTCATATCGAAGGTCGAGCGGTGCTAGAAGGTCAGGGGGTGAGCCGCCATCAGACACAGCCGAGAGGAGGCCGGCAGATAGGGGAAGTGATAGCAGCACCAGAGCAAACTCATCCTGGAATAACCGACCGGCTACCTATGTGCCTTCTGGTGGTCGCACGGAGAAGACTGCCAACAAGGCCGAAGAGAATCCGGCAGATGAGAGCAGCGTACCACAACCACGTTCAAGGCCTCGAGGAGCAACGCTTTCAACAGGTCAGCCGAGGCCAGTGGAAACGAAGCCCAGACAGACGCCCCGAGCAGTCTCGGCGGCAGCGGCGACGAGTAATCCAAGGGAAACGTCAAAAGAGAACAAGAACACGTCTTTAAATGCAACCTCAGGCAGTTCTCAACCCCGAATCGATCGGCAAGGGCAGGTTCCGTTCGCTCAATCACAGGCTGCCCAAGATCCACCTGGAGGCTCGCAACCTCGAAGTGCCAATACCTCCTCGTTCCCTCATGCCTTTGAACGGTGGGAGACGCTATCCTCTCATTGGGAGGGTCTCACATCCTTTTGGATACGTCGGCTGGAGCAAAACAAGGAGGATGTCGACGGGAACCCTATCAATCAACAGATGGCTCGGCAAGTGACGGATCTATCTGCTGCTGGGGCCAACCTTTTCCATGCTGTTGTTGAATTGCAACGCCTTCGAGCATCCTCTGAGCGCAAGTTCCAAAGGTGGTTCATCGAGACTAGAGCAGAGCAAGAACGTTTCCGAGAAAATCAAAGCAAATTTGAGGAGAGATTACGAAACGAACAACAAGCTGCTGCTGATGCTCAAGCAGCTCTTGGAAGATTGCAAAAGGAAAAGAATTCAGCCCTCACTGACAAAGGCGTTGCCGGAAGACAGGTCGACGAGATGAGACGCGAATTAGACATTGCCAAGAAAGAAGCACGGAGAGCCTGGGAGGAGCTTGGTCGAAGGGAGCAAGAAGAGCGAGATCGCACCATATCACTCAAACAAGGACAGGTGACCATTGTAGGCGGCGTTCAAGTCGTGCCCATGGTACAAGGCGCGAGCCGACAAGGAAGCACAAACAGACCATCAACCCGGGAAGGACCGAATTCTGGTGTCGCCTCTTTACAAGGGGCGCAGCTCGAAAGTCCTGTAGAAGACGAACCTGGTTATACCACCTATGATGCAGCCAGGTCCGAAACAGACACTGATCCCTTTACCGAAGGAGGCCGTGTCAATATACCGCAGGGCACATACCGAGAGCCTGACCGTATAACCACTACTACGACAATAACTACCAACCCCTACCAGCAAACTTCGAATGCATCAGCAGCTGCCGTTCAAGCAGCCCGAGCCGCTTCAGCCTCATTACCATACCAAACGAATTCCCAGCCTGTCGGAAGCACATCTGCTACATCCGGCTCCACTTCTACTTACCTCAATTATAGACCTGACGCATCTACTTCGGCTGCGGCACAGCCAGCCATTTCTTCTTTCTATCAACACGAAGGTACTTCTCTCCAAGGCCAACCCCGTGTCACAGAGGCAGACGAGCGCTCTTACGTTCCTTCGGTCGAAGACACCTTGAGTGAGGAGGACTACGAGCTCAATGAGAATGGCGAAATTAGGGGTGATGCTCAGGGCCACCCAATCTCTGGAACCCGGAGGCTTGGGTCTGAGGACAGCGATGAGTATGACGTTCAGGATCAGCTTGAGCGGGAGCGAATGTTCGGTCGAAGCTATGGCTCTAGTATGAGTGGTGTCGAATACGGATCAGGTTCCGCTACTGCTGCTGGTCGTCAACCGACTCAAGATGCGCCAGTGGACTACTCTGGAAGCGGATTCGGGGCCGGTTGGGAGGCCATGCCGAGACATCATCATCCTACGCGCCTGAGCGACGTCTTGGAGGAGGACGAAAGGAGCCGAACGAGCCCAAGCAGAGCTAGTCAACACAGCAGAGGGATTCACTGATGTCTGTGTGTTATTGTCTGCTTAAATGGCGTTGATTGCAATGGAAAAGGACTGAGAACAACTGAGCGAATTGCATGCTCCAGTGGTTCTAGATTTGAGCGACAATGTCTTTTGTTTTAAGAGGGTTAGATCTCCGCATCACGATGAGATCGTGATGGACGTGTCTATAGAAATTTAGCTTGCCATAGTGGTAACAAAGGATACCGGATATTGTGAACGGATCCTGGACGCTTACTACGTCTCCATATGAATAGTTGCAAAAGAACAGACTATTCTAGTGTGATCAATGGTCTACCTCAATATCCAGCTTTCCAGCAGCTCAATGAGCTAACCCAATCGAGACACTCACAATATCCCCGTTCGAGATCCTATTCCCTAACCGCTACATGGCGATGTCTCTTCTATGTCCAAGGGCGGCCGCGTCCTCAAAAGTCTCCTTGATATATCCCGTCCGCCTTGCTAGCACCACCGCCGCACGTTGCCTCCGAGAGTCCACCTACTCACGAGCTCCCCTTCACCTCCGCGCCCCCAAAACCACAGCACCATGCTCTCGACCGCTCACCACCACTTCCCATCGCCGCGCAATCAAAACGGTCGAGCAAGCCAAATCCCGCAATCGCGGCGGTGTAAGTCTCCCTCTATTTCTTCTCTTCGCGATGGAGCTCGCTGATCCCGAATGGATTCAGCCCTTCTCCGCCCGCTCTGCTATCGTCTTCCTAAGTGTGGGTGCTTGTATGATATTCTACTTCCGATATGAGAAGGAGAGGTTGGAGAGACAAAGGGTGGTTGAGGCCTCGAAGGGTGTCGGGAGGCCGAAGGTTGGGGGAGTGTTTGACCTGGTGGATCATGATGGGAAGAAATTTACGGATGAAGATATGAAGGGGGGTTACAGTTTGGTAAGTGATCCGAGTGCAAGGTGTCTGGAGGATCAAGCCGGGACGACTTGCGAATGGGCCAGATGTGCGTGGGGAAAGGTGTCTTGCCATGAGGCTATGAGGCTTCAGCGCTTTGGGATTCTTCATGGCATGATATACAAGTGGGTTGTGTCTGCTAGAACACTGCTGACCGGGGCTCGTATCACCAGGTCTATTTCGGCTTCTCTCACTGTCCCGACATCTGCCCCGAAGAACTTGACAAAATGGCCCGAATGATCGATCTCGTTGCCTCTACAACCCGCTCCAAGATCTCCACCCTCTCCTTCGTCGACCCCTCCGCCCCTAAAAGATCACCGCTTCTTCCCATCTTCATAACGTGTGACCCGGCGCGGGACACACCGTCCGTTCTGAAATCCTACCTTGCAGAATTTCACCCAGGCATCGTGGGCTTGACGGGGACTTGGGAGGGCATCAAGGATGTGTGCAAGAAATATAGGGTATACTTTAGTACGCCAGAGGGGGTGAAGCCTGGAATGGATTATCTGGTGGATCATAGTATCTACTTTTATCTGATGGGTGAGTGGGGCATCAGATGTGGAGAGGAGATGGAAGTTGGCTAATTGAGAAATAGATCCCGAGGGAGACTTCGTGGAGGCGATTGGGAGGCAGCATAGCGCCGAGAAGGCGGCCAAAATTATCCTGGAGCATATGTCTGATTGGAAGGGTGGGAGACAGCGGTAGCAGAGACAGGAAGAGTTTCAAGTCAAGCATAGCCATAGGTTTGATTTGTACAATACCTCGCATCTCCACTGGCAAATTTGCGAGACCCCTTCGCAAGACCATTCGTGGATTATGGGACCTCTGCATCTGCAGTAGACAAGACAGCCGCAATGACAATGACGTTCACACAGGCTCATTCAGAACCGGTCTTTCAATCCTATCAGAACCTCGAGCCTGCACGCAGAGGTTAAGGAAGAAGCTACACCCATCCTACTGGACAATGCAGTACCAGCGGCGGCTAACAAGGGCGTGGAAGCAGTGGCAGACAGCGTCCAACGAACACACAACACGAAGTGGAGAATCTCAGTCTTCCCTGCTGTGTTTTAACGTGAGTCTACGTATGTGTTTGAAGCAGCAAACAATACTGTCAGATGGGTTTGGGCCAGCAGAATGACCTTTTCCATGGGACCGAGCCAGTATTATCTGTCTCGAAAATCACCAGGATATCCAAGTTCAGGGTTGTTGGTAATTCAACTTTATTGCTCTGGAGCGCCATGAAAGAGGGCAACATCGAGGCCAAGCAAGAGTTGGACAACTATGGCAGAGACTGGAGACGATGGCTTGCAAATGTGCACGAATTGTGACATACTGTCTATTGGGAGCTGAGTTCATTCCGAACAACTTTGGATTCTTACACCATTAAAGCAGAACTTAGTTTACTACGCAGGCTTGGGGCCCCAAAAGATTGGTGTACATGTTCACATACTTCTTTGGGGGACGGATGAGCAGTCGTCAACGCTTTATCGCATGGCTTCGGGAGGCTTCGTCAGCGTCCCGCTGCACCCAAGGGTTCCGAGCCTCCCGTTTGGATACCAATTGAGCGTTTGCGGGGTTGACGGCCCCCATTGTCATCATAGCTGACACCTAGGCAGCAGCTTATATCGACCCATAATGTAACCCAAACTCCCACCGAAATAATTCTCCGATGGACAGGACTTGAGTCTCAATTGATTGCTCAACGTCACTACCTACTCCTGCCTTCTGTAGGAAAGCTCGAGTGAGAGGGTGTGTAGACGACGTAACAATGGGTCGCGCAGCCATACATCTTCCTGATGAAACGAAGCCTTCCGACAAAGAGAACGAGAAGCTGCTAGATTTGGAGGAAAATCCATCTCTTCCAGACTATGACGATGTCGTTGCTGAACCACAGAGGTCCTCATGGCAGCGTTTGAAGGACCGTCTACCTTCAGTCAAGGACCTTATCAAGCGGGTCTTGTTCCCTGCCGTCATTGTGACTGGTATCACACTCGTCTCAAATTCCTTCTTCGATGACCTATGGAGCACCGTAAGACCACCTACAGACCCCTATGACATTTCTGGGCTACTAAGCTTGCCATAGAAGCCTCAATTCAACCGTGATCCTATGTCCGGCACTGAAGCTGCTCAAGTCGAGATGTGCCCGTCGAGCGTCCACACAACAAGCCTAAGCATGAACTTCACGGACCCTAAAAAGTTCACTTTCACTCAGCTATCTGAGGAGCTCCCAATTTACTCGCAACAAAGCTTGAGCCATGTACGTACGGTAGGCAACATTGAGGTCCGTAATGCCGTGCCAGCCTCTGGGCCTTATATCCAGGTCGATCTTGAGATCAGCAGCTCTGATGCTCGATTGGCGATGGCAGTGGGTTTTGAGAAGGATGACTCAAATCTGCTGGTAAAAACTCCCAGGCTGATCCCAGAAGGCATGGTGTCGGACATACCTTGCCTCAATTTCTCCGCAATCATCTCGATACCCCCGGCGACAAAGCTCGAACATCTTGCTATTGGTTCCGAAACACTCGCCGTAGTCTTCCACCCTAGCCTAGATTATGCTGAGTCCAGGGTCGTGGAGACCAAAACGCAATTTGAGTCAAGGTCCACATACTCCCGAGAAACGATCATCGACGTAAAATCCGCTTCTGTCACCGGGTCCTACCCTTTGTATGACCTCCTCTCTATCCACACAAACTCTGGCTCTATTGATGTCAACGTTGACCCGAAAAAGGCCTCCACAGAGCATGTCAAGCCTGCGGTCCTACGCGTGACCTCCAACAGCGGCTCCGTCCGTGCTATCACTTCTACGGTTTCCGTACCAGATCGAGACTATCAGACCACAATGTCGACATCGAGTGGCTCCATTGATGCTGCGATTTTACACGGCCTGCGGACATCTCTACGCTCGATCACTGGCGATATAACTGCCGATTTGTATCCTTATGGTCATAACGGCTCCCGTACTGACATCGAGGTACATGATACAAGCAGTAGCATAGACATTACGCTTCACTCGTCTCTGTCACACCCGACGGCACCCTTAAAGCAACTGTACGCATACTATCGTGGTATTTCAGGCAGCATGACCCTATTCTACCCAGCACAATGGCAAGGAACTGTGGAAGGGACGACGTTGAGTGGTAGTATTGACTTCAACTGGCAAGGACTGAAGGTTGTCAAAGATGAAAAGAAAGGATGGGTGAAGCGGACAATTGAAGCCATCAGAGGAGAAGGAGAGGGCAGATTGGTGTTCTATGAGACTTCGGGCAGCGTCAAACTGAGTGGAGAGTCGGGTGGGCTTTGAGATTCTCCGAGGAAATATCTGAAACCAAAGCCAACCAGGATAGATGCTAATGGTATAGCTGTTGGGCTTTGTACGGCATTCGCACTGGTAAAGGGGCCTATGGATGGCTAATGAAGTAATGATATCTGCACTTAGTACAGTCAAGAATGCATGGCCACTCTGTAGAATCAATCAGCTTTGAACCCCTTGTGCTATCGTTGTAATTGTGTGAATTGAGAACACTTTCAGGCGAGTAAATGATCGCCTCTTCATGTTGTTGTCTGCCCAATAGGGCGTCAACGTTGATTGGAAGCTTCGAGAAGGGAACCATTCCACCGACCCCTGCTGGCAATCTTCGCCCACGCTGACGACCGATGATTGGATTCCACCCTCCTGATTTCAATAGAATCAGCCAGAAAGTCGGTACACGAATATCGGGACGATATAACCATTTCGAGAGGTTCGGCAAATGGTCGAAGTGTCGAAGTGTCGAAGATTTGACGCAGGGATCCCCCACGACGAAAACGAAACGTCCGTGAGGACTAGAACCTAAAACACCGCTGGACCTGACCCCGGCGGCCCCTTCGTCATCCATGAGAGGCTTCTTCACTAAATCCTCATCCTCATCCTCATCAAAGAAGAAAGCCGAGTCCGACACCAAGGAGAACAGCAAGGCCTCACCACGTCCGTCAGTAAGGAAATCAGTGTGCAGTTCCCCCATCAAGTCATCCAAGTCACCTTCACGCTCGCCCACCAAATCTCTCCACTACTTGGACCAGCGCCCGAGTAGGAAGAGCTCTGGACCATCGCACACTCTGCGCAAGAAGTTTTCCGTCGACACTCATCCCTTGAATCTCCCGCCAGAAGAGCGGGAGCGGAGACGCTCTGCTATGTCTACGAGCAGTGACAGCCTGGGAGCTCACCCCACGGATGATGATGTAGAGATGCGGGATGCAGAAGAGGCAAATGGCCACGAGGACATGAACGGCGATGACAGTCCTGTTCCTCCCCCACACAAAGCTCCTTCGCCGCCTCCGAAGCCAGCGTTCGACCCCGAGGCGTGCAAGACTACAGGGAACAAGTACTTCAAGGCAAAGGACTTCACGAAAGCTATCGCGGAGTATACCAAAGGTGAGCAGCTTTGTCCCTGGCAAATTACCCTTGCAGACCAGAGACTGTAGCTAATCTTCGACTACCTATTTCCAGCCATTACTGTCGAACCACAATCAGTCACCTACCTGTCCAATCGAGCTGCTGCATTCATGTCTGCAAATCGATATGAGGAGGCATTAGAAGACTGTAAAACCGCGGACCAGCTAGAACCAAAGAATCCCAAAATCCTCATGCGGATGGCACGGATATACACGGGCCTTGGGCGGCCAAAGGAAGCTCTTGAGATTCTCGATCAGATCTCATCCTTCCAAGCAGTTCCGCAACAAGACAAGTCGCCCGCTCTGTCGATGCAGACGCACATCAAGCAAGCAGAGGATGCTATACGGGAGGGTACTTCAGGATCTATGGCGATACATGCACTGGACCAAGCAGAGCGCGGGTTAGGTGTGGGTGCGCAGAGACCGAGGAAGTGGCAGTTGTTGCGCGGTGAAGCCTACTTGAAGATGGGGAACGTAAATGCATTGGGCGAGGCACAAAATGTAGCGATGTCTCTACTACGAAAGAACGGGCAAGATCCAGAGGCGTTAGTGCTGAGAGGGAGAGCGTTGTACGGACAGGGGGATAACGACAAGGCTTTACAACATTTCCGGCAAGCTTTTAGCTGCGATCCTGATTTCAAGGATGGAGTAAAGTATCTGCGCATGGTGCAGAAGCTCGACCGCATGAAAGAAGAGGGCAACGCAGCTTATAAGGGAGGCAGACACAAGCAAGCCGTTGACGTTTACAGCAAGGCTCTGGAGGTGGATCCTAATAACAAAGGTACCAACTCGAAGATTTTACAGAACAGAGCCTTAGCATCGATCAAGGTACGCATCAGTCTCCATGCTATCCATCACTGAGAGTAGACATATCCTAACATTTCCGCAGCTCAAAGAGTACAAATCCGCCATCGCAGACTGCACCCGTGCCCTCGTTCTCGACCCGTCTTACACCAAAGCTCGCAAAACCAAAGCCCGCGCCCTTGGCGAATCAGGCGACTGGGAAACCGCCCTCAAAGAGTACAAGTCCATTCAGGAGAACTCACCAGAAGAGCCTTCGATTGCCAAAGATATCCGCAACGCCGAGCTCGAGCTCAAAAAGAGCAAGCGAAAAGACTACTACAAGATTCTCGGGGTCGAGAAGGACGCTAATGATAACGAGATCAAGAAAGCTTACCGCAAATTAGCAATCGTGCATCACCCGGACAAGAACCCCGAGGACGAAAGTGCCGCGGAGAGGTTCAAAGACATAGGTGAAGCATATGAAACGTTGTCGGATCCAGAGAAGAGGGCGAGATATGACAGTGGGGATGATCTGATGGACCCGAACGAGATGTTTGCACAACAAGGTGGTGGATTCCCAATGCAAGGCGGCGGAATGAACATCAGTCCCGAGATGCTTTTCAACATGATGGGGGGCCAAGGCGGAGGCGGTGGAGGTGGGTTCTCGTTCAGCACTGGAGGCATGCCCGGCATGTCGGGCGGCATGCCAGGGGGAGGAGGGAGGTCGAGGCAAAGGGGCGGTGCTTCCGGATTCCCCGGCGGTTTTGGCTTCTGAGGGAAAGGAGAGTAGTGAATATGCTCCAAGACCTTTGTCTTCTTCACGATTGGAAGCGGGTATGCATAGGCGGCGTTGGACTGATGTCAAAAATTGCATGGCTACACGTACTGCAAATCCCGAGGCGAGATAGATCACGAATTAGAGATTATGATAATCCGAAGCCAGCCCCGAGCGCACGCCAACAGTCTTGCAATGCAGACGAGCAATGAGGATGAGTCACAGCTCCCAAAGGCAGCTCTCAAATACATCAACCCACCCCCCAACAGCTTTCGGTGGCATTACCCTCTGAGATTATCAGATACCTTAGCTCTAGCTCTGACGAAATAAATCAACCCCAAACGCCCTTCTCA
>JAABUK010001878.1_pt1 | contig 39052 bp, 11 predicted proteins | sample 5559141 | NCBI WGS metagenome assembly JAABUK01 (sample SAMN10711869, study PRJNA513367) | rock metagenome | isolation source: Antarctica rocks | place: Antarctica: Victoria Land, Pudding Butte nord | collected 2016-01-03 | reverse complement strand
ACCCTAACCCTAACCCTAACCCTAACCCTAACCCTAACCCTAACCCTAACCCTAACCCTAACCCTAACCCTAACCCTAACCCTAACCCTAACCCTAACCCTAACCCTAACCCTAACCCTATTAATAAACTTGGCGCTTAGGTTTTCGAGAGCTCGTCTATTTAACGGGGGGGTTAAATAAATTATTATTTAAATCAATAATAGATATAAACTTATAGGGTTACTATGAGCGCTCTATAATTAAAATAATTAACTTTTTATCTGTAGATAGGAAGTAGGTTAATTTACTAGTAATATTTATCTAGGCTTTTTTCTCGGCAGCTTTCTATTTTTTAAATTACTCGGTATTCGCCTAAGTTTTCCTCTCGGTAGCCGTCGGTCTTTTAGGCCTCTTAGGACGCTCCTTTATAATACTAATATCCTTCGCCTTAATAGATTTTCTAGAGGGAGTCGAACTCGAAGCCTCGACTAGAAGAGGTATATATCTAAAACGGTCTATAATAAGAACTCGGTTCTATATACTAGGCGATATAACTAAACCTTTTCTTACTTTAAAAAAAGGCGTCTTCGTAAAAAGAGCCTTATTAATAATATCTAGAATAATTAATTTATTATTTATAGATATCTAGCTAGATTATTTATTAAATAATTTACCTTTCCTACTAAAACTAGAGGGAGCGATTAAAGATACGGAAGTATTAAATATATTACGATATTTCTATAATTTATCGAATTATTTAAAGATACTTATCGAGATATTAATATAATGAAATTTATAAAACTTATAACTATAATACTAGAGATATTTAATTCATTAATACTCGATAGAGAAAAGGAAAACGTACTAGCTTTAGGGGAGAGCGGCTTTATACTATTATTTATAAAGAGGAGGCTATCGACGAATAAAGAGGTTTAACTACCTAGGAAAGACCTTCGGTCCTCTAAAACGCGCGTAAACCTAGAAGTAAAATATCTACGTTAATACTTTACCTAGAACGTCGATATAAATTAGAAAGAGAAAGAGGTACCTATAAGAGTTAATATATCGTCTAAAGATAATAATAAAGTATTATTTATAATATTTAGGATTATAGCTAGTAACTATAGAGGCGACGCGGCTAGAGGTAGTAAAAGAAATAGGGTTAGAAACTTTAAAGAAAACGTAACTAGGAATAGTAAACTCGATACTATTTTATACTTCTAGGGAGTAGGGCGCTACCGCCGTACTTTTATTTAAAATATTAATATCGGTAGAGTCGGGGTTATTATTCTCCTAGGATATTTTATTTTTAATATTATCTCCGGTATATTACGCGGCTTTCTTCGTTAAAATATAATTTATAATACGAGTTAACTAGTATTTATTAGTTAAGGTAATTACGAATAAAATTATAAAGAGTCGATATTAAATATAGTTAATATAGAGGGTAGGAGGGGTCGATATTAAATATAATTAATATAAAGGTAGGGAGGAGTCGATATTAAATATAATTAATATCGAGGAAGGTATATATTAAGGAGGAAAATCTCGCCGTCCTTAAGGCCTCGGAATCTAGGCGGTTTCGTATTAATATAAAACCGATTAATTTCGCGGAATATTTTCTTTAGCGGGAGTTTATTTTTACGGGTAATATTATAAATATCGATTTAATAATAACGAGATAAATATTATTTAAAGAGTTACCGATAGAGCTCGGTATACTACTACGATAAAATCTCGCTAGTTAATTCGTCCTCCGAGAGAGCGCCGTTATCTAGATTTTTATTAAGATAAGGGCCGACCTCTTAATTCGAGAGAGAAGTACTATTCTACGCGGCGATCTATTTAATTATTTTATTCGTCGCGCGCGCCGATAATATTTAGTTATAGGTATAGTCTACGTTAAAGGTAATAATATTTCCGAAGAGTATTTACCCGAGTCTAAAGATATATTTAATATATTATAATTACTCGTTAATATTATTTAGTATATTTATAAATAAGATATCCGTATAGGCGCCTTATATATTAAACGATAAAGATAATACTCGTATCGTAGTAATTAAGATCTACGAAGGATTATTAAGGTTATTAAATTATAAACGAGCCTCGTTTCTAATAAAGGGTTTATATATAGTACAGATACTAATAACCTTAAATTTTAAATTAATTAAATAGTACTCGGTAAAGAACTATATTATTAGTTATATATAAAAGACTAATAATTTACGCCCTAGTTATAAATAAATATTAATAATATATTTAATAGCCTACTTTAACTTTATATTAAAATATAATAAATAAAATACTATAATTTTACGAGTATTATAAACTAGTAAATATAGAGCCGGTCTAGTTTTCTAAAAGAATATCGTTACCCTATAATCGGTATATTAATTATATATAGAATTTACTTCTTTAACTTTCCTACTACCTTTATATTTACGGATAAACTATTCTAGTACCGGATTTAGGATAATATATAATAGACGGCGATATTTATCTATATTTATATAAACCTCGCCGGTATTCTCGTCCGAACCTTACGTTATTACTCGGGCCGTTATTTCGTATACTCGAAAATATATTTTTAATTACGTAACCGATATTTATAACTCTACGGTATAGATATTATAGTATAGGATCGCCGCGTTAATATAGACCTAGGATTTATTAACTTCGATATAGTCCGCTATAATACGCCTTAACTAGAATATATAGAGGATAGGCGGTAGAATATAGTAGGTAATTTATAGATTAATTTATTCCCCTATTTTAAGATAAATAAATTTCTAGAATTATTTAAGGTTAAGGAGGTATTAATAATAATTAACGTTAACTATAATTAAAATAGAGTCCGCGGAGGTATTTATTACCGTCGTAGTTACGGTATAATTTATTTCGGTAGGGTTAGTATTTCGGGCGGTATAAATCTCTAGCTTCTATATAAAGTTAAGGAGATTATATAAATTAATAAAACGATTAATTATAAATATACCCGTAAAAAAGATAAGGCGCTCTAACTCTAAAAGATAAATAGCGCGGTATAAAAGGGTTCGTATACTTTTTAGTATATATACCTCGTTAACGATATTACGTTTAAAGATATTCGGGAGGTATAATATTTATCGATTTAACTCTTCTTCCGATATCTCTTCTTTTTATTTATAACCGGGCTCGAGGTTACCTTCGCCTCTATAATACTCTATAACTTTACGGTATATTACCTCTACTATCTTTTTAACCTCGATAAACTCGGTAAATAACGAATATTAACGTAGAGTTTAGATAGTAGTAAAGATAATAACGTACTTAGTTAAGGGCTTATTAGGGAGACTAGCGATATACTAGTAAATAACGGTTATATTATTAGAGAGGGTATAACGCCGGTATTTAATAGAGCCCGTAGTATCCGTACTATACTAATATCGTATTATTAACTATAGGAAACTACTCTTTAATTCCTCTCTCTATACGGCGCTAGCGTTAGAAGGGAAAATAATAATAATAGGTTTATATATACGACTTTAATAGGCGTTAAAAGCTTTTTCCCCGTTAAACGGCTTTATTTCGGAGGCTACGGGCTCGGTCGGTTACTTATTTTTATTATTATTACTAGCGGTAACTATAGGAGATTAAGTTACGTAGATATTAACTATAATTAATATCGGTTACTAGCTACTAGTATAACTATTAAGGACTATAAACCCGATAGTAATTATAATTTTACCTAGGCTTATATTATCGGCTAGGAGGGCGGCGGTAAATTAATTATCTTCTATTTACGAGAGTTAAGTAATAGCCTAGATTTACTAAAGGTAAAAAAGAATCTCTTTCTACTCTTTACCCGTCGGAAGATTTATATACTTCATAAATAAATTCTTACCTATAACTATCGTCGCTTTAGTATTTAACTAGACTAGGCCGTCCCTATCTATCGTTAGTCGGTAGAGGTCTAAATATAAAAACTCGTAGGACGCTATATAAAAGAGTAGGGTAATAGTAACTTTATTTAAATACCTCTATAAATTCTAGAAATAGTCGCGGTCTTTTTAATTTATTTACTCCGGCTCTCCTAAAACCTCTTCGGTTTATATATAAATATAGAGTTCCTACTAGTCGGCGGGGAGTTTAGGCGCGGAGGTAGGTTCTATTTTAATAGGTATATATAATAAGATATTAATATCCGTAGGCGGTTAAATAATTTTAATACTCTAGTTTAGAAGTTTATATAGGCGCTATCGTTCTCTTCCCGTTAACGGAGGATATTTATTATAGTTATCTTATAGGCTGAGGTTATATTTTATAAATTATATTTCTTTTTATATAGAATCCTCGACCGCCTTAATTAAAGTTTCCGCCTCTTCGGCCGTAGACTCCTCTTTATAATTATTATCTTCTTTACCCTTTAAAGGATAAAATAGATCTAGATTAAAATTTAAATTAATTTCGGCGAGGAGGTCTTTATCGGAGATAGTAAATTCGTTATTAATAATAAAAGCCGGCTCTATAATAATATAATTAGTAGATTTCTCGACTTTACCCTATTAACGCCTCTTAGTATCCGTATTCTACTAGTACTAGTAGACTTTTAAGTATTCGAGAGCGCGATACTAGTCCTCGGCGGAGAAGTCGTAGAGTTTAGAAACGTAAAACTTCTTAATATCGGCGAAATAATAATCGGCGCTAGAGTTAATAAAGAGGGTATATATAGTAATAATTTAAAAGACGTAGATATAGTAAGGGCTTTACTTATATAGGTCGATAAAAAATAATAAAAAGTATTAAAAAACGTCTTTAATCCCGGCTATATAAAGTTCCTTAAAAATATTAATATAAAAAGGGTTCGCTCTAGCGCTAGGGTTACCGAAATTACGCGTATAATTAATCCGTTACAATTCGAGGGTAACGAGGTCGGGCGAGGGTTTTTTAAACTATTACTATAACTAGAAAGTATTTAGGAACCCTAAATATCCGGCGAGCTCGGCTTTAAAATCGACGAGACTCGCTTTAACGAGGAAAATACCTAGAGGATTAAACTTCTTCGTTTAAATAACCGCCTCTCGTATTTTAACTACGTCTAGCGAAGTAATCTTCGGAATAATAACGACCGGTTTATAACCGTTTTATTTATTACTTTATTAAATAGTAACTTTCGCGGTCTTTAGGTATTTTCCTAGTCTAGGATTATAAACTATAAAGGTATTCTGCTCGTCCAACGCTACTAGTATATTAGAGCGTTTATATAGGGTAGACGTATTCTTTCTAAGGGTATTCTTGGCTAAAGTCGTAGTACTACTCTCGGTATTAAAGTCGATATTTTGGACGCGATTACGAGATAATATAATAAACTCGATATTAACTATATTAAACTTCGGCGCTCGTAGTTAATTAACTAGAAGTACCTACGAGGGTCGATAGAGCGCGATATTAAATATAATTAATTTCGGCGCTAGTTATTAAGTAGCTAGAAAGATAAGAAGGGTTATAATAAAAATAGAGGTCGAGTAGATCTATTAACGATTCGGGAAGCCGATATTAATTATAGTTAAGTTTTTATATATAGTACCGATTAGCCTAAAGTATAATAATCTCGTTTAGGTTTACGATACTAGAACGGTAGTAATCGTAATAACGCGATTAGCGGGTATAGAATAAAGGGTATATTAAATAGGTTAGAATAATAGAAGTAGATTTTAACTATAAATATTAAATAAAATAAAGATAAAATAAAAGAAAAAAAAGATATAAGTTATATTAAAACGTAGGGTATATATAAAGGATATAGGAAACGGGGGGGGGTAAAGGGTTTTTATAATTAACGACGACGCTAATAATTAAGGTATTTCTCGATAGTAAATACCGCGAAGGGAAGTAAAGTAAAGTAAAATACGGGGGGTAAAATAAAGTAAAATAGATTAAACTTTACTAGAAATCGCGAGTAAAGTAGAAATCTCGGGTTTACGACCGTTACTACTATATTCTTTTCGACTTTTAATATAATAAGGGTATTAAACGTACTTAATATATATAAAGGAACGAAAGAGTATTAGGTAAAAGTAAAAAATTAAATAATAAAGTAAAGTAAAATAAAATAGAAATAAAGTAAAGATAATTAGACGGATATTAATAAATATAGAAGTTAACCGAATTAAAGAAGATAGCGATTCTTAAAATAATTATAATTATAATCGGTATCTTATTAAACGGAAGATTTAATAAATTAGGTTATTATAAAACTCCTCTTCGTCGCTAATTAGCCCGATAACCGCGATAATTTTATAGTAATAGCGAATAAGTATTTAATAGGTTTTAGATAAGATATATTCATAACCTATAACCGGGAAAATAAAAGAGAGGTATTTATTATTATATAATTTAAACTAGTTCTACCTTTTCGCGTCTTTCCTTATCTAGTTATTTTAAACTAGTTAATTTACAAAATTTTGAAAGGATAAATATATAATAAAACTCTAAAATATAATTAGAAAAGGATTATCTAAAACCCTTATAACAGTATATATAATTACGTACTAGTAGCTATATATTGAATATATACTATTTAACGGATCTCGTTATTATTTATCGATATTATTTATAGTTAATATAGCCGCGTTTAATATTACTTATAGTTAATACCGATATATTAGAGACTTATATTTACTTATACGAAGCTCCCGCGTATTATAGTAAAACTTAATTCTAGTTTAATTTTATTTACTTCTTTTTATCCTACGTTCTTATAAGAGATAACGGATATTAATAATAGTTAATATCGAGTATAATTATAGATATATCGCGAGGACTAACCCTAACCCTACGTAGTTTCTTAATACCGGCCGCTTAACTTTTAAGGTATATCTAGTTTTTATTCTAACTCTAATTCGGGCTCTTATAAATAACGGGATATATCGTAGAGCCTTAAAATTTAGTATAGAGCCCTAAATATATTCTATCTCTAGCGATAATAAAGGGCTACGATAGAGAGGTCCTAATATAATATATATAAATATCGGCGATAATTATTAGTTATAGGGATCTAGTATAAATATTAAGGTTCTTTTAATAATAATAAAACTAAGGTTTAAATAAAGTTAGGGATAATTATAATAATAACTATCTTGGCCCTATTTTAGCGGTAATTTAACTAGTCCTAAATAATCGTAATCTTTACTACTTTATCTATATAATCTATACTCTTACTCCTAACTACTAGTTATTATATATTTATACTCTTATTCCTACTTTAATCCTTTTTTTCCTATAATCTCTAGAATATTAAATAAGTATAGTAGGTATAGAAACTAAATAACTATATATTAATAAAACGAATATCGAATAGAATATCTATAATAACTACGGGTTTAATATAGTTTATCGATATATTTAATAATAAAATTAGTAATTAACTAGTTTAGGGTTCGGATAAATATATAGTAAATAGGGTAAAGGAATTTTTCGCGACCCTATTAATTGAAAGACTAATTTCTATTAACTATTATAATAATCTCTTATAAATATATATTTATAGCTACTACTACCCTTATAGATACGCGTATTCCTAGGCTACGACTATAAACGGAGGTTATAATTATAAATAGGGTAGAGTAAATAAAGGATAATATAAAAATATATAGAGTATAGTTATAATAGAAGATTATACTCGCTGATCTCTAATATAATTCTAACTACCTCGTCCTACCTCTTCCGATTTATAATTTTAGATACCGGGTTTCTTTATTCCTACTTTTCCTCTACCTTAATAAAAAGAGAGAGTAGTTATATTATTACTAGAGAGAGGGTAATTCTATATTATTATTATTATCGCCGTTATCTAAAGATTAATCGTTTTTAGCTTCGATACGGCGGTAGAAATTAATCGTATAATAAAGAGTTAAATCTAGACTATAATATATAGGATCCTTTAAAATACCGGTATTTATTAATTTAATATCCGACTTTATTTAGTTCCTATTATTTAATACGCGTAGCCTAGGCTAGAGGAGGGCGGTTATAATACGGTCGCGATATAATCTTTTATATTCCTTATCGTCGCTCTCTACCTTAGCCTCTATTATCGTTATATATAAATCTACGTCTAAACGCGGAACTAGCTAGAGAGTATATTAGAATATACTCGATTAAGCGATCTTTTACCTCGTCGATAATAAATTAAATAAATAACTCTTTCGAAGGGTAAAAAGGGTTTCGTTATTATAAAATAGGTAGATAAAAATATAGCGAGCGGCGGTTATTTTAAGGTATTTTATTATTTCTAACTCGATATCGTCGCCTAGCTCTATAGTAGCGATATTATAAAAACGGCGAGTTAAGGTACGAAAGGGAAAATTTATCTATATTACTCTCGATTTTATTAATCTATTATTCTCCTATATAAAGAAAGTAGTAACTTTATCCGCTTAATAATTAATATTATAATCGATAAAGTAATATATTACCTACCGAGTACTACGCCGGTTAGAGTTAGAGGCGAATATAAGGTAGAGTTCGGCTTTAATAATAATCTAAAATATAATAAAGATTAAATCGTATAGACTAGAGGTTTCGTCCGAAGTTAGAAGTCGTAAGAAAGTTTCTAGCTCGTTATTAGTAACTAAAGAAGAATTAAAATAATAAATAGCGAGTAAATAAAATATATCTTGGATAAATACCTAAATAAATAATTTAGTATTAATATATAGAGTTTTATATCGAGCCGAAGACGACCCCGACCCGATCTTTTAAAGGTTTTCGCGAAATTTATAATGAATTTAAATCTAGTATTATAATTTACTTTAGACGCCCGCGGTCTTCTTAAAGAACTACTAGAGGGAGTTCTAGTTAATAGCGAGATACCGACGGATTCGGCGAGTAAAGATAGAGATAGGGTCCTAAATAAATAATTTAGAAGGAAACTATATTATCTCTCGCCTTTTTAAATATTATTAATATTTTAAAGCCTTTTTCGCTTTCGCTTTACCTTTACTAGAATTATTATTATTAAATAGGCGAACTTTACGTTATTTTATACTCTCTTTCTATAAAGCCTTTATTTTTAGTAGGTATTCTCCGATAATAGTAAAATATAAAGAGCGGAGGAGGGTAGATACTATTATCTTATATAAGAGTTATTATTTAGGCGATAATAATAATAGAGGTAGTAAAATAGAAGTAATTAATACAATTATAGTCTCTAGATATAAGAGCTAGCGGCCGGTCTCGTTAATAATAAACTCGATCGTAGAAGTAGTAGGTAGGATCTAGAATAAATAGTATACGATCGAGTAAACGGCGGCGGTATTATTTATTATTTATACTTTTTTATCGGGTTCTTAAATCTAGGCGATAATTTTAACTATAATTAATATTATTTATTTTACGTCGGGTACTCTTTACCGGTACTTCCGATTATCGAGGGGGAGCGCGCGAAGAAGTTCGATATTAATCCGATCTTCTTTCCTAACGCCGACGTTTTTAATAGGAGTTATTATATTTATAATAATAAATATAATACCGAGGCGTTCTTTCGTAAAGAAGTAGGATTTAATTAAATATTAACGGAAACTCTTTCCGTCTTAAATAGATATCTTATTTAATTAATATTAATTAATAAATAGGGTATCGGAGAAGGCTAAAGCCTCGAATTAATAATTATTAAAGAGTTTATATCCTTTTAGAGGGGTAGAGTAGAGGTTTTTAAATATATTATAAACTTTATTAAATACTATCTTCCCTTTACGGCGGAGTATATTCTAGGAGAAGAGCTCTACCGTTATAAACCTAGTATCTCGGATACTAGCCTACGGCTAGTATCGGATTTATATATACACCGCCGGCGCTATTAAATATCGGAATCCGTCGGCCTAAAAACGTAAATAAAGTATCTTTTAGAGGAGTATAATATTAACGGTAGTTTTATTATAAAGAGTATTTTCGTAGCCGAAGTCTAGTTATTAATCGGCTAGAGGGAACTAATTATTATTATAATAAAATATAATATCGAGCTCGCCTAGGAATTTATCGCGAGTTTTTTATAAAATATCGTTTATTATATAGAGTTTAAGGTTATAACCGGAGATAACTAGAAATAAATCTCGGTATATTAGAGGAGTAATCGCGGTATCGCTAGTAGTCCGTTATAGTACCGCCGTTTATATTTCTTATAGATCTTTCTTAGGAATAGAGTAAAAGACGTTAATATTAGCCTTAATACCGACCGTAGATAATTTCTTATATTTAACTCTAACTTTAGCCCGAGTATCGGCGAAAGTATAAAGATAATAATATTTAATAGAGGCTCTATAGACTTCTTCGATAATAGGGAATATAATATTATCTATTTAACCTATTTACTCTTTATTACTAAGATAAACTATAAAGTCGATATTAGGCCTCCTACTAGTATTTATATAGATTTCCGAGATAGATCGGACCCTTCGACGAGGTATATAAAGAAAGAAGATATAATAATAAAAACTAAATTTTTACGACCGAAGACTACTCCTAAAACGTATTTATTTTAAAGTATAAATAACCTCTCTACGAAACCGAATATAGAGGTTAAAGATAATCGCCTAAAAATAAATAAACCTTATTAATAAAATAAAAGTAGTTTTATAAATAACGAGGGTAGTTATTTATACGAGAAAGTTATTTATATTTTAATTACGATTAATCTTTAATTATCGAGTATTATCCGATTATAAAAATTAATCCTTATATCGGGCGAGGTTAAAATTAGGATTAATATCGCTATTATTACTCCCGGCTAAAAGACGTTCCTATATCTCTCGAGTATAAAGTTACTCGCTTTTTTCTTAATTTATTAGACGTCCCGATTCGAAGATAAAAGGGACTAAACGATCCGATAAAGTATATTTAGGGACGAGGTCGTATTAATATCTATTTATTTCGGCTATTATATATTTAATACTTTCGAGGGTAGGGAGGTTATAAATTATTTATAATATTAATAATACCTAAACTATAGTCGGTTTAATATACTATCGTTATAATAAACCGCCTAACTTTAAGATAAGATTATATTAATATAGGCTAGTTAATTTATAGGTTCTACGTCCGTCTTCTAAATCTTAAATAGAATTCGGCGAGAACGGGTACACGACTAGAAAGCGGAGGGGGAGGAGGTAGTATTTAAATTATTACTCGTCTTATTTATAGAGTTTAGATAAAATAAACCTTTATCGCTATTATTTATTCGGATAGGATCTCGGTAAATCTATTTATAGAAGGGTAAAGACGCTAGATACTCCCGTTATAACTACGTTAATAGGTTATTATTAATTATAGTTAACGTCGGGCTCCTATATTTATCCTTAATTAATTTAATTAATTATCTCGATAATTTATAGGATCTTTATATACGAGTAGAACGTCGTAATCTTTCGCGACTATAAATACGGGATATAGACGGTATCTAGATATTTTTAATATCGGTATTAAGCTACGTCTCGTTATCGTTATTATTAAAATAAGGTCTTCTCTCGCTACCTTTAATACTAAAGATAAATAGTAGGCCTAGACGGACCTTTAATAAGCGGGAGATTAACGATATCGTAGATAAACTACCGTAGTAGGGCTTTTAAAAGCTAAGTAAAAGAATAAATAATTCGGCGGTATCGTCGCTAAAGTCGAGGGTTTCTACGGGAGGTTAATAAATCGCTAGAGTAAAGTATATTAATAGATTAAAAAAGGGGGAGGGAGATCGAGTCTATATATACTTCTTCTTCTCTTAAGCTTTTTATACTCGGCGAATATTATTAACCTTCCTCTTAACCTAAAACTTCTAATATATAAATATTAAAAGAGAATTAAAAAGGAATTAACTCCGAGTTAATTTATAAATAAATAGTAATCGAAGTATATATATCGTTAAATAAAAGAGAATTAGAAAGTAAAGGGGGGATATAGAAAACCCTATATAGGGTATCTAAATTATATTAAATCTATTAATATAATTAGGGGAAAGACGACGTATAATTCTATAATAATATAATAATAATAATAAGCGAGGTAATTAATATTAAATCTCTAGTAATTTTAGAATAAACCTAATTTATTATAAATTAAATAGTCGAATCTTAAAAGTATAAATATTAATAAGGAGTAGAGGGACCCCGATATAAATCCTATACCTTCGGTAGATAAAGGGTAGTAGAGGGAGCTAGCCGAATTAATTAAAGTATTTAAGAATATTTTATAATAGTAGACGTATCTAGCGGGTAAAGCTTAGTTATATTTTATTATAATAATTCTCTCTTTTTTATATAGTATCTTTATTATCGAGCTCTCTATTTATTTTACTTATCTTCTCGGCTTATAGTTAAACGGCCTATAATATATCTATAATACCTAGTTAAACTAGGATACTAAGGGCGTTATATAGAGGAATCGGATAAAAATAATATAGTTAACGGGAGATTCTAGCGACGGAAAAGATAATTATCTACCGAATTAGGCTTTAAAGGCGTAGCTAGCGCGTTTTATAATCTAATAATTCTAAAAATAGTATATCGCCCTAATTAATCGATTATTACTATATTACTTTATTAAATACATTACGGGACGGCCGAGGCCGATAAAGCCTCGGTAGTAATAATAGCGAACCCGTTACTATCTTCTAAAATAGAGGAAATTATTCGACTAATAAATTAGTCGGATACCTATTAATACGCTAATTTAATCTCGGGATAATATTATATTAATAGGTATCCGATTAATTAATTAGCTCTAAAAATTAAAGTATAAATAAACCGCGACTTAAGCGCGAATATTAAAACTTAATACTAGGATTATTACTTTACCCGATAACGAAAATAGATAATATAAATCTAATAATACCGTTCGATTCGTAGCGTGAATACGTATCTTTTATATATAAGAACTTTCTTAATCCGACGTAATCGTATTTACCCGGAATTATGATTTTTTAACTAAGTCTCTTATATTCTACTTTAACTAAAACTAGTAACCCTAACTCACGGCCACCTATAATTATATATAAATTCTATACGAAGGTAAGAAACGACGACGTAATTATAATCTCGATATTAACTAGGAGAAGAGTAGAGACTATATATAATTAATTAAAAATAAACGTTAAATTATAGTAAAAGTAAATTATCTTCTACTCTTTATAATAACGAAGGAGGTTTTATTTTAAAGTTATTAACGAAATAATAATAATAATAATATATATCTTTAATAGTTAAGATAGGACTATAAATAGGATACTTTTCCCGCTTCTAATAAATATAATAATTAAGGTTTCTAGCCGATTATATATAATTAATATAAACGCGTCTCGTTACGTTTAATTACGTATTATTATATATAGTCTAAATAAGGCTTTTAACCCTTTAAAAATAATAAGTTATTTTTATAATTTATATCGAATTAATACCGAAGAGCTTTATTTAATTCGTTTCCGTAACTACTAAACCTCTAAAGGGTTAATATCGTAGTCGCGTTTAATAGTATAGACGTAACTACTAGTAATCGAGAAGAGTTTTAATTTTCTAATAATTTACTACTACTACCCTTAATTTATAATATCGTAAATTATAAATAAACTATTTATAAGCCCTATATATAAATTTAAATTATTATTATAAATCGTAATATTCGTCCCTAATATATATAAGGCCTATATATAATAGATAACTACTAAAGAATTCGATATACCGCCGAGATTATTATTTTAATCTATTTCCGGATCTAGCTCGGAGGCTGAATTATTAATTATATATAATTTATACTTCTCCTAATTCTCGGAGACTCTATATATTCGATACCCGATATTAAATAAAATTCTACGATCTAGATAAATAACGATATATTATTATTAACGAGTATTAATTAGGAACCCTATTAATAATATATTTTAATATTTAATAATATTACTTAATCGATTAATTATCTAGACTTCGTTCCCGTCGCAGAAAAGAAACCCTCGATCGAGAGGCTATTATATATAGTCTTTAAAATATCGAAGAAACGGGGGGAGATAAATAAAGTATTAAATTAATAATTTACTAATTATTAAAAGTAAAAACCGAGCGACTAGCCGAGTTTTAATATATTATTTAAATTTATAATAACCGGTGACTATAACTATAAAATTATTATAAATATAGAGATTATATATAGTCTTTTAATTATATTAAGAGATTTTAATAAACTCTTTATAATATAATAAAAGACTAGAACCCTAATATATTAATATCGCTAGTTATTAAAGGAATTACTAGTTAATATAGAGGTAGTTATTAACGACGGATTATTTAACTAAAAAAGGAATAAATATATCGTCGCTTAATACTATATTATTAATAGTTTTCTTATAAAACCGAGAGGTTAATTTTAGATTAGTTTTTACTCGATAGAAAAATTAGTCTTTAACTATATATAATTAATTACGGGGATTATCTAGGAACGAATAATTTAATACTATATTACTAATAATATCCGTTAGATTTTAAATAAAATATTAAGGTACTTCGTTTAAATTAAATAAGAGTTTTTTCTTTAAAGTCTAGGTCGCCGATATTAATATAAATTTAAAAGTATCTCGCTAATTATTTAGTTTTAATTTAATATTCGGGTAGTTTACTTATATATAGTTAATTATTAAGTTTTACTATAGGGCTCGGTTAATTTATTTATATATAATCTATATTTAATATAGTAACCGGATAATAGATAATATCGTTTTTAATTTTTTATATTAGAAGGCGCTAGAAACTAAACTCGGCTATAAAAGTCGAAGTAATATTAATAAGAAACTCGTTATATTCCTAGCGGACGATATTTTATATATAGCGATCCTAGGGAGATTATTTAACTCTTTGAATATAATAACCTAAAAACTATAATTATATATAGTAGATTATATTATTAAGAAATTTATTATAGTTATAAATCTCTACTTATATATTATCGGAGTTTAATATCTTTAAGGTAGAAAAAGCGACTACTTTAACCTAAAAGAAATTATATTCGTAGTTTACTTTTATAAAACTAGTAGAAAGATCCCGAATATATTTATATAAATTCTTTATATATAATTAAAAACTCGAATTACGTAGGTAGTTATCTAGATTTAGGGCGTCGGTATTAATTATTAATAATATCTACGCCGTTTAATTTATCTTTCCGATTAGTTATTTAAATAAATAATTATTTAATAGAAATTAATCTTAGAGGATAGAACCGTCTTCGTCGTTCTTTAGTCGATTTAGAGAGATTAAGAGATTACTCTACTACCGGTAATACCGACGAAACGTCCCTACTTCGCGGACTATATAGAAAGATTTCGACTATATACGATCGGGCTCGAAAGAATTAAGAATATATATAGTCGCGCGATTAATTAAAGAGGGAGATTTAGGTATTACGTAGCGGCGAGAAGTACCTAAAATTAAATATACTGTTTACTCGATTACTCTTTCTACTATAGTATCGGTATTATCTATATCGACCGTTTATTAATATTATATATAATTAGAATAATAGAGACTTTACTATTTATAGTTATTAATAATAAACTTTATAGGTCCTCTTTATTATAACCTAGGCTAGCGATAAAATTATTAATATTAATAAAAAGAATTTAAAGGGGGGTTTAATTTAATCTTTACTCGTTACTCTTTAAAACTCGGTCGAATATCGAAGCCTAACTAGTCTAGTTACTTTTATATCGGGTAGATATAAAGTTTTAAAGTTATTCTAAACCTTAAGTAATTATATATAGCGAAAATAAAAGAGAATCTTCCCCCTCGTTAAAACTATTTATATATAATAGAGTTAAAGAGTATTATTAATAATCTAGTTAAATAAAAATAAAACGGTAATATAACTTTAAAAGGAGGGACTATATAGAGACTTCTCGAATTATATTTAATATAGGCTTGATTCTTTTCCGTTTATTAACTATATATATACGGGCTTAATATTTCTTAATAGTTAATCTATATTAATTAAATATATCTTCGTCGTTATTATATATAATTAAAGTATATTAAAACCCGGGAAAAACGGGTAACTCTAGGATAAAATTATTATCCGAGGGAAATTAAACTTAAAAAGAATTATAAATAATAAATTCTTCGAGCTCCTTTAAAATTATATTTAACGGTTTTTCTTTTACTTTATATAATCGCCCTAAATAATATTTTAATATAAAATTAATAAGATAATACCTATATTTATAATAAATAATAATATAGTAATTTAAGAGGTAAACGAGGTTAAAGGCTTTTATTATATATAGTTTAAAAGGCCCGAATCGCGTATAATAATAAAATTATTAACGAGAACCTAAAGTATTACGTATACGTATAATAATAATTCGTATATAATATAGGAAAAGAAAAATAGAAGCGATTATATATAATAGATAATATTATAGGAAAGAGGAAAGATCTATATTTTATATATAATAATAAAGGATAATAAGAAAGAGGGAAAAAGTATAGCGATTTAATTTTATATTAAAATTATATATAGTCTTCGTATAAAATTCGTATTACGTAGTAGCTTAGTAATATTATTAAATCTAGATTCTATAACTATATTTAAGGTTATTAACTATGATTATATAATTATATAAAGAGACTAGGGTCTACGAACTAGAATTATTTATAACTAGATAGGATATACGAATTAAATAAATACGATAAATATTTATAACCTCTATATATACTCCTAGAGCGTGCGAAATAAACTTAATTATAACGAGTATTTATCGCTACTATATATATTCCTAGAGTTTACGAATAGAATTTAATTACTAGGAGTATTTATAAGTAGTATATATAGTCCTAAAGTATACGAAATAAACTTAATTACAACGAGTACCCGTAAATAATATATATAGTCCTAGAGTATACGAAGTAAACTTAATTATAACGAGTACTCGAGAGTAGTATATATAGTCCTAGAGCTAGCGAAAGGAAATAGCGATAGAATAACGGAGCTAGGCCTATATATAGTGCGAAGACTAACGGAGGGGATATAATTATAATTAGTATTAATAACTACTACGGGTAGTCTAAAAGCTACGAGACCGAATTTAATAATAACCGGTATCTACGACTACTATTTATAACGATATAATTTATAGAGTAAACCTAAAGATAACGCCTATATATAGTTTTAATTACTAGAGTATAAGAGAGAGAAATAACTATTAATATTAAATTTATAAATATTATATATAATCGTAAAATATATAAATAAGTAATAAAATACACTATTTATAATATTAAAATATACGAAGTAAATTTATCTATAGCGACTACTTATAGTACTGAAGTTTAGGAACTTTAAACTTAGTAGTATTATTAAACCTAGATACCGTAATAGCTTTTATTAAAACTATTAAATCTAATTATATAAAGTATTTTTTTATATATAGATAATAATACTTATCCAAAAATCTTAATTAAAATATATATCGAATATATTTATTAAATTCTATAATTTATAAAGTAAAACCTTTTTATTATATATAACTATAGTCGAGTTCTAAATTTATAGGTTTAGTTATAAAAACTATTTAATTAATATTAATCTAATTAATTAATCTATATAGATTATTGGGTTTATATATAAATTTATATATTTATAAAGTTAAATTACCCCGCCCCAAATTCTACTATCTAGTGTCCTCTCCTATAAAATTCTTCGAAGCCGTACCCTTTCCCCCCGCTTTAACTGCCCTTAGCGCGTCCTCCCCGGATTAATCGGTTAGGGCACTTTGATACGGGTAGGACATAGTCGACCTTGAGAAGAAGACTTTTATACTTTCGTCCGAACTTTCTCGCTTTCGTCCCATCTTTTATATGGGTATGGATGGATTTGGTAGTGAAGCTTGGCGCGTGACAATTATTACTAAACGATAAAAATTTAATCGCGGTAAAGTTTTAAAGTTGAAGTAGTAGCGGGTAATAATAATTATCACGAATATTAATATTTTAAAATACTATTATCTAGTATAGTAATTTAATAATATTAAATAATTATATTCTAAAACGGAGAAGTTCATTATAATACTATTAAATAAAATATTTGAAACTTTAGAGGAATTTAAAGAAAATATTATTTAAACCTAATATACTTTAAGGTAGTAAAGTCGATTTAGAGTTTTAAACCCTACCTACGTCCTACGAGTTTAAACTAGATAAAGACTAACTTATTAATTTAAATAAAAACCTATATAATACCCCGATTTATTAATTATAGGATATAATTAATTAAACTAATTAATTCGCCCCTAGAGTCCTAGAAATATTATATTTTAGAATATATTATTATAGCGGAATTCCCCTCGCTAAATATAAAAATAAAGATAAAGTTCTCTATTTCCGAGGAAAGAGATATATTCCGAATTCTAGTAAATTACGCCTTCGTCTAATCTAGTTAGTTTATAATAATATCGCGGGTAGTTACCTAGGTCGTATTAAATATTACGAATTAATTAATCGGGCCTATTAATAGCCTAACGTTTATATTATTATCTAACGATTTATTAAGAATTATTATATATACCGAAGAATTAAATCTTCTCGTTAATATATTTAAAAATAACTACGTTTATTACCGCCCCCGTAACGACGTTAAAGAGATATTTTAATAAATTATATAAACCTCTTACCGCCTTATACCTTTATAGGAATTATTTATCGGTATATCCTAGTTTTCGTAAACTATTTAATTAAGATATGGTACCTAGTATTAATTATATCGATAAAAGTAAATAAAGCCTACGACGCTTTCTACTAGAATATATAAAAACTTTATAAACTACTAGATATCTTTATTTTAAATTAAGGATTTTAGTTTATATCGGAGTTTTAAAAGGTCTTATATAAACGCTTTAAAATCGATTAACGTATATTTACCGGGTATTATCCTTAGACGGATAATTAAACCGAGTAATTTAATACTATAATAAAATACTACCTCTATATATACGTTAATTATATATAGGATAATTAAGTGAAATAGCTCCCTAGAGCGGAGTTTTCTAATAATAATATTAATTTTTCTAGTACTCTAGCCTCGCCTTTTTTAGCTAATTATAATTAATATCTACGCGTCGGTTTCGAGTCTATTAAATTCTTACTCTAAGATTTTACTACCTAAGTCTATATTTATTTAATTACTACTAATGAATTTATAATATAAATAGAAGTTTTAAACGACTACCTCCGCGATAAAATATTTATTATTTAAATTATCTTTAAATCCTTAACTAATTAACGAAGGCGCCTATATCCAATATATTTAGTAGACGATTAAATATAGTTAAATATTAAGAATCTAAATACTATACGCTCTTTAGTTAAACTCGACGATTATAATATCGGCCCCTTCCAAGTCTTTAAGATTTTCGATAATCCTTTTATAATTTAATTAGATTTTCTATATTCTATAAAAGTTTACCCCGTCTTCTACGCTAGTTTATTATAATTAGTAATTAATAACCCTCTACCTAGATAAGTCTAGTTTATCCGAGAATTTATAACTACCGAAGATAATTAATATAAATAGTATATTAACGGTATCTTGAATTCTAAATACGATCGCTATTATAGTCTACTTTTATTAAAGTACTACGTTGATTAAGAAAATTACGTCGTTATATAGGAACCCTTCTAGTATCTTACCCATTATTAATAATTTATTAATAAATATTATATCTCGAATCCTAGCGCCGCTGGCCTCTATAAATTACTATATACTATTTAAAGGTATTAATGTAAAGAACCTCTATTATCTTCGTCCTAGTCCGACTTTTAAAAAGTTAACCCTAGTTTATATTTTAATTTATTCTTTATCCGTTATTATTCCCTCGGTTATTATTCCGTATCGGCTTCGACCGATATTTCGTATTATTATATAAATAAATAGTACCCTATAGCCTAGCCCCGTCGTTATTATTTATAAATAATAACGTTAACGCCTAGTTTTATTCGTATACCGCCGCTTATCCCCCATTTTATCCTTTATTCGTTATTATCGACTATTTATCTCGTAGGAGCTCGACCTTAAAAAGGGGGTTATTATTATAATATAGTTTTATTAACCTAACCTAGCTTAATTTACTTTAAATTTAATTTAAATTTAAACTAGTTTCTTTCTTTCTATTTTAATATAACCGGGATAAGAAATAAATAAATACTCCGTATATTAATTTTTATTTAGATAATAGCTAGTTTTACCTTAACTTTCGTTCTTTATTTTTTATCTTAACCTACTTTTATATTATAACTAGGTTATAGTTTAATAAACCTAACTATTAATTTAATAAATATCTAGATATTAATCTCGTTCTTTAATATTAATATAAGACCGAAGTCGTATTTAAATATTAATTAATCTCGTATTTCTTCTTCTTTTTTAATTATAATTTATTATTTATTTAAACTTTAGATTATTCTTTTTTATAATATATTAATTATTATTATAAAGAGTTTTATAATAAAGAAAGATCGTAGATATTTATTTATTTATTTATATTAATTTTTATATTATTTAATTTAAGACGTCGATCTAAAATTTTATTTAAAAATTATTAATAATAAGAGTTATATAATTTAATAATAAATAAATAAAATTTATTAACGAATTAAATATATTAATATAAAAATCGATAATTGAATAATTAAATAATAAAGGAGTTAAATAATTTAACGAAGTTATTTATAAAATAAATAATTCTTTAAATCTAGAAATAAAAGAAAAACGGAGGTATTTTAAAGAATTATTATTAATACGGCGCTAGTAATAAATTTAATAAATAATATTATTATTAAATATAAATAATCTTAACGATCTCTATATATAAATACTACGTAATTAATATATAGTAAATTCTATATTAAAATCTATAATCTACTTTAATTAAATAATATATTTTTATTTGAAAAATTTAACGTATATTAACTAATATTAATTAATAATATTCTTTTTAATAAAGCGCTCGTTTTATTATAGTAGTATTAAAAAATTAACTCTTTTTCTAATAATTTAAAACGTATTTTAAAGACTTGAAATATATTAATATTTATTATTAATCGCGATATAAATAAAAATTAATATAACTAGTAAATATATTAAATAGATATTTAGGTTTATTTATATTATTAACTCTACCTAGGAAGAGAGGAAGAGAATAATAAATAATTTTTTCTCTTTTTTAATAGTCTTTATTTCTTTCTTTCTACTTTCTTCTCTATTAAAAAAGAAGGAAGTAAAAGTTATTTCTTTCTATTTCTTTCTTTATTCTATAGTATAATTTCTACTCTACGAATATATTTATTAAATATTAGAGATAAATCTAGATCCCGGAGCTCCTTCTTATACTATATAATTTATTAATATATTTATAACGTAGGTTATTCGTTAAGATCTAGAGGTAGAGTATTTTCTAGAGTAATAACTTTTACTAAAGTAAAAATATATTAAAATTTAATTAATCGATATATTATAATATCCGGATTATAGTGAATTAAACCCGATTTTTATTAAATTAATATTATTATAATTTATCTAAATACTTTATACTAGATAGTTTAAAAATTAATTAAAAAATTAATTCTTAAATAATCGCCCCTAGTTTAATATATCGCTAGATTAATAATCTTAATATATTAATATTTAAATAACTAGAAAACGCCTATATTTAATAATTATATTAAATATAACGAATATAGTAATAAATAAAATAACTAGATTTAGTTATTTTTATAGAACTCTAATACCTCCCGGGTTAAATAACTATTATAATTATTAAATATTAAATATCTACTATAACTCGACCCGGCGGTATTTTATAGACTAGTTAAAATATTTAATTTAATTTTTATAGAGGTCGTTATTTATATATCCGAAATTATTTATCCTCTAAAGAGTATTAAGATTTAAATTTTCTTAAAATTAATTAACTAGAAATTACTTCGTAACTAGAATTAATATTAATAAGAATATAAAACCGGTAGTATTAATATATTTTATAAATATAATAAACTCCTAGTTATTTATATTTATTTAATATAAAGATTTATTTTATTTTTTTATAATTATTTATTAATTTTTATTTATATTTATCTAGAACTCGGTTTTATTAAAATTATAAATATTATTTAGATCTACTCTATATATTATATATATATTTTAAAAATATCGAAATTATATTAAAATATCCTCTAGTTTATATATATTCTTTTATTATATTATTAGGAGTTTCTATTTACGTAATTTATATTAAGAATTATACTTTAAGAAATTAAGAAATTATTAATTTAATATATATTTAACCGGGCCTAGGTATTTATATAAAATAAAATTTATAATTTTTAAAAATATCGGGCGCCGGTAAATTATATTTATTTTATCGAGTCGTTATAAATAATAATAGAGGGTATTTTCTTCTTCTAGTTTAAACGCGTAAAAGTAATTTTATTTAAATTTAATTCTATTATACTAGTTTAGGAATTATATATATAGAATATAATATTAAATAACTAACGAGTTAATATTAAGTTTAATTCTAGAGTAAATAATTTTAAAAATATCTTAAATACGACTTTCCTTAGTAGTATATAATTCGGTTATAATTTAGGGGTAGTATATAGGTAGGAAGTTAAGAGTTAATAAATTTGAAAATATTCGCGTTAAGGCGTGATTCGCGTTAGGGCTAGCTGTACCGAGTATAACGAGGTACCCGCACGGTTAGCCCTGCGGGAAGCTCACTTCGACAAGTCTACTCTATAAGATTATTTTGATCTTATAAGCCTGGACGACAAATATGCTGCCTTCCGAGCCCAGATGGCCTTACAACCAGGGCTTCCCTTTCTACTTCCTTACGTCCGACAATATACCCTTCTTGGAGAAGCCATATTGCGCGATGTCTTTTCATTCGCAAGTTATAGTCCGGAGGCGGTATTGGCTCAATTCTACTCCTCTAGAATAGAATCTGGGTTCCTGCATCGTTTCTTAGCTTGTATCTACCACTGATATGATGCGAGTATGCCTTGGATTTGGAAGGTAGAGGACTGGTATATTACTGGGCCTTCTGACTTTAATATCAATTAAAATGTATTTTATCGAGTCAGAATACTCATGGTCAACTATGCACGTGAAGATTAACAACTTCCACTTTCTATCCTTCATTTTATTTTCTCTTCATCTGCTCAAGTTCTTGGAGGAGCCCTGTGGAGTCGGTATAGAAACAACAGAATAAGGCTCAAGAAGCCTTTTTAGTATGATATAGAAAGGCGAGAATTATTGTCACACCGCAAATCCGCGCTGACGCTCCAAGCATAACGAATCTTTTCGGCTAGCGGTGTACTCGGGTCTGACGTGTATCTGAAATGCGATATGACTGACGCCAGGATTGAGCGGGCCATTGTTGAATGTCATACATCTTTCGTTAATTATCTACGTGACTTCAAATACGATCCGTCTTCCGAAGCTTCTAAAACTCAGTTGCATTCTACCCATTCCCTAAACAATTAGTAAAAACATATTTCAGGACACAAGCTTCTATCCTTCCTTCCAACGATCCTGTCCCAGACCCATCCCAGCTTCTATGTTCCTGAAAGGCCTCCGAGGGAGTTTCAGACACCAACAGGGACACAAGTTCTGGGTAATGATGAATATTAAAAAACGTGGACAACCAAGGAACTCAATAACACGCTCGAATTCGGAGCTGCGGTCACTCTCATTTTTGCTGTCATACTGTAAGAGTAGTCTGTATGCCCCGTTCTTCCTGACACTCCAATCAAAAGACCAACATCCCCTAATATAGGTCTTAAAGTGCCTCGACTAAGGTCTGCATTCATTACGAGATATATACAATGTTAGAGTCAAATGGTCGCGCCCCACTCAGCATAAAACGTACGCATATCAGTATTGTACCAACGGTGCTCCCGCAGAAACCCCGTCGACTTTTAATAGCGAAAATTGATCACCTTCCAATCTTCTTCAGCTCCAACCATCGCAGAGGTGGGAAAGTAAAAAGCGTGAAGCCACACCCCAACCAGATTCCAATATCAGCACCAGTTCCACCACCCACCCGCTTCGCCACAGGCCCAACGTACCAGGCCTGAGACATGCCAATAATAGCTCCCGCCCATCCGATCAAGAAAGAAGCCAATGCCGCGAAGCCAATAGGAAGATACTTCTGATCTTCCCACTTTGTCCAGTCGAAGCCCTTTGTACGCCGAAAGATCAAATGCTCGCACAGCATTATAGTGGCCCAAATAACGATCCAGTACCCCATCAACGCAAGGAAGTTTTGGAAAATCTGAAAAAGATGGTCGCGGCCTGCGATGGCGCAGACGAAATAGATGAGCACGATGACGCAGACCCAGAGGTAGCGAGGCACCATTTTGCCATAGCGACCAAGGACCTGGGCGCCGAGCGCGGCGGCGTAGGTGCCGGGGATATTGTTGGATATGACACCCAGCGCGACGATGACGCCACAGAATTTGCCAAAGCCACCAACAGGGCTATAGCCCTCTAGTATTAATGCACCAGACGAGATACCATATGCCTCATTCCACGCCGTGTTCGTCGCAATACCAGCACCGAGGCCCACACCAATGATATTGACGAAGATGAAAGAAGTCCAGAGGCCGGTGAGGGTCATGAGGAAGACAAGCTTCTTGGAGGTGTTTTCGGGGTAGTAGACGAAGTAGTCTGAGCCGGCGCCGGCCCAGGAAACGGGAACGGAGAGTTGCAGGGAGAAGAAGGAGAGGCGGTTGGCGGTGATGGCGGCGCTGGAGCCTTGGGAGGCGGAGTGCACATTGAAGTGCTTGCCGGCAACGCCGCAGAGGACGAGTAGAACGATCATTTGGGGTACCCATGCGTATCTGGATGGTAGGCGTTAGTGAAGCTCCCCGGAGAATGGGTCTACAAGCGAGAGACAGGTACCTTTCGAAGACGTGGAAGACATGCATGCCGAAGACAGCGACGGTCCAACTGATGAGGGCAGTGATGACGATGCCGACAACGATCGTCATGCTGCCATTACTGACTGCAGACAGGATCTGTCCTGCAATGATGCAGCTGATTGTACCGTATCCAACCATGATGATCATATTCAGTACACACGTAATCTTTCCAGGCCAATATCCCATGAAGTATCTGGTTACGATCTGTGGGGTGCAACATGAAGGGTCAGCCGACGGCTACCATGGAACGCTAGGAGTAGAGTGTTCGCGACGGCCATGCAAAGATCGCGCAGAACAGAATGGTGCTCACCATGGTTCGATTGCCACTCTGTGCGCCCCAAATACTGGTATACGCTACCACCGCGGACCCAAGCAGGCAACCCCACACAGCCATCATCGTACTATCCACAAACCCCAAGTTGAAAAGCAGTGGCCCCAGAAGTCCAACAGCAAGATTGTTTGCAGTGATGTTTGCACTGAACCAAAGAATGGCAATGTTCACATATCCAAATGCCGAGCCAGCATGGCGCTCCTCTGGCATCACACGCGTGATGCCACGCGCTTCCAGGCCAGCGAGGCTCTCAATTCGTGTATTCCAGTACTTGAATGAACGAGGGACAGGCACTGCTGGGCTGGGCGTGTTGTCTAAGGAGGCCGCTTCTTTGTCGAGGGAGCCGCTGCTGGGTGATAGATTAATGCCATCTGTAGCAGCGGTCTTCTCGACGTCGGCGCCGGGTAGATGCGTTCCGTGACCGTGGTGGTGCGGCTTCATGGGATCCATGCTGTGCGAGCCTGGGTGTCAATGGATCTTGAGGGTTTAGGTGCTTGTCGCCATTGACAAGAAGGAACGAGAGAAATATCCACAAGCAAAAGCATGAGGACGCTTCGGCGAGGGTGAATGATTGCGATTGGGAAGGTTTGGTGGGGGTACTAACCGTGCGGGCACCTCGCTTGAGTGCAGCGAGGTGCCCGCACGGTTATAGCACGTAAGAGAACGGGCTGATGGCGCTCATCGCTTGCAAGCTTTGGAAGTTTGCCATGGCTTGTCGATTTGTGCCGTGGCAGCAGCCGCTTGTCAGGAATGGTGTTAGTAGATCAAACATCAATGCGGCTAGTTGGAGAGGACATCGATGGTTCGCTGGAGAGGAGGAACTGGGCGGGCCTAGTTATACAAGTAGACAGGCCAGGTTTCGGCCAATTCTTTACTTCAAGCTCCGCGGTGACGTAGAGAGCAAACGATGAGGACATCGACGCGATACCTGCTTTACTCGGTGAAATGTTGCACCAACACCAGTACGGAGTACTATAAGACAAAATCATCATGATGATGATAAAGTATAATGATAGTGTATTGATTGACTTCTGTAACCAAGAGGTTGGTACTTTACGCGATTGCCATCGTCCCTGTGGTTCCCCGCTTCCCCGTTGCTGTAAGCGCAAAGTAAGGGGTAATTCCAGTCCATACGGAGTAATGTCATCCCCCAAAGACATTGCCCAAGAATATCGCAACCCAGAACTAATGTTGGTGGCTGTTGGCCTCCGACAACCCAGGCATCTCATCTGGCTTTTCACACGCTTCAGCTATGGGCTATGGCACTTTTGCAGGAAGCTATTATCCTATCGGGGTCTAGCCTGGCCCTTCACGAATCAAGACCAAGGATTATCCCGCACGCCGTCCTGCTCTAGCCTCGGCAGATAGGGGGTGAATATCGATATCGATGTCGATGTCGATGTCTGATCCCTAATCAACATATAGATCTAGTAGCTTGTTGTCTTGCGCTGCAATCATTCCAGCTCGTTGCATTCGAGCCTTTGGTAGGAGTGTCTGTGCTCGAAGTCGACCATGGGGAGGAATCCAGAGGCGAGGACTCTGCTCATCGAATCATGGACCTTATATTCAATCGCCACGACGTTTACTATTTGCAGATTGTATGTCTCAATTGACATGGATGCGAGAGAAGACGTTCACATCGCTGACATTCCTGTAGAATATCTCGAAGAATATTGCTAGGGTCATGGCGGAAGTTGCAAATAGACGACTATATTATGATGTTCGTCAATGTATGTCTATCTCATACCTCCATGCCCCAGCGCCAGAGATACAGACCAAAGCCAATGAGTCTTTGTGCTGACTCTGGTCGTGCGCGAAGATATGCTTCACCATGGTCGTTGTTGGGTTAAACATCACATCCTCGAACCTTGCCAATTACCTGCCTCCTGGGGAATATGAGACTTTGACTCCGGATGAGATTAAGAATGCTGTATACGGCAGCAAGTGGGTCATGATCACCGAGGAGTTCCAGCTGGCCACGCTCTGGCTGACCAAAGTCTGCTTGTTGATACTCTACCTGCAAATGACGTGAGTGTACTCCTCCGGTACGCAATATGTGCCCTCCCTACTTGGGAGTCTGCATGCTCGATTTCAGAAGAAATGCTGACTTCTGTGATCGATCAGCTCCGGGCTACCAAAGCAGCACCGCCTGGTCAAGTGGGTGCTCGGGTACGCCGCATTTGGCTGGGTTGTGAGCGAGATCTTCTACCTTGGTGTATGGTGCAGGCCAATCCAACAATACTGGCAGGTGCCAGTACAGAACTGTACGTTCATTTCTGTCTAACCCATTTCCTTTCACTCCCTACTTCCGAGTCTACCAGCTGCAGAGACCAAGCAACCCGCAAGCCGTTCAATGTTGACTCTTGAACAGCGCAATGTGCATCATACTACCACCACATCATCATGGTCAGCACCTTCAACATCTCTACCGATCTGATCATGTTGTTGATACCAATCCCATTGCTTGTCAAAGCCCAATTGCCACTGAAAAGGTACACAAACAACATTGCTCAATCATTCATTTAGCCAGCGTGACTAATACTACCCCCTTCTATCAGGAAGCTCGTCCTCTGCGCCATCTTCTCCCTCGGCGTCTTCGTCATCCTCGCTGCGATCCTCAACCGCTACTATAACTTCACCTCGGGCTACGGCTCCCTCATCTACCTGAACTGGTATGCCGGCGAAGGCGCAACCAGCATCATGGTCTCAAACATCCCGCACGTCTGGCCCCTACTGGCGACGATCTTCGGGCTCGGCAGCTTCAAGTCAAGCCGCAGCGCGGATCCGGGAAGCAGGAACTACGGGATGAGTGGCAAAAACAACACACGCGTGAGCCGCATCCGGCCTGATGAGCATGGCTACATACACTCCGAGAGCGAAGAGCGGATCGCGAATGCAGGTGCAGCGCGGGGTTGGGAGAATGGGTTCTACACGGAGCAAGGGATGGGTGGTCCCGCGCCGGTGCAAGATGTGGAGTTGGGGAAGATGGGAGAGGCAAAGGGGTATATGGGGGCTAGTGTGGTGGTTGGTGATGTGAGTGGGCGGGGGAGCAAGGATGCGGCGAGGGAGAGCGACGGGAAGGAGGATGGGATCATGAAGACCGTACAGATGCATCAGTATGCAGATGGGGATGATGACTATCCCCATAACAATGGCCGTGGGTTTTGAAGCATGATCTGGGGGCGAGATGCTTGGATCAAGCGTGTGTAATTTAGGGGAAAAGGAAAGTGAAAAAGGCGGGCGCTGCACATGGACATATACGCAATACATGTACGACTACACTTGGTGCGATTGAGCGAGAGGGAGAAAAGCGGCGCTGTGTATAGATTACCTTTCTTGTCGGCCTTCGGCTTTTTATGATGACTTTTGGTACCTGTAGAGATGGGATAGTTCTCCAATTTAATTGTAAGATGACTATAAGAGACCTTTGCCCTGCTCTTTCCATTTTATGCTTGCAGCGGCAACTCCCAGATTATGTTTCATTGTCATCAATCAGGCATGAACATTCGTGCAGCCATTGGTGGTCGTATGGCCATTGGTAGCCGTCTTCCCACCAGCCCAATCTTCCTTCATCATCTCGGCCCCCTTCTCCCCAATTGCATAAACAGTCGCCTGCAAATGCGCCGCAATCTGCAACGGCATAATACTCGCATCGCAAACCCTCAACCCTTTCGTCCCATAGACCCTCAATCTCTCATCGCATACAAAGCCTTCCTGGATTGCTTTTGCGGGCTCGGAGCCGCCCATGGCGCATGTACCGACGGGATGCCAGTCCGTGATTGTGGAGTCGGTGATCCATTGTGCGAAGTCATCGGGCTGATTGCCGTCTGCAACATCAGGATAGACGCGTTTAACGAGGATGTCGCTCAAGGGCGCAGTAGAGCAGATCTTGTCGGCGAAGGACTGGCATTTTTTCATGAGCTCGTAGTCAATTTTGCCACCTATGCCTTCGTAGTACTTGGGGTCGATGACGGGGTAGTCATCAGAGGTGGCTATTGTACCTTTCTCTGTCTTGGTTGGCGGAATGTGAATGTTCCCAACCGAGAATGGGTATTGGAGCATCATGAGCATGGTGGCGTATTTCTTGCCGGGCTGCGACGGATAGTAGGGGCTGAAGTTGTTAACGTCGAAGTAGAATTCAATTTGGCCTAGGTTCTGACCTGTGGTTAGGCGGTCGACGAGAATTTTCTCCTTGGGTAGGGAATTCTTGGTGGATTCGGAAACCAGCTGAGAGCTGTACTTCTGGAGTTCCTTTTGGGGGACGAAATGCGAGAATGGAAGATAGCAGACACTTGATGGGACGATGGTGCGAGGGCCATTATGACTTTCTTTGTAGACTTTGTCTGCGTTGGCGGCGAGCTCGGGGTCGTTGCGAACGTCTTCTGGGGTCGTAATACTAGGATCGATCTCGTAGAGCATGGTAGTCACTATGAGGAGGTAAGGTGAGATTATTCACTTGACTGAGGCAAGATATGTCGAAAAAGACTCGGGAGACTTACTCATGTGCTCCTGAAGACCTTCGCCTACGTAAGGACTCGCTACTCTGCACTTTATTCCAGCAGCTTCGAGGATCTCTGGGTTTCCTACGCCAGACAGCTCAACCAGCTGTGGTGATTGCACGCTGCCGCCACAAATGATGACCTCTCCGCTCGTCTTGACTACATGCTCCTTGCCGCCATGCACGAACTTGACACCTTTGGCTACCCAAGTATTACCTTCCTTCTCAAGGACGATCTCTCTTGCCAGAGCGTTCGTCAGTAGCTTCAGATTCTTTCTCTCGGCATTAGGTTTATAGTACGCAACGGCCGAGTAACATCTCTCGCGCAGATCAGGAGTGATGCCCGTCAATGCTGTCCAACAACCTAGGTTAGAGCCAGAGAAGTTGCTGGCGCATGTATCGATGCCGATGCTATTGAGTGTTTTCTGCCAGAGCTGGTGAGACGCTCCGTAGTCGGTGCCGTAGGATGTCCGCAGTGGGCCATCCTTCCCATGGAACTCGTCGTTGAAGTTCAAATTGTTCTTAACTTGCTGCTCGTTGTCGGGGGGGTAAAACCCTTCACATTTCTTGAAGAAAGGCCTGCAAGGCTGGGTTTCAGCTCACCTTCTCACAACATGATACTGATCCGCACAAGCGGCTTCCAAACGACTTTTCAAGCGACAAAGCAGAGACTCACACCAAAGCCTTCCAACCCCAGCCTTTTGCACCCAAATCCTCCCATGCATCGTAGTCTTCCTTGCATCCACGATTCCAGGTCATGAAGTTCAAAGCGCTCGAGCCGCCGAGGACCTTTCCTCTGTTGAAAGGAATGCTCCTGTCTCCAAGCCCAGGTTGCTTAGTGGTCATGAATTGCCAGTCTAGTTCGGTACCCAGCGTCTCGCCATAGCGGCCAGGAACATTAATGCGTGGATCGTCGTAAGCTGCGGGTCCCGCTTCGAGTATACCGACCTTAATGCTTGGGTCCTCTGACAGGCGAGTAGCTACGACAAGGCCGGCGGTGCCTCCACCCACCACGATGTGGGTGAAGTCGTGAGACAAGAAGTCGTCAACAGTGTCGTGGGGTGGCGCCATTCCGCGGTCGTCGATTGGAGAGGTTCGTTTCATCCTGTCAATACTCGGGTGTAACAAACTTGATTGATTTGCGCCACGTTGTAGCTCTCCCTCCCCCCAGCAGTACCTTTAGTGGGGCCGATGTTGAGCTACGCAGTTTCGACGAGCGGTCGAGAAGGCGGGACAGACTTTCTAGCTGCATATTGCACTAAGCTAGAGCCGAGCCACCAACTAATGTTGGTGGAAGCAGGACCGTGGAATTCTTTGGTACTCTTGGGATAGCATTAACGAAAATGGGCGGGATCTCCCCGCCCGTAATATTGTATTTAGCGTGTGCAGAAAGCTGTGCATTCCTTGGCATTTTCTTTTGTTTTTTTTTCTCCCCGCACCTAGGCCATAATTACTAGCAAATAGGCAGAGATATTAATAACTATTAAAATAGTAATTACTAAATATTTAAAACGGGTATTTATAAAGTTATATATAGCTCTAACGTTAATATTAATATTATTATCGTTAAAAACTATAACTAGCCCTCTCCCCCCCGTTCTATATATATATATCTTTTATTTCTTACTCCTAGGTTAACGTCTTAATATTATCGCCCTAAAAGTTTATTATAATACGAGAGTTATCTATAATATAGAGTAGAACCTCTTTATATACGGGTTTTTATTTCGGCCTTAATTTCGTTTTAAAAATATTTTTAATAAAATTACCTAAATAATCGAAGATTCTATAGCGGGGTATTTTAATAAAAAACTATATTTACTATAAAAGGAACTCGTATAATTTTTATAAAAAAAAAAAATTAAATTTATTAATTAACGGTCTCTAAAACTTTAAAAAATATATAAATAAATAATAAACTAGAGTAGTATATAAAGTATAAATAGAATATAAAGTTTAAAATAAATTAGGAGTTATAAATACTTTACTTTACTATTAAATAACTAGTATTTATTAATAAATTATTATTTAACGAATTTATAGGCTAGCGGTATCGAGTATATATATTAATTAATTATTTAACTCGTTATTATACTAGCCGAAAACGAGATTATTTATAGAGAGTACTTCCTATTTATATAATTAATAATTATTTATTTTATACTATTATTAAGGAAGGCTAGTTTAATATAAATAAATTTTTTAAATAAATTATTAACGAATTACTTTTTTATTATAATTTATTCTTAACCTTTAAAAGTATAATTATTATAGATAATATTAACTTCTATTACTACCCTCGAATAATAAAAATTATCCGAGAATATAGTTATAATATTCGCTTTTTCTCTTCTTATTTACCCGATTTTAATTAAATTAAATTAAACTTTAATATTCTAAAGATATAATTTAGATAATATTTTAATTATTTATAACTATAATTTAACGAGATCTTTAGCGACTTCCTATAATATATAGTAAATAAAAGTCGGTATAATTACTTTATAAAAAAGTACTTTAGGTATAATATTAAAGGATATATATTTAAAATTAATATAAAGTAACTAGAAAAGCGAATATTAACTAGCGATATATAAAACGATTTTGAATAATAAATAAAACCTAGATTTATATTATAAAATATCTATTATTTTATCTTCTCTACTCTCGTTTTTATTCTCGTTTTTTAGTTTTATTTTATTTATTTCTTATTTTTCTTCTTATTCTTTACACCCTAAAATTAGAAAATTTTAAACTATTTATATTTAATATTAATAAGATTTAAATACCTTTAAATTAATTTTAAATCTTTATATTATTTTATCGGGAATCTCTTTCGTTATAGTTATATAATATATAAATAAAACTATATCCGATATCTCTTTTAAATCGTTAATTTACTATATTTATTTAGTTATTATTTATTATATTTTATATATCCGGTTTTATTTATACTTATTACGTACTTTATTTACTTTCTAACGAAAGAATTCTTCTATAATTTTATCCTCCTCTTTATTAATATCTAAAGAGTTAGAGTAAATAACTAGTTATTATAAAGAAATATATAGAAACTAGGGAGATTAAAGAAATTAAAAGAGTTAAAGAAATTAAAACTTTAATTAAAGCGATAGTAAATAAACTAGATACTATTATTATTATAATAATAGCTATTATTAATAGGACGGAGGAGGATAATAAAAAAACTAAAAATATTAAAATTAATTAAATTACTTTCGTAATTTTAAAAATAACCTTTTTATACTATCGGTAATTATTTCTACTATTCGTAACTCTATTTATTATTTATTTATAGTTATAATATTATTTAATTAATTTTTATTTTTATTCCTTTCTACTTTATTTACTTCTCTCTCTTTATATACTAGTCCTCTACGGGATTTAGACGTAACGGGTTTATTTAAATTCTTTTATAATTTATATAAATATATTAAAAACCGTTTAATTATAATTTTTAAATTATTATTAATTATATTCTTACTTTATTATATTTATTTAAAGTAGGCGACGTTATAATATTTTCTAGAAAAATTAACGAAATAGAAATTATATTTATTAAAGTAATTAGTATTATAATATTACTATTTATTTATAAAATCGGCGTCGAAGTTTCTAGCCACTTTAAGGCTTTTTTATCGAGTATATATTTAATTTAATAATTTATCCGTTTATATTATTTTAATCTTCGGTACTAGTTACTCGATAAAATTAAATAATAATATTTTATAAAAGCGCTTTAATTTAACTTTTATAAATTTAATCTTTATAAATATTATTATCGAAACTTTAATTTTTACTATTAATTTAGGTATTTATTTAATAGTTTTTTCTAGAATAATTTTTAATACCTTTTTTTATTCTAATTCTAAAAAGTCGTTAATTAACTATTATTTCCGTAGCGCTTGCGGTTTTATCGCTTTTATATTAATAAATTAATTCTAAATTTCCTAGCCTAGTTTAAAATTATCTCTTTTATTAATAATATTAATTAATTATTATTTAGAATTATATAGATTAAATTAGTCGCCGGTTATCCGCTTAATTAATAATATCTACTATAGACTCTTATTAACGCGAAGAGTAATTAAAATAATTAGAGCGGGGTTAGTTTATTAATTATTTATTTCTTTTTCATCTAATTTTAATATTAATAATTTTATTAAATTATCTTTTCGTTATTTCCTCTTTTCTCGCTAACGGTAATATATTTCTAGTTTATTATATTTAGCGACCTCTTTATCCTAATTTTATTATTCTTTCTACTCTTATTTTTATTTATATTAAATAGTAATAACTTATTTATTAAAGACTTTCTTCTATATTATATAAATCTACCGGGTAGTAGTATTATTACTAGATATATTTTAACTATTTAATCTAGTTACGTCGAAAATATAATTACCTCGCGATAGAAATAATAGCGACGAAGGTATAATATATTTACTTTTAATATAACGATATAACTTCTTTTACTCCCGGTTTTTATTCTACTCTTTATATAGTCTTCGTTTAAATTCTTTTTAATTAAACTTTTCCGACGACGATATTATTAATTCGGTATTATTATATTTAATCTACTCCCTAAAATATTCTTTATTAATACGTTTTTTCTATTCTACTCGCTTTAACTCTTTTTATTATCTCTATTTTTTTAATTATTAAATAAAATATACCCGTTTAATTTATTTCTTACGTATAATTAAAATATAAAAGTATTTTTATATTTTTAATACTTTTATAACTATACCTCCCGTTAATATTATTCGAGTTAAGTATAAATAAATAGTTTTCTATTTTTAGTAAAAAGAGATTTAAGATTAATAAAAAACTCGTTTTAATTATAACGACCGGAAGATATAATATTATAACTCTAGAAATTAGCGCTAATAACTATATCCAAGCTTTACTTAATATTAATAGGGCGATAATTATATTTATTTTAATAATTATTAATATCTCTACCTATTTACTAGTAATTATAGCCTAGGTACGGGGAGAAAAAAAAATAAAAGAAAATACTACCCCTATTCCAATAATGATAAAACGTTTTTCAATTTTTTTAGAATTTTGCGACACCCCACTAAATCTGAAATCCAAAAATCACAATTCGGGCTACTATATCATAACCATTAGTCGTGAAGTTATAAAAATTTCAGAAGTCATTATTCAAGTATAGCTCTAACATACCCTCAGTTTTTAAAATATTTAAATTTGTAAATATTGGGATATATAGGGTTATGGCTGATTTTTCGTTGATTTCGTACGAAGCCTTGGCGTAGGTCGGCTTAAAATCTGTTTTTACCGACCTACGCCAAGGCTTCGTACGAAATCAACGAAACCCCCTTTACTATTATATATATGGATCTAAATTATTTAAGGATTTCATAGATAATAGAGCTATACCTTAATAATAACTTCTGAAGTTTTCATGACTTCACGACAAGTCCGAATTGTTGATTTTTGGATTTCGGATTTGGAAAAACGTTTTATCATTATTGGAATAGGGGTAAGGAATACACAGCTTTCTGCACACGCTAAATCTAGTTGTCATGACTGTCGAAACACTTTTCAAGTTGATACGTTCTTGATGTCTTGAGAGCCTTGAAAATACCCTTGCCATCGAATATTAAAGAGTATTGAAAGCCTCTACAGAATACTATGATTTCTCACTTCCCTAACCCCCTGAGTTGCATAGACTACGTCTTGAGACACGCGCCCGCCTCTGGCCAAGAGATGATCAAGATTTACGTCCTATAATGTATACGCCCTTGCGGCCACACAAGCTAGAGCCATGACACCCTCGACTACTTTTTTCCCCTGTTTCCCTGGCCCCTATATATGGCCGTACATGGGAGCAGTAATGGGCCACATAGGAGCAGCAATAGGGCACGTATGCGCGTATACCATGGCTATATATAGGGGCAGCCCTACCCGGGAAGGGAGGAAGGGAATAGTAGGGAAGAATCCCTAGTTCTACTCGATTCCGTAGCGTAGTAATAACTCTATTATATTTATCTAACGACGTTATACGCCTAGTAGTAAAGAATCCCGATATTATAACTAGGATATTTAAATCCTAATCCGCTAGCTCTAGCTCTAGCTTCGGTATAGTATTAACAATAATTATTATACTTAAATACTTAATGAACCAGTTAGTTTTCTGGCTCTGGCGACGTAAAGCACCCTGTATCCAAACTTTCTTTACGACAAAAGGCCTGCTCGAGCCGACGGCTACCCTGCTATCAACCGAAGCGGCCGCGATTACAGTTGCCCCATTGTCACTATCGCAGTTATTCGAGGTACAAAATCCGTATCCATTATCGACGGACTTCGTAACAACCCACGAGTCGCAGATCTCGGTAAGCCGGATTTTAACAGAGACTTCTACCTTTCCGAGCTCGAGCTTACGCGAATTTGGAGTACACTTAATGATTATTAGCAACGCTGGAATTTGCTGGAAATGCGAAATCGGGGCTTCTTTAGATGACTAGTTCGCAAGTGCTTGGAGGTCTCGATGTGGGCACCTTTTTCTATTACAGCCCCAAAACGGTGTGTGACTCACAACAACGGCGTTGGGTCGAACGGTGGAGTGGAGTATGTCATTCGTGGTTTCTTCGATGATCGTGACTGGGTTTTCACCGATCATCCAATAGGAGCTAATGGGCAGCTTTGTACCACCTCGTAACACCCACACCACGAGGCTCGGGTGTATCTTCTACTGGGCACCGAGACGATAGACGCAGACGAGTCGAGGAGGCCAGGCTCTCCGCGATCGGCCGCCGGCGTACTAGGGTGTTAGGAGGCAGGACTTGAGCAGTAATTACCCGGAATAGCTGATTATGAATATCATTGGGGGACCTGTACGGACTGAACCTGCAGTTGCTTCTGGTGGGAGTGTGGCGGGCTCGGCGAGGGAGAGGGACCTGGGATGGGAGAGAATTATTGAGCGATGTCGTTTGGTAAATTCGATTCATGAGGAGCTCTGTGTATGAGGGAAGTGGGGCTGGAGACTGCCAGATCTGGGCGGCATCGCTCGTTTAATCTTTAGCAGATAATCTTGCGTCTTATCATATTAAGAAAAATCACCTTTTGTTGGCCCTACAACCGACAAAAGCGTGGATTGTATCACAGCATATGACATCCCCCTATTCACCCGTTGCCCGTTGAAAGAATTCGACAATCACCCCGTTCCAACCGTTCTTGTGCCACCAGTACTCAGATTCCCTCTTCTTCAATGCAGTATCTTCCCAAAGGTCCGCAAATTCCTGGAGAAGAAGCCAGCGCGGAAAGGAAGGACTGTCTTGCCTGAAGCAACTCACGCGGCGAAGGTGTTCGTGCGACGTCAGATAAGCATAGCGATGGAACATGCACATGAACTCAGCATCTCCTTCTTCAGCATTGAGGTGCATTTTGGACGGGATTTGGTAGATTGAAAGGTATGGGGCCAGGGTTGAGGAAGCTAAAGCCGTTGGTTATCGGACGCAGTTCTTGTCTCTCCGTCGAGCAGGGGCTGCGCTCGGGCAAAGACTCACGGGTAAGAGGAGACGCATCGTAATGGTCAGACCGGATCATATCTATTATTGGTTCCTTTGGTACATTCAGCATTTCATAGATTCTTGGTCTTGCGCCGTCGACAGCTTCTTTTTGGTCCGCCTTGACCCAAGTATCAATATCGTATGTGAAGAACTTCCTTTCGTAGTCTTGGTCTGGATCAAAGTCCGGTGTATGCTTTATATCATATATGTCAAAGTCTTCAGAGCCGTCTGATTCGTCCATGACAATGGCTTGTAAGTCTTCCCCCTCTTCGAGGAGAGGTAGACCGTCGTCTTGAAGGACTGGTATCAGCTCTGGTGGCAGATCGGCTTCATCTCCTGGCATATTATCTTCGGAATTCTCGTCTGGTGCGGTCGCTTTGGCGCTTCTTTTTTGGTTTTCTTGTTCAGTATCAACGGAGTTTCTTGGCAGTGGCGGTAGAGATGGCGGGTCAGCGACTTTCTCTTTCGTCGAGTCGAGATCGACGAGAGACAAAGCAAGGCCCGGCGGATGACCTTGCCATTGGTATCGCATGACATCATACGGCTGAAGCTGCCAGTCCTTGTTTTTGAAATGAGGTTTCATTGCCAGCGTTGTTAAAGCGCTGGGACGCAGCGCAAGCGGCTTGGCCGACACGTATAAGAGTCCTGTTGCCATGCTGGAAGGAGAAGAGCAGAAGAACCTGCGAGAATAAAGAGAACAAGAACGGTAGCAGAGATGCCAGGCACGGCATATGCTGGTTGGACGTTTCAGTGGTTCCATCGATGAAAACAGGCTTCTGTCCTGGACATCGAGAATGTTGTGTTGGATTAGATACGGTATGATTGGTTTCCGGTCAAAAGAAGGAAGGGTGATTGTTGAGAGTTATTACTCGGCGGAGCAACTGATCTCAAGCTCCAGCTAGTGAGCAACGGAACATCGAGCGCTCCTAAGCCTGAGGAGTTTCCTCTACGATGACGCCAAATCACCCGAGGTCTTTCCCAAGCGACAACAATCTCATGGGCGTGAGCCCTATAGCGAAGTAAAAAACGTTCTGTTACCAGCTATAAAAAGCACGAATCCTCTCGGGATCCGGAAGCTAGAAATTGGGGGCCCTTCGCCTACCTTTCAAATAAATACGAAAGATCATAAGAACGACAAGCCAGTCACGGGCAAGGGAGCGAAGCCTTACAAGCTGAGATCAAGGTTGAAAGATATAAGCCGAGAGCCGGTGGCTTAGCTTCGTCAGCTTAAGGTACCTATTACGCAAGCCTCTATCAATATTTACGATTGATACTAGTTCGCCCTTGACTATTCCTCTGAGCAAAATCCGAACTATAAATAACGGAGTGTCGAGCTCTACCCCGCAGTCTATACCTCGCCCTATCAGCGGCACCCTATCTTACCGTAACACCAACATCGAGCAGCCAGCAAAAGACAAGGAATGCAACCACGGTGGATATAACGCTATATGCGCCATCTTCAATGCTATGGACGGACCCACACATACTCATGCTTGGCGAGTGTTGACCGTTGGATTTGGGCCTAGTGGCTCTTGGCAAGGGGGTCAAATAGTCTCAACTCCATAGACCTTCCTAAACAACAACAACATCCATTCTGAATGTCAACGGGTTATGAGCCCGGGTTAGTGCTTGTTTACGCACCCAATTGTTGTTGTTCCGTTAGTGGCTACGATAAGTCACAGTCTTTATATCAACGTCAACGTCA
>JAABUK010001877.1_pt1 | contig 39063 bp, 66 predicted proteins | sample 5559141 | NCBI WGS metagenome assembly JAABUK01 (sample SAMN10711869, study PRJNA513367) | rock metagenome | isolation source: Antarctica rocks | place: Antarctica: Victoria Land, Pudding Butte nord | collected 2016-01-03 | reverse complement strand
GCCCATCACAATTCCTTTGCAGGTTGTGATCTGCTGGTCTCTGGTGTAAACAAGGTTGGACAGTGGCTGAAAGGTGTAAGATGCTGACAGCCCAGTGTCACGGTAGCTTGGACTTATGTGCACAGTGGGGTTAATCATGATGGTATCAATCAGCTGCATGATGCTCATGTGCTGTAGCACCTCCCTCTTGTAGTCATCTGACAAGTATGGACGATCCTCTTCACGAAGTTCGGTAATTTCGACTCCTTCATCCATGCTGTATGTGAGAGCTGTCATGGCCATTTCTTCCAGTTCAACTCGTGCACCCATGTGGTTGACCACGCCATATGACAGAATCTCACGGACTGTTAACACCTGCAAAATAGCACAAAGCCTCAGAATGTCCACTGATTGAAGGCATCAACGCTAAGCTAGTAACTGCTGCAACACTGCAATACATTGCAAGATACTTCGCCGATCACCTTGACACCAGCATCTCGCATGACTTGCCGAAATTCAGCGTGTGCAGAATTTGCAGCATCCAGGTTGACCGGCCTTTCATACAACGATGCTCGTGGGTGAAGTCCGCCCATCATCAGTGATGTGCCCTGAGGTTCGCACACGATGACGATCTCTGCTGTTTCATTCTCATGCTCCTGCACTGCTGTTGTGGTTCCTGCCCCGGACAGCAGATTAGTTGCAGACCCTCTTTTGGCTGACGGCACAGGAGGGGCCACATCCCTGACGTCTTGTACAGACTGGCTTGTTGTCATATCTGATTTACGAGACAGCTGCCGGATTGCAAGATGCTCCAGACCTATGCCATTTGGGTCTGTCATTCTGTTCAGCGTCGTCGAGACGTGTCAATCTCGATCTTGTGTCAATCGGAACGGTCTCAAGAACCAACAACTTGTCACTGGCTGCGTTGGTTTCGGAGGCATGTTACGATTACTGCAGGGTGAGTGATGAAGCAGCTTTTTGATAATACAATCACGGGATCACGAAAGGAATCGGATATTTGATCGCAATGATCCCCTCCTAAATTTTCGATATTGCTGGGCCTTCTCTGAATTTGCTAGAGTGCTATATATAGACGCTATATATAGATGCTATATGGATGCCTGTGTTAAGGTCGTTGCGCTACACGGAGATGTGCACTGTACATGTACAATGAACTCAGACGCAACAGGCACCGGACACAGGCAACAGGCACCACAATGACCACTGTTGTAAACATCCTCGGCGTCACAGGTGGCTGCGGCAAATGGTCGGCTTATCACTTAGTCACGGCTCCAGACCTACCGGACGGCAGTCCAAGGTGGGAAGCTCCAATACTTGCTCAACAACTACTGACCCCTACTCTCATGGTGTCAGTGCGTGATCTTGTTGCTTAGCTGATGCCAGCTTCCGGGTCAGAGCTCTGGTCCGGTCACCCTCTAAAGTACAAGAAAGGACAGATCCCGAGTGGTGTACAATTGATGCGTCTGGGTCTTCCCTGAAGTCCAGGCTGGACCTGGTGCAAGGCAACGCAAAAGATCCAAGGGCAGTCACAGAATGCTTGCAGGGTGCCTCAATCGTGGTCTCTACAGTAGGTCAGGGTCTGCACTGATAATTCTGTTTTGACTTGCGCACCTGTACATCACTTACTGTTGGTTGCCACTGCTTGTACTCGTATGCTCCTTCAGCAATGACCAGTGCTTGCTGTTGCTCAGGCACCCAGCTCTGTTACCAGTATTGACCACTGCCGCTGCAGGTGTGCTCCCTAAGATGAAGGGGTTGGGCTTCACCTTTGAAGACCCAACAGTCTGCCAAGATGTGATGGCCACTGCCTTGTCATCCTTGCCTCAACCAGCACCTCGCTTCATCTGCTTTCCACAACAGGACTGACTCAAGGCATGACTGACGTACCTTGTCTTTAGAAGCCTCTATATCGGTACATGCTGGATGTACCCCATGAAGACAAACTCAAGGCTGAACAACTGTTGGAGCAGAACACAAGCATCAACGAGAAGACTATCATCCGCCCTGCGATGCTGACTGATGGTAAGGCCAGAGGCTGGGCCACTGCACCTGGTGTTTCTTCCTCCCGTTGTAATGCACAAGAAGGCATATGCAGAGGATACACCATCAGCCGCAGGGATGTGGGTGAATTTGTTGCCAAGCAAGCAATTCAGGGCTCACAATGGGTGAATAAGATTGTTGTTATCTCCAATTGAAGCTTCAATTAAAGCAAGGTCTGTTGGACTGGAGTAGCTGTAGGGACACCCTGATGTAGCCTATGATAGTAAAGTCCCAACAGAGCGCCTTTGTGACATCAGCTTTTGCCCTGGGCAGAGTTGCAGCCAGCAACATGACTTGCACCTTTATGTGACTCTTCTGGCTGTGATCGCCATGTTCACGGTGTGGTGCATTACGTGTGCCAGCTGCTTGGTTGAATGTACTTAAGCTCAAGAAACATGGCAAACTCACTACCCGTAGTCATTTTAATGTTGGTCGGATTTTATATAGGGTCGCGACCCTCCGGAATATTGCAAAAGACCTTTTGCGCAGTTTAAGGATTAAAAACTTAATCGAATATTTTTAATGGGGGTGGGCACAGCAAACAGCACTTTTTATTGTGTGAAATACAGGTCGGCTGCTGTTCCAGGTTGCAAAAAATCACTATCGGCTGCATTGCAAGTGCCAACTCTGTTGGCCTGCCAAGCTTTACTTTCTTAAAGCGCTGAGGACCATACAACCGCAGCTTGATTGGACCAAAAACAGGCAGAAGCCTCGGGTTCACACGTGTCTGTACAGCGTCTTGGAGGCCGAAGTGCAGCAAGCTGGTCTGCTTTCGAGTGTTCGGGTCAATCGGGTCGCCTGAACCGCCGCAATAGCCTTGAGCGCGCGCGATAACAGCAGCATGACTTCTGCGTTCAAAGCGGCATTTTTGTTCCATTATTTATTATTTATAAATGTGGGACGACAGCATAAACAATTAAATTTACGATTTTGAAAAGGGGTCGCCGTTTTTTTGATTATTTATTTGATCGACCAACATTAAAATGACTACGACCAGACCGCTTGAGTTTCCTTAGTGGTATCCAATCTATCAAGGAAAGGCAAACTCACTAGTATGCAGTTTGCCTTTCCTTGATAGGTTGGATACAAATTTGAATAGACTTTCCCAAGGATACACCAATTTGCAGAGCAATGCACTTTCCCACAGCAGGTGACTGCCGACCTGCCACGGGCCGTAGTAGTCCCTGTGGCGGCCCCCACGTCAATGATTTGGATAGAGCTGGATAGTCCGCTCCGCTCCGAGACAACTCAATTGAATTACTTCCAAGGCGGGTCCTGCTGCAGTGGGAATAATCTTGTGGTCCAAGTCTCCAGCAGCCATCCTTTGGGGACATAGTGTCAGGGGACTGTAGCATGCTTGCAAGCCCCAACTCATTTAGCTAGTCATTAGCCTGGGCAAAAGCAGTGCTATTACTAAAAGCAATACATCACACACTCTGATCACAATTTAGAAATGCTGTACCTGGTACATTTACATCAGATGTCATACAGGCATGCATTCACATTGCACGCCACTTGAGCCAAGTGGCAGGCTGATCTCCCGACACATAGTCATCAGTAGTCCTTGTTGCATGTACAATTGTGCCAACTTGCAAGATGGTAGATGAAGAAGGACCTGTACACTTAGCATTACACTCACCTGTACACTTGGCAATACACTTAGCAATACACAAAATATTCAGTGCATAGGCTGTCTGATTGAACTGAAGATGTGATCTCTGCTTGACATTTGCAGGCACTCACCAACATAGATACACAAACATGCAGAACAAGACCAACAAAATGTCATCAGAAAGGTGCTGATGTAGGCATTGCCACAGGCGCTGCATCATCGCTGACTGGCCTTGCCCAGTCAGCACCTAGGCCATCTGATGGACCAGCATCAGCACCACCATCATACTGGAAGATCTCATCAAACCCTAAGAGGTAAGGAATCACATACTGCAGCAACAGAAGATGCGTTGTTGCATTTGAGGAGCAGGGTGATTGTCACATTGCAGCAGTACAGGTATGGTTGTCATGTCCAGCATGCACTGAAGAAGGGACAGAAGCGGCACAGTTCGAGTCATAGCAGATTGCACTTTAGTAGACACACAGGTTATGTCATGCAACAGCACAACAAATGAAACTCTGAAACATTTTGGCAAGCCCTGTACCATGACCATGCATGACTCTTTTCCAACTGAAAAGGGGGGGCAATAAATCTACCTCGCTCAATCTTCTCAACACTACCATTTCACCTGCGGACAAGCTGACAGACACCTTCTTGTCAGGCTGTCCTCTGACCTTGTGCATCAGGTTCAAATAAACCTCCTTGACACCCCGAGTGCCAGGGTTCATACTGAGAGACTTGCCTTCTGTGCCTTCCCTGCAAAAATTCATGATATTGCCCACCTTGATCACATGTTATGGCAGACATCTGCACATTCCGTTGTGTACAGTGAGGTTGATGTTAACTGCTTGATGAATGCAATATGGGCACAAAAGCATCTTGCTTGCAAACATAGATTTCTTGACTCCACTCACAATGCACGTGAAACACATTTGTGTCTGACATATGCACAAATTCTCACCCAGCTCGCCCCTTGTTTGGGTCATGGTATATGTTCTTGCCTGCTCCCCCACCACCAACAATGTCTATTAGGTCACCAAGCTCTGCAGGACTCAAGGCAATGTTCTGCAAGCAGCAAAAGCATCCTAGCATTTATGAAAAAGATGGCAGTGATATGGCAGATTGGATTGCTGTGAACAAAGCTGCATGGTCTGTACCGTTTTGTTCTCCCAGTCATATCGGCGCTCTCCAGGAGCTGTGCCAGATCCTTGCTGAGCAGGAGCAAATTCAAGAAGTGCAACCCCTGCATCCTTCATGGCGAGAGCACCGTCTGCTCTGTACTCCCAGCTAGGTTTGATAACCTTGAAATTCATGGCTGCACCACCTTTGTATACCTGTCAAAGAACACCTTTTGGTGTCACATAGCAGACCCGTACAGGCCGACGACCTGGCACCCCAACGAGGTACATATGCACTCACATGCAAATAAGGCTTGTGCATCGAAGGTCCTATAGCCGTCGGCTTACCGCAAAATTAGTATATACACGGTTTGATCTTGCTGCAGGGGCAGGTTCGGGGTAAGCCTGTGGGTAGCTCATTGTTGTGATATGACGCTGCGTCAGACGTGAACTCGCCGCTCTATTGGCTTTCAGCACAGGCTGAACACGTGTAACGTTCAGTGGCGACGGTAGATGTGTCTGCATGCTAAATCTGGCTGTGCTCGACCCAACAGTCTGCATTGCGGCGATAAGGTTCCTCCACATGCCACAGAGCCAAGCAAATTAAGAGCTTCGCCACTGCCCACCTAGTCAGGGAGAACAGACTCGCAATTCGTCCAAGAACCAGGCCTAGAGCACAGCACAGCAGGACGTATACCTCTTCCTCGTCACAGCACCTTCTCGCCATAGTTTCCCAGCACGCGGATAACTGGATAAATCGGCAGCATCGATTCGCCGGTCATTGCGAACAAGATAACATTGCAGAAGTAGCTTGTACGCAGATGGCTCACGGGCGCCTGCTTACATCGAGGAGAGTGTAGGTGCAAGCGTGAAGGCTTCTGGATCGCCCAAGCTTTGACCCGAGGTGTGCACCTTCGGCTCTGCGTTTGGACGAGGGCGCTGCTGCCAACGCCGTTGCCAAAATTGAATTCGGTGCTGATGATGCAGAAGTACTTAGCCCACTCGCTGCGGCGTTGACGATTCGACATCTGCGGTCACAGTGGCAGATCTGCAGGTGTAGCCACCTTGCGTATACCCTGCAATAGGGCCCGGTTACCTCTCGTCCGAGTTTTCAGGCAGAGTTGACTCGCAGCCCCGGAATGTCAAAGTAAGTCATGGCTGGCCTGACGTTGCTGGAAGACTTACCCTGCGCAAGCGGTGGTCAGTAGCAGCCCAAGGTTGTGCTTGTTTGGTGTGTGTGTGCTGAAATGCTGTGGTCGTCATTGGCAGGGTGGAAGTCGCAGCCCCCATGGAAGACTCCCAGAAGCCAAATGATAGGAGGCAAGCTCACTACCAGATTTGCATTTGCTAGCATGCAGAGGATGTATGGGTCGCTACAGGAGACACATTCTTCTGCAGGCCCTGATTGAGAGCCCTCATTTACAGTCACACAATGCACATGTAATGCCACAGTTGTTATTGACCTGAAGGCTCTTGTGAAGGATGGTCCCATGTCTGCATACTTGGGCAGATGGGTCAGGACACAAAGAGGGTCTTGGTGGTAGACAGTGGGCCAGATAACCTGGACCAGCCCTTGAAAAAGGCACGTGGAGATTCTGTATCAATACCCGCTCAGCTTGCAAGCTCAGGTGCATTATCAATTCTGTCTGGCAACGAATTTCTGGTAACACATTCTGCAGTCTACATGAGCTTGATAATGCTACTACATAGCACCATGCAGTCTGACATGTATAAATTTCGAAACGTGCAATGTCAATGTATCTCATGCATGCATTTGCCCTGAATGCATGCTCCTTGCATGCCCTGGCTTGACAAGAAATGCAGTTGCGCCTGCGCTTCCTGTTGAATATAGCAATGAAGCGTACACCATCCACTGCTTCTTCCTGCACCAAATCCAAAAATTGGCCTTGTTTTGATCTGAGACTAGTTTCTTTTGAGACTGTAGGCTGTGCTGAAATGGCTGTCACTCAGCTTGAGGCGGCTGCAGTAGCTGCCAGACAGGAGCTACAAACCAAGCAGCATGAACTTATTCACCAGGAGATGCAGTTTCTCAAAGGCGTGCACGAGGATGCCAAGCAGCTCTACTCAGAGTACAGCCAAAGCGCAGCCCCTGAAATTGCACAGAGCCTCAAAGTGAGGGAGCAGAATGCTGCAGTTAAGATCATGTCTGCAGTGGATCATCTTGTGGATCAGAGTGTCAGGCAGGCCACATTGCCACAGGTTGGCTAAGCTCATTGCCGGTGAGAAGCAGCCAAGCAGCCCTGCATCAACTACTCAGGTTGACTCCATCACAACACAGGCTCCCTTGACGCCAAGTCAGCCAGTCACCAGGCAAGTCCCAGGCGCCCTTGACTGCTCAAGCACTCAGCTCACCAGCTCAACAAGCTCTCAGCATGCAAGCCAGGGTCCTGACAGCCGCCATGCATGCCCAGCAGGCACTCCTGGTCAGCCAAAGAGTCTCCATGCTAGCCAAGGAGTCAGGCCAACTGTTGCCAGCATGCCGGTCTCCATGCCACCTGTGAGCCTGCTGCTAACCAGGCTCACAGTGCTGGATGTTGGCCAGCAGATGAAGCTACCAGACGCTGAGCTGGACCGGGACACTTTGGCCTACGTGGGCAACTGGGCACGTGACATGTGGATTGAGCAGGGCAAGGCCGAGCTGGTTCAGCATGAAAAGAAAGGAACCTGGGGGCGCTTGACATTCACTGACAGTGGTAGGATGAGGCCATGCGAGAACTCAATGTTCAAGTTGTGGAACAGGGCATACACAATGATTGCCCCGGATTGGTCTGAGGAGGTGATGAGCAGTCACCGTATCAGGTACTCAGCTGCGTTTGGAGGGGCTTCTGAAATTGGTCTGAGTAAGCAGGATAATACCTGGACATACCCAGCCACAGCTCGTAAGCTATTAGAGAATGCTTTTCAGCAAGCTAAGCTCACACCAAGGCCAAAAGCTGGCTTCCACCGGTAGTCGTATCTCTTCTTGACAAGTCTGAAACGTCAGTGCAGAAAGCAACAAATGTTGCTGCACTAGCAGATGTAACTTAGTCATGTTTATGCTTTATGCTTTAGTCAAGATTTCAAAATGTGACTCAAGAATCACTCTGCCTAGCAGGGAACAACGGTTTTCATAACATTTCAGAGTGTCATGGAGCATCATACTTTCATGCTTTGTGAGCAACAAGCCATTTTTTCTTTATTGTTGTAGCTGGACTGTTGATCAACATTTGTACAAAAAACATACGTTAATGCTGTGTACTGTTTAATAACAATAGGCATATCCCTCGGCTTGGCTCATTACTTGCGCCCCAGTCCTTTCAATGCTGAATGCTGTGTGTGCTGTGCCCCAACACACACAGGATGTATACACAGTTCGGGCACAATGTGTGTACTGGGCTGCAGCAAAGTTCTAGACCTAGTTTACAGAGGTACACTGGGATGTAGCGATGACATTGCACCCTGGAATGTGGGGTTCTAATGTATCAGGGTACCCACATCATGTCTATATCTACTGGCATGCATGTGTAGTGACATAGGCTGCTCTTTTCATGCTCCTCTTATGGGCAATGTGTTTTCATTGAATGTAACGGGGCGAAGGTGAAAAGGTCGTACTAGCGTGTTAGGGTGCGTATTATCCACCCTGTTACATTGAACCCCAATTGGCAATCGATATATAAGGGGAGAAACCGTCATTATTCGCCAATAAGACTCTGAGATACATGGGATGTATCATGAAAAATGATGCGTAAGCAGGAGCTTGGGGATCACGCCTGGATGTGCAGTGCTATGTGTATGGTGTACATGTCATGTCGCAGCAGCTGCAGTCACTCTGTGTCCATGTAGTCGCCTGTGTGCGTGCATGCCAAGTTTCGCAAATTGGTCCCTTAACCTGAGGCATGTGAGGCACGTGGTGGTCCCGAGAACAGTAAGAAGAAGCACGCATGCGTCGCGATCGTTGTTCCTCGTGCGGCATTGCCCGTGCGTCTCTCGCATCTCATACAGCTCCGTGAGCTGCCACACAGCTCGGGGTCGTTGGTGTGCGACATCGCATGAGGTGAAGCAAGTTCGGCAATTGAGCTTGCACCGCTTGCCCGAAGCAACGTTGTTAGTTGACGGTCACTTTGCGCGCACCTTGAGCACAGCGGCGCGCTGGCTTCTCATTCGCTCTAAGGTTTTCTGTGGTCTTCGTATACAAATAAGATGACCGTTTTGCTGGGACGGGGTGTCCCGGTGCCCTGCAAGTCGTCAATGCAGGCTTTCAGTCGCACCTGTTGGGCAAGTGTTGGGGTGAACGCTCGCCATGCAATCGCCAGGTATGTATAGCTTTTTCCATCTGGACATGCGATCATATTGCAGTTGGATGAAACATCGGAGGTAATCTTCCGTTGCAGACAAAGGGTTCAGCACAGAGCCCAGATTAACAGACCAAGTTTGCGAGTAGCAGCTGCGAGCGTACCAACCAAGCAAGGTGTGAAGGCACTTCACTGTACCTTACATGGGGCGTGTTTAGACGTCGATTGCAGCTACTCCCAACATGTTCAGCTACTCCCAACATGTTCAGCTACTCCCAACATGTTCACTGCCTTACAAGCAGTGCTGCTTTGCAGTTGGAGTAGAAGCACCTACCCAGAATGGTGCTGGATTGAAGGTGGGAAAGTCACCAGACACAACTGGTGGACAGCTCACGCCGTCTCCAAACATGCAAAACCCAGATGTAGGTTCAGCATCAGTGACGTCATGCTGACCCATGCACATTAGACAGAGCTCTAAAAGCAAGACTCATCCATTTAAATGTTCTCGTTGCTCAGCAATGCAACATGGATGGCATCTCATAGAAGTGATGTTCCTTACTGAGGTGTGTTGTCACTTGCATGACAGGTATACAATATCGAGGGGGAAGATTGGCACAAAGCTGCTTTGAGCATGGTTGTTGTTGGGGCCTCTGGGGATCTGGCCAAGAAGAAGATTTACCCGGCACTCTTTTGCCTGTATGTCGAGGGACACCTGCCAGAGTATTTCACAATATGGGGATTTGCTCGCAGCAAAATGAGCAATGAGGAATTCAGAGAGTACATTGGTCAATCTCTGAGTTGCCGTCTGACAGATAAAGGCAGCTGTGAGGGCAAGTTTGAGTCATTTCTGGAGAGGTGTTACTACCACCCTGGGCAGTACAACAACCGAGATGACTTTGCAGCGTTGTCAGAGGCCATGACAGAGCCTGAGAAGGTAAATGAGTAATCACTATGAGATGGGGCCCTGCAACACAACCATGCATACTCCTTTCGACACTGCATGCATCCTAACTTTTTGCAGCATATGCTAGATGTGAAGCTGCTTGCATTTGTGCATGATGCATTCATTGAGACCCTGGTGCATTCATTGAGACCCTGGCGTTGAGATTGGTGGCAGCTGACACTTTGTGTCATGGAAACATCCAGCAACTGCATTGCTTGCTGTTCTGATGCGTCCTGCTGTGCTGCTGTACAGAAGAGGAAGACTGCAGACAGGGTGTTCTACCTGTCCATTCCTCCCAGCATCTTCACCCAAGTAGCAGCATGTGCCTCAGATGCTGCCTCCAGCCCGTAAGGCTTTCAACCTTCCTTCACAGACACTCAACAATCACATGACCTGACACAATGTGCAGTTTGTCAGCCACTTCATGCAACGTGTGCTTTCTCACTGTTGTGCATAGGGTTATGTAAAGGACTATCAGCATTGCATGTGATTGATGGGTTTCAGCAGCTGCAGGTTGTGTCCTAAATTCATACGGAGTTGCTTGCGTGTATATTTAGGGTCACTTGAGGGTACATAGATTTGCTTGAGGATGTACAGCTTTGTTTGATTTGTTGACCTTTCCATGAAACTGGAATAACTGAGTTTGCCAAAGTGTAGTGCATAAATGGAAAGCTTTAATCGTCCACCTCAAGGAAGACTTTCTTAGGATCTGTGGTTGAAAAGCTGTGGTTGTATACAGGACTGGGTACACACGAGTCATTGTTGAGAAGCCATTTGGCAAGGACAGCGAGTCCTTCAGGCAGCTGTCCACTGACTTGTACCAGCATCTCACTGAGGACCAGATGTTCCGCATTGACCACTACCTGGGCAAGGAACTGATTGAAAACCTAACGGTGAGGACACCACTTTCAAGAGCTCTGGCAGTTGACAAATCGTTAGCAACAGCTCTGGCAGCAGCCTGCTAATGTGCATAATCATCTTTACATCAGCATTGTGCAGGCCTTTCACATGCTATTTAGAGCCTGTTTGTTCTGTCAGGCATAGGCGTCAAGCAATCTTGGGCAGACAATGGTGATTTCCCTGTAGCAAAAGGGAGTCCTTTGGTCTCCACCTAACTGCTCTCTTTTTTCTCTGCTTAAAGTCTGTTCTGTGACAGGCTCTGCACAAAGTTTATTCTGCAGCAGGCTCTGCTTAAAGCCCATTCTTAACAGTCTTTGCTCAAAGTCTATTCTGCGCCAGGCACTTCACACTCATGAACTGTGTGCAGGTGTTGCGCTTTGCCAACCTGATCTTCGAGCCTTTGTGGAACCGCAGCTTCATCCGCAATGTGCAAGTCATCTTCAGTGAGGACTTTGGCACAGAGGGACGCGGCGGCTACTTCGACCAGTACGGCATCATCCGCGATGTCATTCAAAACCACCTGCTGCAGATTCTGTCCCTGTTTGCAATGGAGCCCCCCGTAAGTTTCTCATTGGCATGGTAGCTCTCCCGTGCATCCAGCATTGTGCCTTGGACCCCAATATTGGAAAGATGCTCCCACAGTTCGTCCCCCAAGATGTCAGATGCATTGCAAAAGTCAACATACTGACTGTACTGTCTAGCTTCTTAGCTCCGTTTTGCTCAGACCAGTCACCCGAGGCACTCACATGCTTGCATGGTCTTGTCATCAGTAAGCTTTCTTGGCTCAATTCAGCTGTAGATTGAAGACACTTAGCAGATCATGGGCTTCAGCACATGCAAGCCTTTTCATGCTGCTGTTGCAGCAACCTCATTTCAACACATCATCAGGACACACCACAGCCAAGCACCAATGGCACAGCCAAATTACCATCACAAGCATCAATTGCACAGCCATATCACCATCACAAGCATCACACATGTAATGAACATATGATCTTGTGACTGATCTGGCATGTGTCGCTTGGCAGGTGAGCCTTGACGCGGAGGACATCCGTAATGAGAAGGTGAAGGTGCTGCGCAACATGAGCCCCATCAGCATGGAGGATGTGGTCATTGGGCAGTACAGGGGGCGCGGCAACAAGCAGGGCTACCTGGATGACTCCACTGTCCCAGAGGGCAGGTAACCCTCTTGCCCTTGCCCTTGCCCTTGCCCTTGCCCTTGCCCTTGCCCTTGCCCTTGCATGCATGCCTCCCAAGCAGGAACTTCTTTTTCAATGCCAGAATTTGTACATGCACCTGAAAGCGGTGCAGCACACGATAAAATTCGACCCAAGGACATGCCCAGGTGCATGGCTGTCATTAGTATATCAGGTGCTTCACTTTTGCACCTCAAAGAGCAAGCTAGGCACAGGCAATATTATTTCCAATAATAGATCCAACTTTGTAGCCAGCTGAAGTGATCTTTGTGACAAGTCACACTATGGCAACAATTGTTTTGTGGTATTATTGTGTTATGTTGCTGAGTTGCTGCATCTACAGTTTTGCACTGTACACTACACAAACTGATCTATATGTAAGCACTACACGCATAGGCACTCACAGTATGTTCCTTCAAATTTCTCGCGTATTACCACGCAATGAGCATATTAATTTACACTCAGTATGCTTCAGTCTAAAGCATAGCTTAGTGTGTACGCATCCTTCTATCAGCGCTCAGCAAGTTCATCTCCACTGCTGGTGCAAAATGCAACGGCATGCTGCAGATTACTCAATGTCAGATTGGACACAGGTGTCCTCCCTGCTTTTGCACTGCTTGTCCATGTTCCAGTGCATGTCATGGTCAGCAGTGATTGCATACAGCAAGCCTGCATTGCAGAGCCTTAAGAGCTTAGAGAACCTGGCAGCTTATGCATCCATTCTGCCTACTAGGGTAAAGAAAAGAGACTCCCCACAGAAAGTCTTTGTGAGCTTTTCCTTGTATCACATTCAGTAGGCTGGTCTGCAGCACATAGTGCCAACACTACAGGGCAGCCTACAGAAGCATTGGTGCATCCTTGGTTGTTGATCCCACCCTTGTTGGCAGCTGTCACCAGCAGATGCTACATGTGCACGCTGCTGTTCATACCGCGGGCGTCTTGATGTCATCCTGCTTGACAGCCCACTCTGGCTGCTGATAGGTCAGAGGCTGTGGCTGCAATGCAACCCACATACTAATGCTGCTGCTGTACTTTCTGTCCTTCCCTGACACATATTTGTATGATGTGGCTTCAATGCAATTCACTTGCTAATGCTGCTGCTGCACTTTCTGTCTTTCCCTGACACAAGTACATATGATGCGATGCAGTTTGTGTCCCACATTTGCTGCTGTGGCGTGCTTCATTGACAACCCCCGATGGGATGGCGTGCCCTTCCTGCTCAAGGCTGGCAAGGCCCTGCACACCAAGAGAGCAGAAATCAGAGTACAGTTCCGGCACGTCCCTGGCAACCTATACAAGAACAGAATGGGCCTCAACATGGACCAGACAACAAATGAGCTGGTGAGCTTGCCTTGCACCCTGACTGCAGTAGACTGTTACACCTGTGTTTCAAGCCTGGATGGCTGATGAGTGACAAGTGACTCCACACCCCACACTGTAGGGTGTTAATGAATGACTTGCATCTGCATGCATGCTGCCAAGACATTTGCTGCATAACTTCCAGCGTGCAGCAGCAATGTTGAGACAAAGGTGTCTTCTCGGGTAGATCAGACAAAAGGTAAAGACTCATGATCTGATGATCTGTGTGTGCACGTGATGATTTCTGTGAGTGTGCATGAGCCACCATGTTTGCACATAGCATGGACAGACATGCATACGCAGCAGCTGACCAATTGTCTCCTTTGCTGCAGGTCATCAGGATCCAGCCCAACGAGTCTATCTACCTCAAGATCAACAACAAGGTACCAGGGCTAGGGCTGAACCTAGATGTGCAGAAGCTGGATCTTTCATACAAGACGCGCTACAACAAGCACCTGCCAGATGCCTATGAGCGCCTCATTCTGGATGTCATCAACGGAGACAAGAGGCTATTCATCCGAAATGATGAGCTAGAAGCTGCCTGGGACCTCTTCACTCCCATCTTAAAGGTAGGGTATGAGTAGAGTATACCATCTGTAAGGGTCTTTTGGCTGGGCATGCCTGCTGCTGCCCCTTTACACCAGGCTCTCATGGTCGTTCCCCCTTCATTTGAACAACCCGTGTGTGGACATGAGCGCTGTTGCATGCGTTACTAGGCACTTCTGCAATACTGGACACTGCTGACAGATGCTTGTCATCCTGTGCTACGCAAATGAATTGGTCGGCCCATAATAAGTATGCTGTGGCCAGGTCGTCAGTGGTGTTGAACAGAGTGAGTGCAAATGCATCCATTGCACAATGTTTGGGCATGTGTTGCAGGAGATAGAGCAGAAGCAAATGGCACCTGAGCTGTACCCATACAACAGCAGAGGGCCAGTGGGCTCTCATTATTTGGCCGCCAAGTATGGAGTGCGCTGGGGCGACATGACAGACAACCCAGAAGAGGTCATATGATCATCGTCAACAGAAGGATAGGCTCACCATGCTTGTACTATATTTCATTCTTTGTTCTTGGCACCTTGGTGTCCAGTCATTGTGCTGTATGTACGATTTAGGCAAGCACTATGTTGGTGCTCCTCCAAGTCAAAGTCTTGCACGTACTTGCGCAGCCAGTAGCTTAACTGCTCCCAGCGCCATCTTCACTGTGGGGCACCTAGCAATCCTGTGGTAGCTTTCGAGGCTCACACAGCAGCAAGAAGTGAAGTACTGCGAAATAGAGTCGTCTTTACAACTTTGGTGCAAAGTTCAACCTGATAATTAACAGGTCTGAGCAGAGACTGTCATGCAAGCATGATCTCAATGCACAGTTGCAGAGTGAGGACAGTACCTGCAGCGGATGTTGCTGATTGATCATGTTCAGCCCAAGTGCATGTGGCAAATGTGTAATCTTTTGAAGCAAGCTCATTGTGCCATTATTGCCAGGAACTGCAAATGCTTCACAATCAAGAAATTACTCGCATGCAATGATTACACATGTGAAGGCCATCCAGCTGTTCCAAATTTGCAGCTTGTGATACAACCTGTTCTTGCCATATCTTGCGCACCCCAGGAGTTATGCTGTTGCAGTGGTTGTTGTCAGACACCAGCAGCCTCAGAAAAGCCATGAGGTATGCATGAGAATCTGGCAAATTGCAATACTTTGACAAACCACAAGGCCTGATCAAAATATTGCAAGTCCCTGCTGTGATCACCAGCTCTAGCCATGTGGCAATGCATTGTGACTGCTGCAGTCTGGCTCAATGTCATCATAGTCACCGAGTCTGGCTCATCACTGTTGCAGTCTGGCTCAGTACTGGGCATTCATGAGGCAAGTCAGTGAAACAAGTTGATACTACCTTGCAGTACATTCATTCAAACCTTGCAATGAACTCTTTTGGAACTTTCTAAACATGCAGGTACAGCAGACACTCGGTTATCTCCTCTAGGTCATGAATGTGCTGAGCAACTAGCTTGGTTGCTTCTGTTTGCTGTATGTTGTCCACTGAGCAGGTCGGCATCATGCATTTGAGGCTGCTTTTGAGGCTGCAATAGACAAAACTCTACAAACAACTCTATCAGACTAGCCTATTAAACTATCCTACACACCTACCCTACGCGGGGAGCCTTGACCACCTTATTTGTTGCAGGGTCAAATGACACTCTGACACGGTTTGTGCGGTAGTCCATGGTCACCGCGCTGCCAGTGGGGACCAGAAAGATGTTCAGATTGGTTTCCTTTTCAAGCAGCTCCTTTACTTCCGTTGCATCCTTCCCAACAAGCTCTGGCCATGTGTTCTTCTTTGGAAGATCATCCTGGTATCCTGCCAAGCCCTTGATCTCTGGGTTGATCTGCTGCATTGCTGGATGCACTGCAGGAAAGACGGGGCTATGGGTTACGAAGCAGGACTACACAAGGTGCCACAGCTTGGTGGAGCTCAGGCTACTTACACACAAAAGGCCCGTCCTCTGAAGCCGCTTCTTCCACCTGTAGTCAGACAACTGAGATCATTGTGATTCCGCCGTCATGTCGTGTCGTGTCCCGACTGCAGGTACATACATACGGCCAAATGGGTCAAACTTGCAGGTGAACAGCGCGAGAGGGCTGCTGACAAGCGCTGACCTGAGAAGGCTGTTTTTTGTATGCAGATGCGAAGCTGGAAAAGCCAACCAACAGCAAGCTACACCAACAGAGGATTGCTAAGTCTCTCCGCATTCTGCAAGTATGCACACGCTTCAGGTACAAGATTTCAGAAGCAAAACAGCAGGTCGCGGTCTTCGACGCTGCAAGCTCGGTATGATGCCTACCTCTGAGCTGTCGGAAGTACAGAAGTGCAGACCGGAAGCGCCTACGGTATGGCAAAACGTCTGCATGGCGTTATTTGCTGCTTTAAGTGTCTCCTTTGCTGCTTCTTCGTTGATGTCTCCTCGTCGCGCCAAATTCGAAATTGTGCCAAACTGCAGCTTGTTTCTCGTCGTTAATAGACGTTACGGCGAGCACCTGAACTTTAAAACAAGACGTCCTTGGGCAATTGAAGGCTGCCTTTGCAGAACTCGACCTGCTGCATTGGCACTATCGCCTGAGTAGTCACTGCCCGAGTGATCAATTGCCTCTTTTGTTTTGTCCCTGTTGATAACGTGGAGGGCCCTGGCCCTTCACTCTGCAGACATGGAAATGCAAGCGAGCAACGAAAACGAGAGGTAAATTGACATCATCTCAGTATCAGGCTTCGCTAAGCAAACCATGCTCAAACCGAGTTTGTAACACTGCAGCTACAATAAAGCACGAGGACTGCCTACACCAGCCAAGTCACCGGCTGTTCGTTTACATATCAAAATTGACGATAAGGTGGGCCATAGCCCAGCACACTGTGCAAGTGAATTCAGAAGCCAACAAACCCGTGCAGTCAGAAGCAAACACTGAGTTGTCTTGTCTGCTTTGCAGCCCTCAGCACAGGAAGTCATCAGGAAAGTCACTCAGGGTAAGCCCTCTCTAGATTCTAGGCATCAGTGCACTGCTCACACACTGATGCATTCTGTGCCGTTCTGCAGCCCATGAAATAATTGAAGTTGATGGCTTTGTATTCAAGCGCAAGCGCTCTATCTCTCACAGCATTCCCAGTCAAGTGCAACAGCAGCAATCAGCTGAGAAGAGGCCTAGGTTGCCAAACACAAATGAGCTCGCATCATCGCCGCTGCCGGCTGTTCAAGCAACACCCACGGCAAACAGGGATGCAGCTGGTGAGGTAGCTGCTGCTTCAGCAGCAGCTCAGGAATCAGTTGAGCCAGCAGCTGACGCAACACCAACAGCTCAGCACATCTCAGAGGCAACCACTGCTTTGTTGGAGCAGCTTCCAGCAGACATGTCTCAGCCTGACAGACTTGCAAGCCTATGTCAGCTATTGTGCGCAGCTGAGCTTGAAGATCTGTCAGCAGGCAGTCCATCAGAGCCTCTGGACCCAGCTGTGGCAAAGGTGGTAGAGAATGTGCTGGAAACCTTTGTACAGTCTGTGCAAAGCGCTGCTGCTGATGGCACACTCCAGGTGTGTTGCAAACTCAAGCACTGCTTGACTGATCATGCCTATATCCGGCCAGGCTGAACGCAATTGTGCACAAGTACAGTCACACCAGCGCATTCAATCACAGATTGGGCACTACCATACAAAACACATTTGCTGATCCCTGATAATCACAGACAAGGTACAAGCACGTCTTTGGTAGTGCCAAAGCTGTGGTCCTACCAAGCTTTGAGTGAAAGCTTGCACTGGCACCACAGTTGAGCAGTGTGTGGCTGCTGCCTGCAACAACCTATACAGAACAGAAACGCCAAGACACCAAGCTCAGCTGCAGCCTTGGCATGTGTTGCAATGCTGCTGTTACTTCCTCCTTTGCCAGCTTGACAGTCATGTGTCACAACAGGCGGAACCACAAACAGAACCAAAGGCAGCAAAGGCGGACCCGGATGCAGAGGATGATGTGATGTTCAAGGTGGACCTAGAGGCGCGCAAGGCCGGCCTCAGAGCTCAGTTGGCCGCTTTCACAAAGGTGCTGTGAAAGGCATGCCCGTGCATGCGTTTTGATTTGCTTGTCAGGTCAAATATTTCACAGCATGGAGTCCTGCCTGTTCAAGCTGGATCACTCAGCATCATGTGACTCCATCTTGAACCAAACAAGGAGTTTGACTGCGACAAATGCTCATCATGACCCTAGCTTCTGCTGCGGTGCACATGCATGGTCTTGAGCACGCTCCTAATGCAGACACAGCTTATGTTTTGAACTTGCTCATACTGATTGGAGCAAGCTGATTGAACCTATGCCAAAACGTGGACTTTCACCAAGATTGCAGCGTTGGGACGCCATATGCAAGTATCACCCTGCATCATCTTGAGCAGTAGCAAATCCAATGTTGCTAACCATAAGCACTCGACGCTCAAGCTGTGCAAGGCAACAGTTTCTTGATTGACATAGACACTACAGTGCTGATGGCATCTCGCTCTTGCTTTAGCTCAGAGTTCAGCCAGGTGCCAGAATGGCTGTAGCATCGTGTGCAATGCCAAGCACAGCTGAACAGGCAGTTTGCACACAGGAAGAAGAGGAGTGGCAGGAAGTGTTGGCACAGCAGGACACATGGCAACAAGCTGCTGAGCCATCTAGCCCTCAGGGAAGGGCCCAGCCAGGCAATCTCCCTGCTGATGCTGCCCTTGCAACTGGTGAGGAGGCAGCTGCATTTGTGTCAGCTGGCAATGCTCAAGGTGGCGCATCAGCTCCAGAGGCAGATGATCATGCAGTGCAGGCAGATTTGGCAGATGCTCTTGTGCCCGCTGGCGCAGACCAATCAGCAGCTGCCTTGGTAAGTCATCTGCTGCAGCATGTCACACGACGTGATGCCAGCTAGGCACACTATCTCCCTCGAGCATTGTCTGTTGGTGAGATTTCAGTGCTTCATGTTAGTATAGATGCATAAACGCATGAAACCGGAACACATCAGTTTATGGTGGCAGCAAGCCCTTGTCTATGTGTGCATGTCAACTCCACATGCCTGCCAGGAGAACTTGCTGGTCAATATACACATACGTGCTGCAATGCAAAGGGCGAAGGTAGTTCTAATCCCACACAAACATCATATCATGGACAATTCTCAAGCTGTTGACCATGTTATCATCATGCGTCTCAGTGTAGTCACGAAGATGATCACAAAAAGCTCATTTGTGCTCATTCAAGACTGTCGTTCAGCATGCATATCCTGACAGTCTGCAGACTGTGGCAGGTAGTTGAACCTGGGAGCTTGCTGCCTGGTGAAGCAGGTTTGCTGAGAAAAGCAGAAGTTGAAGCACACAGGAAGGTGGCCATGCAGGTACAGTTGTTCACAACCCGCCATTGATGGTGACCACATCTGTGTGCATTGCACAGCTTGCCACAGACTGCACAACACTCACCCCAGGAGCATAGCCATTGCACAAATCTTCTGAACCCTGTCTCACCTGAAGGAACAGAATGCAACAGCATTTGGCATCAGCCTCTGGCCTGACTATGCTGCAGGTTGAGGGGTTGTGTTCCATGGTGTCAGGAGTGGAAGAGTTGGTCGCCAAGGCTGAGAAGCACTGCACAGCTATGCAGGTGAAACCCCGTGACTACAAGCACAATTTGACACATCATCATCAGATTTTGGTATCACAGGCAGTGAAAAGCAGACTTTAGTCGGCTCTGGCTGTCACCTGCACACACTACCCTTACAGACAACAGCCAAGCCTTGCTCTGCTGAACATGTAGCTCATTGTTAGCTTCTTTGATCCTGCATATGTTGACAAGAGAAAGCTTGCTGACAAGAGAAAGCTGTGACGTGCAGGCCAGGTACCATCAGGAGAGATTCCGCACACATCCCCACGTTGACTCTCCAGCCAAGTTGATCCAAGAGCTGCTGAAGCCTGCCGGCATAATGACTGGGTTGTCACAATGAGAAGCGCTGAAGATGCAGCATGTGTCACACATGTCAGCAGTGTCCTGCGCACCAACATGACTGCTGCATTTACGTGGTGTGATGTGACTACCGCATGCTTGAACACCTTTACCATACCCAATTATGACACACATATGTCACATACGTTGAAGATCCAATCGCCTTCAAGGTTTCACAACCTGTTTACAAACTTAGACAGGAAGAAGCTAGACACATAGTCACAAATGTGCTGCACTTGACTGTGGCATCTCTGTTGCAAGCGAACTGTCTGTCGACTTTTGCAACAAAAACCCTATCTTTATTATACATGAACTTCTCAAAACAACAAGTTGCACAAACGAACTTATGCTATAATTCCTATATAATGTTGATAAGTGAATGCCAATCAAGCATGCAATACACGTTCCCAAGTTCAAAGGCTAAGAGCACATGACCTTGACCAGGTTGCGCTCTCCATGGCCCCAACTGCCTGACCACATAGATAGTCTGCAACTTTTGTACAAGCACAAACAAAACAAGCTACAATCACTCCTCAACTTTGCACAGCCACCGATGCCTAGGCTCAGGTACACTTGGCATTTGCGTCAAGGCTGACTTAAGCCGTGTAATCCACTTTTAGGGTCTTCAAGACTATCTTGCGTGAAAGCCCTTGCCAGAAAGGAGCAGGACTGCCTGGTCGTGTGTGAGACGTGTACCCTCTGGAAAATCTTGTGTCTGTTGCCACTTGGTAGGGTCAGGTCCTATAGGCTGAGCCTTGATTGGGACGGGCTCAGCTGCTGCAGCCTGTATGCAATGATTGTCACGATGTCACGATCGCATCAGAATGGACAGTAGCATTAGGTATGTGTAATGGCTGAACCTCTTGACTGCATAAAATTGACTAAGCACAGTATCATTGGCTTTAGAAGCATCACGTCAACAGCTGCTACACTGTGTCAATGCAGTCAATACAAAAGTGAAATCAGACAGCTCACATTGCTTGCTTCACCCCTTGAGACAGTCTTGCCAGTGGTAGTTGCTGAAGAGCTTGTGGTGGTAGCAGGACTGGTACTAGTACTTGCAGCTGAAGTTCCCCCAGCAAATGGATCCTGATCGGCAGAAGCAGCACCAGGTGGTGTAGTTGCGGTAGACTGCCCTTGTGTGGCAGCGCCCAAACTCGCTGGTGACGTGGGTGGTGTAGATTGTCCTTGAGTAGCTGCACCCAGGCTTGCCGGTGAGGCTGTGGAAGTTGCAAAAGGATTCTGATTGCTGCCTGCGGCTGCGCTGCCTGTGTCAGGTAACACATATGGTCAGCATTACAGAACTAAACACAGCAGGCCTTGTATTCCTGGCATGAAAAGAAGACCAGATTCCCAGACAATAGTTGAAGATAATGGTAAACCAGCACAAGAGTGTGTTTGTGTCATCACTTTCAGCAGTCATTATGCAAGTCAAGACAATTTTAGTGCAATCCCGCATCAGGATGGTGTCATATTGCCATCAGCTGCTGCAGCTGGCAAGAATGAGACTCACTGGATCCAGCTGGTGTGTCGGTCGCAAATGCGGCATAGTTTGGAATGTCACTGCTGGCTTGCAGCAAGCCCCGCCCTGACATGCTGGTCAATGCTGTGCCAGCACCAGTGTCTGCCAGTCATCAGTAGCAAAGTCAGTGGTACAGCATGAAGCAAACAACTTGATTGACGGCTTAGTGAAAAGTGCTGCTGTTGACACACACACTTGCCAACTGCAAAGCTTTGCAGCAACGACATGTCCTGAGTCAACCTTAGCATTGTTGACATAAAAGAAGAGGCAGCTGCTGGACAGGAAGGGGGTGACACCGAAGTGAGGAAGTGTACCAGAGAAGCATGGGTCAGGGGGGTGGCCAACATAGTCCTGACCCTCACTCATATACTTTTGCAGACAGTTTTGCCAGCCCTTGATGCGGCTGGCTAGCTTTTGCTCATGCCAGTGCCTGCTTGTAACAGTCCCACCCACTGCATTTCCTGTTTTGTCCAGAGTCGGCTGGAAAGCAGCACCACTGCAGTCCAAACGCTGGCATGTGTACGATTGGCAATAGTGCAACACTGTGTATCTGCTTGTTGTAGCCTGAAAGTCTTGCAAATGCACGGCACGTTGGCGATGCACGGTCAGAAGAACGGCCTGATAAGAAGGGCGTACTTGGCAACAGCGGCGGCTGTGACGAGCAGGATTGCCGCGAACCAGCGCGCTCTGGTCCCATCGCAGACCATGAACGGCTTGCAAGTCTAAAGCAACGAGACTACGACCGATATTCCAGCGCTTGAGCCCACTCTGAAACCTGCAGGCAAAAGGCTTGCAGCTGCGGGCTGCGGGCTGTACCGCCACCGTAAGGGCAAGGCTGTCTGTGAAAACACGCGTGCAACGAAGCTGTCCGTGATACAGAGACACAAGCTTCGAACACAACGGAGACAAATGCCGGAAGGTCGCTTGCCATTGTGCCATCCGACCAGTCATCAGACCGTGGCCTTGCTGGAGTATTGGACAGGCCGACGAGCAGCCACGCCAATGTGTTGGATCTCAAATGCACGTCCCCGAGGATGCGCTAGTCTGCAGAACCTTGTGGAATTCCCAGGCCTGGATCATAAATATTGTGCACAAAATCATGGAACAGAATCTAGTATCTGATGCAGTATGCAGTCATGCAAGGCTGTGTTAGGCTGCGCAACGAGATTAGAATGCATTGAAATGCATCTCGGAGGGTATGTTTACATACAAGTAGAACCGCTGACGTCGTAAGCTGCTGAAAAAGCATCGTTGCGTCTGCTGCTGACTGTTGGGTCGAGACAGGTGCAGGTGTGCAAGCTCGGGACGCTGGTGCAGAATCTGCCTTTCTGCAGACTGCCTCAACCACTGGTGCCATGCATGTGACCAAGCTGATTGATTACAACACTGAGAGCATACTCAACGAGAGTTCAAGATGCAGGATCAAAATTGTAAAAAGGATTCATTTGGTGCAGCACATCCTGCAAAACAGCACGAACCAATGTTGCAAGCAACACAACAGGCAGATTTCATGCCGCTTAGGGAATGCCCTCAGCTAGCATGCAGCATTAGTGATATCACGCTGAGCAGAGGGTGGATAGCCATAGAAAGGCGCAGAATGTATGGAGTTGTACTAGCAATTGTTATTATGCCGAAAAACGCTGCTTTGAAACCCAAGAAAGGTTGTTGCCAAACGTGCACAAGCAGAAGGCCTTTGACCATACTGGGCCTCTACATGGTCATGCCAGCTGGCATGCCTCCAGGACCTAGACCGCCTGGCGCAGTAGCTGCTCCAGCACCAGCTGACTTGGGCTGCTTCTTCTCAACCATCACTGCCTGTGTTGTCAACATGATGCCAGCAATACCACAAGCATTCATCAGGGCACTTCTTGTCACCTGCGCATCAAACACCAATCAGCTGATAGCTTCCTCAGCCTTTGCACATGTGCATTGCTCCCAGGCAGGTCAACAAGGCGTCTGCAAGCTGCTGGTGGCTGACCAAAGCGACTGTTCACATTCTTTAGTAAACGCTCACAGCACCCGTGCACAGAAAGACATGCAATAATGTCTGCATGCTGATGTTATGCATGTGTACCAGAGATGTATGCCATGACTACAATGTGGCATACCTTGGCAGGATCAATGATGCCAGCTTCTAGCAGATCCTCAATTCTGTCGTCCATGGCATTGTAGCCTGTCTCCCATGACTTGCCAAACACCTTCTCAACAATGACATCACCCTCCACACCGGCATTGTTGGCTATGAGCCTAGCTGGTGCCTGCACCATCACATGCAGTTGACCAAACCGACAGGATACACTCCACTTTGAAGATCAAAAGTGCTTGTCTATAATTGGTAGCCTCCATTCAACTGGTATGACCTCAATAGGTTCAGCAGCTATCACACTCTATAGTCCATGAGGTCCTCAACATGTCTTGCTTGCCAATCAGCATAGCTACCAGATGAAAATGACACTTCTGGTGAAGCCATTTATCGTTCAGATGATTGCCTCAAAAGCTGGGGCAGTGCATGTTTGGATCACACACAGCAGGCATGACATGCATCTCGACACAGAAAATGGGTTTTACACAACACCAGCCGTCGACATGATGCCTGGCTACACACAGCATGAGACAGCAACTGTATGAACCACCAGCAAAGCATATGCTGCTACTGCATGTGTGGACACCGACACTCAAAACAACAGCCACCATGTAGCAAGCAAGCTGGTGCATCAGCCATATACCAGACACCCTACTTCCACAAGTTCAGGATACAAAGATCAGCCGAGGTCAGCACCAGAATGCACAGTGCTTACCGAAAGCGACTTGAAGACAATGTCTGCTCCTAGCTGCTCCTCGCCGTTTGTCAGTGTGTCCTTGAAGCCACCCACAAGCTCAGACAGATGCAGGAACACTGCGCCGCCTCCGGGCACAATGCCTTCCTCTACAGCTGCAAAGGTGGCGTTCTTGGCATCCTCAATGCGCAGCTTGCGGTCCTGCAGCTCTGTCTCTGTGGCAGCTCCCACCTGACACACGCAATATCAAACTTTGCTGACCGTAACATGGTTTGTTTCAACTGAGGAATGCTGCCACGCATAACATGGTATTTGTTGATCAAACTTTGCCGATCAAGACATGGGACTTGTCGATCAGACCTGACAACTCGAACATGAGCAAGTATACATGGAGCACAAGATACTGTTGCATTGTGGCAAGCTTCATGACCAGGCATCTAAGCTGCACATGGTATGAGAAGCAGCCAGACAATTGCAGCAATAACATTGAGCACTTTGAGGGCAGAGACAATGCTGTAGGTGAAGGATGCAGAAGCACACCTTGATGACAGCCACACCACCAGCAAGCTTGGCAATGCGCTCACTCAGCTTCTCTGTGTCATACACTGAGTCTGTTTCACTCAGCTCCTTCTTGATCTGCTTGATGCGCATGCTGATCTCCTCCTTGTTGGCGGCGTCAGCAATCAAGGTTGTGCTGTTGCTGATGACCTTGATCTGTACAACAAAGTATGCATTGGACAATGACACTGCTGAATCAGCTCAAGACATGCAATGCTCCTCCATCAACATGAGTCATCAAACAATGCAACGCCAATGCACAATATGTAAGTGTAGTTGTGTCCAGTTCCATGCAATGTGCAATGACCATGCAAGCTAGACGGCAAGGGCAACCTGGGTTTCTCGGCACTACTTGAGTGAGGGTACTGGGATATCCCCTATCAAGGAGGTCCAAAGAGGAGACCCGTCCACTTCAGACTTGCAGCTTCAGTAGTGCAACAGTGAAAGCATTTGTGCATTACCTTGCGGGCAATTCCTAGCTGCTCCATCTGTGTGTCAGCGAGCTTCATGCCTAGGTCCTTGCTGATGTATTCAGCACCAGTCACAATGGCAATATCTTGTAGCAGAGCTTTCCTCCTTTCGCCAAAGCCAGGAGCCTTGATGGCGACCACATTCAAGATGCCTCTCAGTTTGTTGACCACCAGGGTAGCTAGAGCCTCACCTGCAGATAAATGCACAAGTATAGAGCATCAGCTGCACAGCAGATGCAGCAACTTGGCTTTGCAGTCATGGCATAATGACAGTCAGATCCACGACTTGCAAGTATTCATACGACCATACTCATCTTGCCCCAGTGACGAGCCTTACATCACTTTGCAGTGATGTAGTGCCCTGGTGCAATCTGTAACGTGTACCTGTGATGTCCTCTGTGACAATGAGCAGGGGTTGATTTTGTCTTGTAATCTGCTCCAGGACTGGGATGATGTCCTTCATCTGCTCAATCTTCTGATCTGAGACTAGCACTCTGCAGTTCTCCATCTCAACCAGCATCTTCTCCTGTAATAACGAGTAATGCATTGACTAATTTGGGGTGCCAAGCTTACAGCAAGCATTGCCTTTCACAGTTGAGAAGCTCAGCTGAGTCAGGGGCCTTTTCCAAAGCAACTTTGAAATGCTCACAGAGTGTGCAGGTTACAGCAACCATCAAATGGCTGTATCCCACTGTATCAGATAGGACAATGCTGTCAGCCTAATGTCGCACAAAACACCACGCCCTAATGCAGTTTGCAGGCAGAGTTGTGAAAGCTCCCTGACGTACCTGGTTGGTGATGAACTGTGGTGATATGTAGCCCCTGTCAATTTCCATGCCCTCTTGCACCTCCACAGTAGTTTCTAGACTGTTGCTGGTTTCAATGGACAGCACGCCGTCAGCTCCAACCTTGTCCAGAGCCTCAGCAATCATGCTGCCTATCATGTCATCATTTCCAGCAGAGATGGTGGCAATGCTCTGCTCATCAGACAAGCAAGGAGTCAGCAAACTGACCAGCAGTTTGGGTGATTGGTCATTGGATTCGTGCCAACAAAAGGACTGCTGATGGGCCAAACTAGGAGAGGTGCAGTCAAAGGATGCCTAAGTCCAGCTTCTGAGCCTGACTGCTGAGGACCACAGTTGCATCTGGTCCTGCAAGATGCTGCCAGGAACCATACAAGCTACACAAAGCTTGCACTTGTGCACTTTGCTTGTGTAACTTACCAGCGGTGTCTTAAGTATACCCATGTTGCTTGTGTACCTTACCAGCAGTGTCTTAAGTACACGCATTATATACTGGCTGCAGCCCTGAGTGGGCATTGCTGAATTAGCAAGCTGGAAAACACGAGTGTGCTAACGCTAAACCTAGTCGAAGCCGCACAGCTGATAGTGACAAGCAGCATTGCATGCAGTTGGCCACAGCTGAAAGCGACAAGCAGCATCGCATGCAGCTGACTTCTTGACCTTTGTGAAACAATGACACACGCAGGCAATTTGCGCATGGAGGAATGCAGTGTACTGCCAGGTAGCCCAGGCTGACCTTGATGTCCTTGGGGCCGCTGATCTGCTTGGCTTTTTCTCCAAGCTTCTCAACCAAGAAAGTGCATGTCTTGTCAATTCCCTTTTTGACAGACACAGGGTTAGCGCCAGCACTGACTGCTTGCAGACCAAAGTGGATCATCTCCCGGGCAAGCACAGATGCTGTTGTGGTGCCGTCACCAGCTGCATCATTTGTGCGGCCAGCCACCTCCTTGATCAGCTGTGCCCCGGCATTCTCCACAGCGTCTTCAAGCTCAATTGCACGGGCAATGGAGACACCATCATTGATTACCTGAGAGTCATTGCAGTATTGAGCATGCCAGTGCAGATGCCCTATCAAGCTTTACAAGTACCTAGGCAAGGCTGACTCTGCCAGACGAGCGTGTTCGTTTACCTGAGGTACCCCATAAGGTTGCTCTAGCACAACATTGCGCCCTGCAACAGAAGTCTGAGTTGGTGTTCTGCTAGCTGTTGTTATGGGGGCCGGATATGTCATGTGACTGATGACCACCAATAGGGCTGGCCTTGTTACCTCTAGGCCCCAGAGTCACGCCGACAGCGTCAGCAAGTTTGTTGATGCCAGCTTGCATTCTCCTGCGGGAGTCTTGGTCAAAGATGATGTCTTTGCTCTCAGCGCGCACGGTCTGAATGATGGGGCAGAGTGTCAAGTTATGAGGTTTTTGGTAGTGCCCTCAGAGAGCTGAAATGGCAGAACTGACACTCAGCAGACTTAGGTGAGAACTCACCGTTCTGCATCCTCTTTGTGCAACACGTCGTGCTTGTGCATGGTTCTTGCGACCAGCAAGCTTCGCTGCAGCCTGTGCAGCACGATAGGCTAGTTGGGTGCCGGCACAAAGAGGTCGGTGCGACAGCGCTTGACCTACTTTACCTGCGCATGGCTTGTTCCTGCCACTTGAGTCTGCATCGTGAGCTTGCTAATTTGCTTCTGTCGGTTCTACACTGCGCGCGCAAGCCGTCGGTGGTAGCTGACACTGATCATAACAAAAAACCCTATCGGGATATAACTTTCGTGTGCTTCTACTTCGCACGTAACGCCAGCAATTTAGGTCGCGCAAGCATGTCTGCAATGCAGATTCTGCATCCACATCGTGCGCACATAGCAGGGCTGTGGCGGGGTGTTGAACGTTGAAGTGTACACCCCGCTTTTTCTTTTGTATCAAAGGAAAGCAAGGCTTCGTCTGTGCCTTCCACAGTGCTAGTAGCGCATCAAAAGTTCTACAGCCACAGTAGGCGAAGTTGTGTCAGGGCTGTTTTGGTTATACGGAGAGCGGAGTAGGCAGGCATCATGGGGATGTATGATATGATGATGTCGTGCTTCGGGTTTATGCTGCGCCTTTTCGCCACAGTAACCCTAGTCACTGGAGCAGGCTTCATCGCGCTTGGATGCGTGCTTGAAAATCCTCCTAAGGCCCCTGTGCCAGCGTCAGTATCCAAAACCCCTTAGTTATTTTCTTGTGTAATATCAAGCACGCGTGCCCATGTTCCTGGCACTGACAGGTGACTCCCTGTGTGCAGGCTGTGTGTCACAGTGGGTGTGTTTGCTATCATTGCAAGTGCACTGGGCTTCATTGGTTCCCACTTCAAGCGCTTCTTTCTGTCGTCCTATGTGTTCATGGGCACAATTGTGGCAACCATACAGCTGATCCTGGTCTTGGTCATGTTTGTGGATGCTGATAGCATTGTGGACAGAATTGAGGCCTACGACCTGAAGGACGGCGAAGTCTGGATGACCAAGTGATTGCTCCTGCAGCTTTTGCTTTGTTCCTTCTTGCAAATTGGGGTTCTTGCCAGCATCAATTGCAAAAGACGGGCTTTTTGCAGGGACAAGATTGCTGAACGGCTTGATGTGGGCAGATGGGTCTTCTTGGTGGTGGTCATCATTGACTTTGTTGGTCTGGCATTGGCAATGACCATGAGAAACATGAGTGACAACCCCTACAGGTATACCCAACCTTGTGATGCACTGCCACGCAAGGCAGCTTCTCTTGCACTGCCTGCATCATGCTTAGTGGCCAACTCAATTGCTGAAACATGGGTTTCATGGCAAATGCATGTATGTCAAGAACAATTTTCAAGAGCAGTCCACCAGCCATTGCCATGCTCCCTATTTGCAGATGAGGACTGCAACAACAATCCTGCTCGATTGGTACAACTGTGTGCAGGAATGACTTTGAGGATGCTGAGTTGGGCTTCTCAGACCGAGCTCGCAGTGAGTCTGCCCCCCTCAGCCACAGGTCCCCCTATGACCACAAGACCAGCCAGAAAGCTGTCGCCTTGCAGATGAAGGACCGCCCCAACAGGTCGGCCGGCCACCATCACCCACAGCATGCGCTTTTGTCTTCACTGGGCGTGCATTGCAACAGCCCAACAGCATCAAACCTTCTAGACTTTCTGTCAGAACTCCAGAGCTGGAAATTGTGTTGCATGATTGCATGTTTGTAGTCAAGGGATGCAGACTGGCACAGTTGTCAGCATAAAGCTTCCAGTCCCTAGTGCCGCAGGTATCGTGACAGCATTGATGCTTGCAGGGGTCGCGAAGACAGCATTCCTGCAAGGAAGGCCAGTGCAGATGGTGCCCCTACATCTGCCACCAGGGCTGGCATGAATGTGCATGTCCTGCGAACTGACGTGGAAGACTTCACAGACCACCGGTCATATCATGGCTAAGCAAGCAAAGATTGGTTAGGCTAGTCAACATGACAAAACAAGCAACGCAACTGATATGCATGATTTTGTCACAGCGCAGTGTGATATGAATTTGCATTTCAGATGAGCAAGTGAGGCAGCTGCGGCGCCTTGTAAATCTGGTTCCTAGTGCTTCTGCCTCAAGCGTGTATGTGGCTGCTGCATGACTTAACATAAATTTGCCAAAAAAGATGTGTACCAGTAAGGCAACAGGCAGAGAGAGACAGTGTGAGCATTACATTGCAGCGCCAGCAATGAGCACAAGGAACCAGCCCGTAGGTCAGCAAAACGTCAGCATGCTCGCTGTTTTGCAGGGTTGGTTCATGTCAGACTCAAAGGACAAATCTTATATCAGGCACAGCAGCAGATAGCACTAGGCAGGGCATGCCCATCTTGCCAATATAGGTCTGAATGTGTTAAGCCAAAGTTGTTGCATGTGCGTCGTTTCCATGTAAGCTGCAGGTCATACACAGCTGTGGATGTTCCTGCACAACGTACAACAGATTGATGTACATGTACAATGGGCTATGGCCTAGCACACAAGTCAAACCGGGGCAACCTGCCAAACGTGCATCTCACCATGCACGCAGCATTTCCTCTTGTCAACAGAGCCTCTAGTCAACCCCACCAACTGGACATGGGCCTGACCATCATCCCAAGTCGGACTCTTCATATTAATGACAGCCTTGCCCAGGCTGATACCTTGCACCTTGTGAGCTGTCAGTGCCCAAGCTAATTATTATAATACAACAGGGCACTGATTCCTCTCAGTTGTAACAGGGTACAGTGAGCTAAGGGGCATTGCGGCATCTAATGTGCAATGTGGGATTTTGCCCTGCAACTTCAATTTGATGACGGCCATCTCTGCCACTGAACCTAGATGAGACCTGACGTGATCAATCAGTATATATATATTGTATACAGAGTTAGTAAACTCTTGGCGTAAAGGAAATAGAGGTAATAGATTTCACTATTTACACATTTGATGTCCTGGGGGGCAACTGGGACCCAACAGATACGAAGTTCAGTTCAGTGAATTCACACAGACGCAAAGCATTTCCCAAGGAAACCACCACATGCACTGAATTCACACAAACTCTCAAAGTCTGCCACAGTACAACAGTGTTGCAGGAGGTCCAAAAGCTACGACCTGATACTATCATATGATATGGCTGTACGCTGGGCCATCAAAATAAAAGTGCTGCTCGTCCTTCACACAATCCAGGGACTTGCACACTAAACACAGCCTGTCTGTCCTATCTAGGTGAACATCATCTGACCAGCAGCCTGTGTTGACCTGCAGACCATGGCATCCAGTCCTAAACCTACTAGTTAGCCTTCTATTTGACGCACACTTGACAATACTGTGCAGGGTTGTACTCAGGGTTGCACATGTACTGCATTGTCCTATATAACATCGGCTGCTCACAAACTTCTGTGCTGAACATCTGCAAAGTACTCAAAAGCATGCTGATGCTTAGCCCGTTCTACGACAAGCGCAATGTCAAAATTGTGAAAAAGCTGCTGCTGTCCTAAATGACCATACAGAAAATCACCTAGATAACGCTGCCAACTGTCTTTGACTGCTGTCTGATCCCAAGCAAAGCCTTCAACCATTGCGAGCTTGAAAAGACGCGCATTGTCTAATGCAAGAACTGCAATTATTGTCCCATGACATCACCGATGATAGCGCATATTCTGCTGCCAGCAGTGAACTTGCAATGGGAAGCGACCCATGTCAGCTAAGACCATGCATGTGGCTTGCTGTAGACTTCCTGACACCTAACAGACGTCTTAGAAAGTCCCGATGCAAAGCTTCTGCTGCTGCATACCACTGGAAAAAAAGGTGCTGCTTTCAGTGTCCAATGACGTGATCAATGACCAAACAATGACGTGATCGTTGTAACGCATACAAGCTCCTTGAACTCAACCAGCCCGGAAACCGGTCAAAGCGGCATGGGGACACTGTAGCTTCTAGCCATTTTGATTGTAAAAGCACTCAGGCAAATTGGCGTCGTCCGCGCCTCAGCAATCACAGATCTTCCGCGCAGACCTAGTGATCAACCCTCTGCTAGCAAATCACTCATCACAATATACGAGGTGGGCGATGGCCCCAGTGAAGAGGGCGGCAAACACCTTGAAAGATACTGCTGAGATGGTAGCCGTAGGGGCCCTGTCGCAGCCACGAGTCACCGGCTCGGGTTCGAGTCGAAGGTTTGGCAATCCATGGCCAGAGTGGCAGGTACTTATCAAAGTCCGGTGTACCAGCTGGCGTTTTGCTTTAAAAATAGTACTTGCTTTTCTCGGCAGGATAGGGGCCTACCTGATCCTCTTAAATGGGCGTGGGCACGGCGTGGCAGTCCTTCAACTGGCGGTCTTATAAACCATCCCAGGCCCTCGCTGGCAGACTTTGCACATGCCTTTCCAATAGCTCCTGCTAACTATACTGCAATGGCAAGCCCTCCAGGTGCACATTCAGTGAGTGCGCTACAGAGAGCACAGTATTGTGCCAAAAAGCATTGACGATATGATGGCCTGCTTGCTCAATTGACACTATGTAGCACAGCAAACAGAGCACCTGAGCAATTCCAGGTGATTTGCACAATCTTGCTGCAACCCAAAACGTGTATGCAGGTGATGCTGTACAGGCAACATGGCTGGGACATGCGAGCTGTTTAGTACAGATGGAGGGCATAAATTTCCTGACTGACCCCATCTTCTCCCAGCGTTGCAGCCCAATACAATGGATGGGCGGAGTAAAGTATGCTTTCAATTTTCACGGGCATCGCCCTTGTGCACATAGCAAAACAAGCATAAGATTTTATGTAATATGCAAACAAGGTACCACATCTGTATTGATGCATGTAGTTTCTGCTCTGCATCTGCACTAGCACAAATTTTGTGAGGCACAGAGTTCAATGCTTTGCTCTTCTCAAGGCTGCATGCTGGGTAGCCAAGAAAGGGTAATGAATGCTGATGGAATTAAGTTTGAGCCTTTTCACTCAACTATGCGTCGTGCAGGCGAGTGGTTCAGCCAGCCCTGCAGCTGGATGATCCAAAGCTTCCCCACATTCACTTTGTGGTCATCAGCCACAACCACTATGACCATTTGGACTACAATAGCGTGATGCAACTGCACAAGCGCTTTGGGAAAGACCTTGCCTGGTGAGAACATGCTCGTGCCTGGACCAGCTATATTTTTCCAGAAATGCTCAAACAGTGAATTTGTTGGTAAAACGCTGTGTTCTGGGCCATTTATTCATCAGTAACTTGCAAGACCTGTCTCCTCTGCACTTTTCACACATGTCTGCAGCTGTCTGTCTGGCAAAGAAGGCAGGCAGGGGCAATGCTGGACTTCAGTGAGAGGTCATGGAACAGCTCTGAGTGCACTGGTGTAATGCAGGTATGTGCCCCTGGGGCTGTCCGAATGGTTCAAGGGGTGCGGTGTGCAGAATGTGCATGAGCTGGGGTGGTGGCAGGAAGTGCAGCACCCTGCCTCCCCCCTCACCCTGGCCTGTCTACCAGCTCAGGTCTCATGCTGTGCTCATCAACTTGTTTGAGCTTGCTGACAACAGCACACCCTTCCCTAGCTCTCACTGGCGTAGCTTTGTTATTTTGTCCATGATTGAGTGCCCAATTTGATCAGCATAATGCATGGCAAGCTTGCCGTTAGTGCGTGGAATGGATGCTTCAAGACGGGCATGGACATGGGTTCTGTGAGCAGACTGGCCAGGTACCATACAAGACACTGAGGCACATGTACGGCACATGGCAACCAATGTTGCAAAAGCCCTGCTCACAGTCAAAATGAGTGAGCACAAGAAAATTCTTTTTGCAGCATTGGAGCTCTAGGAAAGGTAACAGCGACAGATGCAAGAGTCTTTGGTGTGGCTGGGCAGTCATGGGTGCTGCACAGCGCTTCTGGTTTGCTGGTGATACTGGCTACTGTGGTGTATTCAAGGAGATTGGACAGAAGTATGGACCCTTTGACTTGTCTGCTATCCCCATTGGCGCCTACACTCCTCAGTGGATGCTGAAGGCTCAGCATGTCAACCCCGCAGAAGCAGTGCAAATTCATCAGGTGGGCAAGAAGAGCATATATCTGCAATCACGAATTTGCAGTCTGCTAATACCAAGCATCAGTGGGTGGTGCAAGTGTGTGAGACTTCTGTGATTGGTCTGCTCCTTTATGATCTGCTGCTCTACAGAGACAATGCAGGTTAGCTTCATCTCGTGAGCTGCTGCTCATGATGATGAAGGTACTGGTTGTCTGCAGGATGTCAAGTCACAAAGAAGCTTTGCCATTCATTGTTGTACCTTCAACTTGACTGACGAGCCCCTTGATGAGCCCCCTCAATTACTTGAAAAGGAAGCACGCGCAGCGGGCTTGTCAAAGCATGCCTTCGTCACATTGCAGCATGGTGGTATGTTGCAGACTGCCAATGGTACTGATTTGAATCAGCCGCTCACCATGGTATAGGGTCTGTTTGATCATGCTGTGTATAGTAATGCCTCTTGTACAATTGTATCATTCGCGCTTTGGAATCTGTCAACACTGGAATGATGACTGTTGCCAGTCAACACGCCTTATTTGCATTGTTCAGCAGTGTGAGCTACAATGACTGCTCAAATAGGGCATGTTGCTTGACTTAAAGCAGCCTCAGCTGCAAACTCTAATAGGCCTGAGTGACTTTACACCACAATACTGTCATCATTGAACCCTTCTGCTTTTGATTGCAATGTTGACTCAGCACAGCAGGCATCTACCGGTAGTAGCTGTAACATGTCTACTGCTCAGGCACATCTTTTCGTCTGAAGAGGTACATGTAAGCCAGATCCCGGGGCGGGTTCTCTGAGATGGCAACCTTCTCATCATTGTAGATCACCCACTTGCCCTGCTTCTTCAGGTGGCAGACATAGTGGCCGCAGGCTGTATTCCTGCCCATGTGACTCACCATGCCCACCAGTTCATACTGCCCATGACCATCATCCAGCTTGGATGGTGCAGCATCTGTGTCACAGGCTTTATTCAATCACCAAGCGCAGCTCACTTGCGATCTCAAAGCAGCCAGGCATACTGGTCATATATCCCAAGCATTTGTCAACGACGTGAATGAACATTGAACAAGACTTACAGGCTATGAACTATGACAGAGCAAATCGTATGACGCTGACAGTGAAGGCTTATGAAGCATGCAGGTCTGCAGCAAAGGTGCATGTCTGCTTTCTGTACAACATGTAGCCTTGCATATCTTGATTTTGGTGATATTCACACAGCATGATTTGCATAAGGTTCACAGATTCACTGAACCTTGTGTAAATCATGTTGTGTGAATATCACCAAAATAAAGATATGCAAGGTGATTTACGAATCACGACTCACCTTGAGTGGAGGCGGCTGCTTCTGGGGCAGCAGCACCACTGACAGCAGCAACTGCAGAGTCAAGGTCATCAGCGTGGCTGAACAGCCAGTCAGCAGCACGCTCAAGGCTTCCATGGCATGCCTGCAAACGCCACATCAACTGTGGAACGATGTGATCTGCATGTTGCTGCTGCCACCTTGGCGACACAGACATTCACACATATACAAGTTTATTTTTTAGATAAATGCATGCACTGTGCATGAACACTGCAGTGTCAATGATTGGTGACAAGCACAAAGGACGGACATGTGCTGATGTACAAAAAGCCAAGGCGCAACTAAAAAGCACAGTGCGTAGAGGACAGCACAGCATGCTGACCTTCAAAGCAGCAGCTGCTTGAGCATCTGTGAACCCCATGCTGACAAGCATCATCACAGTCTCTGGGTCTGCTGCTGGCCCTGCTGATGCTGAGCCTGCTTGGCTGGGTGCAGCTGTCTCAGATGGCTGCGACATAGGCTCATTGAAGTTGGGGTCTTCCATGTGGCCCAGCACCCACTCCATTGCACCCTCAGCGCCCATGTTCTGCATCACATGCCCACTCATGTGTACTCCAAATCATACCAATTTTCTTAGCATGCTTGTAGATGTACATAGTTCTCAGCTAGGCAGGTGAGCGTAAAAATCAGTCAAAACAATATAAAGCTGCCCCTTGATCCGCTTTTCATATTGCATTTGCTGCAAAAATTCAGCAGGGCTCAGCTTGATTCTGCAATGTACGTGCTGTTTGGGTGGCATGTTCAGTAGCAATGTGGGGCTCACATGGCTAGCTTACTGTACCCACAACAGCATGCAAAAAGCCGTATAGCTCAGATGGCAATAATACAGACAGCTATGACAGTTGGGAAGGCAAACACAGCTGCAGAGCCAGGTTGCAGGTTTGATTGGTTGTACCTGAGTGGCAACAGCTGCTCTCTTGCTGCCATTTTCAGAGAAGCCCATGCCCACCAGTTGGTTCACGATCTTAGGGTCTGGCTGTACACTGGCCTGCTGTTGCTCAGCTTCACAACACACAAACAGGTTGAGGTACATGCTGTTTGACAGCCTGAGTTGCTTGGCACCAGATCACACAGATAGCATGTCATACAAACAATGACACTGCACGCACTTTAAGACACAGACTGTGCTGTAAAGGTAGCTGCTTGGAAATTATACTATATGCTGACATACTGAACTGCATATTCAGATTCACATTGGAGATGCTACATCCAAATGCGAGCAAGTCCTTGGTTGCCAGCCGCCAATGCCAGCATGCAACAACTGATTTTGTTTAACGGCTGCCATGCACATACTGCAGGATCAAGTGATGAACAGTTGTACCTGCTGCAGCCGCTAATGCACTCAAACCTCCAGCCTGAGAGGAGGTGGCAGGCTCCTCAGGCTGCAGCTGCTCATGAGGCTGAGGGCCTGAGCCCCTGAGCCACTCCAGATCCACCTGCTCAGGCACATCCACCAACACTTCCAGCTTCTTTGCCACCCACTGCTCTGTCACAAAATATCTGCAGGCAGCAGGGTGGAACAGTCTCAACAATACAGCTGGTCGACACGAATGACTGGTTGAACAAGTCTCAATGTAACATAGTCAGCACTCTTTCCTGCACATCGTGTCAAGATGATGTGATGTGCACACCATGATCTGATGTGCACACTGATACCAGCCTTGCTGCGTTGTGAACAGACTATGTGCATTCTTGGCCACTGCATTGCACATCAGAGGTTTGAAAATTTGGCGTTTGTTTGATGAGTCATGCCAGTGACCACAAAATCACTCAGGAAAAGCTCCTATCAAAGGCTTGCCTGTTCATCTGCAGCATGAGGTATGGAGGGAAGTTGGCTATCCTACTGAAGCGCTTAGGCTGGGTTTTGTGACCCACAGCAGCACTGAAGTAGTCTGCCATGACCTCCTCCCCAGCCCACTTGGCTAGGCAAGCGCTGAAAGGCACCCTGGGCAGCACTGTCTCAGTGTCTGCATTGTCCTGCACATCACGCAATCTTGTACAAACTTGCATGGTGTTGATTGGTGTGACAGGCCACAGATGCAGTACTAGGGCTGCGCCAGATGGGACAGAAGGGATGCAGCGCAGCAAAGTTATGCCATATGTCTTGACCTGAACCCTGAAGTCCCCTGTTGCAGGCATATGATCATCTGGCAACAGCCTGGCAGACAAATGGCGTGCAAAGAGAGACGTGGTGCAGGCAGCCTAGCTGATGGAACTCACGGCTGTGATGTGCTTGGCCTGGCCTGGCGAGCTGGCTGATGTGTCCTCTTGGATGTAAGCATGTGCGTTCTCAGCTTTCAGCTTGGCACGCTTGGCTTCCCGCTCCTGTGTTGACATTGTGTCTCAAGCATCAGTCAGCAACATACAAAACTGCCGAAGGGTCAAGTTGGGAGATATTGTGATGCAGTTATGCTTGGCTTTTGCAGCAGGCAGATGGCAAGATGGACCACATTTGTCACGCATGCTGTCCTGCAATCTGGCATATCAATCAGCAGATCTCAAAGCATAAAATCAAGTACAGCAAAGACTTGATAGGCCGCGGAGCCAAACACAATACCTTGATTCTCACCAAGCATCACATGTACCGTGAATGATATGCATGGTGCGCAGAGTATTTGCTGCACCTGGTACATACGACTTCAAGTCAGAAGTATGTTGATTATGGCTGTTTCTGCAGATGATACAGTCGCATGCCCTGTCATGACTGTACCTGGAAGTCCTCCAGCTCATTCTTGTTGGTAGCAGCGTCAACAGGGATATCCATGGCCAGCACATTAGTCAGGCTACGCTTGTAGCTCAGCCTGCTGGACTCCATGCATTGAATGCGGTCCTCCAGCTCAAATCTGAAGACATCTGCTGTGGGAGGCTGGTCGGGCTGGCCCAAGCGCTGCATGGACGTGCGCTCTGCCCTTGTCATCACCTCTAGCAGGTGCTGAAAATACTCCCTGGCATCCTGCACGCAAGAAAAGAAAAGACTACACCTTTTGGCGTCAGTTTAATGAGAAGCCAAGTATGGCACCGGGCTGCCCAGGGCTCCTGCATGCAATGGACGCCTGCCCTTGAACACAATTGTAGGAATGACATGAATCATTGTCATGCATTGTGATGAAGTGTCAGCCACGCTTAGCTTTTTCCCATCCTAGTCACTGCTTGCAGCCAGCAACCCGGCAGGCGGGCCTATGAAATCAGTACCTGTGCCTGGGAGGCCTTGAGTGGGCACTTCTATTCCCTCACATTTGGCTGAAGGACATGAGGCATCGCAATATCACCTTTCAAACACAGCTGATCAACATTGCTGAGTTTATGGCAATGTGCACTAATGCAGCTCGTACTTGTCTTACTGTCACTCAGTTTGGCATCAATTGAACAAAGCACAAAGGTGCTGTCTGGCCTGATACACCAAAAATTGGCATTGCAGCAGTAACAATTGACTGACCACAGCCGGTGCTGCCAGCTGGTATTGCAGTCGCACCTGCTGATGACCAGAGGAGAAGTCAGCATGGCCCTTGCCCACCAGACTTTTGAAGGCCTGAGGCTCCACCCAGTTGTGCTCATCCTCACCAGAGTCACTGGGCTTGACGGTGGTACCCGCCCCGGACACTTGCCCTGCCGCATCCTTGGAGGCAATGGCGCTTGTTGGTACGTCTTCCTCCATAGGAGCAGCGGTTGAGGGAGGAGGAGCGCCGGTACGGCCCTTTGAAAGGGCCACACCTACCTTTGCCATCTGCACAGCTTTTCATTTTCGGATTGTGTAGTTGATGTACAAAATGATGAAGATTGTGTTCATGCTTCACGTCAAGCTTGGCAATGGCCTGCAGAAGCAAGTGGCACCAAGTGAAGTTTTGTAAGGTGAGCTGCCACCCCACAAACATGTTTTAACCTGCACCTGTTAGTGACGGCAATGAAAACGAAGATGCAAGAGCTTTGCAGCATGCATTTGGAGGAGCCCAATACATTCGTTGGCTGTAGCTGGCACACCTGAGTCGGGAAATCGTTAGCAGGGTCCTGTGCAGTCTCATATATGTGCTTGGCAGCATCAACGTACCGCCTCTGCAGCTGAGGCAGCGTCCAAAGAGCCTGCAAGATACTGTTCATGTAGCAGCTGTTGCCCAGGTTCTTCA
>JAABUK010001876.1_pt1 | contig 39073 bp, 57 predicted proteins | sample 5559141 | NCBI WGS metagenome assembly JAABUK01 (sample SAMN10711869, study PRJNA513367) | rock metagenome | isolation source: Antarctica rocks | place: Antarctica: Victoria Land, Pudding Butte nord | collected 2016-01-03 | reverse complement strand
ACACTGGGCTGCTGTGTGATCTGCTTTGGGCAGACCCTGACAAAGACATCCAGGGGTGGGGTGAGAACGACCGAGGGGTGTCGTACACCTTTGGGCCTGACAGCGTATCAGATTTCCTCACAAAGCATGACCTGGACTTGGTGTGCCGTGCACATCAGGTCAGTAACCACGTTGCTGCAAAGTCCTCTATTCCTGCAGCCTGCAGGCATATGGTCTGCCATCTGTTGCCTCACACATCCTTATTGCCTGATGCATATCAAACAGTAAGTGTCACAACTCGGAGGTGCAGTCGTTGTGCAGCTTCAATAGCTATGCAAGTCTGGTTTGATGTCACCAAGCAGCTCCTGGCTCCCTCACTGGCCATGTTTCATGAGCCTTAGTAAGGTCTGCCTGCTCATGGATCTACCACAGCACAGCATGCTGTTCTCAATCCTCTGTTGCACAACTAGATGTTGATGGTACTGACATGTGCAATTATCTCTCAGGTTGTAGAGGATGGATATGAGTTCTTTGCCAAGAGGCAGCTTGTAACAATATTTTCTGCGCCCAACTACTGTGGAGAGTTTGACAATGCTGGGGCCATGATGAGTGTTGATGAGACCCTGATGTGCTCTTTCCAGGTATGCTTTGTATTGCGTGCAGCTCTGATATTGGTGAATATGTGTGCTATCTCATGTTATGCAATAGCTGTGTGATTTTGTGCAATATGATGTTGTTGTCATACTGAAAGCAGGCTGTGATATGAGGGACAGCAATGTGTCATGTTTCAGCTGTGTCAGTACATATGCGTGCTGCAGTGCATTTATGGGCACAGCACACACTTGACTTCATGAGCTGATTTGTGATATGTTTTGTGACAACTTGGGAGGTATACTTCAAGAGATTCCTGGTTTGGGTGGCGTGTCAGACAGCAGTGTATGTTATTGTGCAGATACTGAAGCCAGCAGAAAAGAAGCAGAAGTTTGCAGTAACAGGCGCTGGCAACAGGCCAGGCACCCCACCAAGAGCTGGGGCCAAAGCAGGGGTTGCCCCTGCTGCACCTGCAGCAGCACCAGCCAAGGCCTGATTGCCGTCTGGAATTAACATCGATATCTTTCCCGGATAAGGCATGATGGCAAGATATAAGTAGGACTTGTGGCTGCTTTACAGTGTCAGCCGCTGGTAACAAAGTCGTGCTGTTGCTAGCTAGGCCACATATAGGCGTGCCACTCTTGTAGTAGCAGACTCTGAAATGTAGCATGAGTTTCTGACATTGCTGGTCATGCAAGCAGTGTTGTTAATGAAGGATACGTTAGTCCTGAACTTGTGTGCCTTGTCGTTCCCTATGCCTGATTGGATCTCACTATTATTACAGCTGCAGTTCAGTAAGGTCTCGGCAGTGCACTAGTCATCTTTTCCTTTACTTCACAAATTGTCAAAAACGCCAGCAAGCACTGTCTGCAAGCAAGATCTGAAGCATACACATGTGTCTTTGCATACAAAGACATGGTAGATCTGCTCGTAAATACACAAGGTCGGAACCAAGAAGGGATATAGAACCACTATCAGAAATATACCCCCCATAAATGTCATGAGGGCCATAGGTGTCAAGCCAGGCCTGGAATAAGTTTCTTTCTGGAGGCTGCAAGCTCTTGATCTTCTTTGTGCTTCATCTCCATGAAGTCAGCATGGGGCTTTGGGTGATGTTTCCAACATTCTTTTTGGAAGAAGTCCTGCATACCATCAGAACTCTGCCATGGCAGACTCTTCCAGATTATGAAATTATAGATGACACAATGGTGCAAGAGGTAATTTTTGGCATTCTGTAGTAAAGATTGCATGCTTAACATTCGGGTCACCCACCTTGACTTTTGCTATGTGGTCTGACACCAAGACCTTTCCCTGCTCAGTACTGGCTCCATTCTGCACATTGATTATTATTGCGTCAAGGGTCCTGATCATATGATCCACAAAGCAAGAAGCAGAGCTTGTCTACAGGCCATTGTGATGTGTCACGCAAGCTGTACCTGCTCAAGCAGTTCCATCATGTTGTCATGCCCCATGTTTCTGGCCCAATGCCAAGGCCTATCACCAGCATTGTTGCTAGCATCAATTTTAGCACCTAGGCTGAGTAACAGCTCTGCCCCTTCAAGCCACCCTTCATATGCTGCATTGTGCAGAGCGGTGTTGCCGGCACCTTCGACCTCGTTGACGTCCTCCCCGTTGTCTACTGCCTTTACAATGGCTGCACCAGCAGCGCAAACTAGTTGCAGCGGCTGTTCGAGACCACACATGAGACGGTGCAAGTGATCGACGCGGCCACCGCATCGGCGCTGGGCAAAAGGTATTGCCTTTCATTTTGATCGCTGCCAGCGCCTGAGCGCAAGCACCTTAGCTCACCTTCCGGATCTTTGCAACAAACGGCTCTATGTATGATCATGTTGCCGACTCGGCCGTGGCCTCGAGTGCAACCGCCACCATCTTCTTTGACGCCAACTGGACCTTGCCAAACCAGGAAAGGTCCCGAGACATTGTGCCACCAGGGGTTTTTCTCTACCATGGCCGATGCGCAAGTTGAGCAAAATGTAACGCTTTGCTTGCTAGCGTTACTTGGGGTTTTGTGACGCCAGAATTTCGTGACGCCACGTGCTGCTTATGTCGATGGTTCTATGCACAACGTTCGGCTGACTCGCGTTAATTTCTCAAAGCAGAAGTTCGCAGCGAACTGCTCCTCCTAATTATGGCGCCATCTTACGATGTGGAGAATCCTGCCGCAGACCCACTCCTGCCAGCTCTTGACGAGTCTGATGACTGTACCACATGACACGCAACCCCTGGGGGTGAGAGAGCTGCTCAAGACATTGTAACTGGGCACAATCTCTACAGCCAACCAGGGGTTTACAGAGGGATTCCAGAGGAGCCTCACGATGAGCCTTCGGACACCAAGGGAATGGTTGCTTCCGTAGCGACGTTACTTTTCTCTCTGCCAGCTCTAGGTGCGCTTGCGTCAGTTGTGTGACCTCTGTGCGAAATCGCACATTGCAACAGTGGTAAATGCGCCGTTTCGAGTCTGCGGGGACGCTTACCTGTGTCCCCTCACATCGACCGTTACACGAGCATGGGCAGAAGTCACCTTGATCTGCAGTCGGTAGCTGATGCTGGCCGCTCCTGTTGGCTGGACTCCTCGGAGTCACAGCTTCAGCAGGGGCGAAATCCTTCTCTCACAGCATCAGCTTCGGGGTGACCCTTGCTGCCCTGACCAACCTTGCCCAGTATGTGGCTTGGAAGACATCTGTGCGCAAGTGAGTTCCAGTCTTGGCTCATATGAGTCATCTCATAAGTGGGGTTATGGTTGCTTGCAATCCACTGAGGTATTCTTGTAGGGAAAGGATCTCTGCTGGTCATGTTTGCTGCTATCTGATCACAGCACATGTTTGCCTGTAACGCTGTCTCTGTGACAAGCATCTTGGTCAGCACTGTGCAAGTCAAAAGTATTCTAAACATTGTGGTCTTTGGAGCAGGGGAAGCCATTGGCAAAAGTTTGGACCATTGTACCTGGTGTCTGTGGCTGTGCCTTTAGTCATGGCCGATCTAACTCGCCATGTGCTGCAAGGTAAGCATTCCAGTGCATCATTGATACACGATGCTGGTGCTCAGCATTGTCAAGTATCATGTACATCATGCCTGCTTGTCAGTCTGCAAACCAGAACTTTTCTGCCATGTTTACAGATGCTACGAGTATGTCAGCTATATGGTGCCTTGTAGCAGCACTGTTGGGTTCTGCTTCTTCCATTTATCACAAGATTGAATCTGCCTACTTTCCATTATGACGGTTTAGCTCTTATGCAGATTCGGGTATCTGGTCAGGACCCAGCAGCTCAATGTACAAGCCTAACTGTGGGCATTCAGAGCGCCGCTTGGGCGGCATCACCTGTCTGAGCCTGACCGGCTGGCTGTTCACCATTGTTTTCACCTACATTGGCTTTGCCTGCATGATCACTGGTGGGTCTGCTGCTCCTGTACATTTGCTGCAAGTGGATACTAGTGTCTACTCTGAGTGTGCCTACACCCTGAGCCACCTCCTTTGAGCTGCGTCTGTCCACTTGCATGTATTGACCCAAATGCTTCTGTCTGCGTTCTACAGGCTGCAGCATGTGGCTTTTGACATCTCGAGGCATGCTGCCTGTTGCTTCACAGACAGCTACCAAGAGTCACATGCAACAACGCAGATGGTTCTAGTAGGCTCGTTCTGACCTTAGTGTGTTCACGCAGGAATTTTCTGGGGGGCCGACATGCATATCAAGCTTCGCAAAGCATGGCGAGGACTGAGGCGTGCTCGCCGTCACTGATTTCCAAGTCATCCTGAACAGGAACGGGTGTCATCAAGCTTATGAAGCCTGCAGGAGAAAGCCATACCCATTTGGTGTCTTGCTAGCAGAACGTGCTTGCTGATTCCATGAGTCTTTTCAGGCCTGATAAGTGATTGCGCAATTGTGCTTTCTGTGTACATTATTTTCCTGTGTTGTTCTGACACAAAGGGCTTGGCACATTGCCTACTGACAATAGAAAAGGCAGCATTCTGCCTTGCATGTTAAAACTCTAGGTTCATTGTCTTTCGACCCTATATTTTCAGCCTTGCGCATCGGCAATTGCTCAACTTATGTAGAAAAGCAGCCTGGAATGCTGCTGTCGAACTTTCACTGTTAGTCTGATTCCTCGAGTTTGTGCATGTCTCCGCAGGACTAATGTTTGAGTTGTCTGCACGCATCCAAAAATTGCACAACAGTACTGCAAAACCTGGGTGACGTGAGGGGATACTACCTTGCAAAGCAAAGTGCCTGTCCCGGGACATGTCTATGCAGTGGATTGCAATGTTGCATTAATGCCAGCAAGGCTGGCAACAGCTTCAAAGTATTACATCCATGCATCTGGAACCAAAATGCATGCAAGTGCATTACTTACAACCTGACTGATGGCCAAAAACGGAGCTGCTGCTACACCGCCATGCAAATGGTAGCCTTTCCAGCTGAGGCCTGAAAGCCAGCCTCTGAGCGGCCAGACGTCAGCTGTATCAACATGTGCAACTGGTGTTCCCCAGAAACTCAAAGTCACAGCTAAACACATGCATAGCTTTGCTGGTGCAGCTATCTTAAGTGACCAGTGCTGCCTGGTCTGTGCCTGCAGCATCACTTGCAACTATGGAGCCGATGTGCTCAGCAGGTGCAGGATGACAGGACAGTTGCTGCTCCAGGCATGGTGCTGGTCAGGTCAAAGGTGACATACTTGTTGAGTACCAAGCTTTTCAGCTTGCTTTTCATTGAAGATGGCTGTCCGTTGTAGCTTGGCGCACTGAGCAAACGTGCCCGGAGAAGTTAATTTTGCTGCCTCTTTGTTCAGCTGAGCTGACCTGGCAAGAAGAACACGCTGCTGCTCGTTCAAGCCTGCAACCTGCACGCCCTTGAGCTTTAGCCCGTGCATCTGCAGCTAACATCCAGTTGAGCACGATCGGACCTTTTTGGTCACCAGGAGTGCGCGTGACAGGTCCAAGCTGAATATGGCAAAGGACACTATAAAAATTATGATCATAAGCTTATGAGTAACACCAAGAGCACAATTGCGTCAGCCCAGCGCTGGTCAGAGAACAGTGTGCGAATATTACTGTGACGCATCAGCTGAAGCACAGTCGACTATGCGAGCATCAAAGGCAGCGCTGCGGCAATTCAGGCAGCGCTGCGGCAATTGCCAGGACAAATTGGACGGGTCACGCGGCCCGTATACAGCATACGACAAGCGATCATGACGTCACCCAAACAATCACGTGAAGGTAAATAACGGGAGCCGCTCGGTTTGCAAACAGCAAGCACATTGGGACACATTGGAGCGGACAGGCAAATCACTCATTGGTCGAGAGGCATTATGTCGTGCCCGAAAGATGCCATTGGTAATGCAATCAGAAAGTGTCCCTTCCTACATCAGGTCTCTGCTGACCAGGGCGAGCAGTATGCCAGACAGATTGCCACCCGGCCTGCTGTCACGGCTGTTACAGCGGGACCACGTCCGGTATTTGAGCAAAAAGCATGCGACTTTGAGGCAACACTGAAGCTTTTTCACGGCGCTGCTGGCGTAGTCCCACTGAAGAAGGTAGTTGCCAGCACAGCTGCTTGTGACAAGGCTGCTCACCTCACTCAGACCAGCCTGGACGCTTCACACTATGCGCCATCCAGTACTGCAACTCAGCAGCGGTCCAGCTTGTCTGGAGCCCCTTTTGCTTCCATGAGCATGGCTGGGGCTTTCAACTTTCTGGTGAGCGTCAGAGAGCTTGTCACTGTCAAACTAAAGCAATACACAGGAATCGTTGCAGATTGCCTTCAGCAGAGGATGTCCAGCTCTCACATGTGTTGTGTTTTTGCAGCCTGGACCACAGAACGTAGCCAATCTGCTGTTTGGAAAGAAAGGTCCCAGAGGGAAAAATGTACGCAAGCCTAGTCACAGCAAGGGGTCAGGCAGCAGCAGCAGGTCATCAGCACGAGGTCCTGTGGCTGGGCAAGCTACAGCAGCCACACAGCAGAGTGGCCAATGCCCCCTGCGCAACTTCCCAGGCGCACAGGTACAGACTACCTTATGCTGTGGCAAATTACGCTGTTGTTGTCGAGCTCAAAGTACTTTTCTTTCCAGACTGTGTGCTGACAAGAAGAGCTGGTGCAGATTGTTGGTGGCTTGATACCCCTGAGTGCAAAAGGGAAGCTGCAGTGTCCCAGGGCAATAGTAGCAGGCCGTGCTTTTGTAGCTAGGATGCAGCCAGTCCGGGATCTGCGGCCCCAAGCCCTGCCTGTCAAGCTTGCAACACTTGGAGTGGGAACATCAGTACTCAACGTCCCCTTTGGCATGTGGCGTGAGCACACTAGGAAATTTTCTCCACAGTGGTTTCTGGCAGTCCATGCAACCATCCCATTTGTTGCCATGACTCGCCAGGGTATCGGCATGCCCAAGACTGTCATCTTCTTGACAATTGGATCAGCCATACTGGGTCAGGCTCTGGGCGCAAGGCTTGAGCGTCAGAGACTGCTGTCTGCGAAGCATGATGAGCAGCTGAGACAGCAGCAGCAGACAATGCTTGAGGAGGCCAGACAGACTGCAGAGTCACGCAGACGCCGTGTTTCACTCAATTGCAGTTCAGTGCAAGATGTCCAGGATAGGTTTCTCCCCCAGCAGTGCAACCACATCATGTCTTTGGCGCACGACTTTATGCACCATGATGTGGCAGTGGGAGCGTGAGTGTCTTTTGTTTTTAGGTTCTGAGCAGATCTCTGCAGCCCTGGCATACAGACACTCTGCGTCACAGTTGATGTAGACAGAAGCATCAATGTTCGTTTACATGGTTTGGCTAAATTCTGCTTTGCAACAATGAAAACACCACATGTCATTTCTCCTTCCAAACCAACTATAATGTGCAAAGTCCAAGATCGAGAGATGCATGTGTCTGTAGGCTTGTACTGTTGTGCTTCTGTGTCACTGCCGAAAACCCAAAGATAAGTGTGCAAATGCTTGAGCATCTACCTCAACGGTGTGCATAGCCTATAACGTAATTGTCTACATTTCGGCACAACGAAGGACTTACAACTATGTCTATCTATGGCACATACCCAACCGTCATTGACACTCGCTGTTGTCAAGCTGCCAAATGGGCCTTTGGAATGAACAGCAGTCTCTTATGCCTAGCGAATGCCATGATAATCAGCATGATAGCCAACCCAACCACAACAATAGATGTTGCGCATGCCCAGAATGCCACCTGCAAAACATTTAGCATTTGTCGTCTCCAGTCAGTAGTAGCATGCTCATGCAATGAGCAATACGCAGACGGCACTCAAGGAGTCTTCCGCTTGTCCCTGGACCATGATACAACAACAAGGACGTAAGTACCGGTCGCAGATAGCTTTGAGCAGTTACACAACATGAGAGACTGTATATAAGCGCATGAGATGATACATACCGGGGGAGTTGTCTGGACGTTAAAATACAAGTTCATGCCAAAAATGCTTCCAACCATGGCTACAAAGGCCACTGCAACTGTCACAATGCTCAACACCTGCATGCCATAAGCAAGCGCTTGCTGCTAGTGAGAGATGTTCAGCAGGCTCAAATCAGGCACTTGCTGTTAGCACAGACTGGTCATTTGATCATGGTCGGCACTGATTTCACTCATGACAAAACAGCGCTGTCTATGGCTTGCTGTGCTGGCACAAGTTGTTGCTAACTGGTTCCTGAGTCTTGCACAAGTTGCAGTTTGCACAATGTGTCAACTTGGATGCAAACAGCCCTTGAGCAAAGGAGGCGCTTGCAAATGCGACACAGCGTTAACTTTGCTGTTGTACTTCATCAAAACAGAAGAGACATGAGTACTACCGAGGTGACAGCAATGGGACCTCAAGTTGCACTATGATGGGCTTTGAGGCGCACCAGGTCAAAAGCTACAAGCTCATTGCGGCGGTTGTCCAGGTCAATGGCAATGAGAGCCTCTGTGGCATCTATGCGCTCTTTCAGCACCATGAGCCCACTCATCAGGAAGTCCACCTGCATCACACCACCATCCGCGTGACTGATACAAATGCCTGTGCTATCCACAACCCAGTAAAAGAAAAGGGAAACAAGAAAAAAGGAGAGAGACAAGACTGTGGCTTTCGGCGTCATGTTAATGAGAAGCCAAGTGTTATACCGAACCGCACAGCACAATCCAGTGCGGTAAGCTTCTAATTGCATGCTAAGTGTCAGTAATGCAGTGGCAAGGGCAGGTGCAATGCTATGTGTATCAACACCTCAGTTGCTTATGTGCCACAGTCATGACATCCTGCACCAGAAGCATGGCAGTTGACCCAGTCTGGGCTTTCAATTGTCCGCAACATTCAAGAAGAGCCAGGACAGCACTGGGATGCAGTGAGTGATGCTGATGGTTACAGGTGCATTCATGCCAGAGGTGTTGGCACCAATAATTTCGCTCAGCTGAAATCAGCGTCTCTGCCTGCCCTTGGCATACAATCACGCTTGCATCCCTTTGATGTGGTTGCAGGACATTCGTTTCTCCATACTTTTGCAGCTTGAACATGTCTGTTGCAGATGGGACTTGTGCAAAGTACGAAGGACAGGCAAACCTGCATGGAGTAGGTCTCCAGCAGCAGCTCACACTCCTCAGACTGATGCGGATCAACCGTCTGAGCCCACTTCAGGGTCTGCAGATCATCCCAATCTGCAGACAGCTCACTCTGCTCAGGGGCTTTGAGCAGGCTTCGCACAGCTTGAGCATAGAAGACTCTCATGGATCACAGTACTGACCGCAATGTTAGGAAAGGACCATTCTGAGCGCACTGCTTGAGAAAGAATGAACAGCGTGATGTTTAAGGCAAGCCTACAGCTGAAACATTTACCAAATGTAGACACGCGTTTTTACTGTCCCCAGGCATTCCTGAGTTCAGATTCCTAGTGTAGGGATGACGTTTGGGGATTGAACAGAGCTAGGTTGTCCCCAAGCGACACACTCACACTGAGGTTGCCAAGACGCTTGGGAATACACTCAGATCTGAGAGTGAGTTTGATGTGAGCAGTTCACAGGGCTTACCATCTTGGTCAGGGAGGGCCTGGCCTGAGAAGGTGGACATGCGCTTCACCCTGTGCCTCTTGCTGCCTGACGGCGACATCCTCATCATCACCTGCCACACCTCCACTGCTAAAACACATGCTGTTGAGATATTACTAATAGTAGTAATATAATAACAATAACAATATTACCAATAACGATAATTGAAGCGCCTTCCAGCTCATGATGAGCTAGATATGTGCAGGACAGGTCTTGTTTCTGCACAGCAGCCTGTCTTGCATCCCAAACATGCTGTTGTACAACCCTGCTACTGTAGGGCATCAACATGAACTGTCACATGACTGTATCAGCATGCACAATAGTACTGCATTATCACCAATGATCATGAGTGAGTGGCGGCGCAATCATGACCTGACACTGTCTGCAAGAGCTGAGTGGGAGCAATCAGCGGCAAACTTCTCCTGTTTTGTCCCTGTTTGCAGACAACAGGAGATTATCAAACAGCTCTAGCCTGCATGCCTATGCTTCCCATTGAACTGAAGCAGACAAAATGATCCCATAAAAGTTGAGCTGCACAGTGCCAGCCAGCACAGGCTGAGCTAGTTCAGAAGGATGCTTGTACATACTCACTCAATTTGCCCTGAACTGTTCTGTCGACCACACCTTTACCGAGACAAACGACCAGAATCATATGCCAGGCCCTCTGAAGGAAGAACAAGTCACTACAGTGTCATGTCATCCTGTGTTTTGTGAAGCGTGGGGTTCCTAAGAAACAGCAGCATTGACTGTGGCCAGGTGATGCAGGACCAGCAACATGCGGTTTGCCTTTGGACTAGCAGCAGGCGACAGATCAGCAGTAGCCAGGAGCCAACCTGCAGCTGTTTGGCAATGGACTTCCCCTTGCTGGCAGACTTGGAAAGAGAGTCACCCAGGAACCTCTGCACATCCAGGAAGGACTTGTCCCTTTTGGCAGTGAAGGGGCTGCCGGACCTCTGTGATGTGAAAGAGGCCTTACTGGAGGAGGGCCCAGGGCCGGCATCACTTGATGATGAAGAGGCCTCTGGCGAATGGGACAGGGAGGCAGCTCGGCTCAGGCTGGCCATGATGCGAGCTGTCGAGTCTGCCTCAGCTGCTGGCAGGGATGATGACTTCTCCAGTCTTGTCTTTGGTGAGCCTGCGCATGCAAAACGAGGCATGTATATTCTTACTTTTGTGACGTTCACGGAAGGTTTGTATGCAAGTTTATGCTTGCTCCTTCTGCACACCTGCTCTGAAGACTGTTTGGGAATGCTGGTAGTCAGCAGGATCTCTTCAATGTCAGCTGGCAAACATGCATTAACACTCAAAAACTCTTGCTGCAGGTTAGTCTGCAAACAGATATGCGTTATTGGAGCTGGGTGCTTTCAGTGTGCATGGCAGTGGATGTGACCAACAATGCCAAGTCATCAAGACTGAACAGCTGCGTGAAGTTTCTGCCAAACATAATGTAGCTAGCTTCTGGTTCAGCTGCGGCAGGTAACCGTAATGTTTCTGTGTTATGTCATTCCTGGACATGGTTTGGTCAAATGTCATGAAACTGTGTCTGCCACCAATACAACTTAAGCTAGTCCTGTGGCATTGCTTCTTGCGCTGCATGGCCACGGTAAAAATACATTGCAGCATATGCTGTGCACTAGTGAGAGATGGCTTGGTCATAGCTGTACTTCACCAGCACTGGGTGCAGCATCAAGGCAAGGTGATGAAATGCAAGAGCATCACAAGGGCATTTTGAGCTGGGCATTATTATGCTGCCTGGATGCTGCTTTAGGACAACAGAAAGAGCATTTTGAGATGGTGTTGACCTAGTCCTATGCGGTCTTGCTCTCCAACATCTGCTACAGCTGGAGTCTCAGCGAAGTGTGCATGAGAACCAACAGCAGCTCTGGAGGTTGCTGCCTTGGGGGTCCCTAACGGGGCCCGGGGGCCCTCTTGAGCAGCCGCCTGGTGAGGGGTACCCTTTGGTGTCAGCCCGGGCTGCTGAGGGGCTGTGTGGGTCTGCTGTGCAGGAGGCTGTGCGTCTACGTCGTCTGCTGCTTGGGCTCTTTCTTCTGCCTCTGCTTGCTGGGTAGCTAGCTGCAGCTCTGAATGACAGCACAGACTGACTGGAAGACATGAGTGAAACATGTGCGCTGAAATACTGTCTTGCAGAAGTCTTCTACAAACTGAGAGGCACATTGACTGCTGGCTGTGCACAACATTGAGAAAACTGTGGTATGTCTTTGTAACAAAGCAGATGCAGAGTGCTTCTGCTATGTGCTTTGGTAGTGCAGCAGGTCTGGGTCTGACAAGCTTCAAATGCCGAATACATGTGCAGTACATGCTCTGCAGTGCAATTGTCAGTCATTCACCGATTGTCCTATTTGGATGTGCTCAATGTATGTAGCATACCAGCACGCCGACCAAGGTACATGTCTTCCATTTCTTGGTCATCATTCAAGATATCCTCCAAGACTTGCTTCATTTTGCCAACCCTTGTCGAGAGCCTGTTGAGCATGGTTTTGCAGTCTTTGACCACATACAATGCTTTGCGCGACACCTATCCTGGCAAATTCTCATGGTCAGACAACCAAGGGGATGAGTCTGGCACAATGCAGTGCATAAAGATGGAAGAGGCACAGGCACATACCCTGACAGTGAGTTTGTCCAATGCTGGATGTGCCTTACGCTCCAGATCTGCACATTCAGTTTCAAGCAGCTTCACCCCTGCAGACCGCATAAGCTTGTGGCTACGGCCAGTGGAGTCTGTCATGAATTTGCCTGTGTAGCAGAATAGCTGCCTAAGATTGCACATAGGTGCCTACCTCTGGCTAAGACAGCCTCTAATGCTCGTAGCTCATATGGTAGGCTTGTGTCCACATGCAGGTTGTGATCACTTGCAAAGGACAGCTTTTGTTCACTGACGCGCTGAACCAAATCTTTCACAAAGGGACAGTCTGGAGTGGGGAAGGCAGGCTGTGACGGATGCTCTGCGTCTGGCACACTTAGAACCAGAACCTCATCTTGACAGATGATCAAGCGCATGCTTTCTACATTGACCACCAGCGCTTTGTCCCTGATGAAGATTGCTGATGGATATGGCATTGGCACCTGCATGTAGTGTGTGGTCTCATTTCTGTCAGAGGACCACCAGCTCAGGTACTATGTTATCTTCATGTGTCTGATATGCTCTCATTGCAGGCAAATGGTGCCTTACCATAGGATCCAAAATACGCAAATCTCGGTATGGTATGCCCAGAGTGTCAACCAGACTGTGCTTGTCTGCCTGTGTGGCACATAGATGACCCTCACATACTGCTTTGCTGCTGTTTGAGCCTCACTGTAACACGGCGTTGCAATGTGACAGTTCCAATCCTCTAATTCCAACTTTGAGGAGGGCCAACATACCGATCAGGACAGATCAACACAGATCACAAGCTGAGACTGACCGTGATGTAGTTCAGCTTGCCGGCTTCGTTGACTCGCAACCATTTCCTTGGGTGTGTGGTACTGCCAAAGCGCTTGCGCCCCACACCGTCTATGCCTATGCCAAGCCCCACTGTGCTACCAGCTGTGATTGACACATTCAACAAGTTACTAAACCCTACAGCCCCTTTCACAGACAGCGCCGAGGGCCTGAGCATCTTGGTGTCCGCTGGGCCAGCTCTGCTTCCCTAAGTGAAGAGAGCATGCAAGGTTTGATCGAATGCGAGGCTTGTTGTGAGACTGCGAAATGGGTCACCAAATTCGCTAAATCGGCTGATGTTCACATACACCTGGACATACACTCTGACTTTCCAGCTTGTTGCGCTAAGAACGTCAGATTAGCTCAAAAGCTTGGCAGAATGCACTTTTGAAGTCAGAAATTGTTTACAGGTTTTAAGTCATGATGAAGACAGACTTTGCATGATGAGTTCACGCTGGGCCTGGTTTGGCAAAGTGGAACTCCAAAATCAGAGCAGCATTGAGCATAATCGGTTGAGACGCAGCGCTGCTGATGTCGCATTTGTGGGTTCATGAAGAAAGACCTGAAATGAATCTAGCTGAATTTGTTTGGTACTTGACAGATGACATGGTCAAATTCTAAGTTCCTGCAAGCATTATGTCTACTGGCTGAAAAACAACTCACACATACATGTATGTAATCTTGACCCATACATTCACTAGTCTGGACAGAAGCTCTGGACAGCATCACAGCTTACTGCCTTGCTGCTGTGCTTGCATTTGCGTTTGCTGAGCTTCTAGGAATGTTCTCATGACCTGGAGCTTCTCACCCTCCAGCCTTGGTATCACATGCCCTGCAAAAAGGAGAAAAAAACAACTGCTTGGAGGTTACAGCAGTGGGCCATATACATGAAGTCATTGTCTGCCTGTGCTGGCTGGCAGCACCTGCTCATGCCTGACAAACGTCTTGCAGTACAATACATACCCGATAATATTGGTCCATCACCATGGAAAAGTATGCTAACAGTATGCACCAGATTGACTGTGACGCTGCTATCAGAAAGCATACAGGGCTGGCAATATGATGCAAAATCCGTCGAAGTACTCATGACATCTGATCTGCTTTCAACCAGTCACTCACCTCTGGGATGCCTGATGAGGATGGGATCTTGCCATTTAGTCAGCTGGAACTCAGACCACTGCACTCACAGACCCAGTGCCATGAGCTTGTCTTAGTAAGCCAGATCTCAGCTCAATGCAGATACTCAGTCCATGCATGCAGCCAAACATTGCCGATACATTCAACATGTTGCTTAGCCAGTCATGTGAGATGATGCCATGTTATGTTGATGCATGTCAGTTTCTGGGCGAGCAGACCTATCACACAGATGTAGCTAGAGACAAGCAGCTGAATGAGAAAGCAGGTTGATTTCCAAGTCAGACTGACTGGCTGGTGGTGTTCTACCTCCTTGACGTAATCCTTGTCCCCAATGATGTGGACAGACGGCAGCGGGACCTTCTCTTTGTAGATGTAGGACAGATTCCTATCTCTGATAAGGGCTCCAGCAAAGAAGATTGCAAACTTCAGAGGAGCTGCACCCTGCAGTCGCAAAAACACTGGGTGAAATGAACGGTAGGTAAGTCTGCTTACTCATGAGGCTAACAGGCTGCCCAATTGCCTTTGGGCAGATGCTTTGTGGCAAAATAGCAACTTTCACGCCAAAGATACCAGATCATGAACCTGCTGGTTGGGATCATGCTCTTTGCCATATGCTGCTAACTACTATGAAGCTGGTTGTGTATTGACACCACACCTGGTGACATTGTGATGCCAAGTGCTATAGATGTATGTGTACTCTCAGCAGCTGTTGCAGGCGCTCTTAAGTAGGCAATCCAAGACCGTGTGGCAATGCTTCTGCCAGTCAGAAAGAGACCTCATTCATGCTAATAAAATGTGGGGCTTGTCAGTGACTAACAAGGTACAAGCTGCCTGCTCAAAGCCTTGACAGCCAAGTGACAGAATATGCAGCTTGGCAAGGGGAGCACATCAATTACAGGTGCTTTCACAACTTGTGGATGGCTAACCTGAAGCATGACACCCAGTCTTTGTAGAGCCGCTACTGTGGATGCACAGGCGCCTCCCTGAAGCAACACGACGTGTTAGCTTCATAAGCTGCAACTAGCATGAGTAAGGTGGCAGCACCAGTAATAACATGGGTAGCATGCATTGAGATGCATATGTTGTGGTTTGCCATGAAGTCACGACTAGCTTCTACTTGCCATGGCTTGTCAAAGCATCGGAAGGAAGGGTTTGTCCTTGTCTGACATTATCTAAACGTACGTGTACCTGTGAGAAGCCCATGATGCCATCAAAAGGTCCCTGTTCCCGAACTACCTTCTCCAGAAAGTCCTTGGATGTGTCCCAGCCTCTGTACGTCACTCGGTCTCGCTCCTCGTCCTACAGCTTTTTGACTGTGCCCTTGACGTTGCACTGCTTGTCGACATAGTTTCTGATGCACAGCTTGATTTCCACAAAGCAAAACAACCAGCAGGGCCTGTGTTACGCTACCTTCTCAGCATTCCACCACTCATAGTATGGTCCATCAAAGTATGGCTTCACGTCTTCAGGGATGGGGCCACTTGCTGCATTGGGGGCATTCACATAGACCTGTGGTTACAAGAGTAATTCTGAATCAGGAAGCAGGCAGTACTGCAGTGCACAGCGTGCTTGTACAAATGCTTACTATGTCCAGTAGATCTTGTAGAGCTTTGTCCAAGCCAGCACGACTCATCTGCAAAAGTTACCAAATGGAGGTCAGTTGTGTGCAGGTCAATCTAATAGCGAAACACTCCAGCTGCGAGCGTTTCATATTCTGTAAGTTTTGCGAAGGCAACGGAGCGACAACCTGCAAAGCAAAGGTCTTGCCGCTAGTCCGAAAGCTATGCAACGCCAGAACTCGGAGCTTGCGTGCCATTGCGTTCGAGGTGGTGCCGTTTGCAGGAGAGGACTGCGCTGAACTAAGTATAGATCGGCCGCCTGAGCGAACTGCCACCGGTGACATGTAATGGCATGAAATGCGCGAGATTTGCCAGTCTAAAGACGCTTGCGCAGCGATGCTCAAGAACTGCTAGGCTGAGCTGGAGGTCGTTCAGGGATGACACTAATATTGACTAATATGAAATCCGTTTGATTACAAGTTGAATTTGCAACACATGAAGGTTTGGTCTTCGCCTGACCCAGCACTGCCTGACGGGTCCAAGATCTCTGCTCAACTGTGCATTACACAAAGTAATGTTGTTCACATTGCCCTACACATCTACTGCATGCAGACGTAAAAAAAACTAGCCAAAAGAGCTTTCCACAATTTGTTTGTGAAAGCTGACGGACAACAAGAACTACAACACTTTATCAGCATCAGAGCTGCATCGGTGATTATCCTTGCCTAGACTTGAGGAAGCTGAGCAGCCCTTCACACTTTGCAAGCACAGCAGGGAAACCTTGATTGCGATGCTGAATGTCTTGTACGAGCTGGAGCGCCTTGTTGAATGACTGATTTGCTTCATCTTCTCTTCCTAGAGCCTGCACAATCACATGTAAACACCTGTGTTGCAAATCGAACAGTCTGTTATCACAGCTCGTCTGTACAGTACACGAAGAGTGTGTAGACTGTGTTGCTTAGCATCAATATCCTTGGCGTAGACATGCCACATCCAGGTGTTCAGCATTGTTGACCCTACAAGTAAAGACTGATTGCTGACAGTTGCTGCAGTATGCTTTATGCAAAAGCAGTGGACTTTCTGGTCAAGGATGTGTTGTTGACACTGCTAATTGCTGCCTTACAGCTGTGACAGCAGTGCTTAACAGTCGGCAAGTTTTGCCTGCGTGCGATTGAATACAAACCAGCATTGTATCATAGACTGCTGACAACAGAAAAGCCGTACCTGACAGGCATCTGCAACTTTAATAGTGGATACAGCAACATCCAATTGTTCACTAGGGCCAGCAAGCTGACTACCCTGCACAGCTTCTTCTCTGATACACAAGCCTTGTTTGTACCAGTTCACAGCAGCTTCCACATTGCCCAACCCATACTCCAAGTCACCCAGCTTGTTGTATGACACCGACAGTGGTTGCTTGACCTGCACAGACACATATGAATCTATCACAAGAACCAAAAACAATGCTGCAGACGATTATACACCTCACTGTCACAACTAGCGTACTCCCACAAGGGTAACTGCAGTCCAAGCACTGTCACCTACGGGAGTGATGCAATCTGTACAATGCAAAATGCATGCAGTACACAAGAGCCGATGCCCCCTCATGGGGCAATCATCGGGGTATGCCATGCACAATAGGCCAATCACAACTAAACTAACTGAAAATGCATGCAATGCATTATTCTGGCAGCATAGCATCCATTACAATGCCAGCAGTCCACGTAACCTGCCACATCAACATCTTACCTCTGCATCATTTGACTGGCATGCCTTCAAGTGCTGTACGCTCTCTTCATAGCAGGCCTTTGCTTGTTCAGACTGTTCAAGCTGGCGATGACAGTCTCCCTGATACCCACAGACTGCACCCAGCTGACTGCACAGGGGGACTGTGTGTCCCTCCCTCTCAACCTGCTTGAGAAGCTCTGCCTTGCACAAGCCAAGCCTGTAATGCAGGCAACTAGTGTGTTGATGCTTGTTTTTGGTGTCCTATGCCATTCTACAATGGCATATGCGGCAATCACAATGCAGGCTATGATATAAAAGCAATGTTGACAGTCACACTGATGAGTGTACAATATAGGCAGCAGCACATTGTAATGAGAAAGCAGCTAAACAGCTGCATACCCAGGTGATGAGTCTGAGCTGCATGTGCAGTCATGCATTGTCGCAAGTCAGCTGAACAAGTATCAAATGGCTGAAACAGGCAACCATTGTGGCAGGCCACCATTGTAGCTGTGATGGCAGCTTGTGTTCTCACCTGTCGATGGCTGCTGGGTGATTTCCCCCAGCAGCAGATCTGACTGCCAACTGAAGCAGAAAGGCACTCCTGCTTTGGCTAGTGGCTTCACCAACCTGCATGCACTTGTTTGTTGGTGATACTGAACATGCAGGGCTGGTGCACTGTGTTGCGCATGCATGTCACACCACTCCAGCATTAGGAAATACATGAATGGCAGCACCATACCTGGACGTCTTTTTGGGCTTTGCCTATGTCAAACAGGTTTTGGGTCCCAGCATGGGCATTAATGTATGTGTCCACCGTCCCTGCATAGAGGCAGTCACCCAGATGCATCATACAAGGCATGGTACAAATAATGCATGGTTGCAGCTGGCACTGCAAGCACAACAAATTGCACAGCAGGTAGTGCTGTTATCTACGCTTGCCAGCCATCTACACAGCCGCAGTAGATGCCCATGCGTATGTGTGTATAATCGGGATCGATCAACAATTGGCAGTGCAATTGGACTAATTTACCGTAGATGCAGCCAAACATTTACGGATCTTCATACGGATATACAGGCGTATATACGCTTCCAAAGTTGGACACTTGATGTAGATAACTGCACTAACAGCAGGTACCTTGCAATTTGGTGGCAGCTGTTCTGCTAGTGATGTCTGCTCCACAAAGCGGACAGTCTGAGAAGTTGGCAACACAGTATTTGCAGTACTTGCAGCTGCAGCTGAGCTGTACACAGTCATATAGCAATGACTTGCATATGACACAGTGAAGCTGGGTCATTCTGGGTCCGTCGGATGCTGTGAAGCCCATGGGACATTGCGCAGGAGCCAGACTGCTTTCAGCGTTATCCAGGTGAGCATGCGCTGCGCCGGGCTGAGAAACATGTCCCATAGGACACACAGCTGGTGGAGCATCTTGCACAGGTACTGAAGCAGCGTAGCCAAGAGGGCAGCCATTGAGTGCGGCTACAGCCTCGGAAGACTGCAGACTTTCATCGGAGTGTAGATCTGCCCGCTGTCCGTCTGCAGCTTTGTCCGTTGTGCTTTGGGTCCGCACTTGACCGTGATTGAAGGGACACTTGCCGGCGTGTGCGATTGTTTGTTGCTTGCCAGTGACAACATGGCTCACAGGACATTCCATGCTCAGGTCAGTGTTTACTCTCAAGGTAGGAGCTCACGCTTTCAGAGCCCGCGCAGCAACCAGATCACATCATGGAGCAGGATGACAGGTGTATGCACGTGAGCCATGTGCTCTCACGTAAGCAAGGGCGCTGACCTCTCAGCCCTATTGACTGCCAAGAAGCTTCGAAGACGAACCGGCAAGTTGGTCAGTTATTGCAAATAGATCACCTGAACCAGCGTCACGGGAATTTACGAGCACCTTGATCGTCGTTACATGTGATACCAGCTGAAATAGCCATTCTTGCGTTTCTGCTCTGACGTCAACATTCTCGGCGTTGTTCGCCGTTGACCAGCGAGGAACCGATCTGAGGCTCGCTTGCCGGTGACTCGAAGCTCCTGCTCATCTCAAAGCGGATTGTGGACAGAACGGTGCAAAGAAGAAAGCTTGTTCCCTTCACTGTATATCTTGTTGAAGCTATCCTTGAAATTGCTGTGTCACGATGGGGAGCATGGGGAAGCGCTTCCAACAGTACAAGCAGAAAGCCCGTGGCAGACAGTCACTGGTGTTCGCATTTGACATAGTGCCGTACTCTGTTGGTATGTTGTTGCTGTATTCTTTATGCTCGCACCATGCTCCTGCTCAAGTGCTCCTTGACGGTATCCATGCGCACTTGACTGACATCCCCTGTGCTGCTGCAGAGGACATTCCTACACAGGTCGGCCAAGTTTCCTTTGTGCTGGAGCGTGGCTCCAAGGTGCAATACACTGATGCAGCAACAGTAGATACAGAGAGAAGAGCTTACTGGCACCAAGTGTTGAAGCTGGTGCGTGGACCACTTGTGACACCCTGATGGCCTGGTCATTCTCTCAGTCTGCCTATCTCACAAATGACTTCTTGCTGTGCAGACAGCTACCATGGCCAAGGACTCTAACAAGATCTTGCCCAAAGAGTATGTTCTCAAAGTGCAGTCGGTGAAGTCGAATGACATTCGTGGGAAGCGCAACACCTTTGGCAAGGCCGTAATAAACTTGACAGAGTACTGCACACTTGAGCCCACGGCTGGCAGAGATGTTTCAGTGCAAATGAAGTGAGACTCCTTATCCCTTGCAGCACTTGCACCTTCATACCCTCTTGAGACTGCTCATTGCTCAGCCTGTCTCAGCATGACCTGTTTTGCAAGTGGTGCATGCATCATCTGCATAGTTACAGCCATTAGTTGCTAAGCATGGCACAAGCACTCAGCTCATACAGCCTTTGCTCATGTAGTACACTGCATATGCTGGATCAGCCTGGCGAGCTCTGCCTAAAATTGGCCACATTGACTACCAAGTTGCTGTTGCATCCATCAGTCCCTTATCAGTGGACCCATTGGACTCAGAAGATGACAACAAAAAGCCTGATGGGGTCATCCCAGACCTGCTGGGGTCTGGTGCTGCACATTATATTCTGGTACCACCAGCAGCAATCACTTCACACATAGTGAAGCAACTAAGACTGCATGTGATGCAGGCCATATGGCGCTGTGCGCTTGAACATCAAGGCCACCTGGATTCAGAATGCCAGCCCTCAGCAAGATGCTCTGACGGATCTCAGCTACATGTCATCCCTGGGACAGCAGTCTATGAACTCCAGTCGCCTTGGCTCAGATACTGTTGATCAGGTACTTTTAGACGCAAGTCCTGCATGAACTTGTGCTTTGTTCATCGCCTCCAAATACAGCAGCGTTACTTGTGATGGGTCTAGGACCTGCTGTGGGTCAAACAGAGTTACTTGTGATGGGTTTAGGACCTGCTGTGGGTGAAACCACAAGCTGCCCTGTGCATTTTTTGTGTAGTTATTGTTATTTTAGACCAGATCACATGAGGTGTATCTGTATGCTAATGCTTGTATGCTAGCTGTGCTTCCTGATCCATTGTCTGATCTTAGCAGACAGCTGACAAACACAAGGCTCACATCAATTTTTGAGAAGAGTTATAGCTCACCATCGAGCCAACACTGGTCACCACTCACCATGACATCTCTGACTGTGCGATGGTGGGTGTGCTTGCAGGACTTGGAAGGCTTTGATGATGATGGCCGTCAGAGGACCCCCATATCAGAGCCAGCATCAAGGCAGCAGTCCCCCTTCAAGCAGCGCCGCAACTCAGGGGCCATAGGCCTAGGTCCAGGGCCCCTTGGCAGCGGCCCCCCAGCTCAGTCCAATGACACAAATGGCACAAGTGCAGGTAGTGCACTGACAAGAGGCTAGAGGTTGTTGATTGTGCTGGCATGATTTCAGCATCCACGACTGTTGTATAGGCTATCTGCTGCAACAGTACACAAGTTGCATAGAACCTCCTGGTGTTGTCAGGTGGGCCGCAAGCATGCACTGCCTGACATGCAGTTACTGCTTGTATGCCTGTGACGTGTGTGCAGTCGCACTTGGGCCAAGGAGCAGTGCTGCAAGCAGACGCTGGACAAGTTTATACCTGTCTGTCTGCACACCTTATGTAGTCATGATAGGCCTATTGTACAAGGCATACCCCAATGGGTACCAGCAAGTCCTGCTGAGGCTAAGGCCCTACCCCGTGAGGGGGCATCAGCTCTTGTGTATCACACATGGATCTGTTTGTACATCCATGTGTCAACTGCAGGTCATAGGCGCATTCCTGCTGCTTCGCCCTCACTGCAGCCTGCAGCCACTGCCCCCCAGCTTAGCAACCCCCCCCAGCAGCCACCACAACCCACCACCTCACCCTTCCAAGCAGCTGCCATGGCCCGGGCAGGCTCAACAACCCTAGAGTCCCGCAGCCGCCAGGGTTCTGGAGCCCTACAGACTGCAGGCAGCCGGGGGGGTGGGTCTGGTACGTTGTCTGTGGGAAGGCAGGCCTCAGGGGGGGTGCAAGGTGTGGGGAGGCAGGGGTCTGGGGCCGCTGAGTCCGGCCCCCATCAGATGCCCTCCGAGGAGGAGGATGTCTTCCTGACTCCTGACCTGCCTGCACGAGCAGCCAAGAAGTGAGTGGTGTGACATTTTGTGATGCAGTCAAGAAGTGAGTGGTGTGACAATTGTGATGCAGAGCTTGTCTTCTTGGTTCGTCATGGTGCAGAGGCCATGGTCCACAGGCTCTCTGAAGCTCTGCATGTAGTACATGCTGTCTAAGAACAGTCGCATGCATGTTTGATTCAGGACTCTGTCATCAACTGATGACATCATGTGTTGCAAAGATATTTCTTGCAACCACAAGGCATGCATGTATGCAGGTCACAGATGCAAGTCATCATCAACAGGTCTAGAGCAAAAGCAAGCCAGGCACCAGAACATACAGAAGCATACCTATCTGGCCACATAATCTGCATGTGACTGTCAGGCCGCCAAGTTCAGCATCATCATCATCATCGTCATCATCAGCTTGCCTGTGTGCGTGCAGGAATGTGAACAGACACAAACGCAGTCAAAGCAGCCCTTTGAACCTGCCAGTGGACATTCCTGAGGCGTCAAGTGGAGATGAAGAAGCGGTGGGCTCCCCTGGTGCTCGAGCTCGTGAGCATGACAGCCTCATCCAAGAGGTCAGTCACTCAATCTGTCAGCCCACACCCTTGGGTGTAACTCAGTGTGTAACAGTGGTAGGTGTTGGCACACAGCACTGGATTTCACACACGCCTAGTAGGTACTTAGCAAAAACGGCTTGCACATCTGTCATTATTACCATGAGTCCCTCCAGATTACTGTTCAGCTGTGACTGTCTTCCTTGCAATGATGATTACAGAAGTTTGATTATATCAAAATCGCGCCTGAAAGGCAGAAGATATAGTAGGTCGTTGTCCAAATTACCTACCTCACAGCACTCAAGTTACCTCAAGACCACATTCAACCAAGCATGCATCAGGCGCACCTCTTGCTTGTGGTTTGAGTGATGGCACAGTGTGTGACGTCATGAAGCAGATGGCACTTTGTACATAAACTTGCCGGTAACATAGAGCGATTCCCTCAGGCAGCCACGCACATCAGGGATTCCTGTCACTGCCTGGGTATGCATTTAATTACCCTACAAATGCATTACCCAGGTTAAGGCAAACAAGCATTGCCTCAAGGGTGTAATGTGCTGGACACTGATGCACAGCAACAGCAGAGACATGCCTACAACAGGAACCACACTCCTTCACATTTGGAATCTCATCTGCCTTCACAACAGAAACGAGCCCTGAGTACCTTTCTGAGTAGCTCCCCGAGTAGCTCCCTGAGTAGCTCCCTGAGTAGCTGATACAGGGCATCACTCAAGGTTGCATGTCCTTGACTCTATTGCAAGACCTGTGTTCAACAAGTCAATGAATGATTCACAATTATTGTTGCAGAGCTTTGCCACCTTGCTGTCGTCAGACGATGATGATGAGAAGAAGGGGATAGTGGCTAGTGCCAAGCGGTGGTGGGGTACAGGAGGAGGAGCTGCTGCTGCTGCTAATGTCAAACAGCCCCCCAGGTGATTGCAGATCAGCTTGTTATAATGTGTGGCAGGCTCACCTGCGCTGAGCCACAATGCATGACAGCCGCATATTGCTGCATCATTGCTGCAAGCCGCATTTTGTATGAACCTTTTGTGCATGAAATACTGTCTCAATCAAAAATCCCACATTGAATTGCATGAATGGCTGCAGGCCTGACCCCAATGAGAGCCCCTTTGGCCGGCCAGACCCCGCGCTGCAGTCTGCCACCAACCTCATCCAGTCCTCTGACCAAGACTATGAGGCTGTCATGAAGTAAGTGCTTTGGAAAGACAAGACTTGTCCCGCACATACCTAGCTCATCATGAGCAGGAAAGCATTATTATTGTTATTGTTATCATGAAGTAAGCAACAGCTCTGGCAGACCTGCACAGTAGCGTTGTCTGTTCTGTTGGCATCTTCTTCACCCACAAGCTGGAGTGCTGTCAACATAAACCTTAAGTGAAGTCCTCACCTGTTGAACTGTTGTCTGTTTTGTGGTCGTGGTCTGCTGCCAAGCAGAAGCATCTGAGCAACAGGACACAGTATCAGATCTGCATGATGGCCTTCAGTGCAGAGTGTCTCCTGTTTACCTATGCGTTTGCATGGCAATTTTGCTGCATATACTCACGCAATCATTGGTGTGGCCTGCAATGCATCAGCAGGCTCAAACAATCCATTCTTTAGCGGACTCCATATTGCCCATTGAGTGTAAGTCATCCTTCATCATTTCCATGACACATAAAGCTGCTGTGTAGTTTAAAAACATGACAAACATGACAAACATAACAAACAAAAAATTGATTCTAGTTTTCTTTCGCTCATCAAGAAGCATTTACGCACAAGATACTGACTGGGTTTAATGATTGTGTTCTGCAGAGAGACAGATGTACAAGCTCTGCAGCAGAGGTGCAGGCAGCTGCTGAGGCAGAGGGATGCTGACAGGCTAGCACGCAGGCAGGACCTGCACCGCCAAGAGCGTCTGCAGGCCCAGATAGAAAGCCTAGGTATGTCTTTCGCTGCAGACAGACATACCTAGGCCATGTCTCAACTCAGTATGCATAGTCTGTTGCACAGCACTTGATGCAGGCCCAGATAGAAAGCCTAGGTGTGTCTTTCGCTGCAGACTGTGTTGACACAGTATGCTCATTTTGTTGCACAACACTTGATGCAGCAGGGTAACAGCAGCAGCTCTGCAGAGCTCTCAGCAAAGTCTTTCCTTACCATCATTTGGGTTATGTTCATGGTAGCCATTGGTCAAGGCAGAAGGCATTATGGCAGCAAGGCTGGCTCTGCCAACTGGCATTCATGCAGCTACAGCATGATCAGGTGCCATCTGGTGTTACTATCAACGCAAAAACGCAGTAAACAACACAAAGTACAGCTCATGCAGGGCGAGCCACAAGCCTGTCTTGCAGCGTTGGCATGTGTAACCACCCTATGCCCCAAACCTGTCTGACTGTGCGCATGTTGCGTACAGGGCGGGCAAAGGGCATGATGGCCGAGAGGCTGGCCGTGTCAGAGGGCAAGCTGATGAAGCTGCACCATGATGAAGTCATCAAGAACCTGGTGGCTGCCAAGATGGAGCTGGCTCAATCTCAGTTTGAGACTCTTGAGATTCAGGTCAGCAGCACTAACAACAGTGATTATGACGATAATACTCATGCTGACAACAATTATAAACAGTAATGCGGACAAGGAAAAGATGATAGACAACAATGGTGATAGTGGTAATAACACAAGTAGTTCTGGTGTAAGCAGGTCCGAAGCGCTTCTTTAGCTGATGCCTGAGTGTGCAATGACTAGCATCATCTTGCAAATGTTGCTCTAGCAGATGACAGCCATGCTTTTCTGTGCTGTCTGGTAAAGTGTGTCAGGAGCTGTTCACAGCTTGTTGAAGGTATACAATGACATGCCTGTTGTGCTGATGAGGCTCTCTGTTGCTGTACTGTAATCTCTTGAGTCATCGCTGTTTTCAGGAGCATTGTTGTGTGAAGCTGTGTTGTGCCCAATTCCCATGTGATTAGGTTTCTGGTCTGTGCAGGGTCAGCTGAAGGAAGAGCAAGCCAAGTCTCGCAACCTCCTGAAGCGCCTCAGTACTACGGAGACTGATTACCATGCAGCCCTGAATGCAGCGCAGTATGATGAAGATCTCACTTAGTCTTGTGTCCTGCGATTGATTGTGAGGCATCAATAGTCTGTCTTTGTACGGCCACATTTGTGATTTATAAGAGCAATGCTGTTTTGCTCTTGTTTTAGAAGTTTAGTTTAAAGGGACAAAGTTGTTGCTTTGCAGACTATGCAGTGTCAAAAGCATGTGTGGTGAACAAGCCCACTATGCTTTGTGTCTGCTCTTAATTGCCATCACCAATGCAGGCTCGCACACAGGTGCAGCATTGCAATGAGGTATGCATGTAATCAGTACAACACAACGATAAGCTGTGGCTGTCCTGTCTCACCTCTGGTCAGAAGTGTTTCTCCGAAGTGACGTCATGTACTTTACTTCCAAAATGCAATACACGGGTGTGCCAGCTCTGAGGATCGAACTCAGGACCTTCAGCTTACGAAGCAGACGCACTACCACTGTGCTAAACCGGCGATGCGTTTGCGACATTTGAACCAATTTTGGCGCAATCGACAGCGACTTCAGCTAGACATGTACTGGCATAGCTCAACGCTCAGCTACTATCGTTTCTGGGTTTGCCATGAGACGCTCGATGGGAGCCGGAAAGCTGCGCATCACATACCTGAACCAGAGGCTTCGCCGCGGATCACGCCGAAGTTTCAGCGGCCTTGCCGCGACGCGCTCAGATTTGCTTGATCATCACTTGGGCTATTGCACCAGGCAGCTTCCGCCGGACAAGTGCCGCTAATCGCTACCAAGTTGGGCACATCCGATTGCCTGCCGAAAAGCAGCCGGCAGGGCGTAGGCGGCGTCAAGTTACCATAGTCACTGCTGCAGTTATCAACGCACCTGCCATACAACCCCTGCAAAATGTTTGCGCTCGCTGCGCCAGCGGTATTGGCTAACCCGCTTGTTGTTCGGGCAGCTTCGACGGTGAAGATCTACCTTCCCACTGCAGTTTCGCATGTTTCTGTTGGTGTGCATGCCTATGCGGGGCAGCGAGACAAACTGTGAATAAGCTTGCCTGAGCAGGTGGCCAAGAAAGCTTTTGATGTTGTTGCCCGCAATTCCCTTCGTGGCATCACAGATATACTGTCAGAGAGGTTCAAAGGCAACGCCGAGGTACGACACCACAGGCGTGCTGTAGAGCCGGTGTATGTTTGTCGCGTTTTCGCACCTCAGGTCATTGTGTGTGCCTTGCGCAGGTGCTAAGGCTCCGGGACGAGCTTGAGTTGAAGGTCGATGTGCTGTCTTTGCCTGTCGACATCTGTGTGCAGCATGCTCTGCAAGGCAATTCTGCCCTACAAGGAGCTTTGAATGTGGCACTGAGGGTTCTTCAGGACATTGAGGACTATGAGGCAAATTTGCGGCAGCAAGAGATTGACACTGTGAGCTACCTGCCAGTCCTCTTCTCACCTGCAATTTCATTGTGCAACACTTGCACAATACATCATTGCTGCCTGATAACAGCTTCTTCCAACTCCCCAGAATGATCTCCAAAATCTGCTGATCTGCAGTGTTGTGTAGCTTCCAGTTGCTTGTGATGGCATGTGATTCTATGCTTGTGGGTTTGCACCTCAGGTCCTGTTTCCTTCCACCCCCTACTATGCTGCTTGCCATTGACACATGAAAGGATCATTTGGGACAACCCATGTTGATAAGCACAGCCAGATTGCACACCTTTTCCTGCAAGCATGAAGCTGTCCTAGTCAAGATGGGGTCAGGCTAAACATCCAACAACTCCATTTCACATCTACAGCAAAAGTGACTGACCCAAAGTCAGAAGCCTGTATGCAAGTATGAAGCCATCTGAGCTCGTTACGTTAGAAATGAGCTAACGTAACAAATGCCTTTTTGCATGGAAACCCACATGCAGAAATGCTGTTCAACGCCAAAATTGACGCTCTGTAGGCAAGGGGCAATGGTGGGTGGACTCCTGACAAGACTAGTGTTGGCCAGGCTGTTAAGAAGCTGGAATCCCTCATCAAGCAGCTGGACAGCCTGCTGCCATATCTTGGAGTGGCTATCAACGCTGTCAACCTTCTCAACACAGGTGCCTAAAACATCTCCACAATGTAGAAACACGCATTTACAGTTCCCAGACGTTTCTCTATTTAGATCTCCAGTGTAGGGATGATGCTTCTGGATTAATATAGACGTTTTGCGATTGAAACAAGCTGCCTGTACCCAATAGATAGAATGGGCCGTACCCATCTTACTTTGCAGTCTACAAGATCTGGGTTTGCAGACTTTGAGATGAGATCATTGACAGCATGGCTTGAGGTGAGTGGGTAGACTAAAGTGTCAGGTCGTTTTGTTTCTGTGGCTTTCAAAACCACACAAGATTTTTTGTGAGTGCATGCTCAAGTCTGCTGATACAGTGTCTTGATCTTGCATCTCCTCCACACAATAGCTTTTCCCTTGGCACACCACATCTGAAAGCCTCACTAGACTACCTTCCCTCCCTTTGCCCATTGCCAAGCTGACAGTCTCTCTGCGCTTGAGCACACCATTCTCCCCACCACCCTGTGAGCAGGCTGCTGCACCCTCGCTTGTGGTTCAGCTACACTTGCCCCCAACAGATCAGTGGTTTGCCTTGCATCACAGCTGCTGTCGACCCTCCTTCATGACTACATCCTGGAGTGATAAATGCTCAAATGCACCATCAGCTACAGGATTTGTTTTTTGTTAGGAGAACCTTTGGAAAACCTTCATTTGATAACACTTCCGTATATCACAGGCCCTGCTGCCCCCTCCATCTCACCCTCTCGCCTTATGGGAGCATCCTGGACCCTCAGGTCATCATCCCTCTCACCCTCAAAACCTATTTTCAGCCTTCCAAGAGCCATTTGGCACAGGCAGGGTTTGACAGCAACTGCCAGTGGCAGAACCCCCATGCAGACCCTCTACCCCCTGTGCAGCATTGCCCTGCAGAGATCGCAAGGCGAAGAAGAACAGGAAGTGGACAGTAGCAGTGCTGATGTAGGGCAGAGTTTTGAGTATGAGCTGTGCATACAGCAGGTAGGAAATGCAGCATAATCAGCATGTTGTTGTACATGTACACGCCCATGACCTTCTGTTTAATGACTTTTTACATCTTGCTTTAGGGACACAATTTGTGCACACATGTGGTCTGTGTGCTTGCAAATTACAAATGCACTTGACACACCTTGAAAAAATAAGTTCGTCCCAAATGATGAACTTCAAGACTTGCTGTGGGTGTGACAGATAACACCATGACCTGTTCTGTGACATGGTGGTTTGATTCATCATTGTACTAGCCAAAATGTGCAACTGCCTTCATGTAATGCCTGGTGATACACAAGCTCAGATGCTGCACATGTTTGCCATGGCTGCTGCACTTTACCAGTCATGGGTCATGTCAGGTACAAGTGATGCCATGCACTCACATGACTGACGCCATGCACCCACACGATTAACACCCTTTCACTCATCCAAAATGTTGTGTATAAACTGCAGATGGCAACAGCTGATGGCTCTCCATTTTGGAGCTTTGATTGCCTGTAGTTCACTGCAGGATATGGATGATGGTGCCTACCACGAAGAAGATGAGCAGGCGGAGCAGTTCCGGCTGAAGGTGCAAGACATTGTAGCGGTGGAATGGGCCACATCGCACAGCCTTGGCCTTGGCACCAACGACTACACCCCTGCTTTAGTCATGCATGTCATCAAAGCCACAGCAGGTGATGGCAATATGCAGCGGGGTGATGTGGCAATATGCTCAAGCAGCATGTCTGCAAAATGCACATCATCAGGATTACATGACTTCTGCTATGGAAGCATGTCCCATACGAGGCTGCTCTCAGTGTAGTGCTTTTGGTTCCGTAACTACACTTTATCCACAGTATACTGATACAATGCTTTTAATTCACACCACAATTATATGCTGCCTCATTACTATACAAAGACATTAAAAGCTCAAAATGGGGTGCAGTCACAGGTGCCAGCAGTGGATTGTCTTCTGGATCAGCTTCTGTTGGCAGTACATCAGCCACCCCTGCAACCCCCTCACCCCTGGTGGCCGCCCCGACCACCTCATCCTCCACCTCCAAGCTGCAGTCAGGTAACCCTCATGCACCTTTGCTCAAGGACTCACATCACTAGTGAGTCACTTAGGTTTTAGGGTTTAAGTGGTTTGTCCGTAGGGTCGTCTGTCTGTAGGATGATTTGTCTCTCGAATTGTTGTGTCTCTAGGGTGTCACAGAGCTATGCTTGTTGAGTAATGAGCTTGATTTTCTGTGTCATCAAAGCACATGAGTCATGTCTGCAATGCTTGTTGGCACTTTAAGGAAACAAATATAAAAACACAGCACCATCCAGGGATCCCATGAAGAGAAGCTAGAGGTTTGCTCAAGCATCCCCATGGCCTTCCAGACCCCAATTCACTATTTCAAAGTTGATTACTCCTGGGCAGCCCGGTATAGTACTTGGCTTCTCAGTAAATAGATGCCAAATGGCGTAGTCTTTTCTTTTCTTTTTGTGATGACTGGCCATGGTGGGGGCTTCAGGCTGCCCACCTCAGTCCCCCAGGTTACCCACTCAACCTACTTGGGTCAATTGGGGTTATTGATTGGGGTTATGGGTCAACTGCAGGGAGAAGCAGGAGCATGGGGGCGGCCCCCAGCCCCCCACATGCAGGGCCCCAGCACAAGTTTGCACTGCAGCTGTCTGCACCAGAGGACACTCCACAGAACATTGCCTGCTCATCTTCTGAGTGGATGCTGCTGAGTCAGCTTGAGTGAGCCATCACCTCTGGGCTGCAATGCATTTGAAACTCTGCCTTCACCTGACACTGTTGCAGTTGTGAGCTGCACGCACGCACGCACACATGCACACACGCATGCCCCTGGGATCAAAACCAGCTCCGAAACCAAGTGGTGTATCACAGGGGGTGGCTCCTCCATGTGAATTTTGCCGTCGGCTTCCAGAAAAGGGTTTTCTGCAGACATGTCGTCATCAATTGGGATCAAAACCACCCATCGATGACAACATATCTGAAGAGAACCTTTTTCTGCAAGCCAACGGCGACACTCATCATGGAGGAGCCACCCCCTGTGAGACAACACAATCACACATGCAAGGCAGCTCTCTGCAAAAAACAGCATTGCTTGGAGCTTTCCCTGCCAGTAATCTCTGTGAATGATGCTTGGTCAGGAAAATGCTTACTTCTGAACAAAAGCAATACTCCCCCAGTGACAAAAAAATGCTGTACTTGGTGCTTCTGGTTGACCTGCCTGTTGAAACTGCTTTCACAATGATACGCATTGTGTTTGTGTGCATGTATGTTGCCAGGAGAGTGTGCAAGAGGGAATGCTGGATGCACATCTTCTGACACAACCACATCAGCAAGCCACCAGAAGCAGCCTGTACAGTATCAACAATGGATATGATATTCAGAGTTTCTCCACTAATTTTGTTGCAACGCAGGTATTTGGTCAGATTGTGCATGCTGGAAAGCAGAGAGGAGGCTCCACACTACCAGCTTGGGGTGAGCCCTGTTCAATTTCCTCTGCACTGTTGGGACACCCAACTCACTGACCCCTGCTGCTGCTGCTGCTGCTGCTGCTGCTGCTGCTGCTGCTAATTGACTTTCGTGTCTTAGTTTGCAAGTCATTAGTCAGTCATGGCCCTACACATGAGTTGCCGGCTATCTGTCCCCACGTCTCTGACATCAGCACTGCACATGTCTTAGCACTAAAGGTCATTGGAGGATGTCCTACTCTGGTCAGACTCCTGACAATGGATGTTTTTGAACACAGCCTGTCAGCATTCGCATGTGATATCAGACAGACAGTTAGGGTGACAATTACCAGATGCTGTTGGTCAAACTGTTTGCGACCCTGGGTTCAGCAAATGGGTTTTGTTGCAACAGGATGAGAGGATCCAGATGGCTTTCAACAGCACTACTTCAGCCTTTGACAGCCGCAGCGTGTCCCCAAGCCTACCTGATCTGTCCCCAAGCGCATCCCAGAGTCACCCGGACACACCCAGGCTGAGCAGTCACAGAAGAGCGGCACAGAGCAGCAGTGGCTGTCCAGCAGACTCACCTAGAGGCAGTGTATTGACTGTGACCAAGAACTTGGAGAACATGGGTTTTGGTTCCCCCACCTGATGCAGATAAACAAGCCAGGGGGGGGGGGAGGGGTGTTGTGCAGGCCTATTTCAATGTGAGGGGTGATAGCTAGCTCGTGGTCTTGTGTCACCTTCCCAGCTGTTGTAGTAAAGAAGGTTGTGGTGCTGTGCTGTAGCGCGTTTGTAATTAGTAAATAGATTAGGATGTTTGATAAATTGGGTCTCAGATGGATTTTCCCAAGAATACGCTGATAGAATAGAATAGGATGCAGTGCATAGATCTGTGGCAGACGCCTGCATAGCAAATCAGAGCGTTGTACTGCAAACACAATCTGACTACACTTGCAGCTTATGTTCATTGCAATAGGCAGTCAAGGTAGTATACGAGTTTAGGTAGAACATTTACTTTGTGTGGCACCATTCTTTCATGACGACACAGCACTGAAGTCTTGCCAGGTTACGCATGGCTTATCTTTGCAAACACTGGTCCTGCTTGTAGGCTTTGAGTTTTGTGATGAACTGCATGTCTGGCCACATAACGCAAACAGGAACAGAAGTCATCAAAACCGTTGTTTGCTCACATGCATTACAGCATCGACCAATTTGAAGCACAGCAAAGCAGACCGTTTGTTACTGTAGCAAAGCAGACCGTTTGTTACTGTAGCTGTCTGCAGAACTGCAGCTCTGCGTGCTGATGACCATACATCAATGGCAGCAAGACAATGCGTATTGTCGTAACAACTCAGATGAGTTGTGTGACCTAAACAGCACCTTCAGCATCGTGCTGGAATGCAACAGTGCCCAATAAATATGACATAAATATGCAGCAGAACTGAGCTTACAACATTCTATGTACACTAGAATATAGACACCACGACAAACATGTCTCTCTAATTACCACAAGGGTCCTACATATGGCCAGAACAGAACACAACAACAGCCATGCATTAATGTATGACAACGCGCCATAGCGAAAAACTAGCAAGCATGCAACATTTGCAAGCTCCTCACTTCACGCATATCATGGTGGCCTCATAGCGTTCAAATCTCAAATACTTCTTGACATGCATCAGATCAGTCATCATATGAGTCATGGACAACTACTTTGAAGGCTCGTCAATCCAATCCCACAGATCCCACATGTGCGCATTCTTATCCACTTTGCCAGCTGGCACAGCTGGAGGCTCGGGAGCATCAAAGCTGTCAAAGTTTGATGTGTCCAAGGGGTTTTTGAGCTTAGGGTTGATGGGGGCTGGCAGGGTTTTGTTGACCATGGCTTGCCAGTCCAACCTGCTGAACCACTTGTGCTGCTTGATCTCAGTAGCGCCAGTTGGACCTGAGCCTAGCCGCCTCTCAGGGCTCACCTGCAGAGGTGTTTCTTTAGTACCTTACAGTCTCTGCAGTGCGGGGCCAGTTTTGACTCATCAGACATCCTAGGGTTACGATTTAGACCTACAACACAGCATGTGTTGGGTATGTATTATGTATACAACATAAGCCCTAAACCCTCAAGGCCCCCCTTGATATCACAATCCTCCTCATTGGCAATCAACTGCAGCAGACTCTGCATTAAGTCTGCTCTGACGCACATTGTTGGACCCCATCAACCCTGGTTGTTACTGCTGGCTGAGGTGCTTGGGTACTGCGCACAGGTGGTGCCTCATGATGACCACATGGGTACCACAAGTGATGACTCAAGGTAGTACCTCATGACAATTACATGGGTACCACAGGTAATGACTAAAGGTGCTTTCTCATGATAACTACATGGGTATTACAGGTGACAACAGTCATTAACACTTTAGTGATTGTATGACTAAAGGTGGTACCTGATGATGAAGCTGCATGAGGACCATACCTGGAGGAGCTGGCAGATGAGGCTGGAAGCGGATTCTGAAATGAAGTTGGGGACATAGAAACGGCCAGACAGGGTACGCCTGAAGGTGTCCCAGGGGTCCCCTGAGAGGGACTTGAAGGGGGGGTCCCCCACCAGCATCTCAAAGATGAGGACCCCCAGGGCCCAGTAGTCTGCTGCCTTGGTGGTCCCCCGCCGCATGATCACCTCTGGAGCCTGGATCAACAAACAGATCATTCAGATGATGTGGAGCCTGGATCAACAAAAAGATCGTTCAGATGATGTGCAGCCTGCATGAACAAACAGCTCTTTTCAATCCCAAAACAGCTCATTTAGATTCAGAAACGTCATCCCTATACTGGATATGGACAAATGTTGGATAGTTTGTTGGATGGCACAGTGTATATTAGGGTGGAACAGCCTGCACAGCATGCTATACAGTCAGAAACGCCTGTGGGCAGTAAAAACATGTTTCTACATTGGGGAGATGTTGTAGATCATCCAAATGATGTGAGTGAATGATAGGGGAGGTGATGCATGAGTGGCAGTGCTGACGCCAAAAGGTCACCTCGATGGTCCTTTTAGCTGCATGTTAGTGGCATGATAGTTCTGCCTAGTTGCATGATTGCAGCATGATGCTGCATGGTGGATTCAGCTGCATAATAGTTGCTTGCATTGTACAGCCTGGAGAAGTCTGGGCAAGAGAAAAAATGCATGCAAATGAGTCAGATGCATGCAAATGAGTCAGACGTGCAAAAGCGTGAAACAATGATCCGAGTATAGGAGCACATAGAGTGATGTGATACAACATGGCAGCGTGGGTGAGCAAACGAGCAATGTCACTGACTAGACAGTGCATGCAGCAGTTCATGCATGTGGACAGGAATTAGACCATACAAGCATCTCAAGATTGCCTGCTGACTACAACTGACCAGGCAAGTGAAAGCTTACTGGCATGCAAGACACCATTCAGACATACAAGGCGTCCAGACAGACATGAACAGGCAGCTGCACATCCTGATATGCAAACACCATGAGAGTGACCGAAGACTCATCACCACTATGCTGGTTCTTCACAAAAAAAGTTACACATACTTCTCGCCGACTTCACTAATTTCTTGAGACATTAATTCCAAAAAGGTATCGAAACTTTTTTCAATCAATGGTTGCTATTGTTTTATGCAGTGCAACAATGGCCGGCATGTCAAGATTCCATACCTGGTAGTCCGGCGTTCCACAGATGGTGTACGTCTTGTCAGCCCCAATCTTCTTGGCAAAGCCAAAGTCAGCCACCTTGCAGTAGCCCTGTGCGTCCAGCAGCAGGTTCTCTGGCTTCAAGTCACGGTACACCAGGCCCCTGGAGTGCAGGTGCTCCAGGGCTAGCAGCACATTGGCAGCGTAGAACATGGCTGTGGCTTCATCAAAGGCTCCTGCCAGGTCTAGATGGTGGAACAGTTCACCGCCTGCAGTCATGGCACAGTATGTTTGCGTCAATACTTTAACAGATTTGGTTGACAGGGTCTTGCAGTGTAGGTAGGTGCTGGCAGACTGGTAGCATGCTGGCAGCGTAGAACATGGCTGTGGCCTAATGAAAGGCTCCACATGCCAAGACTAGATTTTGGCACAGCTTCAGCTGCGGTTATGTAATGTTTGCCTTCAAACTCTGCCTTTGTTGTCATGCTTGTCATCATACTCGAAACATCAACTTGCTCCGGGTGCAGGCAAGGCTTAAAACAACACAAAGAAAAGAAGAGAGCATTTAGCCCTCACGGGCAATCATGATGAGAGCCTCCCATCCGGGCGCAGGCAAGACTTGCTCTCACTACAACATGCTTCATGCATGCTCACATCAGAAACAATTCAGCAGTCTGACAACATGCTAGAGGAGTGACTGCTGACCCGCTCCCTGGACACTGCTACATGCAGAGATTGCTCTTGTCTCACATGGCTTCATGCATGCTAGTCAGACACTTTTGAACCAGTGTGACGACACAAAGAATACTGATCTTTCACCGAGTGCTGGCTGTGGCAGAGGACAGCCTGGCTGTTGCAGCAGTACAAGGAGTGTACATGCGAGCAATGCAGTGTGACTAGCATTGTCAGGGAGGAAGGAGGGGGGTGGGGGGGGCATCAGGATGCTGCAAGGGGGGACTGGAAGGGGGCACTGCAAGGGGGCACTGGAAGGGCAGTAAGGGGGCACTGCAAAGGGCAATAAGAAGGCAGTGGAAGGGCAGCAAGGGGGCAGTGGAAGGGCACTGACCTCCAACCCATTCCTGCAGGAGGTAGAGGCAGGGCTTATCCTGGTAGGCCCTGACTAGCCCCACACAGAAGGGGTGGCTGGATGCTTCCTCCAAAATCCTGCGCTCGTTCAGCACATGTTCTATCTGCTTGCTCTCAAGGATGGGCGCCTTGTGCATCACCTGCAAGCCACCACATCACCACAATCAGCAAACAGACTGAAGTCGGTGAGACATGGAAAGGACACAAGCATTCATGCACAGGCTGTCTTGACATTGCATGAAGCATGGTGCATTGCTTGCGTACCTTGAGAGCATATGCTTGGTTGGTAGGGATATGGCGCACAACCCTGACCATGCCGAACTGGCCAGTACCCACAATGCGGTGCATCTCCAGGTCATGGTACTCAATCTGGGGCTTTGCCACCTGGCCCTTCTTGGCGTTGTTGCGCCCTGCCATGCGCTGCTGCAGCAGGGGCTGGAGGGCTGTGCCCAGAACAGCCTCTGCAACTTCCTTGGGCAGCGCCATGACCTGCAAGGACACCCTTGACTGAATCCGGAGGGGTGGGAGGTGGTGACAGTGGGTGATGCACAAGGCGCCCATTCTTGAGAGCAAGCAGAGGAAGCACATGATGATTGGGTTTCTTTGCAGCTGCCGCATTTGGACAGGCTACTTTGACACTGTCTGCACTGATGGAAGACACTGCTTGGAAGAGACTGCAGGACTAGGCAGGTTCAAGCTTTGTGTGGATAGGTGACTGCAGCAGTACACAGGTGTCTGCGCTGAGCTGACATATCAACTGATCACGTGCACTGCGAGAAGTACCCAGGTACACGCAGTATGCAAGCAAGGATGCACTGGTGAAGGGTATGTATGGATGGGTGTATGGCTAGTGCTGTGATCAAAGCAGCATGGGAGAATGTTCAACCCATTGCATGAGTGCAATACTGAGCTCATGTATTTGTGGTGGGAAGCACGCAAGCAGCAGCCGCATGCGCAAGTGAGTAGGAAAGCAGGTGAGATTTTGAGAGAGAGAATCAGGATAGCAGGAGAGTATAAATATGCAGAGCACAGTGGCTCTAACCCTCAAAAATGACAGCAGCTGATGAGCTTTTGAGAACAAGTACACAAGTCATAGATAGGTGACAGGTTCTTCACGTTGAAGCACACACATGATTTGAACACACCTAGTAGGTATCTAGCAAATTTGGCTACCATACCTTATATACACATGTCATTGCCTCACGCTGCTTTCAGTCACATGCAATGATGAGCCCAGAACATCCGGGCCATTCACACACTGACAGATATCCAGACAGACATACAGACAGACGGACATACAGACATAAAACAGGCAGACAGGCGGCTGACCTGAGTGCCGTCTCTGCTAGCTACAAGAGTGGTGGACCTGGCCTGAGCCACTAACAGAGCCTGCTCCCCATGTCTGGACCCAGCTTCCAATTTCTCCCCAGGTAGGGTCTGGACCCTAGCCAATTTGACGCTGCCCTGTAGGGTTTGGTCGTGCGGGACCTGCCGCTGTGCAGCAGTGGTGAGCAGACACTGACCAGACTTGACCACATACATGCAGTCGTCCACCTCGCCGGCCCAGGCTATCACCATGCCCTCATTGTACTCCCTCAACTCGAAAGACCCCACCAGACTCTGCAACACAAGACTCGCGAGGTGAGGGCATGCTGATTGGGGTATAGTGGGTCACAGTTGGGTCAGAGTGGGATCACAGTTGGGTCAGAGTCTGGTCACAGTGGGGGCACAGTGGAGTACTTCTTGGTGGACTGAAGCCTACCAGACTCCTGCAAGCGGCAGTCATCTGCTTCACTGCTTACATGCACTTCTGCTAGGATTTCATGCTTCAGACACACCTCTCATGTGCTCTCAACAGACAGCAATCACAAGGAATGAAGCTTGATGCCACTGATACAGTGCTTTGACGCCGCAGGGGCGCGCTTGTAAGCTTTTGTTCGTCAAGATGCCAAGAACTGTTGTTGTCAGCATACATTCATAGATCTTGCATGATGACTGCACAAACGCACAGTCTTGACAGCAAAGATTGACACAGCACTAGTGACTACCATGCTTAAACCTTAGATGAGCCCCCAAAAGCGCATTTGATCAACATCACTGCACCAACATCACATGCAGCAGCTCCAGTCAGCTCATCAAAACCCCACTCACCTTGATCTCAGTGTCATTCAGGTCTTGCAGAACAGCAGTGGCCTTCAGCGCCGAGCTAGCCAGCGCAGCATCATCAGCCGAGATGCCCATCACAGCAGGGCCCTGCCCCATCAGCTGCACCAGGGCCCTTCTGGACGCCCCCAGCAGAAGGCAGCTCTCACTCTGCACTGTGATGGTCACAGGGCTGGGCTCATTGGCCAGAACAGCCTGCTCCCCAAAGTAGGAGAAGCCACCAGCCTCTTGAATTGCTGTGACAGGCTGACCATTGCGAGTGCACTGGAGCTCGCCCATCTTGATGATGTACATTTTGCTGATGGGTTCGCCTTCCTTGACGATCTGGTGGCCTTGGTGGAATTCCTCCCGGGCGAAACGGTCAAAGGCTTCCTCTATTCTGTCTTGAGGCAGACCCTGGAACGCCTTGGAGAACTGCATGAATAAAGAGGCACTGTGAGAGCGTACGAGAAGAACATACCCTAAGGACTGTGATGACAGCATGACAGTCCAGCAAACAGTTCAGCACACCATTTGTTCATAGCAGCAATGACACGCTGAGAAACAGTGTGCACTGTAGCTGTGCACGAGGAGCAGATACCCTGAGGACAGCATGACAGTCCAGCGTCTAGGCCAGCACACCAAGTGCTCACAGCATCAACGGGGGCATTGTGCAAGTGTGTGAGAAGCACATACCCTAAGGATAGTGGAAACAGCATCACAGTCCAGCATACCATGTGTTTGCAGCATACAGCATCAGTGGCTACTTCACCATTGCATGGCCACAGCGATTACTACAGGGGCCCCGCGTAAGAGGGCTCTAGCATCAATGAGGGGGGCAGTGTGAGAGTGTGTGAGAAGGGGGGCAGTGTGAGAGTGTGTGAGAAGCACATACCCTGAGGACGGTGGTGACAGCGTCAGAGTCCAGCATCCAGGCCAGCACACCGAGTGTTCACAGCGCCAATGAGGGGGGGGGAAGGGGGGCAGTGTGAGGGTGTGTGAGAAGC